>Ga0187778_10000112_pt1 | contig 51350 bp, 39 predicted proteins | sample 1015_Q2_SP5_20_M_FD_132418 | JGI IMG/M metagenome (GOLD analysis project Ga0187778, IMG submission 132418) | Tropical peat soil microbial communities from peatlands in Department of Meta, Colombia - 1015_Q2_SP5_20_MG | ecosystem: Environmental > Terrestrial > Soil > Wetlands > Peat | place...
CGTTGAACCACCCCACGCGCGTCGGCCACCGGCGGCGATTCGCGGACGCTCGCATCCCCACGCTTCGCGTGGGGCCCCTGCATCGCTGCTCACGCCGCCCCCTTGCGCTTGGCCATGCGCTGCTCGAGGTAATGGATCGACGTGCCTCCGCGAAGGAACGAATCGTCGAGCAGCAACTCCTGATGCAGCGGAATGTTGGTCTTGATTCCCTCGACCACCATCTCGGAGAGTGCGATGCGCATGCGCGCGATCGCCTGCTGCCGAGTATCGCCGTACGCGATCACCTTGCCAACCATCGAGTCGTAGTTCGGGGGCACGAAGTAGTTCTGATAGACATGCGAGTCGACGCGGATGCCAGGCCCCCCGGGTGCGTGATACGAGGTGATGCGCCCCGGACACGGCACGAAGGTCTCGGGATCCTCCGCGTTGATGCGGCACTCGATGGCGTGGCCGTGGCGCGCAACTTCGCGCTGCCGAAAGCCGAGCTTCGACCCCGCCGCGACGCGAATCTGCTGTTGCACGATGTCGATGCCGGTGATGAGCTCGGTGACCGGATGCTCCACCTGGACGCGCGTGTTCATTTCGATGAAATAGAACTGGTTGTCCTGGAACAGGAATTCAAAGGTGCCTGCGCCGCGGTAGTCGATCTTGCGGCAGGCCTCGGCGCAGCGTTCGCCGATGCGCTCCAGGAGGCGCAACGGAATGCCCGGCGCCGGAGCCTCCTCGATGATCTTCTGGTGGCGCCGCTGCATCGAGCAATCGCGCTCGAAAAGGTACACGGCGTTCTTGTGCTCGTCGGCCAGGATCTGTATCTCGATGTGGCGTGGGTTGTCGAGGTACTTCTCCATGTAGACGGTCTGGTCCCCGAAGGCGGCATTCGCCTCGGCGCGGGTGAGGCTGACCGCCGGCATGAGTGCCGCTTCGGTGTGGACCACCCGCATCCCGCGTCCGCCGCCACCGGCCGCGGCCTTGATGATCACCGGGTACTTGATGGTGCGTGCGAGCTTGACGATTTCCTTGGGATCGTCGGGGAGCGCGCCTTCCGATCCCGGGACGCACGGCACGCCGGCCTTGGCCATCGCGGCCTTGGCGCTGACCTTGTCGCCCATGAGCCGGATCGTCTCGGGACGCGGCCCGATGAACACGAACCCGCTCTTCTCGACCTTCTCTGCGAAATCCGCGTTTTCCGACAGGAAGCCGTATCCCGGATGTATCGCCTGGGCGTCGGTGACTTCGGCCGCGCTGATGATCGCCGGGATGTTGAGGTAGCTCTGCGCCGACGGCGCCGGCCCGATGCAAACCGATTCGTCGGAGAGCCTCACGTACTTGGCGTCGGCGTCCACTTCAGAATGGACGACCACGGTCTTGATGCCCAACTCCCGACAGGCGCGCTGTATCCGCAGCGCGATTTCGCCGCGGTTCGCGATCAATATCTTGTCGAAGAGTTGACCGCCGGTTTTGTCTGCCACGTGAGAGAGTGTGCCGTCGCGTCGCGGCCGGGAATGACGCGGCGCAAATCAGCCGATCACGACCAGAGGCTGGCCGTATTCCACCGGCTGGCCGTTTTCGACGAGGATCGCCTTGATGACGCCCGCATTGTCCGCCTCGATCTCGTTCATCAGTTTCATCGCCTCGATGATGCACAGCGTGTCGCCGGCTTGCACGCTGTCGCCGACCTCGACAAACGGCTTGGAGCCGGGCGCCCCAGCCCGGTAGAAGGTCCCGACCATGGGAGACTTGACGGTATGTCCCTCTGCCTCGGCTGCGGCGGGCGCGGAAGCTGTAGGCTGCATAGCCGCCACCGAAGCAGCAGAAGTCGCAGGAAGGCTCGGCATCGGCGATTGCACGACCACGGATTGGGCCCCGGCTGCCGCCCGGGTAATGCGTACGCGCTCTTCGCCCTCTGAGATCTCGAGCTCCCCGATCCCCGAACTCTCGAACAGTTCGATCAGCGACTTGAGCTTCCGGAGGTCCATCGCGGGTCGTGTGGCTTATGAAAATAAGCGCCCTGGCTAGCTGGCCGGCATCCCGAGTCGGCTGCATGTGCCATAGAAGCCACCGAGATCCCGGGATATGGTTCCAGTTTGCCGGAGATGGCAGCAGATGTCTACTCGGTCAGCGAGAGCTACAGCGGCTCCGGGCGGCGCACTCCCGAAGTCGCCTCGACGGGAGAATCCGACGAGCCCGGTGGGCAGGACGAACCCTATTGTTGCAGTAAGGAACTCGGCGAGAGTAGTCCCAAGATGCCGGTAAATCAGAGCAGTTTAGAGACAATAGCAGTCAATTGGGCTGGTTTTAGCGGCCCGAGCTGGGTATGCGCCACGTGGCCTTGGCGGTCGACGACGATGGTAAAAGGCAGCGCGACCACCCGATTCCCCAGAGTCTTGGAAAGCTCGATGGCTCCGTAGCCGCCGATAAGAACAGGGTAGTTGAGGTCGATCTCGTTTGCGAAGCGCTCCGCCTTGTCGGCCTCATCGACCGCGACACCCACGAATTGCAGCCCCTTGGGTCCCAGCTCGCGCTGCGCCTTCACGAACTCCGGCATTTCCTCACGGCACGGAGCACACCATGTCGCCCAGAAATTGACCACCAATACCTTGCCTCTCCATTGGCTCAAGGCTTGTGGATGTCCCGAAGGGTCCGGAAGCGACAAGGCGAGCAGGATCGACGCGTCGCGGACAGGCGTCTCGTCTTCGGACCCGAAATAAAGCCCCGCCGCCAGCGCAGCGGCCCCGGCAGTGCCGATGAGCAGCCAACGTCTGAGGGATCTCGTCGTTTCCACTGCAAGGGGGCGTCCGCGAGAGCGAGCGTTTACTTCGCTAGTCGAACCAAGCCTTTTTCGAAGGTTCGTTGGGTCGCGTCGGCGCCGCCGAGGCTGCCGGCAAAGCCACGGTTACCCGCTGAACCTGTGGCGGGTAACAGATACCCTGATCCCAGCAACCCTGAGACTCGGCCTGGATTACGACCTTCTGCCCGACCGCGGCGTTCGCTAGCCCCAAAGTGACGATCAGGCTGCCTCGGTAAGTCTCCACGCGCCCGAAAAACTGGTCCTCCCTGACCTTGCCTTCGGGCAGGGACGGCACGCTCAGGCCGGCGTCTGCCGGTTCGACACTGAAGCGAATCTTGTCCCGATAGAGGTAATAGCCGTCGGCGATCGCGAATCGCGCTTCGACGGTTTGCGGGTTAAGCGCCCGAGCGATGAAGCGAAAGGCCTTCTCGGGGGGAAGGGGACTAGGCTGTCCGAGCGCCGGAAACGCGAGCGCCAAGGCGCCCGCGACGCACGCGCAGCGCAGCATCCCCTCACCCGGCCACTGTCTCCGCAGCGATCCAGTCCAGATATTCGGCCAAGCCATGGCTGATGGGGACAGCGATGATCTCCGGAAGTTCGTAAGGATGCCGCGAGCGGATTGCCGTTTCCAGTCGGGAATACAAGCCAGCGCGAGTCTTGATGGCGACCGGCGTTTCGTCGGCAGTTTCGATTTCTCCTTTCCAGTGATAGAGTGAATGCACCGTCGCGCCGATGTGGACGCACGCGGCCAGCCGGGCAGCGAGAAGTTCGCGCGCGAGTGCTTCCGCAGCGGCCCGCTCCGGAAGCGTCGTGAGCACCAGCAACGGCGATTGCGCCGCGGCGCGCGGCAAGGAGCCTCCATGCGTTTTGTTGTGATGCTGATTGTACTGATTTTCCCGATTCTCGACGTGCTCGTGACCATACGCTTCGCGCGCTGGACGGGAATTCCAACCGCGGCGTGGCTGCTCGCCTCCGCGATTGCAGGCTCGCTGCTGCTCCGACATGAGATCGTTACCTTCCGCGCCAAGACGCTGGCTGCACTTCGCGGTGATCAGCCGCTGCTGCGCGGATTGCTCGACAGCGGGCGCAAGGTGCTCGCCGCGCTGCTGCTGATCCTTCCCGGCATCGTCTCCGATTTGATCGCCCTCACGCTGCTGTCGCTGCCGTTCAATCTCGGCGCACCGCTCGCGACCCAGGCGGCGGGCCGCACGATCAACGGCGATCACCGCCGCATCGACTAACGCCCTACCCTGAGATCGTCGGCTGCGTCCGGCGCGCGCGCCGGTGCGCCCATGTCATCAGCACCACTCCGGCGACGATCATCGGGACCGACAGCCACTGCCCCATGGTCCAGCCGAGCGCGAGGAAACCGAGGAAGCTGTCGGGTTCGCGTGCGAACTCCACAACGAAGCGAAAGCTGCCGTATCCGATGAGAAACGCGCCTGACACGGCGCCGAGTGGCCGCTTGCGGCGCGCGTAGAGCCAAAGGATCGCGAACAAGAGCAGCCCCTCGAGGCCGAATTCGTAGAGCTGCGACGGGTGCCGGGGCTGGGGATCGACCTGCGGAAACACCATCGCCCACGGTACGCCGGCGGGCCTGCCCCAAAGCTCGCCGTTGATGAAGTTGCCGAGCCGCCCCGCCGCAAGCCCCAGCGGGACCAGCGGCGCCACGAAGTCTGTCACTTCGAGCCAGCGCTTGTGGCGCTTGCGCGCGAAGAATGCGAGCGCTATCAGCACGCCGATGAAGCCGCCGTGGAAGCTCATCCCTCCCTGCCACAGCGCGAATATCTCCAGAGGATGCGCGAGGTAGTACGCCGGCTTGTAGAACAGCACATAACCCAGTCGACCGCCCAGGATGACGCCGAAGACTCCGTAGAACAGCATGTCGTCGACGTCGCGTGGGTGCCAGCCGGTGAGCAGGTTCTGCCGCGCGCGATATTTTCCGAGCACGACGAACAGAACGAAGCCGACCAGGTACATGAGCCCGTACCAGCGCACCGCCAGCGGGCCGAGTTGAAACGCGCCGACGTGGAACGGGCCGAGTTGGAACGCGATCGGATCGAATTGCGGATGCACGAGTGCGTTCGGCATGGCGAGGCGACAAAGCGGCGGGCTTTGTTAGAATTGATCGATTATACGCACCGACCAAGCAAGGGCCCGCCATGCCGCACAACCCCCGCAGTCGCATCATCACCCAAGGTGTCGCGCGCTCGCCGAACCGCGCCATGCTGCGCGCGGTGGGTTTTGGCGACAATGATTTCGACAAGCCGATCATCGGAGTCGCCAACGGGCACTCGACGATGAATCCCTGCAACGCGGGGATTCAACCGCTGGTCGATCGCGCCATGTCGGCGCTGACTGCTGCGGGAACCAAGCCGCAGGTCTTCGGCTTTCCCACGGTGACCGACGGCATCGGGATGGGAACCGAGGGGATGAAGTACTCGCTCGTGTCGCGCGAGGTGATCGCCGACGCGATCGAAGTCGCCGTGATGGGACAGTGCATGGACGGAGTGCTTTGCGTCGGCGGCTGCGACAAGAACATGCCGGGCAGCATGATGGCGATGGCGCGGATGAACATCCCGGGAATCTTCGTCTACGCGGGGACCATCAAGCCAGGCTTCTGGAAAGGCGAAAAGCTGACCATCGTGAGCCCGTTCGAGGCGGTGGGAGCTTTCACCGCGGGCAGGATGTCGAAGGAGGACTTCGAGGGCATCGAGAAGAACGCCTGCCCAACCGTCGGCGCGTGCGGCGGTCAGTACACGGCGAACACCATGTCCTCGTCGTTCGAGGCGCTGGGAATGAGTTTGCTCGGAAGCTCGCAGATGGCCTCTCCCGATCCGGAGAAGGCGGACAGCGCTGCGGCTTCGGCGCGTGTGCTTGCACAAGCGGTCGCGCGCGATTTGAAGCCTCGCGACATCATCACCCGCAAGTCGATCGAAAACGCGATCGCGCTGGTCATGGCCACCGGAGGTTCGACCAATGCGGTGCTGCACTACCTGGCGATAGCCGCAGCGGCCGGGGTAGAGTGGGCGATCGACGACTTCGAGCGTGTGCGCCAACGCGTACCTGTGCTGTGTGAGCTCAAGCCCTCGGGACGCTATGTCGCAACCGACTTTCACGCTGCAGGCGGCGTGCCACTGGTACTCAAGATGCTGCTCGCGCACGGCCTGGTCCACGGCGACTGCATGACCATCACCGGCAGGACGCTGGCCGAGGAGCTGGCTGGGGTTCCCGAGACTCCTCGAGTGGATCAGGAAGTGATCCGGCCCTGGGGCAACCCGGTATACCCGCACGGGCACCTCGCCATTCTTCGCGGCAATCTCGCCACCGAAGGCTGCGTGGCCAAGATCACGGGCCTGAAGTCGACTTCGATCACCGGCCCCGCGCGCGTGTTCGACTCCGAGCCCGAAGCGCTGGAGGCGATCATGGCCAAGAAAATCCGCCCCGGCGACGTGATGGTCATCCGCTACGAAGGCCCGAAGGGAGGCCCCGGAATGCGCGAAATGCTGGCGCCGACCTCCGCGTTGATCGGCCAGGGCCTGGGCGAGAGCGTGGGCTTGATCACCGACGGACGCTTCTCCGGCGGAACCTGGGGCATGGTCGTTGGGCACGTCGCGCCGGAGGCTTACGTCGGCGGGACAATTGGGCTTGTCAAGGAAGGTGACAGGATCACCATCGATGCTCACAAGCGATTGCTGCAGCTCGAAGTCGACGACGCCGAGCTCGCCCGGCGCCGCTCTGCGTGGCGCGCGCCGAAACCGCGCTACACCAGTGGCGTGCTGGCCAAATACATGCGGCTCGTATCGACCGCCAGCATCGGCGCGATCACGGACGGGAGTTAGAAGGAGATGGTGATGTCACTGCTGAAAACACGGCTTGCGATTTCTCTTGGCGCGCTGCTCATGCTCGCCGCGTGCGCCACCGGCCCGGCGGGGCCGCCGGTCGCCGCTCCGGTGCTGGCCATGGGCGACCACTGGCTATACAGGATCACCGACAACCTGCGCATGGGATTGGTCACCATGCTCGATGTCGAAGTCGTCACTGTCAGCGGCGGAACCGCTACCTTGCGGCTCACCTACAACAATCTGTACGGTCGCAGCGAAGGGATCGAGGAAATCGACGCCAACGGAGGCCTCGTCGTCGGTGCGCTGAAAGAAGACCCCGCACGGCGCTTCCCCAAGCCCATCGAAATGTACCGATTCCCGCTTGAGCGCGGCGAGACGTGGCGGCAGGTCGTCGACACCATCAGCCCGGAGACGCAACTCCCGGCGCAGATCCTCGTCTACGGGACGGTCCTCGGACAGGCCGCCGTAACCGTGCCGGGCGGCGCGTTCAGCTCGACCTACGTCTACCGCATCCTCCAGCTCGACGACGAGCAGTTCTGGCGCACGCGCACGACGCGCAACGATTCCGTCTGGTTCTCGCCGGACGTCAAGGCACCCGTGCGCGAGCTGCGCGACGCCTCTTACATCTGGCGCAGCGGCCCGGAGTCGTCGGTTGTGCGAACCGAGAACACGACCCGCGAGCTCATCTCTTACCAGCCTGGCGGGAAATAGCGTCGCTCGAAAGCCCGAGCCTGTGCCAGATGGTCGTGGTCAGCTTGGCGTGGTTGAGGGTGTAGAAGTGCAATCCCGGGGCGCCGTGCGCGAGCAGGTCGGCGCAGAGATTGGTGACGACGTCGAGCCCGAAGGCGCGAATCGACTCGACGTCGTCTCCGAAGCCTTCCATCTTGCGGCGGATCCAGCGGGGAATCTCCGCCCCGCACGCATCCGAGAACCGGGCGATCTTGGAAAAGCTCAAGATCGGCATCACGCCGGGAACGATCGGCACGTCGATGCCCGCTCGGGTCGCCTGGTCGAGAAAGTGGTAGTAGCTGTCGGCGTTGAAAAAGTACTGCGTGATCGCCGAGTCGGCGCCCGAGTCGATCTTGCGTTTGAAGTTCGCCAGATCGGCTTCGGGGTTGGGAGCCTGCGGGTGATACTCGGGATAGCACGCGACTTCGATGTGGAAGACATCGCCGGTCTCGGCTCGGATGAACTCCACCAGCTCGTCGGCGTAGCGGAACTCTCCGACGTCGGCGGTTCCCGACGGAAGGTCGCCTCGGAGCGCAACCAGGTGGTTGATATGGTGCGATCGATAGGTCGCGAGGGTGTCGCGGATGCTCCGCTTGGTCGACCCGATGCACGAGATGTGCGGAGCGGCGCGCTGGCCGGATTTAAGTATCTCGAGCACCGCAGAGAGCGTTCGGTCGCGAGTCGAGCCGCCGGCGCCGTAGGTCACCGAAAAGAACTTGGGGCCGAGCCGCGCGAGCTGCTCGCGGGTGGCGGCGAGCTTCTGCACACCCTCCGGCGTCGCCGGCGGGAAGAATTCGAAGCTGAATACGCGTCCGCGTTTGCTCATTGGTGATCGGCCGGGCGCAACAGAATCGCGGAGAACGCCCAGGAGATGATGCTGTACAGGATCGCGCCGCCGACCCCGGACCAGAAACCCGCGACGTGAAAGCCCTCGACCCAGGAGCCGACGGCCCAGAACAGCAGTCCGTTGATCACGAAGATGAACAGTCCCAGCGTGAGCAGCGTCGCCGGCAGCGTCAGGATGATCAAGAGCGGCCGGATGAAGGTATTGACCAGCCCGAGGACGAGCGCGGCGATCAGCGCCGTGGCGAAAGAATCCACCCGTATCGACGACATGAGATACGGCAGCGCCAGAAGCGCCACGGTGTTGATCAGCCAGACGAGCAGAAGTCGCATGCGCGCTACGCAACCACGCGATCAGTACCGGTACGTATCCGACTTGTAAGGCCCCTCACGCGCCACGCCCACGTAGCGCGCCTGCTTGTCGGAGAGCTCGGTGAGCATCGCTCCCAGCTTCTTGAGCTGCAGCCGCGCAACCTTCTCGTCCAGGTGCTTGGGCAGGACGTAGACGCCCACCGGGTACTTGCCGCCGCCGCTGCGCGCGTCACCCCACAGCTCGATCTGCGCCATGACCTGGTTGGTGAACGAGCTCGACATGACGTAGCTCGGATGCCCGGTCGCGCAGCCCAGGTTCACCAGCCTCCCTTCAGCCAGAAGGATGATGCGCCTGCCGTCGGGGAAGACGACGTGATCGACCTGCGGCTTGATGTTCTCCCAGCGGTAGCGCTTGAGCGAAGCCACGTCGATCTCGTTGTCGAAGTGCCCGATGTTGCACACGATGGCGTTGTTCTTCATCTGCCGCATGTGCTCGTGGGTGATGACGTCGATGTTGCCGGTGGCGGTGACGAAGATGTCGGCCTTGTCGGAGGCGTAGTCCATGGTGACGACCCGATAGCCTTCCATGGACGCCTGCAACGCGCAGATCGGGTCGATCTCCGCGACCCACACCTGCGCCGAGAGCGCGCGCAGCGCCTGCGCCGAGCCCTTTCCCACGTCGCCATAGCCGTTCACCAGCGCAATCTTCCCCGCGATCATCACGTCGGTTGCCCGCTTGATGCCGTCGACCAGCGATTCGCGACAGCCATAGAGGTTGTCGAACTTGCTCTTGGTTACCGAGTCGTTGACGTTGATCGCGGGGAACCCGAGCCGGCCCTCCCGGTGCATGGCGTAGAGCCGCTTCACCCCCGTGGTCGTCTCCTCCGTCACGCCCTTGATGCCCGCTTTCATTCGTGAGTAGAAATGCGGATCGAGCTTGAGCCGCGCGGCGATCGCCGCGAACAGCGCGAATTCCTCCTCGTTGGTGGGGTGGGAGACCACCGAGCGGTCGCTCTCGGCCTGCGCGCCCAAGTGCACCAGCAGCGTCGCGTCGCCACCGTCGTCGAGGATCATGTTGGGCGTCGATCGTCCCCCGTCCCAATCGAAGATGCGGTGGGTGAATTCCCAGTAGTCCTTGAGCGATTCGCCCTTGTAGGCGAATACCGGCGTACCGCCTACCGCAATTGCCGCGGCGGCGTGGTCCTGGGTCGAGTAGATATTGCACGACGCCCAGCGCACCTCGGCGCCGAGCGCTTTGAGCGTCTCGATCAGCACGGCGGTCTGGATGGTCATGTGCAGCGAACCCGCGATGCGAGCGCCGCGCAGCGGCTGCTCGGGCGCGAACTCCTCGCGGATGGCCATCAGGCCGGGCATCTCGGTCTCGGCGATGGCGATTTCCTTGCGACCCCATTCCGCAAGGCCCGGATCGGCGATCCGGAAATCGGTGAAATTCCTGATGTCGGTGGCAGCGTTCATGGTCACTCCGTATCGAGCGACCGCGCCACAGGGTGGGATCAACTTCACTCGTCACCCCGCACGCGAGTCGCGGTTCAACGAGCGCCGTTGCAAAAGGTACAGTTCCCGAGCCTGGCGGACCTATTTCAGGCCCGTTGCAACGCTCCTCGGGAGTCGAGTAGTTTAGCGCAAAATATGGGTGTTTGTGCACTCGGGGTGCCTTTGCGGTGTCCAATGCCGGCGAGGCACCCGGTGACCTGCGGTCTAACACCTGGTTACAAGTCCTGGGAACCCTGACCTTGTAAAGCGGGACAATGTATTTACCCGCCATTCGATAACGAACAAGACGATGACAGCCGACTCCCCGCGACCGGCGCAGCCAATCGCAGACCCGGCGCTGCAAGCAGTGAGTTCCAGGCGGCGTGGCCGTCTCTGGATCGTGGCGGCGATCGCCGTCGCAGTGATCCTCGCCGTCGTCTGGTACGAATGGCCCAAGACGGAACAGCAAGGGCCCGGGCGCGGCGACGCTGCCTCACGACCCTTGCCCGTGGTCGCCGCCGCAGCGCGAAAGGGCAGCATCGATGTTGCGATCAGCGCGCTCGGCACCGTCACCCCTCGCAACATGGTCACGGTGCGTAGCCGGGTCGACGGAGAGTTAGTGCGCGTCGCCTTCAGCGAAGGCCAGATGGTCAAGGCGGGCGATCTGTTGGCCGAGATCGACCCTCGTCCCTTCGAAGTGCAGCTCACCCAGGCGATCGGTCAGCTGGCGAAGGATCAGGCGCTGCTCAAGAACGCGCAGGTCGACCTTGAACGCTACAAGACGCTCCTCGCACAGGACTCGATTTCTGGCCAGCAGGTCGACACGCAGGAATCGCTGGTGCGCCAGTACGAAGCCGCCATAAAGACCGACCAGGGTACGGTCGACAACGCCAAGCTGCAGCTCACTTACGCGCGAATAACCGCGCCCATCGGCGGTCGCGTCGGATTGCGGCAGGTCGACCCCGGCAACATGATCCACGCCACGGACACCAACGGCCTGGTGGTCATCACGCAGCTGCAGCCGATCACCGTCCTGTATCCAATCCCCGAAGATAATCTGCCTCGGGTGATGAAGCGCGTGCAGTCGGGCGAGACGGTGCCTGTTGAGGCTTACGATCGCGCGCAAAAAGACAAACTTGGTGTCGGTAAGCTCGTCACCATCGATAACCAGATCGACACGACGACCGGCACGGTTAAGCTTCGCGCCGAATTTCCGAACACGGACCTAGCGTTGTTTCCGAATCAGTTTGTCAACGTGCGCATGGTCGTCGAGACAATGCCGGACGCCACGCTCGTGCCTTCGCCGGCGATTCAGCGCGGCGCCCCGGGAACCTTCGTCTATGTGGTCAAGAACGACAATACAGTCAGCGTCGTCCGGGTCAAGCTCGGGCCCGTGCAAGGAGAAACGACAGCGATCGAATCCGGCGTCTCGCCTGGAGACAACGTCGTCGTCGACGGCGCGGACAAGTTACGCGAAGGCGCACGGGTTGAGCTCATCACCCCCGAAGCGCGTGCCGCTCCGACGCAAGCCGCGCCACGCGGCCAGAGGGGTGCCGCAGGCGGCGCGCGAGGCGACGGCGAGGGCCGAAGCAAGAAGGGCGGTTGACGTGGGGCCGCATCCATGAACCCCTCCCGTCCCTTCATCCTGCGTCCGGTCGCGACATCGCTGCTGATGGTCGCGATCCTGCTCGCCGGCGTCGTCGCGTATCGCGTGCTTCCGCTCTCCGCGCTGCCGCAGGTCGACTATCCGACGATCCAGGTCGTCACTCTGTATCCGGGCGCGAGCCCCGAGGTCATGACCTCGTCCATCACCGCGCCCCTTGAGCGCCAGTTCGGACAGATGCCGGGATTGAACCAGATGTCGTCGACGTCCTCCGGCGGGGCGTCCGTGATCACGCTGCAGTTCAGCCTCAACCTGTCGCTCGACATTGCGGAGCAGGAAGTCCAGGCATCGATCAATGCGGCAGGCAACCTCCTGCCGACCGACCTTCCAACCCCGCCGATCTACAGCAAGGTCAATCCAGCCGACACGCCCGTCGTTATCCTCGCCCTGACGTCGAAGACGCTTCCGTTACCCAAGCTCTACGACCTCGCGGACACACGGCTCGCGACCAAGCTCTCGCAGCTCCCGGGCGTGGGTCTGGTCAGCCTCTCCGGAGGCCAGCGCCCGGCGGTACGCGTGCAAGCGAATCCAACGGCGCTGGCTGCCTACGGCTTGTCGCTCGACGACGTGCGCACCGCCATCGGCAACGCCAACACCAATCAGGCGAAAGGCAGTTTCGATGGCCCGACGCGCGCCTCGACCATCGACGCCAACGACCAGCTCAAGAGCGCGGACGAATATCGCAGCATGATCGTTGCCTACCGCAACGGCTCGCCGATTCGCCTCTCCGATGTCGCCGACGTCGTCGACGGCGCCGAGAATTCGCGTCTCGCAGCATGGGCGAACGAGCAGGCAGCCGTGATCGTCAACATCCAGCGCCAGCCGGGGACCAATGTCATCGAAGTGGTCGACCGCGTGAAGCAGCTCCTTCCCCAGCTTCAGGCATCGCTGCCCAATGCCGTCGACGTCGCCATGCTCACCGACCGCACCGTGACCATCCGCGCCTCCGTGCACGACGTGCAGTTCGAGCTCTTTCTGGCGGTGGCACTCGTAGTAATGGTGATCTTCCTGTTCCTTCGCAGCCTGTCTGCGACCATCATCCCCAGCGTTGCGGTCCCTCTGTCTCTGATCGGCACCTTCGGCGTGATGTATCTCGCCGGGTTCTCGATCAACAACTTGACACTGATGGCGCTGACGATCGCCACGGGCTTCGTCGTGGACGATGCGATCGTGATGATCGAGAACATCGCCCGCTACATCGAGGCAGGCGACCCTCCACTCGAGGCCGCGCTCAAGGGCGCCGAACAGATCGGCTTCACGATCATATCTCTGACGTTCTCGCTGATCGCGGTGCTCATACCCCTGTTGTTCATGGGCGACGTGGTCGGACGACTGTTCCGCGAGTTTGCGATTACGCTGGCAGTGTCGATCCTCATCTCGGCGGTGGTCTCCCTCACGCTCACCCCGATGATGTGCGCGAAGCTGTTGCACCGCGTACCTAAGGAGCAGCAGGGGCGGTTCTATCACAAGAGCGGCGAGATCTTCGAGCGGGTCATCGCCCGCTACGGCGAGATGCTCAACTGGGTGCTCGATCGGCAAGGCGCGACGCTCATCGTGGCGATCGCAACGCTGGTGCTCACGGTCGTGCTGTACATCGTAATTCCCAAGGGGTTCTTCCCCGTGCAGGATACCGGTGCGATTCAGGGGATCTCGGAAGCGCCGCCCACCGTTTCGTTCGCGGCAATGGCCGAGCGCCAGCAGGCCCTCGCCCGAGTCATCCTGCAGGATCCGGCGATAGAGAGCCTGTCGTCGTTCATCGGCGTCGACGGCACGAACGCGACGCTCAACAGCGGCCGCATGCTGATCAACTTGAAGCCGCTGGGGAAGCGCGACGCGAGTGCCGCCGATGTGATCCGTCGCCTCGAGACGAAACTCGCCGATGTCGAGGGGATCACCCTGTACATGCAACCCGTGCAGGATCTCACCATCGAAGACCGGGTCAGCCGCACGCAGTACCAGTTCACCCTCGAGGACACCAACGCGGACGAGCTCTCGCTCTGGGTGCCGCGCTTGGTCGAGCGCCTGCGTCAATCGCCCGAGCTTGCCGATGTCGCGAGCGACCTGCAGGACGGCGGCCTCCAAGCGTACGTCGACATCGATCGTGCGACCGCCAGTCGCTTCGGCATTACTCCGGCGATCATCGACAATGCGCTGTACAACGCGTTCGGGCAGCGGCTCGTCTCGACCATATTCACCCAGACCAATCAGTATCGCGTCGTGCTCGAAGCGCAGCCCCGGTTCCAGATCGGCCCCGAAGCGCTGGAGAACATCTACGTCCCTGCCAACGTTCCACCGGCCACCGCGCCCGCGGTCGGATCGACCCCTGGCCTGGCAACGGGCGCCGTCACTACCACCACGGCGAGCCCCGTACCAAGCGGCGGCGCGTCGGGCACGCAGCAGGTTCCTCTCTCCTCGATCGCGCGCATCACCGAGCGACCGGGTTCGCTGGTCGTCAACCACATCGGCCAGTTCCCTGCCGCCACGATCTCCTTCAACCTCGCGCCGGGAGCGTCTCTGGGCGATGCAGTGAAGGCGGTCGAGGCGGCGCAGCGCGAGCTTGGACTGCCCGCCAGCGCGCAGATCCGGTTCCAGGGCGCGGCGCTCGCTTTCCGCGCGTCGCTCGCCAACGAGCTGTGGCTGATCCTCGCCGCCATCGTCACCATGTACATCGTCCTGGGTGTGCTCTACGAGAGCTACATCCACCCGGTGACGATCCTCTCGACCCTGCCTTCCGCGGGGGTCGGGGCGCTGCTCGCGCTGATGATCGCGCGGCAGGACCTGAGCATCATTGCCATCATCGGCATCATCCTGCTCATCGGCATCGTCAAGAAGAACGCGATCATGATGATCGACTTCGCGCTCGACGCCGAGCGCAAGGAGGGCATGGCTCCTCGCGATGCGATCTTCCAGGCGTGCCTGCTGCGCTTCCGTCCGATCATGATGACGACCATGGCCGCGCTGCTCGGCGCGCTGCCCCTGATGATCGGCTGGGGGGTGGGTTCCGAGCTGCGCCATCCGCTGGGCATCACCATGGTCGGCGGATTGATCTTCTCGCAGGTGCTGACGCTTTTCACGACGCCGGTGATCTATCTGGCCTTCGACCGGCTGGCGCAACGCGCGAAATCGCGGCGTGCCGCACGCGACGGTGCGGCTCGTGCCGGCGCCGCAGGCGAGTGATTGCGGGCGCGCGATGAATCTTTCGGCACCGTTCATCGATCGTCCCGTCGCCACGACGCTGCTCACCATCGGCATGGCCCTCGCCGGAGCGATAGCGTTTCGCTTGCTGCCCGTGTCGCCGCTGCCGCAGGTCGACTATCCGACGATCTCGGTGCAGGCTTCGCTCCCCGGCGCAAGCCCGGAGACCATGGCAGCAACCGTGGCGACGCCGCTCGAGCGCTCGCTGGGACGCATCGCTGGCGTCACCGAAATGACCTCGTCGAGCTCGCTCGGCTCTACGCGAATCACGCTGCAATTCGATCTCGATCGCGACATCGACGGGGCTGCACGCGATGTGCAGGCCGCGATCAATGCCGCGCGCAGCCTGCTGCCCTCCGGGCTGCCCAACAATCCGACCTATCGCAAGGTGAACCCCGCCGACGCGCCGATCATGATCCTCGGGCTCACATCGAACACGATGACGCAGGGTCAGATGTACGACGCCGCCTCGACCATCATCGCGCAAAAGCTCTCTCAGCTTCCGGGGGTGGGACAGGTCAGCGTCGGCGGCAGCTCGTTGCCGGCGGTTCGCGTCGAGCTGCAGCCGCAATCGCTCAACAAGTACGGCATCGGGCTGGAGACCGTGCGCACGGTGCTTGCGGCGACCAACGCCAACCGTCCCAAGGGCTCGGTCGAAGAGGGAGACCGGCACTGGCAGATCTACGCCAACGACCAGGCCAAGGTGGCTGCCGAGTATCTGCCCTTGCTCGTGGCGTACCGCAACGGCTCCGCGGTGAGGCTCGCCGACTTGGCGCGGGTCGTCGATTCGGTACAGGACTTGCGCAATGCCGGTTCCGCCAACGGCAAGCCTTCGGTGCTCGTCATCATCAACCGACAGCCCAACGCCAACATCATCGAGACCGTCGACGGCGTGACCGCTCTGCTGCCCGAGCTTCGCGCCGCGATCCCCAGCGCGATCGACCTGAACGTGATGATGGAGCGCACCACCACGATCCGTGCGTCGCTGAGTGACGTCGAGCGCACACTGACGCTTTCCGTGATCCTGGTCATCCTGGTCGTCTTCCTGTTCCTGCGCAACGCGAGGGCAACGCTGATCCCGAGCGTGGCGGTTCCGGTGTCGCTGATCACCACCTTCGGCGTGATGTACCTCGCGGGATACAGCATCAACAATCTCTCGCTGATGGCGCTCACGATCGCGACCGGTTTCGTCGTCGACGACGCGATCGTCGTGCTGGAGAACACCTCTCGCCACATCGAGGCCGGCATGGAACCGAAGAGCGCCGCGTTGCTCGGCGCGCGCGAGGTGGGCTTCACCGTGCTGTCGATGAGCCTGTCGCTGATCGCCGTGTTCATCCCGATCCTGCTGATGGGCGGCATCGTCGGCAGATACTTCCGCGAGTTCGCGGTCACGCTGTCGGTTGCGATCCTGGTATCGCTGGCGCTGTCGCTCACCACCACGCCGATGATGTGCTCGCGCTTGCTGCGTCCCGTGCGCGAGCGCAGGCAGGGGTGGCTGTACGCGCGCAGCGAGAGGGCCTTCGCGGCGGTGCTGCGCGGTTACGAGCGCAGCCTCGCCTGGGTTCTTGGCCACGGCGTGTTGACGATGCTTGTGCTCCTCGTGACGGTCTGCCTCAATGTCTACCTGTACATCATCATTCCCAAGGGCTTCTTCCCGCAGCAGGACACGGGCCGGCTGATCGGCTTCATTCAGGCCGACCAGAGCATCTCGTTTCAGGCGATGCGCCAGAAGCTCGCCGACTTCATCGATATCGTCCGGGCCGATCCCGCGGTCGAGAACGTCGTAGGATTCACCGGGGGCCAGCAGCGCAACACCGGATCGATGTTCGTGGCCCTGAAGCCACTGTCGGAGCGCAAGGAATCCGCGGACCAGATCCTCGCACGCCTTCGAATCAAGCTCGCCAAGGAGCCAGGCGCCAACCTGTTCTTCAACCCGGTGCAGGACATCCGCGTCGGAGGGCGGCAGAGTAACGCGACCTATCAATACACGCTGCAAGCCGACGATCTGGCCGAATTGCGCGCATGGGAGCCCAAGATTCGCGCGGCAATGTCGAATCTCCCGGAGTTGGTGGACGTCAACACCGACCAGCAGGACAAGGGGCTGCAGACGACGCTCGTAATCGATCGCGACACCGCGTCTCGACTCGGAGTGAGCCCGCAGCTCATCGATGCCACGCTCAACGACGCGTTCGGCCAGCGCCAGGTGTCGACGATCTATGCGCCGCTCAATCAATACCACGTCGTGATGGAGGTTGCGCCGGAGTACTGGCAGTCGCCCGCGGCTCTCGACAGCGTATACGTGAGCACCTCCGGCGGAGCGCAAGTTCCGCTCTCCACGTTCGCGCGCTACACGCCGACGAACACCCCGCTCGGGGTCAACCACCAGGGACAGTTCGTCGCCGCGACCATTTCGTTCAACCTGCCGGAGGGCGTATCGCTGTCGCAGGCGACTCGCGCAATCGACGATGCCATGGTCCGCATCGGCGTTCCCGATACCGTTCGCGGTAGCTTTCAGGGAACAGCTCGCGCTTTCCAGGCGTCGCTCGCCAGCCAGCCCTGGCTCATCCTCGCCGCGCTGATCGCTGTCTACATCGTTCTCGGCGTGCTCTACGAAAGCTACGTGCATCCGATCACAATCCTATCGACGTTGCCGTCCGCCGGTGTCGGCGCGTTACTGGCGCTGCTTCTCTTTCACTCCGAATTCTCGGTGATCGCGCTGATCGGCGTGATCCTGCTGATCGGAATCGTGAAGAAGAACGCGATCATGATGATCGACTTCGCGATCGACGCGGAGCGCGCCGGCAACCTTAGCCCGCGCGACGCGATTTTCGAGGCGTGCAAGCTGCGCTTTCGTCCGATCATGATGACGACGATGGCCGCGCTGCTCGGAGCGATACCGCTTGCGATCGGATTCGGCGAGGGCGCCGAGCTGCGCCGGCCGCTGGGGATTTCGATCGTCGGCGGTCTGCTGCTGAGCCAGCTGCTCACGCTGTTCACCACACCGGTCGTTTACCTGTATCTGGACCGCTTCAGCACCTGGTGGTCGCAAAAATTACGGCGCCGGCGGCAGCCGAACCTAATGCCGCACGGCGCGGACTAACTCGAGAATGGATCGGCTAGTACTCTCGCGGATCGTGTGCTCGCTCGGCGCAGCCGCGCTCGCTGGATGCATGATGGGCCCCGATTACAGGCGTCCTTCGGCGGAGGCTTCAGCGGCGTACAAGGAAGCCGCTGGCTGGAAAGTCGCGCAGCCACAGGACGAGGTGCCGCGCGGCAACTGGTGGTCGATCTTCGGCGATGCCAAGCTCGATGAGCTGGAGGCGCAGGTCGATATCAACAACCAGAACATCAAAGCCGCCGAAGCCAACGTGCGGCAGGCGCAGGCATTGACCCAGGCTGCGCGCGCGGCGCTGTTCCCCACGGTGAACGCCAACGCCTCCGCGACCCGCTCAAGGGCGCCTGCGAGCGGCAGCACGCTAAACCGACCGGGTGTCTTGAACACCTACAATGTCGCGCTCGACTCGAGCTGGGAAGTCGATCTCTGGGGCAGCGTCCGCCGCAACGTCGAGTCCAAAGCAGCGAGCGAGCAGGCGAGTGCGGCCAATCTCGAAGTGGCCAGGCTTTCGGCGCAGGCGCTGCTGGCGCAGGATTACTGGCTGCTGCGCGTTTCCGACGCCGACATCGCGCTGCTGAACGAGACGGTTTCCGCGTACGAGAAGTCCCTGCAGCTGACGCGCAATCAGTACGCGGTCGGGGTGGCGGGCCGCAGCGACGTCGTTCAGGCGGAAACGCAACTCAAGTCGACGCAAGCGCAGGCGCTCGATGCCGCCGTCCAGCGGGCGCAGCTCGAGCACGCGATCGCGATCCTCATCGGCAAGCCTCCGGCGGAAGTGTCGATCGCGGTGGAGCCGGTGAAGTGGACGTTCCCCGACATCCCGACCGGCATGCCGTCCGAGCTGCTCGAGCGCAGGCCCGATATCGCGGCGGCGGAGCGCAGCGTCGCTGCAGCCAACGCGCAGATCGGCGTCGCCGAGGCTGCATTCTTTCCTTCGCTCACGCTCTCCGCCTTGGGCGGTTACCAGACTTCGAGCTTCGCGCAGCTTATCTCGATGCCGACCCAGTACTGGGCGATCGGAGCCGCGGTGGCGCAGGCCATTTTCGACGCGGGGCTGCGCAGCGCACAAAAAGCGCAGGCTGTCGCCGCCTACGACGAGACCGTTGCGACGTACCGGCAGACCGTGCTCAACGGATTCCAGGAAGTCGAGGACAATCTCGCCGCGCTTCGGATACTCGAGCAGGAAGCGGTCGTGCAGGACGAGGCCGTGAAGGCAGCGCGCGAGTCCGTGACCATCACCAACAATCAGTACAAGGCGGGAACCACCAATTACATCGCCGTCGTCGTCGTCCAGGCCGCAGCGCTCAACAACGAGCGCACCGCGCTGGACATACTCGGGCGACGGCTGACCGCGAGCGTGGGATTGATCAAGGCGCTCGGCGGGGGTTGGAACGCCTCGGAGCTTGCGCAGGCCCAACCCTGAGCGTCAGATCCGCGCCTTGGCCGCCCGACACGCCGCCCGGCGGAGTCTGCGCGAGCAACGCCGTCACCACGCTCGACTCGCGCTTGTAGAAGCCTTCGGTGTGAAAGGTCTCGGCGAGCGCAAAGAGCTCGTAATCGAGATGATGACAAAGCTCGTGAATCAGCGTGCGCAGGAAGGTCTTGAAGGCGACCACCTGCTTCTTCTGCGCCGTGCGCATCCACACACTGATGCGGGGCGGCGAGCCGTTTTCGACGGGTTCATACAGCCCGTGCAGCTCTCCGCCGGCGTCCGCCGGCCGAGTCGCCAGCACCCGCACCCGCACATTGGGAACATGATAGCCGCGCGTCAGCGCATCGATTAAGCTCTGGCACGCCGTCTGCACATCGAGCCGTGAATCCCGGCGCAGGGCTTCGGCGATGGCCGCGACGTTCGCGCCCAGCGCGAGCCCTCGCGGCAGGCCCAGGGTTTCGATCGCGTCGCTCTGGCGATAGGTTCGCTGGCGAGCGGCAGAGAGCTTGTCGTAGTAGGCGAAACGCATGACGAGTCTGTCCAGTCTACCGATCCCGCGCCGGCTGGCAATGTCCGCGCCGACCAACTGCCCCTAGGATGAGCGTGAGCGTGCCAATTCGCCCCGCAGTGCTCGCTGTCGATGAGTCGGGAACGCCGTATTCGCCCGAGTTCGGCGACGTGTATCACAGCACCGCGTCGGGCGCGGGCCAGGCGCGCCACGTTTTCCTGCATGGCAACGATCTGCCGGTGCGCTGGGCAGGCTCTCGCCTGTTCACCATCGTCGAGCTGGGCTTCGGGCTCGGGCTGAACTTCCTCGCAACATGGGACGCGTGGCAGCGCGATCCGAGGCGCTCCGCACGATTGCACTTCGTCTCCATCGAGCGCCACCCGTTCGGCGCCGAAGATCTCGCGACGCTGCACGCCAGCTACCCGGAATTCTCGGCTCTGTCCGCGCTGCTGCGCGCTGCGTGGCCGCCGCTCCTGCCGGGTTTGCATCGCCTCGACTTCGACGCCGGAGCCGTCGTGCTCACGCTCGTCCTTGGCGACGTCGCCGACGCCTTGCGCGGGCTGCGGCTCGACGCCGACGCGTTCTATCTCGACGGCTTCGCGCCGGATCGCAACCCCGAAATGTGGTCCACCGCCAACATGAGGATGCTGGCCAGGCTGGCGCGACCGGCAGCCACGCTCGCGACGTGGAGCGTCGCTGGCAGCGTCCGGGAGGCTCTCTCGGCGGCGGGCTTTGCTGTCGGCAAGCGGCCGGGATGCGGCGCGAAGCGCGAAATGCTCGCGGCGCACTTTTTGCCACGCTGGACGATGCGCCGCGCTCCGACGCCCGCGCCGCATTGGCCCGAGCGGCATGCCCTGGTCGTCGGCGCCGGGCTCGCAGGCTCAGCCGTCGCTTTGCGTCTCGCCGCGCGCGGCTGGCGCATCGATCTGATCGAGCGAAATCCAGCGCCCGCCGCGGGAGCGTCGGGACTGCGCGCGGGAGCATTCCAGCCCCACGTGTCGCGGGACGATAGCGTCCTTTCCCGTCTCACCCGGGCCGGCTTCCTGTATTCGAATCGGCAGTCGGCCGCGCTAGGCAGCTCGGCACCCCAGTCGCTGCGCTGCGGCGCGCTGCAGCTCGCCGATGGACCCGACAATGAGGCGCGCATCGCCGCCACCGCGGAAATGCTCGCCCATCCGCGCGCCTACGCGGAATACGTGACTCGCGATGCGGCGTGCGTCATCGCTGGAGGCGAAGTTCCGGTCGGAGGCTGGTGGTTTCCGCAGGCTGGCTGCCTGGAGCCGCGTGCTCTGGTGCAGGCACAGCTCGCTGCGGCGTCGGCGACGAGCGTGCATCTCGCTCGCCGGGTCGCTGCACTTGAAGGCGACGATGGACTTTGGCGAGCTCGTGATTCGGTTGGCGCCGTGATCGCCGAGGCGCCCGTCGCTATTCTCGCCAATGCGCAAGACGCCCTGCAGCTTGCCGAGGTCGGCACCAACGCGCTGCGCCTGGTGCGAGGACAGCAGACCTACCTGCCTGCGCCGCCGTTCCGCGCGCCGCGAGTCGTGGTCGGCGGCGACGGCTACGTCCTGCCCGCCATCGACGGAGTCGCGGTGGCCGGCGCGACCTACGATCTCGACAGCATGGATCCGCGGCCCGACGCCATGAGCCACGCAGTGAACCTTGACCGCGCCGAGCACATGCTGCCCGGCAGTACGGCGAGGGTCGATGCTGCGACACTCTCCGGCGATGTGGGCTTTCGCTGCGTAGCGAGCGATCGGTTGCCACTGGTCGGCGCGATGATCGACGTCATCGCTGCTCGGGCGCAGGCGAAGACGCTCAGCGGAGCCCACGCTGCGGATCTGCCGCGCATTCGCGGACTCTACGCGGCTTTCGCCTTCGCATCTCGCGGGCTGGTATGGACGCTGCTTGCTGCCGAGATGCTCGCGAGCGAGCTCGAGGGCGAGCCTTTGCCGCTCGAAGGCGAGCTCATCGATGCCATCGATCCGGGGCGCTTCGCCCTGCACAAACTTCGCCGTGGGGTTCTCTGACACCTTCGGCGCGCATCGCGATACCATATCCCCGCGTCACGGATCAACGATGACTTCGCTCGTCAACGCCATCTTGAAGCCCAACACCCGCGATCTGGGCGGATTCCAGGTGCAGCGTCTGTTGCCGGCATTCCCGCACAAGATGGTTGGCCCCTTCATCTTTTTCGACCATTTCGGGCCGGCGAGCTTCGGTGCCGGGCAAGGCATCGACGTGCGGCCGCATCCGCATATCGGCCTCGCCACGGTGAGCTATCTGGTCGAAGGCTCGATGATCCATCGCGACAGCCTGGGCACCGTGCAGCGCATCGAGCCCGGCGACGTGAACTGGATGACTGCGGGCAGGGGCATCGTGCATTCGGAGCGCACCGCGCCCGAGGATCGGATCGAGGGCCATCGGCTGCACGGACTGCAAACCTGGGTGGCGCTTCCCCGAGCCCACGAACAGGACGAGCCGTCGTTCAGCCATCATGCGAAGGATTCGCTGCCCCTCGTCTCGCTGCCAGGCGTGACGATGCGGCTCATTGCCGGAACGGCTTTCGGGCGACGCGCACCGACGCCGACCTTCTCTCCGATTTTCTATGTCGCAGTCGACATGGAAGCCGGCGCATCCCTGGCACTGCCTCCGGAGCACGAGGAGCGGGCCGTCTACGCGATCGAAGGCGAGGTTCGCGTCGAAGGAGAAGCGCTGCCGTTGCGGCACATGGCGGTGCTCGAGCCCTGGACCACGGCGCGCATCGACGCGATCACCGCCTCCCGCTTCACGCTGCTGGGCGGAGCCAAGATGGACGGCGACCGGCTGATCTGGTGGAACTTCGTCGCCAGCTCTCGCGCGCTGATCGATGCCGCGTCGGCGCGCTGGCGCGCCAGGGAATTCCCCCCGGTGCCGGGCGACGCGGAGTTCATTCCGTTGCCCGACACGTAAAGCGCAGCCAGCGGCTACGTCGTCGCCTTCGCCCGCGGGCGCTTAGGCGCCGCGTCGCCAAGTCCGGCGGCGGCGCGCAATGTAGCGACCTTGTCAATCGCTTCCCAGGTGAACTCGGGCTCGTCGCGGCCGAAGTGTCCGTAGGCAGCGGTCTTGCTGTAGATCGGGCGCAGCAAGTCGAGCATCTGGATGATGCCCTTCGGCCGCAAGTCGAACTGCGAGGTCACGAGCTTCGCGATCTCGGCATCGGGAATGCGGCCGGTCCCTTCCGTGTAGACGGTGACGTTGATCGGCTGAGCCACGCCGATCGCGTAGGAGAGCTGCACCTGGCACTGGCGGGCAATGCCCGCGGCGACGATGTTCTTCGCCACGTAGCGAGCGGCGTACGCCCCGGAGCGGTCGACCTTCGACGGATCCTTGCCCGAGAACGCTCCGCCGCCGTGCGGCGCCGCGCCGCCATAAGTGTCGACGATAATCTTGCGCCCGGTGAGTCCGGCGTCGCCATGGGGACCGCCGATCTCGAAACGCCCGGTCGGATTGACCAGGTAGCGCGTGTTGGCCAGCATTTCCTCGGGCAACACCGGCTTGATGATCTCCTCGATCACCGCCTCGCCGAGCTCCTTCTGCTTCTGGTTCATGCTGGGATGGTGCTGAGTCGACAAGACGACCGTGTGGACGCTCTTCGGCCTGCCGTCGACGTAGCGCACGGTGATCTGCGACTTGGCGTCGGGTCTCAGCCAAGGCAGTCGTCCGTCGCGGCGGACTTCGCTCTGCCGCTGCACCAGGCGATGCGCGTAATAGATCGGGAAAGGCATCAGCACCGGCGTCTCGTCGCAGGCGTAGCCGAACATCAGCCCCTGGTCGCCGGCGCCCTGGTTCATGTATTCCTCGGATGTGCGGTCGACGCCGCGCGCGATGTCGAGCGATTGCCGGCCGTAGCAGACGAGCACGGCGCATCCTTCGGCGTCGAAGCGCAGCTCGGGATCGGTGTAGCCGATGCGGTGGATGGTGTCGCGCGCGATGCGGGCATAGTCGTGCTTGTGGCTGGTCGTGATCTCGCCGGTCATCACGACGAGCCCGGTCGACACCAGCGTCTCCGCGGCTACCCGTCCGTGCGGGTCGAGCGCTAGAATGGCATCGAGGACCGCATCGGAGATCTGATCGGCCACCTTGTCGGGATGGCCCTCGGAGACCGATTCCGATGTGAATAGAAAATCGTTCATCGACTCCCTCGCTTGAATGGATCGGCGGTTGGCGCAAAGCCGGTGGGTGAAAAGGCCGAAATTCTACCAAATCTCCCTGGCCTGTCGGCTGTTTCCCCACTCGAACGGTGAGGTCTCCCGTGATCGTTCCTGCCACGCCTGAAGCCATCGCCGACGCGGCGCGCGCGCTTCGCGACGGTCGCCTCGTGGCCTTTCCCACCGAGACCGTGTATGGGCTCGGCGCCGACGCGCGCAACGCGCAGGCGCTGGGAAGGCTCTTCGCGGCCAAGGGGCGCCCCGCGACGCACCCGGTGATCGTGCATCTCGCGGAGAGCTCGGCGCTGTCTGGCTGGGCTCGCGAAGTGCCCCGGTACGCCAGAGCCCTAGCCGAGGCCTTCTGGCCCGGTCCGCTGACGCTCATCTTGAAGCGCGCCGCAAGCGTTTCCGATCTCGTCACCGGCGGTCAGGACAGCGTCGGGGTGCGTGTGCCAGGCCACGCTGTAGCGCACGCGTTGCTCAGCGCATTCGCCGAGCGCGGCGGCGACGGCATCGCGGCGCCATCGGCCAATCGCTTCGGGCGCATTAGTGCGACCACCGCGCAGCACGTCGCCGACGAGTTCGGCGAGGAGATTGCGGTGATCCTCGACGGCGGGCCTTGCCAGCACGGCATCGAGTCGACCATCGTCGACTGCACCGGCGCCGAGCCGGCGTTGCTGCGGCCCGGCGCCATCGGGCTTGAAGAACTCACGCGGGTTCTGGGCCGGGCGCCGCGCGGCCCGCGCTCAGGCTCGCCGCGCGCCGCCGGCACACTTGCAACGCACTACGCGCCTCGCACGCAAGCGCGATTGTTGCCGCGCGCCCAACTCATCGGCGCGCTCGGCAAGCTGGCCAAGCCCGGATCGCACATCGCCGTGCTCGCCCATTCGGTGAATCAGCCTCCTTCATTCGAAGGTACCTGGTTCGATGCGCCCTCGGAAAGCGCAGGTTATGCGCAACAGCTCTACGCCAACCTTCGCGCCCTCGACGCGAGGGAAGCCGACGAGATCTGGATCGAGGCGCCTCCGGACGGACCGGAGTGGATCGCGGTGAACGATCGGCTCAGGCGCGCGACTCACCGCGACTGAACTAGGATCACCTTCCGGAGCGATTCACATGTCAGCCAACAACCGGCAAATCCTGCTGGCGAGCCGTCCCCAGGGATGGGTGACCGAGGACAACTTTCGCATCGTGGACGCGCCCGTGCCCGCGCCGGGCCCGGGCGAAGTGCTGGTGAGGAACGAGTGGCTGTCGCTGGATCCTTACATGCGCGGCCGGATGAGCGATGCGAAATCCTACGTGCAGCCGGTGCAGATCGGCGAGGTGATGGTCGGGCAGACCGCCGGTGAGGTGGTCGCCTCGCGAGATCCGGCGTTCAAGCCAGGGGACAAGGTGCTTGCACCGCTCGGGTGGCAGCTCTTCGCCGTGGCCAGAGCGCGCGATCTCACCGCGATCGATGTCGCGCGCGCGCCGGCGTCCTACTACCTGGGCGTGCTCGGGATGCCAGGCATCACGGCGTGGTTCGGGCTGCACGAGATCGGACGGCCGAAGCCGGGCGAGACCCTCGTCGTGTCGGCGGCTTCGGGAGCGGTGGGGAGCGTGGTCGGCCAGCTCGCGAAGATCGCAGGCTGCCGCGCGGTAGGCATCGCCGGCGGAAAAGCGAAGTGCGACTACGTCGTGCAGGAGTTGGGCTTCGACGCCTGCGTCGACCACAAGGCGGGAAACCTCGCGCAGGATTTGCGCGCCGCTTGCAACAAGGGCGTAGACATCGATTTCGAGAACGTCGGCGGCGCCATGCTCGACACCGTGCTCGCGATCATGAACCCGTTCTCGCGCGTGATCGTGTGCGGACTGATCTCCGACTACAACGCCACCGAGCCCTACGCCTACAAGCGGTTGCGCTCGGTACTGGTCAACCGCATCCGCATGCAGGGGATGATCGTGTTCGACTGGAAGGACCGCTATGGCGAGGCGGTGGCCGGCTTGAGCGCGCTCCTCGCGCAAGGCAAGCTCAGGTACCGTGAATCGATCGTCGAGGGCCTCGACAACGCGCCACGCGGGCTGATCGCTCTGCTCAAGGGCGAGAACTTCGGCAAGCAGCTGGTGCGGCTCGCGTAGGTCTGCGTCGCCTGGTTTGACGAGGCTGGAGCGTCATGCCACCTCGAACAATCCAGCAGCGCCCATTCCCCCGCCGATGCACATCGTGACCACGGCGAGCTTCGCGCCGCGGCGCTTGCCTTCGAGCAGCGCGTGCGCGGTGAGGCGCGTGCCCGACACGCCATACGGATGGCCGACGGCGATCGCGCCGCCGTCGACGTTGAGGCGATCGTCGGGAATCCCCAGCCTGTCGCGGCAGTAGATCACCTGCACGGCGAACGCCTCGTTGAGCTCCCACAGGTCGATGTCCTCGATGCGCTTGCCGGTGCGCGCGAGGAGCTTCGGCACCGCGAGCGCCGGGCCGATGCCCATTTCGTCGGGCTCGCAGCCGGCGACCGCGAAGCCGCGAAAGATGCCCAGCGCCTTCAATCCCCTTGCCGCGGCGGCGCGCTCGCTCATGACCACGCAGGCGGCAGCGCCATCCGAGAACTGGCTCGCGTTTCCCGCGGCGATCACGCCTCCGGGAAGCGCAGGCTTGATCGTGGAGACGGCCTCGTAGGTCGTGCCTACACGGATTCCTTCGTCGGCGCCGATGGTCGCCTGCTTCATCGAAATCCGCCCCGTGTCCCTGTCCGCGACACCCATCGTCACCGTCATCGGCACGATCTCTTCCGCGAACTTTCCCGCCGACGCCGCCGTGGCCGCGCGCTGCTGGCTGCGCGCACCGTACTCGTCCTGCCGCTCGCGCGAGATGCCGTAACGCTTGGCGACCGTCTCCGCCGTCTGCAGCATCGGCCAGTAGATCTCCGGCTTGTGCTCGACGAGCCATCCCTGGCGCAGCATGTGCTTGTTCGACTCGTTCTGGACGCAGGAGATCGATTCGACGCCGCCGGCAACGTAGATGTCGCCCTCCCCGGCGATGATCCGTTGCGCGGCCATCGCGATCGTCTGCAGGCCCGAGGAGCAGAAGCGGTTGACGGTTGCCCCCGGAACGCTCACCGGGCAGCCTGCAGCGAGCGCGATCTGGCGGGCGATATTGTGCCCGGTCGCCCCTTCGGGAAACGCGCAGCCGATCAGCACGTCGTCGACCGCGCCCGGCTCGATGCCGGCGCGCTCCATCGCGTGCTTGACCACGTGGCCGCCCATGGTTGCGCCATGCGTCATGTTGAAGGCGCCGCGCCAGCTCTTGGCGAGGCCGGTGCGGGCAGTGGCTACGATGACGGCGTCGGACATTACTCCTCCATCTGGGCGTCGCCCCGGCGCAGGCCGGGTCCCGTTTGTTCTGTCGGTGGTTTCATGGCGCGTTGAACATTGGATCCCGACCTCCGCCGGGATGACATCAATCGGTTCAGCCGTTGAACGTCTTGTTCTCGGCGGCGAGCTTCGCCAGCAGTGGAGCGGGCCGCCAGAAACCGGGATCGCCGTGCGGGTTGGCGGCGAACCTCCGCATGCTGCGCGCGACATTGTAGAGCCCGATCGTGTCGGCATGGAACATCGGGCCGCCGCGATAGCGGGGGAAGCCGTAGCCGGCGAGATACACGACATCGATGTCGGACGCGCGCAGCGCGATGCCCTCGTCCAGGAGTTGCGCGCCCTCGTTGACTAGCGCGTAGATGCAGCGCTCGACGATCTCGTCCGCGCCGATCTTGCGCGGCGCGAAGCCGTGCTCCCTGCGATAGTCGGCGATGAGCGCATCGACCTCGGGATCGGCCAGCGCTTCGCGCCGCCCCGCCTGGTAGCGATACCAGCCCAGACTCGTCTTCTGACCGAAGCGGCCAAGCTCGCAGAGCCGGTCGGCGATTTTCGAGTAGACGAGGTTCGGCTTCTCCACGTAGCGGCGCTTGCGTATGTACCAGCCGACGTCGTTGCCGGCGAGATCGCTCATCCGAAACGGGCCCATCGCCATGCCGAAGCGCTCCAGCGCCTGATCGACCTGCGCCGGAGTCGCCCCTTCCTCGAGCAGGAACATTGCCTGACGCAGGTATTGCTCGACCATGCGGTTGCCGATGAACCCGTCGCAGACGCGCGAGACGACCGCCGTCTTGCCGATCGTCTTGGCAATGCGCATGACAGTGGTGAGGACATCGTCGGCGGTCTTCGCTCCGCGCACGACTTCGAGCAGCTTCATCACGTTCGCCGGGCTGAAGAAGTGCGTGCCGATCACGTCCTGCGGCCGTCGCGTGATCGCGGCGATCTTGTCGAGATCCAACGTGGACGTGTTGCTGGCGAGGATCGCTCCGGGCTTCGCCACCCCGTCGAGCTTGCGGAAGACGTCCTGCTTGACGTCCATGTCCTCGAACACGGCCTCGATCACCAGATCGCTGCCGGCCAGTGCGGCGAAGGACAGTGTCGGGGAAAGAAGTGTCATCGCTCGCTCGGCCGCTGCTGCCGGGAGCTTGCCCCGTTTCACCGACGCTTCGTAGTTGCGGCGAATGGTCGCGAGGCCCCTGTCGAGCGGTTCCTGCTTCGTCTCCAGGATCGTTACAGGCAAGCCCGCGCTCGCGAAGCACATGGCGATCCCGCCGCCCATCGTCCCCGCGCCGATGACTGCGACGCGCTCGATCGCGCGCGCAGGCGCGTCCTCCGCGATGCCGCGAATCCGGGACGCGGTACGCTCGGCGAAAAAAGCGTGGCGCAGCGCTCGCGACTCGGGCGACTGCACGAGCTCCTCGAAAAACTCGCGCTCGATGCGCAGCCCCTCGTCGAAGGGCTTGGCCACCGCCGCGGCCACGGCGTCGACGCACTTGAGCGGCGCAGGATATCCCTTGCTTGCCGCGGCAACAGTGTTGCGCGCGAACTGCAGGAAGCCTTCCGCATTCGGCTCGTTGATGACGATATCGCGCAGCCGCTTGCGCGGGCGGTTCTCCTTCGCGACCTTGCGGGCAAGCGCAACGGCCGCGGGAAGCGGATCGCCGTCGGTGAGTTCGTCGAAAAGCGCCGTGCCCGCGAGCTCCGCAGCGCGCACCGTCGAGCCGGAGACGATCATGTTGAGCGCCGCCTCGACGCCCACCGCGCGCGGCAGCCGCTGCGTGCCCCCTGCCCCTGGAAGGAGGCCGAGCTTCACTTCGGGAAGCGCGATTGCCGCTTCTTTCGCAGCGACGCGGTAGTGGCAACCCATCGCCAGCTCCAGCCCACCACCGATGCAGCCGCCGCCGATCGCTGCGATCACCGGCTTGTCGCAGGCCTCGATGAAGCGGATGAGCGAGTGGAGCCTCGGCTCGGCCTTGGCCTTGGGCGTGTTGAATTCGCGGATGTCGGCACCGGCGGAGAACATCCGCCCTGCGCCGGTGATGACGATGGCCCGGACGTCCGGTTCGGCGAGCGCCCGGTCGACGCCGTCAGCGACACCAACCCGTGTGTCATAGCCCAGCCCGTTGACCGGGGGGTTGTCGAGCGTGATGACTGCGACTGCGTCTTCGGCGCGATAGATTGCGGTGATGTCTTGCTCCTTTGGGGTCTACGATGCCTGATCAGCGCGGCAGCGAGCGCCGAATCCACCCCTCTCGCCTGCCACAGGGAGACCGTGATGATACAGGTGGATATCGCCAAAGTGTGCTTGAGGTACCATGTGCGCGCAGCCTTGGGAGTCGTGCCTCGATGAGCGAAGGCGGTCGGAGACAACGGCTTGCGGCGATTCTTGCAGCCGATGCGGCCGGCTATTCGCGCCTCATGGAGGCGGACGAGCGCGGGACCATGGCGGCGCTGGACGCGGCCCGGCAGATCTTCCGCTCGGAGATCGAGTCCAATCAGGGCCACGTGGTCAACATGGCCGGAGATTCGGTGCTGGCGGTTTTCGATACCGCTGCCGGCGCGATCACCGCCGCCCTCGCCGTGCAGCGTGCGCTCGACGAGTCTTCGCGTAGCGTCCCCGAGAACCAACAGCTCCGCTTCCGCGTCGGCGTGCATCTGGGCGACGTGATGGAGGGCGCCGACGGCGACGTACATGGAGACGGGGTCAACATCGCCTCCCGGCTGCAGGCGCTGGCCGAGCCTGGAGGAATCGTCGTTTCCGAGGCCGTGCGCGGCGCCGTGAAAGCCCGCGTCGCCGCGACGTTCGAGGATCGAGGCCCGCAAACGGTAAAGAACATCGCCGACCAGATCCACGCATTTGCCGTGCGGGCCCCGATTTCCACACCGGAAGCTAAGCCGACAACGCAACCTGCCCGCGCTTCTCGACGTCCGCTCGCCTGGCTTGCGACAGCCGGCGCACTGCTGGTCATCGTGGTCGGCACGGTACTCTGGCTGCGTCCGTCGACTCCTCCACCGGTGACGACCTCCGCGGCTCCATCCGCACCCGCCGCGTCATCGCCGTCAGGCAAGCCATCGATCGCAGTGCTGCCGTTCGACAACATGAGCGGCGATGCGGACAAGGCTTATTTCGCCGATGGCATCACCGAGGATCTCATCACCGACCTCTCGAAAGTCGCGGGGCTCGTGGTCATCGCCCGGAACTCGACCTTCCAATACAAAGGGAAGGCGCTCGATGTGCGCGAGATCGGCAAGGCGCTCAACGCCCGCTACGTCCTCGAAGGCAGCGTCCGCCGGAGCGGCGAAACAGTGCGCGTCAATGCGCAGTTGATCGATGCGGTGTCTGGAGCTCACCTTTGGGCCGACCGCTACGACGGAGAGATGAAGAACATCTTCGGCCTGCAGGACACGATCACCCGCAACGTCGTCAAGGCGCTGTCGGTCGAGCTGACCAAGGACGAGAGCGATCGGGTTGCGAAGCGGGGCACGGATAACGTCCAGGCCTACGATGTTCTGCTCAAAGGCTGGGAGCATTATCTCAAGCAGACTCCAGAGGAATTTCGCGCTGCCATTGCCGACTTCAAGCATGCAGCTGAGCTCGATCCGACCTACAGTCGAGCGTACGCTGCACTGGCGGCGATCTACTGGGAGAGCTATACCCGATACTGGGGAGTCGCCCTTGGCCTCTCCCGCGACACGCAAGCCGATGCCGAGCAATATTTGGCGAAAGCGATGCGCGATCCAACCCCACTCGCGCATCAGGTCGCGAGCGCGATGCTCGTGCACAACGAGCAGCACGCCGAAGCGATCGCCGAGGCGCAACGCGCGGTTGCGAGCGATCCGAACGACGCCGATGGATACGTGGCGCTAGCGGGCGCCTTGAGTTTCGCGGGGCGGCCCGCGGAAGCGCTCGATGCCGTCGAGAAGGCGATGCGCTTGAATCCGCATTACCCGTCGAGCTATGCCTATCAGCGCGGCCTGGCCCTGTTCGGACTCAACCGTCTCGACGAGGCGACGGCGGCGCTCGAGCGCGCCATCGAGCTCAACCGTGACGACTACTGGTCTCAGCGGCTCTTGCTCGCGATCTACGGCCTCACCGGAAAACGGGAGGATGCGCGGCGGCTGACCGAGACAATCAAGAACAACGACCGCCGCGGCAGGGGCGCAACCTGGGATCCGCTGACGATTCGAGCAGTCAGCTACTGGTACCCGTTCGCCAAGCCGGAAGACGCCAAACGTTTCGCTACCGGACTCGCTAAAGCGGGTGTTCCCGAGTAGCGACCTGAGCGATCCGGCATCGGCCTAGAAGCGCACGGCCTCGCCGGGCTTCACGTCGAGGACCTTGATCGGTGCGTTACCAAGCGCCGCCTTGAGCTCCGCCGGCGTGCGGTTGATCACCGGAAACGTCCCGTAGTGCATCGGTATCGCCTGCTTCGGGCGGATGTATTCGCGCAGCGCGAAGGCGGCTCCCTCCGGATCCATCGTGAAATGCCCCCCGATGCAGACGAGCGCCAGATCCGGCTTGTAGCGGCGGCCGATGAGCGCCATGTCGCTGAAAACGTCGGTGTCGCCGCTATGGTAGACCTTGAAGCCGTTCTCGAACTCGATGACGTATCCTACCGGAGCCCCTACGTCGATGAAACTCACGCCGGTCCAGTCGGGCTTCAGATCTTTCATGTCCAGCATCGACGTGTGCTTGGCCGGCACCATGTGCACCTTGATCGCCGGACCGAGCGGCGACACCGTCCCGCCCATATCCATGTTGATGGACCTCGAGCCGTCGAGCAGACCGAGCGCGACGAGACTGTTGGTGAGGCCCTGGTTCGCGACCACGATCGCGCCCGTCACCTTCGCGAGCTCAGGCAGATCGTGCACGTGATCGCGATGGCCGTGAGTGACGAGGATCAGATCCACCTTGCCGAGCGCCGCCAAATCCTTGTACTTGGCCGGCGTCCGAGGATTCGTCGTAAGAAACGGATCGATGACGATCACCTTGCCGGTCGTGCTGGTGATTCGGAACGTGGAGTGACCGAGCCACAGGACTTCGATCTGCTGCGCGAAGGCGGCGTTCGCGGCTAGCCAGAGCACCAGGGCAGCTGTCGCCGCGACGGGCTTCATGCGCGCAAGGGTCATGCCGGTCTCCCGCTCGTCATTGCCACGGATGATCGACCTTTCGATACGTCAAGGCAATAGCAGATCCCTCGCGCTGCCCGGGATGACAACCCTGCCGTCGCGTGGCATGGATCGCCCTAGACCTCCAGCCACTCCCTGCGCACCGCCTCGTTGGCGCGAAGCTCGGCCGGCGCGCCCTCGAAGACGATGTGGCCGTGGCCCATGACGTACACGCGATCGGAGATCGCGAGCGCGATGGTGAGCTTCTGCTCGATGATCAGGATGGAGATACCGCGCTGCGCGATCTCGCGCAGCAGCTCGCCGACGAGCTCGACCAGCTTGGGCGCGAGTCCTTCCGTCGGCTCGTCGATCATGATCAGATCGGGGTCGCCCATCAGCGTGCGGCAGATGGTGAGCATCTGCTGCTCGCCTCCCGACAGCACTCCGCCGGGCGCATCGGCCCGCTCGCGAAGCAGCGGAAAGCGCTCGAAGGTGTCCTGCAGCGACCAGCGCGCGCTACCGCCGTTGTTCCGAGGCGCTTTCATGCCGAGCATCAGATTCTCGCGCACGGTCAGGTCGGGGAAGATCGCCCGGTGCTCGGGAACATAGCCCAGACCGCGGCGGGCGATCTCGTGCGACTTGAGCCCGTCGATGCGCTCGCCCCTGAACCGGACCGTTCCAGCGGGACGAACGATGCCCATGATCGTCTTGATCGTGGTGGAGCGTCCCGCGCCGTTCCTCCCGAGGAGGCTCACGATCTCGCCGTCGCCGACGCGAAACGACACGCCCTGCAGGATGTGGCTCTTTCCGTAGTAGGCGTGCAGCGCGTCGACTTCAAGCATGGACGGTTCCCAGATACGCCGTCTGCACGGCCGCATTCTCGCGGATGCGCGCCGGAACGTCGCTCGCGATGATCTCGCCGTAGACCAGCACCGAGATGCGGTCGGCGAGATCGAAGACCACTCCCATGTCGTGCTCGACCATCACCAGCGTCCGGCCGGTGGAGATCGTCCGGATCAATGAAACAGCCCTGGCGGTCTCCGCGCGGCTCATGCCCGCGGTGGGCTCGTCGAGCAGGATCACGCGCGCGTCGCCGGCGATGGTGATGCCGATCTCCAGCGCCCGCTGCTCGGCGTAGGTCAGCACGCCCGCCCGCGCATCGCGGCGTGCCCTCATGCCGATCTGCTCCAATACCTGCTCGGTTCGCTCGTTGGCGTCGGAGAGCTTGGAGACGTCGCGCGTGAACGAATAGCGGTAGCCCAGCGACCACAGCACGCTGCAGCGGATATTCTCGTAGACGGACAGCCGCGGAAAGATGTTGGTGACCTGGAAGCTGCGGGCCAGCCCGCGGCGATAGATCTCGAAGGGCGAACGACCCTCGATCGGCTGGTCGTTAAGTCGAATCGAGCCCGCGGTCGGCGGAAACAGCCCGCTCACCAGATTGAACAGCGTCGACTTGCCGGCGCCATTGGGGCCGATGATCGCGTGCCGCTCTCCCTCGTAGATGTCGAGTGAGACGCCGCGGATGATGGGTGTTGCGCCGAAGCGCTTGTGCACGCTCTCGAGCTTAAGCGCACAGCGTTTGGACTCGACTGGTCCGCTCATGGGGCACCTGCTCGCGGCGTATCGCTCGCTGCCCGCGCCTCGTCGCTTGCCCGTTGCCATGCCTGCGCGACGCGAGGCCGGTACCGATAAAAGAAAAAGGCGCCGGCGGCGAGCAGCGCAAGCGCCGCGAGCCACGGCCACAGAGTCGCGGTGTCCATGTCGACCCAGAACAGCCGCATCCGTGCGCCGGCGTCGGGCTGGGTCGCGCGGCGGTAGTTGATCTCCAGCAGCATGATCGCTCCGACCACGGCGACAATCGCCGGAATCGCGGCGATCGCATAGGTCTTCAAAACGCCGACGAAGGCCCGTGTCCTGACGATCGGCCGATGCATCAGCAGCAGGCCCGACAGGCCCCCCGGCGCGAACAGAACCATCGCCATGAAGAAAAGGCCGAGGTAGAGCTGCCACGCGGTGGTGTAATCGGAGAGGCTCACCTGCAGCCAGGTGATGGTGACGGCGCCGAGGACCGCGCCGAAGAAGCTGTGCACGCCGCCTATGTACGCCATGAGCAACACCGTGCCCGAGCGTCCGGCACCCACCGCTTCCGCCGCCACGATCTCGTAATTGAGCGCGTGCAGTCCGCCCGCGAGACCGGCGAACATGGCGGCAACCGAGAAGACGACGAAGCGCACCCGCACCGGGTCGTAGCCGATGAACGCCGCGCGCTCGGGATTGTCGCGCACGGCATTGCACATGCGCCCCACCGGTGTGCGCAAGAACGCCGCCATGAGCGCCGCGGCGACCAAGGCCCAAAACGCCACGACGTAGTAGACCTGGAGCTGCGGGCCAAGGGTCAGCCCCAACAGATGTGGCCCCGCGCCACGGTTGGCGGTGATACCTTCCTCCCCGCCGGAGAATCCCTGCAGGATGCGCATCGCCGCGAACACGAGCTCGCCCACGCCCAGCGAGATAAGCGCGAACACGACGCCCGCTCGACGGGTCGTCACCGCCCCGAAGAGAATTCCGAAGGCGAGGCCTGCCGCGGCACCGGCGAGAGGAACCAGAGGCATCGGGATCGGCAGCCCTTCATTGATCGCTCGCATCAGGTGGATGCCGGCATATCCTCCGAGGCCGAAGTACACCGCGTGTCCGAACGAGAGCAGCCCCGTCTGCCCCAGCAGCAGGTTGTACGAGAGCGCGAAGACCGCGGCGATGCCCATCTGCGATAAGAGCGAGCGTCCGAAGTTGCCGTCGAGCCCGGGAACATGCGGCAGAACGATGAGGACGATCGCCGCTGCAATCCAGGGCCTGTGCTGGGTCGCCCATTGCGTGAGCGGCCCCGACCGTGTGAGCGGGTTCATGCCTCGCGCCTGCCGAGCAGTCCGCGCGGACGGACGATGAGCATCACCACCAGCAGCAGATAGGGGATGAGTGGCGCGGCCTGGGCGATCTTCACTGCCGCCGCCTCGTAGAACGGCGAATCCCTGCCAAGCGTGACGTGCAGCACTCGCAACAGATCGAGCAGCGAGTAGTCGAGCGCCACCGCGAAGGTCTGCACGATGCCGATCAACATCGAAGCGATGAACGCGCCGGTGATCGATCCCAGGCCCCCGACGACGACGACGACGAACACGATCGGCCCCAGCGCCGCCGCCATGCTCGGTTCAGTGAGCAGCGCGAATCCGCCGATGACGCCGGCGAGGCCGGCCAGCGCGCTGCCGATCGCGAACACCAGGACGAAGATGCGGGGAACGTCGTGCCCGAGCGCGCCGACCATCTCAGGGTGCGTGAGCGCCGCGCGGATGATCAGCCCGAGCCGCGTGCGGCGGAAGGCGAGATACAGAAACGCGAACATGCCCACCGAGATCGCCATCATCAGCACCTTGTACGCGGGGTAGCTGGTGCCGAAGAGCACGAACGCCGGGAAGTCGATCACCGCAGGAACGCGATTCTCGACGGGGTGGCGGCCCCACACCATGACCACGATTTCGACAATGAGGTAGGCGAGACCGAAGGTGAACAGGATCTCGGCCACATGCCCTTGCTTGTGCACATAGCGCAGGCCGTAGCGTTCCACGGCGGCGCCTATGACGGCGACCAGCAGCGGAGCGATCACCAGCGCCGGCCAGAATCCGATCCATTTGCCGATCTGGTAGGAGAAGTACGCGCCGAGCATGAACATGCTGGCGTGGGCGAAATTGAGCACGCCCATCAGGCTGAAGATGAGCGTGAGCCCGCTCGAGACCATGAACAGCAGCAGGCCGTAGACGACGCCGTTCAGGAGCGAGAAGGTGACGATCTCGAACATGGCCGGCGCTAGTTCCCTTTTGAGGTCGCCTCTTCCAGAGGGAGAGGCCGCCGCGCGGCGGCGCGGCGGGTGGGGGCTTGGCGCGTCTGAAGCTTCCCTCACCCTCGCCCCTCTCCCGGCGGGAGAGGGGTTCATTTCCTTCGTCCCTCCGGAGAAAGAGGGTTGGGCGTCAACCGTTCGGCCGCTGCATCTGGCAGGTCGTCGGCATCGCCGTATCCTTGGCGTTGATCTTGACGTCGGTCTTGAAGCCGAGCCCGGTCTTCTCGACGTCGTACTTGACGCCGTCGGTAAAGGTCGCGACGAACAGCGGCTGTAGAAGCTGGTGATTGTCGGCGCGCATCTCGACTTCACCAACGCTGGTCGTCAGCTTCATGCCCTCGAGCGCCTTCGCGATTTTCACAGGATCGTTCGACTTGGCCTTGGCGGCCGCCGCGGTGAACATCATGAAGGCGGTATTGAGGCGGTAGTAGTTGAACTCGTCGAGGTTTTCGGTGAAACGCTTCTTGAACGCCGCGACATCCGGGTCGAGGTCAGGCATCGCGTTGGTGTGGTACGAGGTGACGACCTTGACTACGCCGTTGCCATCGCGGCCGATCGCGGTCGGCGCGCCCAGAGCGTCGGCATAGTACGTATACCAGGTGACCTTGAGCCCCGCGTCCTTGCCTGCCTTGAACAGCAGGTACATGTCGTTGCTCCAGTTGCCGGTGATCACAGTGTCCGCGCCCGAAGCCTTGATCTTGGCGACGTAAGGCGAGAAGTCCTGGACCTTCTGCAGTGGGTGCAGTTCGTCGCCGACGATCTGGATGTCAGGCCGCTTCTCGGCGAGCATCTTCCGCGCTGCAGCCGCCACCGCCTTGCCGAACGAATAGTCCTGGTTGATGAGATAGACCTTCTTCACCTGAGGCTGCGTCGCGATGTAGTTGACCGCCGCCGCCATCTTCATATCTGCGTCGGAGTCGAAGCGGAAGTGCCAGAAGGTGCACTTGGCGTTGGTGAGCGCCGGATCCACCGCGGCGTAGTTGAAGTAGAGCACCTCCTTGCCGGGATTGCGCTCGTTGTGCTTGGCGATGGCGTCGGAGAGCGCCAGCGCGACCGCGCTGCCGTTGCCCTGGAAGACGTAGAGGGCGCCATCGTCGAGCGCTTTTTTCAGTGCGATCAGCGATTCCTGCGGGTCGACCTTGTTGTCGTAGAAGACGATCGAGAGCTTCTCGCCGTTCAATCCGCCAGCGGCGTTGATCTTGTCGATCTCGTAGGTGAAGTGCTTCTGGGCATTGATCCCAGCGCTCGCCGCGCCTCCCGAGAGCGGATCGATGAAGGCGAGCTTGACCTCCGCTGCGCAAGGCCCGGCGAATACGGCGGCAACGACCATGACTAGCACCGCCAATGCGGCGGGTTGTGGCGATTTGCGCATACGTCCTCCTCGGCCTTGTCCGACCGGCAGCGCGGCCTCCGCGTCTGTCACCGGCTGGTTGTCGGAAGATGCTACCGGCAGCGACCCGGCATTTCAAGCGCGCTAGAATTGCAGTTCCAGGCAGAAAAACCTGCCGGAGACGACCACCGGGTGGCGCAGGAGGGGCGATGCACGGTCTGATGATGAACACGCCGCTGATGATCTCGTCGCTGATCCGTCACGCGGACCTCTACCACGGCGACACCGGGATCGTGTCGCGAACCGTCGAAGGGCGCATCCATCGCTATACCTACCGCGATGCGCACACTCGAATTCGCCGGCTGGCGCGGGCGCTGGCCAGGCTGGGTGTCAAGCCGGACGATAGGGTCGGCACGCTCGCCTGGAACGGCTATCGGCATTTCGAGCTCTATTTCGCGGCCTCGGGCAGCGGCGCGATCATCCATACCGTCAACCCGCGGCTGTTCCACGAACAGCTCGTCTACATCGTGAACGACGCGGAGGACAAAGTGGTGTTCTTCGATCTCACGTTCACGCCGCTGGTCGAGAAACTGGCCCCGCAGTGCCCGTGCGTCAAGCAGTGGGTGGCGCTGACCGACCGGGCGCACCTGCCGCAGGCGGCTATACCTGGGCTTGGCTGCTACGAGGACCTGATCAGCGCCGAGCGCGACGATTTCGACTGGCCCGAGTTCGACGAAGACACTGCTGCGGGCCTGTGCTACACCTCCGGGACGACCGGCAATCCCAAGGGCGTGCTGTTCAGCCACCGCTCGACGGTCCTGCACGCCTTCGCGATTTCCCTGCCGGACACCAAGAGCCTTTCCGCGACGACCTCGGTGCTGGCGATCGTCCCGATGTTCCACGTCAATGCCTGGGGCATCCCCTACGCCGCGCCGATGGTAGGGGCGAAGCTCGTGTTCCCCGGCGCCGCGCTCGACGGCGCGAGCCTCTACGCGCTGATGGAAGCCGAGGCTGTCGACACCACCTCCGCGGTGCCCACCGTGTGGATGAACCTCATCAACTACATGCGGCAGAACAACCTTCGATTCTCCACACTCAAATCGACGAGCATCGGCGGCGCCTGCTGCCCGCCGGCGTTGATAAGGACGCTCACGGAAGAATTCGGCATCATCGTCCATCACGGCTGGGGCATGACCGAGATGAGCCCCGTGGGAACGCTGAACGCACCGAAGAGCAAGCATCGCGGGTTGCCCAGGGAAGACAGATTCCAGCTCTCGCTCAAGCAGGGTCGCCCTCTGTACGGCGTGGAGATGAAGATCGTCGACGGCAAAGGCAAGGAGCTGCCGCGCGACGGAAAGGCGTCGGGCGACCTGCTGGTGCGAGGGCCCTGGGTCTTGAGCCGCTACTACAAGGATGCTGGGGGCAATCCCCTTACTAGCGACGGCTGGTTTCCGACGGGCGACGTCGGAACGATCGACGAGGACGGCTACCTGCAGATAACCGACCGCTCCAAGGACGTGATCAAGTCCGGCGGCGAGTGGATCAGCTCGATCGACCTGGAGAACATCGCCGTCGCGCATCCTGCCGTCGCGGAGGCCGCGGTGATCGGCGTGCGCCATCCCAAGTGGGACGAGCGGCCGCTGCTGATCGTGGTCAAGCGACCCGGCGTGGAGCTGAGCAAGGAGGCGATGCTCAGTTTCTACGATGGCAAGATCGCCAAGTGGTGGCTGCCCGACGACGTCGTGTTCGTCGACGATCTGCCGCACACCGCGACGGGCAAGCTCTCCAAGCTCACGCTTCGCGAGCGGTTCAAGGATTACCGGCTGCCTACAGGGTGAGCCGGAGCGCGCAGCGGCGCCGAAGCCCCGGACCAGGCGGCATGCATTTCCGCCATCAGGTCCGAAGGGCGCTCCTGATAACGGGGCGAGAAGTGGAAGGGCATCACTGCCCTCGCGCCCACCGCGCGCGCGATCTCGCCGGCCTGGCGCGCGGTGAGATGATTCTTGCGCGCCGCGTGCTCCGCGTCCTCGTCGAGGAACACGCTCTCGATGAACAGCAAGTCCACGCCGGCGAGGAGCGCCGTGAGCGTCTGCACGTTGGATTGCGTATAGCGCAGGTCGGTGACATAGCCGATGCGCTGTCCGGGAACGACGTCGAGAACCAGTTGATGCAGCTCGGCGACCGGCCTCGTCATCGCATGCTCGCCTTGGCGGTCGCGCCAGCGCACGTCGATGGGCGTCGTCCCCGGCGCGCCGGTCAGAACCGCGTGCTTGAGCTCGCGCAGCCACGGACCGGTGGAGAGCCCTAGCGCCGCCAGCCGGTCCTTGGCCACATTGACGTGCGCCTTTTCCTCGATCGCGTAGGCGAGACAAAGCACGTCGTGATCGACGAAGCGCCCGCGAATTCGAAAGGTCGGCTCGTCGTGCAGGACGTCTTCGGCCATCTCGAACTCTCCGCACGGCTCGCGGGCAAATCCCGCCCGGCTGGAAAAGCGCGCGCGCTGCCCGCGGCCGTCGGCACCGATCTCGCACACCTCGATCTTGAGCTCGTCGTATCGATGCACGACGTTCCACGTATACGCGCGGAGCTTGTGCTCGACCTGTTCGACGAAGCCGGGGCCGCCGAGTATGGTCACGCGCTCCTTGCGCCCGAGCACGACGCGGAGGAGATGATCGAAGCCCGAGAAGTGATCCATGTGGGTATGGGTGACGAAGACGTGCGACAGCCGCATCAGCTTGCGCGGTGGCAGCACGGAGATGTCGCCGAGATCGAACAGCAGCGCCCTCCGCTCGTCGCGGAAATCCACATAGAGCCCCGGATCGCCGAACGTGTCGTTGACGAGACGTGGCTCGAATAGATAACGCATGGGTAGTCTTCCCTCACTCCTGCCCCTCTCCCCGAGGGAGAGGGGTTCACTTACATGGCGCCCCTCCCTCTGGGAGAGAGCCTGCCCCCGACCCCGGATCAAATCCGGGGCAGGCTCTGATCGGGGGCCGCCGCGCGAGGGCGCGGCGGGTGAGGGACGGCGTCCCAATCATTTTGCGAAGCTCAGTGGTGCAGTGGCAAGGTGAAGGTGAAGGTCGAGCCTTTACCCACTTGACTCGTCACCCAGATCTTCCCGCCGTGAAGCTCGATGAACTTGCGCGAGATGGCGAGTCCGAGTCCCGTGCCCTCTGCCTTCTTCGATGCCGTTCCCACCTGTCTAAACTCCTCGAACACCGCTTCTTGATCCTCGGGAGCTATGCCCACCCCGGTATCAGTGACCGAAATCTCCGCGACTCCATCGCGCACATCCGCTCGCACGTCGATCTGCCCGCCTTCGGGAGTGAACTTGAGGGCGTTGGACAGCAGGTTCAGCAGCACCTGCTTCACCTTGCGCTCGTCGGCGTGGATCTTCCCCAGGTGCCCGTCGACCGTGCGCCCGAGCCTGATCCCGCGTCGCTGCGCCCGCTCGCGCACCAGGATCAGCGTGTTCTCGATGGCGCTCGGCAGGTCGAAGTCGGTAGGCTCCAGCTCCATCCGCCCGGCTTCGATCTTGGAGAGATCCAGGATGTCGTTGATGAGCGCCAGCAGATGCCGCCCCGATTCCAGAATGTCGCTCAAGTACTCGGCCTGCTTGTCGTTGATCTCGCCGAACATCCGCTCGGCCAGCACTTCCGAGAAGCCGAGGATGGCGTTGAGCGGCGTTCTGAGCTCGTGCGACATGTTGGCGAGGAACTCGCTCTTGTGCTGGCTGGCGATCTCGAGCTGCCGGCTCTTGTCTTCGATCTCCCGGAAAAGCCGCGCGTTCTGAATGGCCAGCGCCGACTGGGTGGCAAAGGTCTTGAGGAGCTCGACGATCTGCGGGTCGAACCCGCCGGGACTCTTCCGGTTGACCGCCAGCGCCCCGAGCAGGCGGTCCTCGCGCAGCAGCGGCACCGCCACGACCGAGCGATAGCCCGAGCGGATAAGCGTTTCACGGAGGCGACTCTTATAGGTGCGCTCATCAGCGAAGTCCTGGATCTCGACCGGCTCTGCGGTCATGGCCAGACGACCGAGCGCGCCTTCGCCTTTTCGGATAGGCGTGGCCCGCAGCACCTCGATCAGCTCGTCGGGCAGCCGGTTCGTAGCGTGCAGATGAAACTCCTCGCGGGCATCGTCGTACTCCCAGATCGAGCCGCCGTCCATGCCGGCGAGTTGCGTGGCGCGAGAGACGATCGTGCGCAGGACGGTTTCCAGATCGAGCGTCGAGCTGACCGCCTGGCCGACCTCGCTGAGCGCCTTCAACTCCCCCACCGAACGCGTCAGCTCCCGCGTCCGTGCTTCCAGTTCCTTGAACAGCCGCACGTTCTCGATCGCGATCACCGCCTGGTCCGCAAACGTCTGCAGAAGAACCATCTCCTTGTCGGCGAGCGCGTCGGGCTCAGCGGAGATCACGGCGATGACGCCGACCACCGCATGATCGCGAATAAGGGGCGCAGCGGCAATCGATCGATAGCCGATTCGCTCGTGAAAGGCTCGCGCAAAAGCTGGCGCATCGAGCCCACGCGTGTCGCGCACCTGCATGGGCTTGCGCTCGAGGGCGACCCTTCCAACGACGCTTCCGTCGTCGATCGGCACGACGCCCTCAGGCAGGTCCTGGACGGTATCGCCGTCGCTGGTCGCGCGCAAGCGGAGCGATTGCCCCTCAACCAAGCGAATGCGGGCTCTGCGGCCGAACAGGCGGCTGGCGCTTAACACGATGGCGTCGAATACTGGCTGCTCGTCCGTCGGCGAGCGGCTGATGAGCTTTAGTATGTCGGAGGTCGCGGTCTGCTGCTCAAGCGATTCGCCGAGGTCCCTGTTACGCGCCTCGAGCTCCTTGAACAGCCTGACGTTCTCGATCGCGATCACCGCCTGATCGGCGAAGGTCTTGAGCAGTGCGATCTGCGTGTCGGCGAAAGGTCCCCGCTCGGGGCGCCCCAGCGTGATTGCACCGATCGGCTTGTTCTCGCGAATCAGTGGGACAGACAGCGTGGCGCGGAAGCCACCAGCGACTGCTGCCGACTTAAATATAAAGTGGGGGTCTTCGAGCACGTCGGGAATCATGACGATAGCGTTGGTGAGGATAGCTCTCGAGGCCGTGACGTCCTGGCTCGGCGGGCGTGGAAAGAGGTTACGCACCGCATCTGCTCCTTCCGCGGTTACCGCGGCCACCGCACGAGCGTGGATCAGCTCACCGTCGAAGGTCACCACGGTCGCCGAGCCGACATGACACAGTTTCAGCGCAGCCCCCGCGATGGTATCGAACACCGGCTGCACATCCGTCGGCGACTGGCTGATCACACTCAGGATCTCGCTCGTGGCAGTTTGCTGTTCCAGCGCTTCGCCAAGGTCGCGATTGCGTTTCTCGAGCTCGGTAAACAGCCGCACGTTCTCGATCGCGATCACCGCCTGATCGGCGAAGGTCTTGAGCAGCGTGACTAGTTGATCCGGAAAAGCACCGGTCTCCTTGCGGGAGACGGCAATCGCGCCGATGAGATGGCCGTCACGCAGCATCGGAACACTCAGACCGCTCCGCCAGCCACCTGCAATCGCAAATTCTCGGGAATAGTCTGGGTCGGCGAGCATATCGGGGAGGTTATCCACGTCCTTCTTAAGAACCGCCCTCCCCAACATGTTCTCTCGGCTCGGTCGCATCGGAAATGTGCGGAGCAGCATCTCGAGCGCTTCGGGAGAAAACCCGTAGTGAGCAAGTGGATAGAGCAGCTCACCGTCGAACCGGGCCGCGACACTGTGGTCTGCGCCGCACAAGCGAACTGCACTACGAACGATCGTATCGAACACCGGCTGCACGTCGGTCGGTGAGCGGCTGATCACGCGCAGGATCTCGCTCGTCGCGGTCTGCTGCTCCAGGGCCTCCTTGGTTTCGTTGAAGAGGCGCGCGTTCTCGATGGCGATCGCCGCCTGGCGCGCAAAAGTCTCCACGAGTGCGATCTGATCGGGCGAGAATGGTCGCGGCTCGAGGCGGAACGTGAAAATCGCCCCCGACGCGCGACTTTGGCGCATCAGCGGGACCGCCAGCACGGCTCGGTAGCCCAGCTCCTGCTGTTTCTCGCGCCCGTCTGAATACTCAGCTTCCATCAATGGCAAGGCGTCTGCGTGATGGATGGTGGCGCAATCAAGTACAGCACGGCCGCTGACGGAGCTCCTCTTTAGCGGCCAGAGTCGCTTCACCTCACCGGGGCGGTCATATCTCTCACTCAGGACCGAATCGGCCCAATACGCGGCAGTTGGTCGAAGGACGTCGTCTTCGACGAGCAATACCTGCGCAAAGATTGCATCGCACAGACGAGCGGCCCGCTGGGCCACCGCGTAGAGCACGGCGTGCACATCGCCTGGAGAGCTCGCCATGACCCTCAGGATCTCATCAATCGCTTTCTGCTGCTGCAGTGCCTCGCCAAGGCGTCTCTCGAGCCCGCGTCGCTTGGAAGCTTCCAGCGGCGGCGCCTTCCTGGAGGCGTGCCGCACCCTCGGCTTCGCTTTGGGCCTGTCCTTGCGTGACGCGCGCGCCCTGGCGAGAGGTTGCCCGGCCGCGACCTTCGCTTTGGCCGATTTTGCCTTACGAGCCATGCTTTCTCTTGGACAGTTCGTTCACACGCCACCTGTCATTCCGAGGCGCTGCCCCGAGAAATCTGCTGTCGGTGCATTGCCAATTCGACTCAACACAGATCCTTGCCTGCGGCGGAGATGACAGTCGAAAGGCTAGGCCAAGGCCGCTTTGCGGGCAAGTGGACCGAGTCCTTAGCGCTTGCTGACGCCCATCATCTGGTCGGGCAGCCAGGTGGCGATCTCCGGAAAGAAGCACAGGATAACGATCTGCAGCATCATGCAGACGACGTAGGGAATCGTCCCCCACATGACGCGCGTCACTGGCACGTCCGGCGCGATCGAGCTGACGATGTAGATGTTCAGTCCCACCGGCGGATGGATGAGTCCGATCTCCATGTTGATGGTCAGAATCACGCCGAACCACACAGGATCGAAGCCTGCCGCCTTGATGATCGGATAGAGGATCGGCGCTGTCATCAGGATGATCGCCGCCGGCGGAATGAAAAACCCGCAGACCAGCAGGAACAGATTGATCATCGCCATCAGCGCCCAGCGGTTGACGTGCATGTCGGCGATGCCTTGCGCGAGCGTCTGGGTGAGGTAGAGCGAGGTGAGCATGTAGCCGAACAGCACGGCGGCGGCAATGATCATCAGGATCATGACGGATTCGCGCGTCGTGTCGCGCAGGATGGCCCACCACTGCTGCGGCCGCCACATCCTGTAGATCACTACCGCGAGCACGACGCACAGCGCCGCTCCCACACCGGCCGCTTCCGACGGCGTCGCCACGCCCCCGTAGAGCACGTACATCACGCCGATGACGATGGCGAGGAAGGGCGCAATCTTCGGAATCGACTCGAACTTTTGCCTCCAGCTGTAGCGGAAGTGTGCGGCATGCGCGCGGAAACCCCGCTTCCAGATGATGAACAGCGTCCACAGCATGAACAGCCCCGTGAGCATCAGGCCGGGCAACACTCCAGCGAGGAACAGCCGGCCGATGGACGTCTCAGTGGCGATGCCATAGAGGATGAAGGTGATCGACGGCGGGATGAGAATACCGAGCGTTCCTCCGGCGCAGATCGATCCCGTTGAGACGTCGTCCGGATAGCCGCGCCTGCGCATTTCCGGGATGCCCATCTTGCCGATGGCGGCGCAACATGCGGGCGAGGAACCGGTCAGTGCCGCGAACAGCGCGCACGCGCCGAGGTTCGAAATCACCAGGCCTCCCGGCAGCCGATACAGCCAGCGGTCGAGCGCTTCGTAGAGGTCCTTGCCCGCGGGCGATGAGCCGATGGCCGCACCCATCATTACGAACATCGGTATCGACACCAGCGTGAAATCGTGAAGGCCGGCGTACACCGTCTCGGCGACGACGTGCAGCGCGTCGAAGCCCTGGAAAATGACGATGAAGGCGATCGATATTGCGCCCAGCCCGAATGCGACGGGCGCGCCGGAGAGCAGCACGGCGAGTGTGACCAGCAGGACGATCAGGCCCTGGGTGGTGGGCGTCACGGCCGCTCCACCCTGATGCCGAAAGGCGCCTCGCGGCCAGTCACGAGCGCCCAGAGGTCGACGATGGATTGCAGCGCCAGGATGCCAAGGCCGATCGGCATCGACAGGTACGGAATCCACAAGCGTGCCCGCCACATGGTGTCCGAGACCCACTTCTGGTCCCAGGCTTCCTTCCAGAGCTGATAGCCGAGAATCGCGATCGTCACGCAGAACCCGAGCGTGAGCAGCGAGGCGAACAGAGCGAGCCACCACCGCGAACGCCTGCCGACGTAATGCGGCAGCACGTCGACGTTGACGTGCCCGCGCAACGTCAGCAAGTAGGGGCTGCCCACGAAGGTCGCGGCGACCAGGCTGTAGGTGACGAAATCGGTTTGCCAGATGGTGTTTTGGTTGAACGCGTAGCGCACGAGCACCATCTCGCAGACAACGACCACACTGGCGCCGATGAGCGCCGCGGCAGCGTAGCCGCAAATCCTCGACAGGAACTTGATTGCGCGAGCGAGGGATTCCATTCAGCCGTCATTCCCGCGCAAGGCCTGCCCCCGACCTGATCGGGGGCGGGAATCCAGTGGCGTGTTCCGGACAGACACTGGGTCCCCGCTTCCGCGGGGACGACAGGCATAGGGCGCGCACAGCGTTACTTCACCGCCAGCGCGTCGTCGATGAGTTGCTTGCCGTCGGGTACGTCTTTGGCGAACTCGGCGTAGGAACTCTGCCTGGCCACGTTGAGCCAGGCGTCGTACTCGGCAGGGGTGAGCGTGATCACCTCGACCTTGTTGTCCTTGAACGCCTTGACCATCTCGTCGTCGAGACCCTTCGCTTCCTTGGCAAAATAGTCCTGCGCCTTCTTGCCGGCCTTGAGCAGGACCTCCTGCTGCTTCTTGTCGAGCTTGTCGAAGCTTTTCTTGGACATCAGCACCGGTTCGTACATGAACCACAACGCGTTGTCGCCAGGCGCGGTGAGGCACTTGACCTGCTCGTAGAGCCGGAACGAGACGAAACTGCCGGAGCTCGTGTCGGTGCCGTCGGCCACGCCGGTCTGCAGCGCGTTGTAGACCTCGTTGCTGGGAATGGAGACGATCGACGCCCCCGCCGCCTGCCACATCGCGGCAAAAGTTGGACCCGCGGAGCGGATCTTCTGGCCCTTGATGTCGGCCGGCGTGCGGATGCACGCCTTCTTCGAAGCGACCCCGCCTGCAAGCCACGCATCCGACAGTACGATGACGCCGGCTTTGTCGATCTTGGCTCTGATGTCCTTCATGAACTTGGAATCGTTGAGCCGCAGCGCGCGCTCATGGCTGCGCACCAGGCCGGGCATCAACGTGGCGCCGAAGGCGCGCTCCTTGCCGCTCGCGTAGTCGAGCGGGAAAGAAGAGATGTCGAGCTGGCCGTTCACCAGCGCGTTCCATTGCTCGTTCGGCTTGAACAGCGACGCACCCGGATAGACCTGCACCTCCAGGTCGACGCCCGCCGCCTTGGCCTCGCGAGCGATGATCTGCACCATCTCGTCACGCACATCGCCCTTGCCGCCGGGAAACTGGTGGGATGCGCGCAACACGACGGGCGCCGCGAACGCGCTCCCGCAGATTGCAGCCAGGACCAGCGCAGCGAACCTCATCATGATGATCTCCTCCGAGCCTGATTTGACGGCCGCAAGCCTTATCGGGTGGCTTGTCCTTAGGTCCAGCGCGCCGCCATTGTAAGCGGCGGCTGAATCGACGTCAGCCGGTATGGTAACCGAATGAAGTGCCCGACTCGCCGCCGGCGGAGACGCGCACCGCGCAGTACTTGAACTCGGGAATCTTGCCGAACGGGTCGAGCACGGGATTGGTCAGCAGATTGGCCGCAGCCTCGTAATAGCAGAACGGGATGAACACCGCCCCGCGTGGGGTGCCATCGTCGGCCCGTGCGGCGAGCGTGATGCTTCCGCGACGCGAGGCGACCGTGATCGCATTGCCCGGCGCGACACCCATCGCGCCGAGGTCCGCCGGGTGCATCGAGGCGACCGGAGCCGGCTCGATCGAGTCGAGCACCTCGGCGCGCCGCGTCATGCTGCCGGTGTGCCAGTGCTCGAGCTGACGTCCGGTGATAAGCACGAACGGATAGTCGGTGTCGGGGCGCTCGGCCGCGGGGACGATTGCCGCGGGGACGAAACGTCCCCTGCCCGACGCAGTGGGGAAATTCTCGGTGAACACTACGCGCTGGCCGGGATCGCCTTCGTGCTCGCAGGGGTAGGTGACGGCGCTGTCCTGTTCGAGCCGTTCCCAGGTGACGCCGGCGATCGACGGCATGACCTTCCGCATCTCCGCGAAGACCTCGCGCGGGTGCGCATACTTCCAGTCCAGTCCCAGGCGCTTCGCCATCTCGACGACGATCGACAGGTCCTGGCGAGCCTCGCCCGGCGGCTCCAGCGCCTGCCTGCCGAGCTGCACGCTGCGGTCGGTGTTGGTGAAGGTTCCCGTCTTTTCCGGGAACGCCGACGCCGGAAGAATCACGTCCGCGAGATAGCCGGTCTCGGTGAGGAAGATGTCCTGCACGACGAGCATTTCCAGCTCGGCGAGCGCCTGGCGCGCGTGGTTCGCATCCGGATCGGACATCGCCGGGTTCTCGCCCATGATGTACATGCCGCGGATCTGTCCGGCATGCACGGCGTTCATGATCTCGACCACCGTCAATCCGGGCTTGGGATCGAGCGCCGTCGCCCACGCCGCCTCGAATCGCGACTTAGCCTCGGCGTTGTCGACGCGGTTGTAATCGGGGTACATCATGGGGATCAAGCCCACGTCGCTCGCGCCCTGCACGTTGTTCTGGCCGCGCAGCGGATGCAGCCCGGTCCCGGGCCGTCCGACCTGGCCGGTCATCAGCGCGAGCGCGATCAGGCAGCGTGCGTTGTCGGTGCCGTGCACGTGCTGCGAGATGCCCATGCCCCAAAGGATCATCGACGCGCGCGACTTGGCGTAGAGGCGCGCCACGGCGCGAATCTCTTCCGCCGCGATGCCGCACACCGGCGCCATCGCCTCCGGACTGTAGCCTGCGACGTTCTTGGAGAGTTCCTCGTAACCGCAGGTCCGATCCGCGATGAATGCTTTCGCGGCCAGGCCCTCCTCGACGATGGTGTGCATCATGGCGTTGAGCAGCGCCACGTCGGTGTCGGGCTTGAACTGCAGGTAGTGCGTGGCGTGACGGGCCAGTTCCGAGCGCCGCGGATCGGCGAGGATGAGCTTGGTGCCGCGCTTGACCGCGTTCTTCATCCACGTCGCGGCGACCGGATGGTTGACCACCGGATTGGCGCCGATGAGCAGCACGAGTTCCGCCTGCATGACGTCCATCACCGGGTTCGACACCGCGCCCGAACCGATGCCTTCCAGCAGCGCGGCCACGCTCGAAGCGTGGCACAGCCGCGTGCAGTGATCGACGTTGTTGGACCCGAAGCCCGTGCGCACCAGCTTCTGGAACAGATACGCCTCCTCGTTGGAGCCCTTGGCCGAGCCGAATCCCGCCAGCGCATAGCGGCCGTGAGTGTCGCGGATGCGCTTGAGCGTTCCACCGGCGAGATCGAGCGCCTCTTCCCACGTGGCTTCGCGGAAGACCGCGAGCGGATTAGCCGGATCCATGGTGAGGTCGGCGCTCTTGGGGAAGCCGGGCTTGCGGATGAGCGGCTTGGTCAGACGGTGCCGATGGTGGACATAGTCGAAGCCGAAGCGACCCTTGACGCACAGCCTCTCGTGGTTGGCAAGCCCGTCGCGCCCTTCGACGCGAACGATGCGGTTGTCCTTGACGTGATAGCTGAGCTGACAGCCAACGCCGCAGTAGGGACACACCGATGGCACGACCTTGTCGGCCCTGATCAGGTACGCGTCATTGGCCGGCGCCAGCGCGCCCGTGGGACACGCCTGCACGCATTCGCCGCAGGCAACACAGGTGGACGCGCCCATCGGATCGCCCAGGTCGAAGACGATCCGCGAGTGAGCGCCGCGAAATGCGTAGCCGATCACGTCGTTGACTTGCTCTTCGCGGCAGGCTCGAACGCAGCGCGTGCATTGGATGCAGGCGTCCAGGTTGACCGCCATCGCAGGATGCGACAGGTCCGCCTTCGGCTGTGTACGCGCCTCGAAACGAGGCTTGCCGACGCGCAGCCAGCGTTGCCATTTATCGAGCTCCGAGTCCGGCATGTACGCGCGCTCGGGAACGTCGGCGGCGAGCATCTCGACCACCAGCCTTTGCGAATGCAGAGCCCGGGGGCTGTCGCTCGCGACTTCCATGCTGGCGGTCGGCTTTCGGCAGCACGAAGGCGCGAGCAAGCGCTCGCCCTTGATCTCGACCATGCATGCGCGGCAGTTGCCGTCGGGCCGCATGCCCGGCTTGTAGCAAAGGTGCGGAATCTCGATGCCGTGACGCTGCGCCGCCTGGATGATCGTCTCGCCCGGCGCAGCCGTCACCGCGCGACCGTTGAGGCGGAAATCGGTCTGCTCGAGCTTGAGCGTCGGATCGAGCGGCGGGTTCATGCTATCTCCTTGAACCGATCAAGTGACAGGCAACGAGGCGCGTCGATAACGGCGCGTATTCGCCTGGCTCGCCCCCAAAGGGGGTCCCCCTCGCTGGGCTCAACGCGCGACCTCCTTGAACCGATCAAGTGACACGCAACGAGGCGCGTCGATAACGGCGCGTATTCGCCTGGCTCGCCCCCAAAGGGGGTCCCCCTCGCTGGGCTCACCGCGCGACCTCCTTCGCAAAATACTTGACCACGCACGCGATCGGGTTGGGCGCGGCCTGCCCGAGTCCGCAGATCGATGCGTCGGCCATCGCCTGCGACAGCTCGCCTAGCAGCGCGGTGTCCCATTTCGGCTTGGCCATCAGGCCGACCGCTTTCTCCGTTCCGACGCGGCACGGCGTGCACTGACCGCACGATTCGTCCGCGAAAAAGCGCATCATGTTCAATGCCGCGTCGCGGGCGCGGTCATGCTGCGAGAGCACGATGATCGCGGCCGAGCCGATGAAGCATCCGTGCGGCTGCAGCGTGTCGAAGTCGAGCGGAACATCGGCGAGCGATGCGGGCAGGATGCCGCCCGAAGCGCCTCCTGGAAGGTAGGCATAGAGCTCGTGCCCGGGAAGCATGCCGCCGCAGTATTCGCCGATCAGCTCGCGCAGGGTGATCCCCGCCGGCGCGAGATGCACTCCCGGCTTGCGCACCCTCCCGGAGACCGAGAACGAGCGTGGACCCTTGCGGCCATTGCGACCCTGGGAGGAAAACCACGCCGCGCCCTTTTCCAGGATGTCGCGCACCCAATAGAGCGTTTCCATGTTGTGCTCGAGCGTGGGCCGGCCGAAGAGGCCCACTTGCGCGACGTAAGGAGGACGCAGCCGCGGCATGCCGCGTTTGCCCTCGATCGATTCGATCATCGCCGACTCTTCTCCGCAGATGTAGGCGCCCGCGCCGCGGCGAAGATCGATTCGCGGTAATCGGCAGGGAGGGTC
>Ga0187778_10000113_pt1 | contig 51172 bp, 43 predicted proteins | sample 1015_Q2_SP5_20_M_FD_132418 | JGI IMG/M metagenome (GOLD analysis project Ga0187778, IMG submission 132418) | Tropical peat soil microbial communities from peatlands in Department of Meta, Colombia - 1015_Q2_SP5_20_MG | ecosystem: Environmental > Terrestrial > Soil > Wetlands > Peat | place...
AAAGACTTGCACAAAGACTTGCAAGTTGACCAGCAAAGCCCGGCGCGATGCGGACGGTCGCACGCTTGCGCATGCCAGTCGTTGCCCTGCCGTCCGTTGCCGAACTGTTCGCCGTCATTCCGCTTCTCCGCCGTGGCCGTGCCCTAGCCGCGGCCGGTCCTTGGCCCGATGCCGTATGAGAAAGCACGTAGCCAGCCCCGCGTTGCGACGAAAATATATAGAGCCCCAATAATTTACGATAATCAACTGAGAGATCACCGAAAGATCACGCTAACCAGCTAATATGTCGAAACAAGGACCGGCCCGCCCAGGCGGATTACCGGGGTACGATTGTCTCGAAATGCAGCCCCGGGCACACTTGTAGGCTGCACGCGAACAGGCCATTTCAGGACCAGCGGACCGAAAAGTCGTCCCGGTCTCTAAAGGAAACGTCCCGTGAGAGCTCCGTCACAGGAATCGGTGCAGCAAAAATCTGCGGCGCAAGCAAAATCAAAGACGCCGCCGAAACAACAGCCTGCCCCACCGATTCCGGCCAAGATCGGGATTCTGGATATCGAGGAATTTTCACGCAATTTGGCGCGGCTCGTCGAGGAAGGCGGGCGAGCGCTGGCGGCTTATCTGAAGCCGCGCGAGGAACCCCGCGACGACAGCGAACTCGCCGACGAGGTCACCGAAGTCGTCAAGACGCTCGGCCAAGTCGGGGAATATTGGCTCGCCGACCCGCAGCGCACGATCGAACTCCAGACGAGCCTCGGCAAGGCCTATCTCGATCTATGGGCCTCCGCGGTGAAGCGGCTTGCCGGCGAGCCGGCGGCACCCGTAGCCACGCCCGCTCCTGGGGACAAGCGCTTCAACGACCCCGAATGGACGCAAAACCAGTTCTTCGATTTCCTGAAACAAGCCTACCTTCTGACCGCGCAATGGGCGGACAAATTGGTGGATGCCGCCGATCTCGATCCGCATACCAAGCAGAAGGCCGAATTTTACATGCGGCAGATCACCAATGCGCTGGCGCCGACCAATTTCGTGCTCACCAATCCCGAGCTCTTGCGCGAAACGCTGACCTCCAATGCCGACAACCTGGTGCGCGGCATGCACATGCTCGCCGAAGACATCGAGCGCGGGCGCGGACATTTGCGGATCCGCCAATCAGATTCTTCGATGTTCGAGGTCGGGCGCAATCTGGCGACAACGCCGGGCAAGGTTATCTTTCAGAACGAGCTCATGCAGCTCATTCAATATGCGCCCTCGACTGAGACCGTGCTGAAACGGCCGCTTTTGATCGTGCCGCCCTGGATCAACAAATATTACGTCCTGGACCTGACGCCGGATAAGTCGTTCATCAAATGGTGCGTCGATCAGGGCCTGACGGTCTTTTGCATTTCGTGGGCCAATCCCGACGCGCATCTCGCGCAGAAGACCTTCGACGACTACGTGCGGCAAGGACCTCTCGCCGCGCTCGACGCGATCAAGCAGGTAACCGGCGAGGACAAGGTCCATACCATGGGCTATTGCGTGGGCGGTACGCTGCTTGCGGTCACGCTTGCCGCCATGGCGGCTCGGCACGACAAGCGGATCGCTTCGGCGACCCTTTTTGCCGCTCAAGTCGATTTCACCTATGCGGGCGACCTGAAGGTTTTCGTCGATGAAGAGCAGGTGGCGACTCTCGAACATAGGATGGCCGAACGCGGCTACCTTGACAGCCGATCGATGGTGACGGTGTTCAACCTGTTGCGCTCGAACGATCTATTGTGGCCCTATGTCATCAACAACTATTTGAAAGGAAAGGCGCCCTTCCCGTTCGATCTGTTGTACTGGAATTCGGACGCGACGCGATTGCCGGCCGCCAACCATTCCTTCTACCTGCGCAATTGCTATCTCGATAACAAACTTTCGAAGGGCGGCGTGATCATCGACAACACGCCGATCGATCTGAAAGCGGTTACCGTGCCGATCTACAATTTGGCGACGCGCGAAGATCATATAGCACCGGCCAAGTCGGTGATGTTCGGCTCGAAATTCTTCGGCGGCGACGTCAGATTCGTCGTTTCCGGTTCGGGGCATATCGCGGGCGTGATCAACCCGCCGGCAAAGAAGAAATATCAGTACTGGACCGGGCCGAAGCCTCGCAGCGCCGATATCGAAGGCTGGCTTGCGAAAGCGAAGGAACATCCCGGCTCATGGTGGCCGGATTGGCTGCTATGGATCACCCGGCAAAGCCCGACCGAAGTGCCCGCGCGCATGCCGGGCGGTGGCGCGCTCAAGCCGATCGAAGATGCGCCGGGCAGCTACGTCAAAGTTCGCGACTAGACCTTGTGTCGATCGCGCGAAGGCAGTTCGCGCATTTTTGACCCGAACGTTATGCACAGGCCTTCCAAGCTTCGCCGTTAGCTGCGACAGTCGCGGCGCGGAAATTCCGCGACGCCGGGGAGGAACGACATGTCGAAGGAAATATTTTGGCTCGTGCTGACGGTAGCGATGACGGGCCTGTTCTGGGTGCCTTACATTCTCGACCGCATCATGGTGCGCGGGCTCATGGGTGCGATGGCTAATCCGAGCCCGAACGACAAGCAGCAATCGGCATGGGCGCGGCGGATGATGGCCGCCCATACCAACGCGGTAGAAAATCTCGTCATCTTCGCACCGCTTGTTTTGGTAACCCAAGCCTTGGGCATTACGACCGCAGTGACCGCTTTCGCCTGCGCGCTCTATTTCTGGTCGCGCCTTGTCCATGTCGTGGTTTACACGCTCGGCATCCCCGGGCTGCGCACGATCTCTTTTGCCGGCGGATTTGCGGCCCAGGCGCTGCTGGTGCTCGCGATCTTTAAGCTGATCTAAATTCTACTCTTTAGGGGAACAGCGCGACTTGCTCTAGTCCCAACGTCTCCGGAAAGCCGAGCATGACGTTCATGTTCTGCACCGCCTGACCGGAGGCCCCCTTGGTCAGATTGTCGAGCGTCGATCCGATAATGGCCCGGCCGGGAACACGATCGGCGACGACACCGATGAATGTCATATTGGAGCCGCGAACGTGCCGCGTCTGCGGCGTCGCGCCGAAGGGCAGCACGTGGACGAACGGCTCCCGTGCGTATGCCTCGGCGAGCAGCGCATGGAGATCCGGCGGCGCCGCCTTTACGCCGCGCACATAGATCGTGGAAAGAATGCCGCGATTCATGGGAACAAGGTGCGGGGTGAAACTCACCACCACGTCTCGGCCCGCCGCGTTCGAAAACTCCTGGTCTAGTTCGGCCATGTGGCGATGATGGCCCACGCCATAGGCATGGAAGCCTTCGGATACTTCCGAAAACAGCATCTCCTCGCGCGCCGCCCTGCCGGCTCCGGTCATGCCCGACTTCGCATCGATGACGATTTCGTCCGGATCGATGGCCTTGGCCTTCAAAAGCGGAATGAGCGCAAGCTCGGCGCAGGTCGTGTAGCAGCCCGGATTGGCCACGAGCCGCGCCGTCTTGATCTTGTCCCGATAAATCTCGGTGAGACCATAGACGGCGGCCTTTTGCTGTTCCGGCGCGGCATGCGGATGGCCGTACCAACGCGCGTAAGCTGCTTGATCGGCGAGACGGAAATCAGCCGACAAATCCACGACCCTGGTGCGCGCGGTGAGCGTCAACACATCCTTGACCACCTTTTGCGTCGTGCCGTGCGGCAGAGCGCAGAAAACGAGGTCAAGGTTCAGCGTTTTCCAATCGGCGTCCTCAAGCGAGGTCAGCGCCGGCAGCGCATAAGGCGAAAATTGCGGAAAGACGTCCGCGATGGACTTGCCGGCCCGCCGTTCGGCCGTCAAGAGCACAATTTCCACACGCGGATGGCGCAGCAGCAAGCGGACCAGTTCCGCTCCGGTATAGCCCGAAGCGCCGAGCACGCCGATTTTCACTTTGGGAGGATCGTTTATCACCGACTTAGCCATGATCCGGATCAACCTTTGCGCTCGAGAGACGCTAGGCCGAATCCGCACAGATTATCAAAGGAATGTGCCGCGGACCCGGCGGCACGAGAGGAAAAGTGTTACACGCGGGCGCGCGTCCGTGCCGGAAAGCGTGAAGTTTCGCGGCGGCGCAGTAAATACTCAAAAGAAGTAACGGCGGGTGACCTGTTCATGACGGCGATATAAAGCGCAATTCGCCAAGGGTCAATCGGACCGGCGCTCATGCTTTTGCCCCGTAAATGGCATAGTCGATTGCAGAGTCGGGCTTGATTCGCAGGCGTCTGCGTGGCCCGCTTCTCTTGTAAGCCGAGGAACTTGCAAGCCGAGGAACAAGGCTCCACATCGGATTTCAAACTGAGACTGCCCGTGGCAAAGACTGCCAAATCGCCGAAAATGCCCGACCTATTCGCCGATGCCCCGAAAGGCAGGCGGGACGGCGGCCGCCGCAGCGGCGCCGCTCCTCGCGGGGCCGGGGGCGATGCCGGCTATACCGCCAAGCACATCGAGGTTCTTGAAGGGCTAGAGCCGGTGCGTCGCCGGCCGGGCATGTATATCGGAGGCACCGACGAGAAGGCGCTGCATCACCTGTTCGCGGAAGTGATCGACAACGCCATGGACGAGGCGCTCGCGGGTCACGCCGATTGGATCGAAGTCGAGATGGCGGCGGATGGTTTTGTCACGGTGACCGACAACGGCCGCGGCATCCCAGTCGATCCTCATCCGAAGTTCAAGAACAAGTCCGCGCTCGAAGTGATCATGTGCACGCTGCACGCCGGCGGCAAATTCGATTCCAAGGTCTATGAAACTTCCGGCGGATTGCACGGCGTCGGCGTATCCGTGGCGAACGCGCTGTCCGAGCGCATGGAGGTTGAGGTTGCGCGCGGCCAGCGGCTTTACCGCATGGCCTTCGAACGCGGTAAGCCGAAGACGAAATTGCAGGATGCTGGCAAGGCGCCGAACCGGCGTGGCACCAAGGTACGTTTTCGGCCCGATCCGGAAATTTTCGGAGCCAAGGCCCATTTCAAGCCCGACCGCGTCTTCAAGATGACGCGCTCCAAAGCCTATCTGTTCGGCGGCGTCGAAATCCGCTGGTCCTGCGCCAAGGAACTGTTGCGCGGCACCGAAGACGTGCCGGAGCGGGCGACTTTCCATTTCGCCGACGGCCTGAAGGATTATCTGTCGGAAACGCTTGCGAGCGCGACGCTGGTCCATCCCGATATTTTCACCGGAAGCTCGGGCAAGATGGGCGCGCATGGCGCGGTTCAATGGGCGGTCGCCTGGACCGCCGACGCCGACGGCTTTCTCAATTCCTATTGCAACACCATCCCAACGCCCGACGGCGGCACTCACGAATCCGGGCTGCGCGCGGCGCTGACGCGCGGCTTGAAAGATCACGCCGAACGCGTCGGCCAGGGCAAGCGCGCCGCCGCGATCACGAGCGATGACGTCATGGTCGGCGCCGGCGCCATGCTCTCGGTGTTCATCCGCGAGCCCGAGTTTCAGGGTCAGACCAAGGATCGCCTCGCGACCGCGGAAGCGCAGCGGCTCGTCGAACAAGCGATCAAGGATCCGTTCGACCATTGGCTCGCCGGCCATCCGACCGCGGCCAACAAACTGTTCGACTTTGTCGTGGAGCGCGCCGAAGAGCGCGTCCGGCGCCGGCAGGAAAAAGAAATCGCGCGCAAATCCGCGGTGCGAAAGCTGCGGCTTCCCGGCAAGCTCGCCGACTGCACCAATACCGCGGCGGAAGGCGCGGAGATTTTCGTGGTCGAAGGCGACAGCGCCGGCGGCTCGGCCAAGCAGGCGCGCAATCGCGCCTCGCAGGCGGTGCTGCCGCTGCGCGGCAAAATCCTCAACGTCGCCTCCGCCGGCAAGGACAAGCTCGCCCAAAACCAGCAGCTCGCCGATCTCGTGCAGGCGCTGGGCTGCGGCACCGGCGTACATTATCGCGACGAGGACCTGCGCTACGGGCGGGTTATCATCATGACGGATGCCGACGTCGACGGCGCCCATATCGCATCGCTTCTTATCACGTTCTTCTATCGGCAGATGCCGCAGCTCATCGACAAAGGACACCTCTATCTCGCAGTACCGCCGCTCTACCGGCTCTCGCATGGCGGCAAGAGTTTTTATGCGCGGGATGAAAAGCACCGCGATGAAATCCTGAAAAAGGAATTTCACGCTAATGCCAAGGTTGAAGTCAGCCGTTTCAAGGGGCTGGGGGAGATGATGGCGGCGCAGCTTAAAGAGACCACCATGGATCCGAACAAGCGCACGCTGCTTCGTGTCGTGCTGGTCGCCGAGGATCGCAAGGACACGGAAAAATCCGTCGAGCGGCTGATGGGCGCCAAAGCCGAAGCTCGCTTCGAATTCATTCAGGAGCGCGCGGAATTCGCCGACGACGCCGCGCTGGACGTGTAAGCAAGGCGCGCGCATTCGCTACAAGCGAACAATAGCCGCTACCCAGCCTCGTTGCCGCCCTCCTCGTGGTAGGAGGCAAATTTCCGATCGATTCCGCGACTGCCGGTCATGCCGAGCATTTGAGCCGGATAGCGATGGCAGAACGTAGTCCACCCGACAGTGTCGAAGTCGTCGGTATAGAGGACCTCGCCCCAAACATAGAGGTACCCGCTCAGGTCCGCAGTTTCGCGAGCCGCCGATTCGCCGGCGGGGAAAGTGCATCGATCGTAGGAGGAAAATTCCATCGCAGCTCCCGGCTGCAACACGGTGGGCGATACGCGCAGCTTTCCTATAGGAAAATGTCTTCTATGCCCGTCCCCGTCGAAGTCGATGGTGGAAAAGATCGAGAGACTTCTTGCCTGAACTTTTCCGAAATTACGGACGCAAAAGCGGCCGACCAAATCATTTTCGCCTCCGATCCGCTCTATTCCGTCGGGTTCGACGCCGACATAAGCCCGCAATTCGCTTTTCGGACCACGCTGGGCATTTTCCATGGTTGCGTGGCTCGCGCGCCAAAGTTTTTCGACGGACCGCCATAAGCGCGCCGTGACGATCACCAGAGAGGCAATGAAAATCGCCGTCAGCAGCGCGGCCCAGTGGTTGGCAAATTCGGCGATTTGCCACGCAGAATAAAGAACGATGTTGTAGTTCGTGCAGTTGTCCTTGGCCGCCGTATCGAGGCAGATCGGGCCTTCAAGCGGATATCCCGCCGACGCCCACCACCAAATCCAACAGGCGTAAAAGACGACCGCACCCCAAAGGACGACTTTGCGCCAGTCTCTCAGCATGCGCTCTTCGCCGCTCCGGACAATGTCAGGATTGAAGCGCTCCTAATATCGGAACTCAACTCGGCAAGATAACGGCTCTTTTTCCGCCGATTTGTGGAGCGCCCGTACGCTCAGGAGGTCGGGTGGAATCCCATGGGCCGCGATCGCCTTGCCCAGTGGTTCGCGGCAATCACTCCCTCTCAAACAGAGCATCCGTCGCGGCGATGAAACCCATATCGGGGTGCGCGGCGCAATAATCCCTAAGCTTTTTTGAATTGGCGAAGAAATCCTGCGTGTGGATGACCGGAGGATCGTCTTCGTCCTTGTAGTAGCCGTCGAGCCAAGCCAGGATGATATTAACGTCGGCGCTGTTGGCGTCGAGAAACCGCTTGCAGGTCCAGTTTGAGAGATCGATGTCGTCGGCACACGCCGGCGCGGACCACGCCAGTGCGACAATAGCGAGCGCGGCTATAGAAAGTTTCATCGCACTCTCCCTCGATGGTCATTCCTCGAAATGCAGGTTCGCGGCCTTAACCAAGTCCTGGTATTTTGCGATCTCGGTCTCGATCATACGCCGGAAATCCGCCGCCGGTCCCCCGCCGGGGGTAACCGCCAGAGCCTTGAACTTGGCTGAAACATCCGGATCGTGAATCGAATCGTCCAAGGCCTTTTCCAGTTTGGCGACGACGGCCGCAGGCGTTGCTGCGGGCGCGAAAATTCCGCTCCATAGCCGGACATCCACACCGGGATAACCGGCTTCGACCATGCTCGGCACGTCCGGCAGCTCCGCCAAGCGCTCGTCGCCGGTTACGGCAAGCGCTTTCAATTTGCCGCCCTGCACTTGCGGCACCGCCGGCGGCGGATCGACGATCGAAGCCATAGTCTGGCCTTCGATCAAGCTGAAAACCATTTCATTGCTGCTTTTGTAGGGAATCATCACGCCCGGCATGCCAGTCTTCAGCTTCAACTGCTCCATCGCGATGACAAAGGCCGGCGAAGTACTCGGATAGTTCGCCTTATCCGGATGCTGCTTGGCCCACTCGACCAATTCTTTGACATTGCGCGACGGATTGTTCGCGCTGACGACCAGGATCAGCGGATATCCGCCCATCAATGCGAGCGGCGTGAGCGTCTTAGTCGGGTTATATTTCAGGTCCGCGTAAATGGCCGGCGCCATTGACATCGCACCGGTGGCCCCGACCAGCAACGTGTAACCGTCGGCGGGCTGGTTCGAGACATATTCGGCGGAAAGCCGGCCGCCGGCGCCCGGTCTGTTCTCGATCACCACCGGCTGTCCGACAATCTCGGAAAGCTTGCCGCCGACCAGACGCGCGAAAATATCGTTGCCGCCGCCGGCGGCGAAACCGACGACCAAATGGATCGGACGGTTGGGAAAATCGTCTTGCGCGCGCGCCGGCGCGCTTGCCGCCAATATTAGGCCGGCCATTGGCAAGGCGAGCGCGCACGATATCAGGCGGGGTGAGACATAACTCATAGCGCGTCCTCCTGCTGCGTTTGGTATCACGCTGACTGGAACCGTATCGTTAGCACAGAAGGGGCCAATACGCTTAGGCTCAAGCGCTCATCCGGGCCACCAAGGCCTCGGTGACCCGTTCCGGCTGTTCGAGCGTCGACAGGTGCCCGCTGTCGGCGATCACGACCAGTCGTGCGCCGGGAATGCCGGCGGCAATCTCGCGCGAAAGTTCGGGCGGCGTGGCCTGATCGTCATCGCCGACCAGGACCGGCGTCGGGCATTTGATGGCCGAAAGCCCGGGTCGCGAGTCCGGCCGGCTCATGATCGCTTGCTGTTGACGCAGGAATGCTTCCACGCCGGTTTCCTCCGCCATCGCGCGCACCAGCCGCTTCAAGGCCAAGTCTTGGCGACGGTTGCGATGGACGCAGATCGGAAAGGCGATGTCGGCCACTTCGGCGTAGCGGCCGGCCTCGGCAAGCGCGATGACCACCTTGCGCCGCTCGGGTCTGTTCGGGCGTTTCGTTGCGCGCACCGGTGTCGAGAAGAGCGAGCTTCGCAACCCGCTCCGGCGCTTGCCGCATGATTTCGAAAGCGATGTAGCCGCCCATCGACAGGCCTGCCAGTGCGAAACGCGGCGGAGCGGACGCCAAAATCCAGCGCGCGATCGCCGCCATGTTGTCGTCGCGCTTATGGTCGGCGATCATCACCGGCCCGAAGCGCCACAGCGCGGGAATTTGGTCGGCATAGAGCCGAGGCGAACAGGTAAGACCGGGAACAAGCACGACCGGCAACGGCTCTGACATTGCGGATGACATCGGGGGAACTTTCGATTGAAGCGCCAGCGAGATTACCGACCGCTAATAAAAAGTGAAGCAATGAGATAAACTTACCGCACCGGCGCGGGCCATTTAGGTTGACTTTCGCTCAATCAACCTTATGTTGCGGGCGTCGCCAAGGGTGGCAGATTCGACCTGAGGCAGATTCGACCGCCCGGGCGCGCTTATCCCTCCGCTTCAACCGATAAAGGTGCTGCCGGCGGTCCTTATTGAGGGTCTATGACGTTTTCACAACTCGGCTTGTCCGAAAAAGTCGTTTCCGCCGTTGCCGCGGCTGGTTACAAAGTTCCTACTCCCATTCAAGAACAAGCGATCCCTCACGTGCTCGCGCGGCGCGACGTGCTGGGCATCGCGCAGACCGGTACCGGCAAGACGGCTGCGTTCACGCTGCCGATGCTGACGGTTTTGGAACAGGGCCGCGCCCGTGCCCGCATGCCCCGTACGCTCATTCTCGAGCCGACGCGCGAACTTGCGGCGCAGGTCGAGGAGAGCTTCGCCCGATACGGCGCCAACCACAAACTAAACGTCGCGCTGCTCATCGGCGGCGTCTCGTTCGACGATCAGGACATTAAGCTGACGCGTGGCGTCGATGTGCTGATCGCGACGCCGGGGCGCTTGCTCGATCATTTCGAGCGCGGACGTCTTCTCCTTACCGGCGTCGAGCTTCTAGTGATCGATGAAGCCGACCGCATGCTCGACATGGGCTTTATCCCGGACATCGAGCGCATCTGCAAGCTCGTTCCGTTCACGCGGCAGACGCTGTTTTTCACCGCAACGATGCCGCCCGAGATTCGCCGTATTACCGAGCAGTTCCTGCACAACCCCGTCCGCGTCGAAGTCGCGAGACCGGCCACGACGGTCGCCACCACCACCCAGCTTCTCGCCAAATCGGGCCGCGAACCGCATGAAAAGCGCGACACGCTGCGCCGTCTGATCCGTTCCGCCGATGGGCTGAAGAACGCCATCATTTTTTGCAACCGCAAGCGCGACGTCGCCACGCTGTTCCGCTCGCTCTTGCGTCACGGCTTTTCGGTTCAGGCGCTCCACGGCGACATGGACCAGCCGGCGCGGATGGCGGCGCTGGAACAATTTCGCAAAGGCGACGTGACGCTGCTCGTTGCCTCCGACGTCGCTGCACGCGGCCTTGATATTTCGGATGTCAGCCACATTTACAATTTCGATGTGCCGTTCCATCCCGACGATTACGTTCACCGCATCGGCCGCACCGGCCGCGCCGGCCGAACCGGCACCGCGATCACCATCGTGGCGGGCGCCAATGACGCCAAAGCCGTCGCCGCGATCGAGAAGTTGATCGGGCAATCCATCCCCGTCATGGAAACGCTGCCCGGCGCCGCTGCCGCGCCGCAGCACCGGATCGGCGAACATTCGCGCGGCCGACAGCATACGCGGCGCTCGGGGTCGATTGCCCACATCGAAGATGCAAGATCGCGCCGGGCGACCTCCTCCCGGCCGCGATCGCGCAGCGAGGAAGCCGGCGACACATCGCATTTGCCGGCATTTCTCTTGCGGCCGGTGAAGGTATAGGCGGCGTTCGCACTTTTTCGGATGCGCCCGGCTATAGAGCCGGCAATTACTTCGCCCCTGATTTCCCGATCAGCGCACCGAGCAACGCCGCAAGCGTATCGATCTGCTTCGGCGACAGATGCGCCCCAACCGCGGCTTGAATGGCCGGACCGTAGACCGACCACATCCGCCGCCGCATGCTCTTGCCGGCGCTTGTGATCGCAATGACTTGGCCGCGGCGATCGTCCGCGTAGGCGCGCCGCTCGACATAGCCCGCTTTCTCGATCCGATCGATCAAACGCGACAGGTTGTACTGCGCCAGCAGCATTTCGCGCTCCAGCTCGAACGGGCGCAAGCTGCCGCCGGCGCGCTCCAGCTCGAGCAGCACATCGTACCAAGCCAGCGGTGGGAGCCTCGCTGCGCTTAGCCTATGTTCGACCGAGGTAAGCGCCTTCCGCTGCGCCTTGGTAAGCCGCGCCCAGGCCCGCACCACAGCTTCGCTCGGATATTCGCTCATGTCGGTCTTGTATCAGCCGGAATGCAAATGCATCAACCTTGACTATAGATGTACGTGCATCTAGTAAGATGCATATGCATTAACACGAGGTTGTTTCATGAAGCACGAGCTTTGCAAGGTCGTCGACGTTCCGGAGACCCGCAGCCGGATGAGAGAACTCCATGTCTACCGCGCTGGCGATCGCATTCGCGCCGTTGCCAATGTCTGCATGCATTTTGGCGGCCCGCTTGAATGCAAAGACGGCGAGTTCGTTTGCCCCTGGCACAATGCCGCGTTCGATATGGCCACGGGGGCGCGAATCGCGGGCCCGCGGCGAAGGACTCAAAGCTGATGTTCTTATCGACGCAGGTGCAAGGGGACGCGCTCTATTATGTCTGGGGCGAGTGATCGTGACACGGTTGACATTGATCAGTCTCACGTGCTGTGCCCCTACGTGCAGCGGGCCGTCATTTCGCTCACCGAAAAACGCGTACCATTCGAGCGTCTAGACGTCGATCTCGCCAATAAACCGGGATGGTTCACGGCTATTTCGCCGCTTGGCAAGACGCCGGTGCTCAAAGTCGGCGAGACCGCGATCTTCGAGAGCACGGTGATTCTCGAATATCTTGAGGAGACGCAGCCTCATCCGCTGCATCCGGCCAATCCGTTGCGCCGCGCGGAACATCGGTCGTGGATTGAGTTCGGATCGGCCGTGCTCAACGATATCGCCGGATTTTACAGCGCTGACGACGAGGCCTCGTTCGCAAATAAGGCGGAAGCCTTGGCGGAAAAGTTCGATCGGCTCGAGAGGCGTCTCGGCGCAGGCCCCTACTTCGACGCCGAGCGCTTTTCGCTCGTCGATGCCGTGTTCGGTCCGGTCCTTCGCTATTTCGATGTGTTCGACCGTATAAACGATTTCGGCATCCTCGCCGCTAAACCCAAGATCCTGGCCTTTCGACAGGCGCTTTCGGCGCGCCCATCCGTACGCGCTGCCGTTTCGCTGGATTACAACGGCCGCCTGTGGAGATTTCTCGAGGCGAGAAACTCCTACCTGTCGCGGATCGTGGCGACGGCCAACCCTTAAATTGAAAAAATTATTGCGCGTCGCCGCGCGCCGGCTCGATCTGGACCGATTCGCCGCAGCCGCAGGCTGACGTCTGGTTCGGATTGTTGAACACGAACTGCGCAGAAAGCTTGTCAACCTTGTAGTCCATCTCGGTGCCGAGCAGAAACAGCACTGCCTTGGGATCGATGAGGATACGCACGCCCTTATCTTCGATCACTTCGTCGAGCGGTTCGATCTTGTCGGCATATTCCATAGTATAGGCCATGCCGGCGCAGCCGCCGTTCTTAACGCCGACGCGCACGGCCGCAATCGGGCGGTCGGCTTTGGCCATGACCGCCTTGATACGCTCGGCAGCGGCGTCGGTAAGCCGCATTACTTGAGGTTTCGGCCGAGGAGCAGTCATTACTGCAATCTCCGTGCGTCAGAGGGCTTTCGCGCCAACGCCGTCATTGTCCTTTCCGATAACCCAGAAATACTAATATATTCATCTCGTTGCGACTCAACTTTCATCTAATGCGGCGTAGTTTTATCCGCAATGCATGACTTTATCCTCACCACATATTGAGCACCGCGCGGGCCTCGTCCGACATCCGGCTCGGATCCCAGGGCGGGTCCCAGACGATGTTGACCTTGGCTTCGCGCACGCCGGGGACAGCGGCAACGGCATTTTCCACCTGCGCCGGTAATTCCGCAGCCGATGGGCAATTTGGCGTCGTCAGCGTCATTTCGATATTGACCATGCGGTCGTCGTTGATGTCGACCTTATAGATCAAGCCAAGCTCGTAGATGTCGGCCGGGATTTCAGGATCGAACACCGTCTTGAGCGCACCGACGATTTCATCGCTGAGCCGCGCCATTTCGTCCGCCGGAATCGCGGAGGGCGGCGCGCTTGCCTCTTCCGCGCCGAGACTGCCGGGATCGGTTTTGGTTTTTTCGGTCACGTCTTCGGTCATTTATTCAATCCGGCCAAGCTATCCCAGTAGACTTTGGGCCTTCAAAATCGCCCGCGCAAGGCAATCGACTTCCTCGTGCGTATTATACATCGCAAAGGAGGCGCGGCAGGTCGCGGTTACGCCGAAACGGGCGAGCAGCGGCATCACGCAATGGGTTCCGGCCCGCACGGCAACGCCCGAGCGATCGATGATCGTCGCCACGTCGTGCGGATGGGCGCCCTTGAGCTCGAAGGAGACGATGGGGCCTTTGTCCTTCGCAGCGCCAAAAATGCGCAGCGAATTGATCTCGCGCAGCCGCTCGTGCGCGTAAGCGGCAAGCCCTGCCTCGTGCGCGCGGATGCGAGCCTTGCCTACCGAGGACACGTAATCGATCGCCGCGCCAAGACCGATGGCCTGGACGATCGGCGGCGTACCGGCCTCGAATTTGTGCGGCGGATCGCCGTAGGTGATGCGATCTTCGAACACTTCGCGGATCATTTCGCCGCCGCCGTTGAACGGCGGCATGGCAGCGAGATGCTGGTATTTGCCGTAAAGCACGCCGATCCCGGTCGGACCGTACAGCTTGTGGCCGGTGAAGGCGTAAAAGTCGCAATCGATGTCGCGCACGTCGACGTCGAGATGCACCGCAGCTTGCGCGCCGTCAAACAGCACGGGAATGCCGCGGGCGTGGGCGATCCGCGCTACTTCCTTGGCCGGCACCGTCGTGCCAAGCATATTGGACATATGCGTCATCGCCACGAGCCTGGTGCGCGGCGTCAAAAGTTTTTCGAATTCGTCGAGCAGAAAACGGCCGTCGTCGTCGACCGGCGCCCATTTGATGACGGCGCCCTGCCGTTCGCGCAGGAAGTGCCAAGGCACAATATTGGAGTGATGCTCCATGATCGACAGCACAATTTCGTCGCCCGGCTTGATGCGCTCGCGCCCGAACGTATAGGCGACGAGATTGATCCCTTCCGTCGCGTTGCGCGTGAAAATAATCTCTTCCTTACGCCCGGCGTTGAGGAACGCGGCGACCTTTTCGCGCGCGTTCTCGTAAGCCTCGGTCGCCTCATTGGCGAGAAAATGCAGGCCACGATGCACATTGGCATATTGCGAGGTGTAGGCCGTATCGAGCCGATCGAGCACGGCGCGCGGCTTCTGCGCCGAGGCGGCGTTGTCGAGATAAACGAGCGGCTTGCCGTAGACCTGCATCGCCAGGATCGGAAAATCCTCCCGGATGCGGTTCACGTCGTAGGCGCCGCTCGTCATCGCGTCATGCATTTTCACCGCCGCCGTCAATTGCGTTCTCGCAGCCAATTTGCCATCGATTCCATCAAGGCCTCGCGCAAGCCGGCGTGTTCGATTCCCTCGATCGCTTCACCGACAAAGGCCTGGATCAACAGCGCTTCGGCCTCCGCCGCCGGAATGCCGCGCGCCATCAGGTAAAATTTGAGCTCGTCGTCGAGGGCGCCCGCGGTCGCGCCGTGGCCGCACTGCACGTCGTCGGCGAAGATTTCAAGCTCGGGCTTATTGTCGGATTCCGCGCGCTCGGACAAAAGCAGCGCCTGCGTCATCATCTTGGCGTCGGTCTTCTGCGCATGCGGGCGGACGATGATGCGGCCTTGGAATACGCCGTGAGCTTCGCCGTCGAGTACGGTCTTGAACACTTCGCGGCTCTGGCAATCGCGCGCGATGTGATCGGCGACGAGCGTCGTATCCGCGTGCTGACTGCTTTTCAGTAGCGTAGCACCGCGAATTCCGGCGACCGTGCCTTCCCCGTCGAACTTCAAGAACAACTGATTACGCACCACGGCGCCGCCCAGCGTAAACGTGAAGGAATTGAAGCGCGCATGCGCGCCGATGGCCGCGGCGAGCGTCGAAACGTGCAGTGCATCCGCGCCCTCGCCGATTATCTTGACGTGGTCGACATGGGCGCCGTCGCCGGCAAACAATTCGATCGCCGCGTTGATCTGATAGTCGCTGCCGGCAGGCCCCTCATGGCTTTCGATCAGCATGGCGCGGGCCCGCTCTTCGATCACGACGAGGGATCGCACGAACGTGGCGGCGGGTTTTTCGGAAACAGTGAAGAGCAGATGCAACGGCCGCTCGATGGTGGCGCCGGCAGCGATGCGAATCAGCGCGCCGTCGCCCATGAAGGCGGTGTTGAGCGCAACGGCGATATCGTTTGCCGGCGCGAGCTTGCCGAGATGCGCGTTAAGCGCGCCATCGCCGTCGGATAGCGCCTGCGCCAGCGAGGCGATGGTCAGGCCGGCTTCCAGATTGTCCAAGTCGGACAATTCCGCGACAAAGGCGCCGTCGACGAAAACAAGACGGCGCGCCTCGACGTCGCCGAGCAATCGACCCGCCTCTTTGGCTCGCGCCTTGGCCGCGGCATCGGGCGGCGCAGCGAGCGGCTTGGCATCGCGCATCAGCGCTCGCAAATCGGTATATTTCCATTCCTCGATACGCCGGTGCGGCAGACCTTGCTTGGCGAAGAGGTCGAACGCCGCTTCGCGCCGGGCGGCGATCGCTTCGTCGCCCGGCAGCCGGTCGCGCGCGCGGGAGAAAGCCTGCGCCAGGGCGGCTTCCGCGGCCGTCTTGATGGTTGCGACTTCGGCGTTCACGCCAAAACCTCTTCTTGATATTGCGCGTAACCGCTCGCTTCGAGCTCCAGCGCCAGTCCCTTGCCGCCGGTCTTGACGATGCGGCCCTGGGAGAGGACGTGCACCACGTCGGGAACGATGTAATTGAGCAGCCGCTGATAGTGCGTGATGACGACAAAGGAGCGGCTCGGCGCGCGTAGCCGGTTTACCCCCTCGGCGACGATCTTGAGCGCATCGATGTCGAGCCCGGAATCGGTTTCGTCGAGCACGGCCAAGCGCGGCTGCAGCAGCGCCATCTGCAGGATCTCGTTGCGCTTCTTCTCGCCGCCCGAAAAGCCGACATTGACGGCGCGGCGCAACATTTCCTGATCGATGCCGAGCTTGCCGGCCGCATCGCGGACCATCTTGAGGAAGTCCGGCGTCGAAAGTTCCGCTTCGCCGCGCTTCTTGCGCTGAGCGTTGAGCGCGGTGCGCAAAAAGGTCATGGTGGCGACGCCGGGAATCTCCAGCGGATATTGGAATGCGAGAAACAAACCTGCAGCAGCCCGCTCGTCCGGCTCCATGGCGAAAAGGTCGCGGCCCTCAAACAACACTTCGCCCGTGGTCGGCCGGTAGTCGTCCTTGCCGGCCAGCACGTAGGCGAGCGTGGACTTGCCCGAACCGTTCGGACCCATAATGGCGTGGACTTGACCCGCATCGACCGTAAGATCGAGACCTTTGAGAATCTCTTTGCCGTCGATCTCGACGTGCAAGTTCTTGATTTCCAGCAATGCCATTCGCGTACTTTCTCCAGTCGTCCTTCGGGCGGGCATTTCCCATGCAAAATGGGTCTTGCCGGCAATGGCGCCTATCTCCAGCCCTCCACGCGAAAGCCGGAACCCAGTTTTCGCAAAAGCCGGATTCCCGTTTTCGCGGGAATGAGCGAACGATAGCGATCGTCGCTCACCCGACGCTTCCCTCCAAACTGATCGAGATCAGTTTTTGCGCCTCGACTGCAAACTCCATGGGAAGCTGCTGCAACACGTCCTTGACGAAGCCGTTGACCACGAGCGCCACGGCCTCTTCCTCGGAAAGCCCGCGCTGCATGCAATAGAACAGCATGTCCTCGGAAATTTTCGAGGTGGTCGCTTCGTGTTCGAACACGGTCGAGGAATTCTTGGCCTCGATATAGGGCACGGTGTGGGCGCCGCATTTGTCGCCAATCAAAAGCGAATCGCAATTGGTGAAATTGCGCGCGCCGGTGGCACGGCGATGCGCGGTCACCAGTCCGCGATAGGTGTTGTTGGAATGGCCCGCGGCGATGCCCTTGGAAATGATGCGGCTCGTCGTGTTCTTGCCGAGATGCAGCATCTTGGTGCCGGAATCGACCTGCTGGTAGCCGTTTGAGATAGCGATCGAATAGAACTCGCCGCGGGCATTGTCGCCGCGCAGAATGCAGCTCGGATATTTCCAGGTGATCGCCGATCCGGTCTCGAGCTGGGTCCAGGAAATCTTGGCGTTCTTGCCGCGGCAATCGCCACGCTTGGTAACGAAATTGTAGACGCCGCCGCGGCCGTTGGCGTCGCCGGGATACCAATTCTGGATCGTCGAATATTTGATCTCGGCGTCGTCGAGCGCGACGAGTTCGACGACGGCGGCGTGCAACTGATTTTCATCGCGGACCGGCGCCGTGCAGCCTTCCAGATAGCTCACATAGGAGCCGCGATCGGCGATGATCAGCGTGCGCTCGAATTGGCCGGTATTACGTTCGTTGATGCGGAAATAGGTCGACAATTCCATCGGGCAGCGCACGCCCGGCGGCACATAGACGAAGGAGCCGTCGGAAAACACCGCCGAGTTGAGTGTGGCGAAGAAATTATCGCTAATCGGCACCACCGAGCCGAGATATTTCTTCACCAGCTCCGGATGCTGCTGCACCGCTTCCGAGATCGGCATGAACAAGACGCCGGCCTTGGCGAGCTCGGCCTTGAACGTGGTCGCGACCGAAACCGAGTCGAACACGGCATCGACCGCGACGCGGCCATAGCCGCTGCCGCCTTCGCCCTCCGCGCCGTCGCCATCGGCCTTCTGCACGCCGAGCAGCATTTCCCGCTCGCGCAGCGGAATGCCGAGTTTCTCGTAGGTGCGCAAAATCTCCGGATCGATTTCGTCGAGCGACTGCGGCCCGTCTTTCTTCTTCGGAGCGGCGTAGTAATAAATGTCTTGATAGTCGATCGGGCCGTATTCGACCTTCGCCCATTTCGGCTCGCGCATGGTCAGCCAGCGCTTATAGGCATCCAGCCGCCACGCCAGCATCCATTCCGGCTCGTTCTTCTTCGCCGAGATAAAGCGCACCGTCTCCTCGGACAGGCCTTTCGGGGCCTTTTCCGATTCGATCGGTGTCTCAAACCCGTATTTATATTGATCGACGTCGATGCGCCGGACCTGCTCGACGGTTTCTTGCACTGCCGGCATTCGTCCCTCCGCTCACGGTTTCAAGGACCGCGGGTTGGATTTAGTCGGTATGGTCAGGTGGGCCTTGCTTCGGGTCACCCCCATGGAGCCTTTTTCACGCAATTTCAGACGTTTAAAAGGCTATGCTTGATCCGTTGTGCAGCCGTCAGGCTGCAATGCCTCGCTGCTCCTTAGATAATGCAGTTACGAGCTTTCTCCAAGCGCTAAGGAGCTTTCCAACATCGGCGTCGGTGGTGTTCCAACCCAGGCTCACCCGTACGGCGCCGCGCCGCAGCGGCACCGGAACCGCCATGGCGGCGAGGACATGGGACGGTTGCACCTTGCCCGAGGAGCAGGCAGCGCCCGACGACACCGCCACGCCTTCGAGATCAAAGCCGATCACTGCGGTCTCGGCTTTCATGCCCTCAAGGGCGAAAAGCGTGGTGTTCGGTAGTCGCTCCACCGCGGGCGCGTCGCCGAAAATCACGGCCCGCGGCGAGACCGCCCGCAGGCCGGCCTCAAGCCGCTCTCGCAGCGCGGCCATGTGGGCGGCCTCCGCTTCACGGTTTGACCGCGCGGCGCCGGCAGCAGCCCCAAAAGCGGCAATGCCGGCGACGTTTTCCGTACCGGCGCGCAGCCCGCGTTCCTGTCCGCCGCCGCGAATGAGCGGATCGGAGAAATGGATATCGTCGCGCCCGCGAACGAGTGCGCCGACGCCCTTGGCCCCGCCGATTTTGTGGGCGGAAAGCGTCAACAGATCGGCGCCGAGCGTTGCCAGATCGCACGCGATCCGTCCGACGGCCTGCACGGCATCGACGTGAAGGAGGCCGCCGGCCGCGTGGACGATCGCGCAAGCTTCGGCGACCGGTTGCACGACGCCGGTCTCGTTATTGGCCAGCATCAGCGAAACCAACGGCCGCGGCGTGTTTGCGATCGCCGCGGCAAGCGCGCCAAGGTCGAGCCGGCCGTCCACGCCGACCGGCAATTCCTCGATCGCCTCGCGTGGAAACCGGCCGCCGCAGCGGACCGAGGCATGTTCGATGGCGGAAACGAACAGGCGCGAACGCGGCCGGCTTTCGCCAATCGTCTCGATCGCGGGCGTCAGCGCCAGCATATTGGCTTCGGTTCCGCTCGACGTGAAAAACACGTCGACCGGCTGCGCCCCGACGAGCGCGGCGACCTGTTCCCGGGCGGTTTCGATGAGCCTACGGGCGGCGCGGCCTTCGGCGTGGACCGAAGACGGGTTGCCGGCGAGCGTGAGCGCTTTGACGAAGGCCGCTTTCGCCTCGTCCCGCATGGGCGCGGTCGCATTCCAGTCCAAATAGCTGCGCTCGAACATGTTCGTTATGCTTGCTTTTTGACCCCCGGCCTGTGCTAGAAGTCGCGACCCATGCTGCCCGCCGGGCCAAGCTCATCATAAGTTCCGAAAATACCCTTTGGTTCTAGAGAGTTACGTACGACCGCCGGGAACGTCAAGCAAGCCCTTTTCGAGTCCCCTTTGATGCCGTTCGCGAAGGATCGAGGTTCGTAGGAATGCCCGAGGTCATTTTCACGGGACCCGCCGGCCGCATCGAAGGCCGCTATCATCCGGCGCGACAAAAGAATGCGCCGATCGGTATCGTGCTGCACCCGCATCCGCAGTTCGGCGGCACGATGAACCACCAGATCGTCTATCAGCTCTATTACGCCTTCGTGCATCGAAACTTTTCGGCGCTGCGCTTTAACTTCCGCGGCGTCGGACGAAGCCAGGGAAGTTTCGATCACGGCATCGGCGAATTGTCGGACGCCGCGGCCGCGCTCGATTGGGCGCAATCGGTCAATACCGAGGCGCGTAGCTGCTGGATCGCCGGCTTTTCCTTCGGCGCCTGGATCGGCATGCAGCTCTTGATGCGCCGGCCCGAAATCGAAGGCTTCATCTCCATCGCGCCGCCGGCCAATCTTTATGACTTTTCCTTCCTGGCTCCCTGCCCTTCATCCGGCCTCATCATCCATGGCGACAAGGACGCCGTGGTGCCGCATCGCGACGTGACCACGCTCGTGGAGAAGCTGAAAACCCAAAAGGGCATCGTGATCGAGCAGAAGATCGTTCCGGGCGCGAACCACTTCTTCGACGGCAAAGTCGAGCCACTGATGACGTCGGTCGGCGCCTATCTGGACAAGCGGCTCAAGGGCGGGCGGGCGACCACCGCGGCGTGAGGCAGTGCGCCGCGCCCGCGGCGACGGCTCATGCGCTTGCATTTACCCCGCGGCGGTCCTTCAATGAGCCTGAATCCACCGTCCAAAAAGCGAAACAATCGGGGAAACGATGCGCAGCACGATTGCCGTTACTGGGCTTCTCGCACTTGCGGCAACGGGAATTGCCGACCGCAGCGCCGCCGCCCAAGACACCGTCAAGATCGGCATCGTTATTCCAATGACCGGCACCTCGGCTGCGGTCGGGCGAGAAATCTCCGACGTCACCAAGCTCTATGTGGCGCAGCACGGCGATACGATTGCCGGCAAGAAGATCGAACTTATCATCAGAGACGATCAGAGCGTGCCGGATAACGCCAAGCGGCTGGCACAGGAATTGATCGTCAACGACAAGGTGAATTTCCTCGGCGCGGGCCTGACGCCGAGCGCGATGTCGATGGCGCCGATCGCGACCGAAGCCAAGGTCCCGACGATCGTGATGGTATCGGGCACCTCCGTCGTCACCGAACGCTCGCCCTATTACGTGCGCACGAGCTTCACGCTCGGGCAGCAGTCCGGCATCATCGCCGACTGGGCGATCAAGAACGGCAGCAAAAAGGCGGTGTCGGTCCTGTCCGATTGGGCGCCGGGCGCCGAGGCCGGCAAGGTTTTCGAAGCGAATTTCACCAAAGACGGCGGGCAAGTCCTCGACACGCTAAAAGTGCCGCTGGCCAATCCCGATTTCTCGCCGTTCCTGCAGCGCGCGCACGATCTGCAGCCCGATACTTTGTTTGTTTTCGTTCCGGCCGGACAAGCGGGAACATTCGCGCGGCAATTCGCCGAGCGCGGTCTCGACAAGTCGGGCATCAAGCTGATCGGCCCGGGCGACATCGTCGACGACGACGATCTGCCGACGACGGGCGACGCGCTTCTCGGCGTGGTCACCGCCGGCATGTATTCGGCGGCGCATCCGTCCCAGCTGAACAAAGATTATGTCGCCGCCTACAAGAAGGCGACTGGCCACCGCGCCAATTTCATTTCGGTCGGCGGCTATGACGGCATGAATCTCATGTACCGTGCGCTGCAAGAGACCAAGGGCAATACCGACGCCGATGCGGTGGTGGGCGTGATGAAGGGCATGAAATGGGAAAGCCCGCGGGGTCCGATCTCGATCGATCCGCGCACGCGCGACATCGTGCAGAACATTTACATCCGCAAAGTCCAGAAAGTGGACGGCGAGCCTTGGGCGATCGAATTTGAGACGTTCCCGGCGGTGAAGGATCCGCTCAAGGAAGCAGCGGCGCACTAGAGCGGCACCCCGACCGGTTCCGTGACTTTCGATGTGGACATCGGCGGCACCATCCAGACCGTGGCGTTCGTCAACCGCGCGGCAGCGTTCACCGCCTCGTTCCCCACAGCAAGCACCCACACCATCATCGTCACTTATGGCGGCGTCATGCTCTCGCTCACGGCTTCGCCACCACGCCGCCGGTCATGGGGCGCGGCACGCCAGTCGTTGACGGAAAGCTGATCGGCAAGCCGCGCAGGCTGCGCACGGCGAGAAACGCGAAGGCCTGCGCTTCGAGCGAGTCGATCGACCAGCCGACGGCGTGCGCGGTTTCGACGCGCGCGGGCTTAAGCCGTTCGGCGAGCATGCGCATCAAAGTCGGATTGCGGGCGCCGCCGCCGGCGACGATCCAGTTCGCGGGCGGGCGCGGCAGATGCGCGATAGCGCGCGCGACCGCGGCCGCGGTCAGTGCGGTGAGCGTCGCGGCGCCGTTTTCGATCCCGATTCCGTCGAGCGCTTCGCCGACCCAACCGCGAAACGCGTTCCGGTCGAGCGATTTCGGCGGCGGCAGCGCGAAGAACGGATGCCGCAGCAGGCGCTCCACCATCGCCTCCTCGACCTTGCCGGCCGCAGCGTTGCGGCCGTCGGTGTCGAGCGGATCGCCGGTGCGCTGGCGCAAGAAGTCGTCGAGTAGCGCGTTGCCCGGCCCGGTATCGCAGGCGATCAATCCGTCGCCGTCGATATAGGTCAGATTGGCCACGCCGCCGAGGTTGAGAACCGCAATCGGCGGATCGCGCTGCAATTGCCGAACCAGGGCGCGATGAAAGACCGGCGCGAGCGGCGCGCCCTGCCCGCCCGCCGCCACGTCGGCGGCGCGGAAATCATAGACGACTGGAATGCCGAGCCGCGCCGCCAGCCGGCGGCCGTCGCCGATTTGCAGCGTGAGGCCGCGCTCGGGCCGATGCAGCAGCGTCTGGCCGTGAAATCCGATCCCCGCCACATTGGCCGGCGTCAACGCGTTCGCGGTCAGAAAGGTTTCCACCGCTTCCGCATGCGCGTCGTTGATGAGCCGTTCCGCTTCCGCGACGATGCCGGGCCGCGCGGTTCGCTCAGTCAGATCGGCGGCAGCCTCGGTGGCGCGGCGAAGCAATGTCCGTTCGGCGCCGGTATAGGGCCGGCAGGCCGTCGGGCCGAGCTGCGCAATCGTTTCGCCGTCGGTATCGACCAAGGCGACGTCGACGCCGTCTTGCGACGTTCCGCTCATCAGCCCGACCGCCAAGACCGGAGTCGAGGCCGAAGTCGAGGCCGCCGTCGAAGTCAGATCAGATGCCATTTGCTCGGACATCGGGCAGGTATTGCAATGAGGCTTTTGAATGATCCGGGCTTTTGCATAAATTCCAAGACCTGTTAGAGACCTGTTTCGCCACAGGCGCCGCCGGTGGCATAGCAAGCCGGCAGCATAGCAAGCCGCCAAGCGATGAACATCGAGATGAACGCCTACAAGTCCGACTTTCTCAATGTGCTCGCCGCGCGGGGCTTCATTCACCAGGTGTCGGAGCCGGAAGCGCTCGATGCGCTGGCGCGCTCCTCGATGATCACCGGATATATCGGTTTCGACTGTACGGCGCCGTCGCTCCATGTCGGCTCGCTGTTGCCAATCATGCTGTTGTACTGGCTGCAGCAAACCGGACATCGCCCGATCGCCTTGATGGGTGGCGGCACCACGCGCGTCGGCGATCCATCCGGCAAGGACGAAAGCCGTCGCCTTCTGAGCGACGAGGCGATCGATGAAAATCTCAAAGGCATTCGCGCGATCTTTTCCCGCTTCCTGCGCTTCGGCGACGGCTCACCCGAGCGCGCGGCGAACGACGCCATCATGGCGAACAATGCCGATTGGCTCAATTCGCTCAACTATATCGAATTCTTGCGCGACGTCGGCCGGCACTTTTCGATCAATCGCATGCTCGCCTTCGACGCGGTGAAGCTGCGGCTCGAGCGCCAGCAGGAATTGTCCTTCCTCGAGTTCAACTACATGATCCTGCAAGCCTACGATTTCGTCGAACTCTATCGCCGTCACGGCTGCGTGCTGCAAATGGGCGGGTCCGACCAATGGGGCAATATCGTCAACGGCATCGATCTCGGCCGCCGTCTGCGTAATGCGCAGTTCTTCGCGCTCACCGCGCCGCTCATTACCACCTCCTCGGGAGCAAAAATGGGCAAGACCGCTTCAGGCGCGGTCTGGCTCAATACCGATCAAGTAGGCCCTTACGAATATTGGCAATATTGGCGCAATACCGACGACGGCGACGTCGCGCGTTTCTTGAAACTGTTCACGGTACTCCCGCTTGACGAGATCGATCGGCTGGCGGCGCTCAAGGGCTCCGAGATCAACGAAGCGAAGAAAGTTCTCGCCACCGAAGCCACCGCTCTCGTCCATGGCCGCGCCGCGGCGGAGCGGGCGTCGGCCACAGCGCGGACAACGTTCGAAGAAGGCGGCATGGGAAGCGAACTGCCGAGCGTAAGTGTCAAAACGGGTGAGAGTATTGTTAACGCTGTTACTCGGATCGGTTTCAGCAGTTCCAACGCGCAAGCTCGCCAGTTCGTTAGGGATGGCGCGGTGTACCTTGGCGATGTGAAGATTACAGACATCAGCACCAAAATAGAGCCGCAGTATTTTGGTCAGGATCGCCGCGCTGCGCTTCGGGTCGGGAAAAAGCGCGGAATTGCGACGCTCAAATCCGAATAGACGACGTCGGTTTTAGTGCGGGTACGTCGTGGCGGTATTGTCGTCGGCCGGCGCGCTGTCGTCGGCGGGCGGCGGCGCGTAAGGATTATTGGCCGGGAATTCGAACACCTTGCGCAACAGCCCCGGCGCCAGCGCCGAAAGCGGATTGACGTGAAGCACCGGGCCGCCCGGCCTGCCGACCACTTCATATGTGACGCCCAACAGTCCTTCCTTTTCGCCGCCAAGGAAGAGCCCCACGATCGGCAGCTGCCCGAGCAGGTTGTTGGCGCCGTAGAGCGGAATAAGCGTGCCGCGCAGATGCACTTCGTCGTCGGCATAGTCGATCACGCCGTCGATCGTGCCGCCGAGCACCGGCCCGCGGACCACGCCGTCATGCAAAGCGAGGCGTCCGGGCGTCCGGGTGAAATCGACCTTCAGTCCGCTGAAGGGCATGGTGTTGCTCCGGTCGAACTGCCTGTCGTTGGCGACAGCGCGCTCGAGCTGCGACTCGTCGTGAACGGCAAAGTTGCGAACGCTTACGGTGCCGAGCTGGGCCGAATTGGCCGCCGACGGCGGGTCCACGAGCGTCGTCATCTCGCCGCCGGTCATGCGCGAATAAATGTCGGTGAAGCGGAAAAGCGCGCCGGCATCGCTCGATTCGAGGTCGACCACTTGGCGTGCGCCCGGTCGGCCTCGCAATTCACCGGTCAGCGTCCCGCTACGGCCGATCTTGGCAGTGAGACCGAGCGTGCGAATGTCGCCATTGCGGCGCGACATTCTGAGTTCGACGCTGCGCAAAGCCTCGCCGTTATAGCCGAGGACGGCGCCGAGTTTCATATCGAAGTCGACATCGGGCGCCGGCCGCTCGCTCGGCGCCTTGGCCGATCCGCTGGTCATGCCTTTGAGGAAGCCTCGGCCATCATAGGTATCGCCGCGCATGATCGCACGCAGCGTGCCGTCCGACATGCGCTCGACCTTGAGGCTCGCTTTATCGCCGTCGGAAAAGCCGTAGAACGGGAAATTGGCCGATTGCAGATCGCCCGAGCCGTCGAGCTCGACGACGCCCTTTACGCCACCGCCCGCGCCTTCGATGAGAAGATCGTCGATGCGGACCGATTGCGGCTTGGTCGTCACCGTGAACGTCGCGCGGGCCGGTTTGCCGGCTTGCTTGACCCAGCCTGGGAGGAACCCATCGATCTGCGCCGAAGTCAGGTCGGCCTGGACCGCAAACCGGCCGTCGCGTTCGGAGGAGGCGCCGACGCGGCCGTTGACGTCGATCGGAATTGTGCCGCCGATCGCGTTCGAGGGATCGATTCCGAGATTGCTGCGCGCCGTCTCATCGAGCATGCCCTGAATGTGCACGTCGGCGGTGTCGTCGCCGCGCAGTTTGCGGTATTCGAGGCTGGCCGGAGTACCGCCGATCTTGACATCGCCCTTAAGCGCGAAGCCCTGGTTATTAGCGCTGACTTTCAGATCGCCCGATTCGACCTTTTGCCCCATGATCATACGGTCGGCGGAAAAGTTCGTGGCGTCGACGGTGATCGCGTAACTGGTCGATCCGGGCGGCAGATCTGGCTTGAGCGGCATCGCCAAGGCGACGAGCGCGCTCATCGTCCCGTGGGTCGTCGCCGGGTCGAATGGCGCGCCCGACGCGTCGCGCAGCCGGTCCATCGCCAGCAATTCGACCGCGGCCGACACCGGACCGTCCAGCTTGAAATGTACGCGCGCCGGCGGCTCGTGCGGCGCGGTGTCGGGAACCTCGAACAATCCGGACGACATCACAAGCTTGCGGCCCGACGACAGATCGGCGGTCGCCCTGTTGAGCGAGATCTGCGCATCGCGTCCGACGATGTGGACCGTCAGGTCGGCGTCGTGCAGCGGTGGCAGACCGGCGACCGGGTGGACGACGCAATTCGTCGCCAAAGCATCGACCGTCAGCCCGTCGTCGGGCAGCGGCGCTCCGCTGGCCTTGAGCGTCTCGAATGGAGCGTTCACCGCGATCGTCAGGCGCTCAACATTGCCGCTGACAAGATGTTCGTTGAACCAATCGCGCACCTTGGGAGCGACGAATACCGGCCACAGCCGTTTGAGCGCATCGGCCGACATCTGGGTCGCGGCGACACCGGTCGCGAGGCGAAGGTTGCCGCTGGAATAATCCGCGCTGCCTGACACGGCGACGCTTAGATCCGCGTTGCCGATCTCGCCGTGGCCGACGACAAATTGCTTGTTGGCCGGGTCGAACCGGCCGGTGACCGCAATGCGGTTGAGAATGAGCGGCTCGCCTTGCGCCGACTGTGAGTTGAGCACGACGGTGCCGCCGCCGACCTTAAACGACCACTGCCCTGGGGCTTGTGCCGGCGCCTCCACCGCGCCGAGGAGCGTGATCCGGTCGTTTCCCGAAAGGATCTGAAACGGGACTTCAAGAATTCGGCTGGCGGCGTCCCAATTGATTTTGAACTCAGCGCGGTCGATGCTGATCTGTCCATCGCTGCTGTCACCGTCGTTGATCGAACCGGCCTCGACGACGACCCGGCCGTCGAGCGATTGCGGCACGCCATTCGGCCCGATCTCGCCGCGCAGGCTTGCTGAAAGCGGCAGATCGACCTGCAGCTTTCCGTCGCCGAGTCGCGAGGCCAAAAGCAAATCGTCGGCCATGACGTGGCGCGCTTCGAGCGCAATGCTCCGGTAGCCGTCAGCCGTGGGCTTGATCGAAGCCGTCAATCCCCACGGACGCTGCGCGTTCTCGGAGCCGATGGTAACGACCATGCCGCCGCCCCGCGGCCGCTCGAGGCTGAGCGTGATGTTTTGGAAGGTCCACCTTTTGCCGGTGCGTTCATCGTCCACGGTCAAATTGCCGTCCTTCAGCCCTAGCTCGCGCAAATCATGGCCGTCGAGCCCGGACTCCCCGATCCCGTCGAGCCACGTTAATAACGCGGCAATGCTGTCGGTGGTCGGCCGCGGCACCGCCGGAGCCACCCGCGCCGCGCCCAATGGAGCGGGCGCCGCAGGCGCTCCCTGCGCGGACTCCGATTTCTTCGTTATCGTCGGGTCCCGGCTAACCGGCGCGGCCACTAAAGACGAGCCGCTCGCTGTGGCAATGGGATGTTTATCGGAACCCGAGGCGAAAACGGTCACGTTGCCGTCCGGCTCAATGCGAACCGCAAGTCCGGCACCGACCAGATTGAGGCTCTCGGCGCGCATATGACCGCTGAGAAGACTCAAGCCCGAGACGCGGATCTCCGCCTTTGGCGCGCTTGCGACGACAGTGCCGTCGAGATCGCGCACGACGATGTTGCGCACGCGTACAGCCGCGCCGCCGTTTTCCGTGCGCTCGATTTGGGTACCCCCGACCTCGACGCGCTCGTGACTGCCGAAATTTTCCTCGATGGCCGAAACGAGCCACGGGCTGAACGCATCGAGCTGGATCGGCCCCGTGGCGAGCCGCCACCAAAGCCCAAGACATCCGAGCAGCAGCAGCCCGAAGGCCGCGCCGCAACCGATCACAACCCGCCTGATGAGGCGCCGATGGCGCGCTAAGAGCCGCCGATAAGCGGCCAAGTATCGGCCGTCGCCCCAGCCTGCGCCGCGGTGGTTGGCAAAGCCAGGCCGACGTCGTGCGTGAACGACGGCCTCGCCCCATCGCGGGGACGCTCCGATCTGCCTATCCTGGTTCGCCATGCCCGCTCGGGCGTCCCCTCAGTCCGTGGCGCCGTCACAAAGATGTAGCCGATAGGTCAAACACCCGCGGTCGACCACCCCCGCCTGCGGGCCTACTCTGGACCCAGAATGCCCCCGCGAAAGCGTCGAAAGGAAGGCACATGCCCCAATCCAAAATGTCCGGTTCTTCGCGTTCGACTACCATTCGCGACAAGGAGGCTCAGCCGGCCGCGGGCGCCAAAGCGCCGACCTTTACCTTACCTCGAGATGGTGGCGGAACCGTTTCGCTTGCCGATTTTGTCGGGCGCAAGCTTGTCCTCTACTTTTACCCGCGGGCCGACACATCGGGCTGTACCAGGGAGGCGATCGATTTTTCGGAGCTGAAGGCCGCGTTCTCGCGTGCCGGCACGGAGATTCTCGGCGTCTCGGCCGATCCCGTCGCGGCGCTTGATCGCTTCAGGACCAAGCACAAGCTCGCGATCGCACTGGCCTCCGACGAAGCGCACAAAGCCCTCGCTGCCTATGGCGTTTGGCGGCAAAAATCGCTTTATGGCAGGAAATTCATGGGCACCGTGCGAGCAACGTTCCTGATCGGCCCGGATCAGCGCATCGCGCGCATATGGCCAAAAGTAACCGTTGCCGGCCACGCCAAGGAGGTTCTCGAAGCGGCCAAGGACCTGTGAAAGGGCCGCTGTGACGGGCTGCGGTGAAAAAGCGTTTACCGAACCCGACAAAATGCCGGCAAAACCGCGGATGCGGTTTCCTGATTGTTAACCATAACGGTTTCAAATCCGTTCCCGGCTTGCATGGGAACCGCAATGTCGCAGTGGTCGGCCTCGCGATCGCAACAGACCGCGACGGCTCAACATCCCAAACATCCGCCGCAGGTTCGGGCGCCGCGTTCGGTCTACGACGAGACGCGCGGCCCCGGTACGCGCGAACGCGCCGCTAGCAACCTGCCGGGGCGGGCCGGTTACACCTTAGCCCATGCCGGAAGGCAGGTCAGGTTCGGGCCGGTCGTTTTTTGGATCGTGGTCGGCACGGTCGTGATCTTGGCCGGGTGGTCGATTGCGTCGGCGACCTACCTCGCCTTCCGCGACGACGTGCTGCGAACGCTCATCGCGCGCCAGGCGCAACAGCAATTTGCCTACGAGGATCGCATTGCCGAACTGCGCGCACAGATCGACCGCACCACCAGCCGGCAATTGCTCGATCAAGAACAATTCGAGCAGAAGCTCGACGAACTGATGCGCCGGCAGACGCTTCTGGAGTCGCGCGCCAGCGCGTTGAACGGCGGAATCGATCCGGCAACGACCGGCTCCATCCGGCCGGCCGCCAAACCGCTCGGCGAACCGCCGGCAACCGCGGGACACGGCGATCGCGGCAAGCAATCGAGCATCGGCGCCGCGCTCGAACGCCTGGAAGCCTCGCTCGATCGCGTGGAGCGCCGGCAGTCGCTTGCGATGAGCCAGATGGAAAATCGCTACGAAAGCAAGACGCAGCAGATCCGCAGCGTGCTCGCCCAGCTCGGGCTTAAGCCTGACTCCACGCCGCCGACCGGTGGTCCCTTTGTTCCCGTCAAACTGGCGTCCGACGACCAGTCATTCGGGCGTGCGCTTCTTCGCGTCAATCTCATGCGCGCCGAGGCCGATGCGCTCGGCAACACGCTTTTGAAGGTGCCGCTGCGAAAACCGGTGACCGGCGAAGTCGACGAGACATCGCCGTTCGGCGTTCGCATGGATCCTTTCGCGCATGAGGCAGCGATGCATACCGGAATCGACTTCCGCGGCGAGATCGGTGAACCCATCCACGCCACAGCCGGCGGCACGGTCACCATCGCCGGCTGGACAGGCGGCTACGGCAAGATGGTCGAGATCGATCACGGCAACGGGCTTGCGACGCGCTATGGCCATCTGTCCGAGATCGATGTCGAAGTCGGTCAGACGGTGCGATCCGGCGCGGTGATCGGCAAGCTCGGCTCCACCGGCCGTTCGACAGGTCCGCATTTGCATTACGAGACCCGCATCAACGGCGAGGCGGTCAATCCGCGAAAATTTCTCGATGCAGGCGATAGGCTGTTCGGCGGCTGATGAACGCGCGCGTTATTCCACGTCCTCGACGTGTTTCGGCCCGGTGCCGAAGGCCTTTTGCGCAAGAGCCGCTTGCGTGAACTGATCGATATCGCCGTCGAGCACCGCCGCCGTATTCGACGTTGACACGCCGGTGCGCAGATCCTTGACCATCTGGTAGGGCTGCAAGACATACGATCGGATCTGATGGCCCCAGCCGATATCGGTTTTTGCGGCTTGTTCGGCAGCGGCTTTCTCCTCGCGTTTTTTCAGTTCGAGCTCGTAGAGTTTCGCGCGCAGCATTTGCCACGCTTGCGCGCGATTGCGGTGTTGCGAGCGGTCGTTCTGGCAGACGACGACGATATTGGTCGGGATGTGGGTGAGCCGAATGGCCGATTCCGTCTTGTTGACGTGCTGGCCGCCAGCGCCCCCGGCGCGCATCGTATCGACACGTACGTCCGCTTCCTTGACGTCGATATTGATGCGATCGTCGACGACCGGATAGACAGTAACGCTGGCGAACGATGTATGGCGCCGCGCATTGGAATCGAACGGCGAAATGCGAACCAGCCGATGGACGCCGTTCTCGGTCTTCAGCCAGCCATAGGCGTTGCGCCCCTTGATTTCGATCGTCGCCGACTTGATGCCCGCCTCTTCGCCTTGTGTTTCCTCGATATAGTCGACCTTATAGCCGTGCTGTTCGGCCCAGCGCGCATACATGCGCAACAGCATATTGGCCCAATCTTGGCTTTCGGTGCCGCCGGCGCCGGCATGCACTTCGAGATAGGTATCGTTGGCGTCGGCCTCGCCTGACAAGAGCGCTTCTAGTTCGCGGCGCGACACTTCGTCTTTAAGCTTGCGCAGCGCGGCTTCGGCTTCGGTTATGACCTTTTGGTCGTTCTCGCCCTCGCCGAGTTCGATCAGTGTGACCTGGTCGTCCAGCTCCTGCTCGATCCGCGCCAATGCCGTGAGCTGCTCGTCGAGCGACGTGCGCTCCTGCATAAGCCGGCTCGCTCGCTGTGGATCGTTCCAGAGATTGGGATCTTCGGCTTGCCGGTTTAGCTCGGCAAGCCGTGCGCGCGCCTTGTCGACGTCAAAGATGCCTCCTTAGCAGCCCGACGGACTGCTTGATCTCCTCGACGATGGCCGTGATTTCAGCGCGCATATCGATTGTCAGATATCAAGTGCTGAAGACGCGCTGTCAATGGCCGGCGCGCGGGCCGGCCTTAACGCGCTATTTTGCGATCCGCGGAACCGCTGACCGAGCCGGGGCGGCCGGTCAGTACAACCCCCCTGTCCCGCTGCGCACGACGCCGCCAGTGTCCGGCGAAGCTTGCGTTGTCGGCACGCCGTTGGCGGTTTCGGAGCCGATCACCGAATAGCTGTCGGGCGGCGCGGTACCGGGCTTAAATGCTTCCAAAATCACCTTTGCGTCGCCCGGGGCGGCGCGCATGCCGGTTTTCGCATCCACCCGGATGAGCTTGATGCCGGGCGGCACACTGAACGGAATCGGCGGCTTATCGGTGAGCGCAACTTTGAGGAAATCCTTCACGATGGGCGCGGCGAGATGGCCGCCGGTCGCAAGCCGCGCGATGTGGCGCGGCTTGTCGTATCCCATATAGACGCCGCAGACGATGTCGGGCGAAAAGCCGATGAACCACACATCCTTCTCGTCGTTGGTGGTGCCGGTCTTGCCAGCAATCGGCTTGCCGACCTCGCGCACCACGGTGGCGGTGCCGCGCTGCACGACGCCCTCCATCAGAGAAGTGATCTGGTAGGCGGTCATGGGATCGATCACCTGCTCGCGGCGGTCGATCAGCGTCGGCTCGGGCTGGTTGTCCCACTTCGTGGCATCGCAGCCGACACATTCGCGCTGATCGTGCTTGTAGATGGTATGCCCGTAACGGTCTTGAATGCGGTCGATCAAGGTCGGGATCACGCGCCGGCCGCCATTGTCGAACATCGAATAGGCGGTCACCATCCGCATCACGGTCGTCTCGCCGGCTCCCAGCGCGTATGACAGATAAGGCGGCAATTCGTCGTAGACGCCGAAGCGCTTGGCATATTCCGCAATCAGGGGCATACCGATGTCCTGCGCGAGCCGTACCGTCATCACGTTGCGCGACTGTTCGAGACCGAACCGCAATGTCGACGGCCCGAAGAATTTCCCGCCGTAATTTTCCGGCTTCCAGATACCGCCGCCGGCCCCCATGTCGATTTCGATGGGCGCATCCATGACGATGGTCGACGGCGTGTAGCCGTTATCGAGCGCTGTTGCGTAGACGATCGGCTTGAACGACGATCCCGGCTGCCGCAAAGCCTGCGTGGCGCGGTTGAACTGGCTCTGATCGAACGAGAAGCCGCCGACCATCGCCAGCACGCGGCCGGTATGGGGATCCATGACGACCATGGCGCCGGAAATTTCGGGCACCTGGCGAAGCCGATATTGGCCTTGCTCCGCCGTCGGCGATACGTAGATGACGTCGCCGACCGACAGCACCTGGCTCACTTTCTGGATCGGTTTTGCCGGACCGTTCGCCGGCTTTGCCCACTTGACGCCGTCAAGCGGCACGATGCCAACGGCGCGATCCTTGACGACGGCGCCCCCCGGATCGCGAGCCGGCTGTAAGCCTATTCGCGCCGATTGATCGTCGACCTGCAGCACCACCGCCATCCGCCACGGCTCGATGTCGTCGAGCGACTTCACATCGGCGAGTTTGACGCCCCAGTCGCCGTTGACATCGATCGTAGCGACGGCGCCGCGGTAACCCTGGCTTTCGTCGAAATTGACGAGGCCGTTGATCATGGTCTGCCGCGCAACCTCCTGGAGCTTGGGATCGAGCGTGGTTCGCACCGACAACCCGCCCTCGTAGAGTTTCTTCTCGCCGTATTTGTCGTAAAGGTAGCGCCGTACTTCCTCGGCAAAATATTCCGCCGCGAAAATATGCGCGCCGGTCGGCCGCACGGTGACTTCGAGCGGCTGCTTTTTCGCTTTTTCGGCGTCGGCCGCCGTGATGTAGCCGTCCTCGGCCATGCGGTCGATCACGTAATTGCGTCGCGCCACCGCCTCGTCGTGACGGCGGAACGGATTGTAGTTGTTTGGTCCCTTTGGCAGCGCGGCGAGATAGGCGGCTTCCGCGATCGTCAGTTCATGCACCGATTTGTCGAAGTACAGAAGCGATGCGGCGGCGACCCCATAGGCACCGAAGCCGAGATAGATTTCATTGAGATAGAGTTCGAGAATCTTCTGCTTCGAATAGGTGCGCTCGATGCGTAACGCCAAGAGCGCTTCCTTGATCTTGCGCTGGAACGACACCTCGTTCGATAGCAAAAAGTTCTTGGCGACCTGTTGGGTAATGGTCGACGCGCCCTGCGGCCGCCGGCCGCTGCCGTAGTTTTCGACATAGAGCATGCCGGCGCGCATGATGCCGTAAATGTCAATGCCGGGATGTTGATAGAAGTTCTTGTCCTCGGCGGCCACGAAGGCGTTGGTGACGAGCTTCGGTATGGCCTGGATCGGCAAGTAGAGCCGACGCTCCTTGGCATATTCCGCCAACAGCGAGCCATCGGTGGCATGCACCCGCGTCATCACCGGCGGCTCGTAATCCTGGAGCTGCGAATAATCGGGCAAGTCTTTGGAAAAATGCCATAAAAGGCCGGCGGTCGCGGCGATGCCCACGACGAACAGGATCGTCCCGACCGTGAACAGGAAGCCAAAAAAGCGCAGGATCAATTTCACTGCGACACCAGTTTCATTGAGAATATTCCCCCGTCCGGCTCGCGACTCGAGTCCCCGCGAAGCGTTCCGTAAGCGCCCAGTGTGGCAGTATTGGCTTCACCCCGCTAGATCGTCCCCTTTTCGTTCACGTCGTCGCCCGGTTTTTTGTTCAAACTGAGGCCGTTGGCCCTCCGTCGAAGCACTTTTCCGGGTCATGCCCTAGTTGGCACCGGTGCGCGTGCCGACGAGGTGGGTGGAAAAATAGCTATCCACTGCCGACGCCATCGCGCTCGCGGTGTGGTCGCGCCATGCATCGGAAAGCAACGATTGCAAGTCCTCCTTGTTAGACACGTAGCCTAGCTCGACCAGCACCGAAGGAACGTCCGGGGCGCGCAAGACGCGAAAGCCGGCGGATTTGATTGGCTCCTTGTGCATCCGGGTCGCGTGTTTCATGGCGGCGACCAATTTATCGGCGAGTTGGACCGAAAAGGTCTTGGTCTCGCGTTGCGCAAGGTCGATCAGGATGCCGGCAACATCGTCCGGCTGGTCCTTGAGGTCCACGCCCGCGATGACGTCCGCTCGGTTTTCTTCCTCCGCCAGCCGCGCCGCCGCCGGATCGCTCGCTTTTTCCGAAAGAGTGTAGACGGTTGCGCCCTGCGCATCGCCCTCTTTGCGCGCCAGCCAATCGGCGTGAATCGACACGAACACGGCCGCGCCGGCTTCGCGCGCGATCCGTACCCTGTCGGCCAGCGGAACAAACGTGTCGTCGCTTCGCGTGAGCAGCACGCGATATTTGCCCAAAGCGTCAAGTCGTTCGCGCAACCGCTTGGCAAAATCGAGCACGATGTCCTTTTCCTGCTCGCCCCCCGGACCTTTGGTGCCAGTATCGATACCCCCATGTCCGGCATCCAGGACGACGAGCGGGCGGGAATCGCTGGAAGCGGTTTGCGGCTCGCGCGCCTGCGGCTCGGCGTTTGAAGTCTTCTCCTCTTGCGCCACCTTGCGTAAAAAGGTTTCGCGGTCGGTTGATGCCAGATCGAGCACCAGCCGAGCCGGCGCCCCATTGGCCGCGTCGACAACGAAGGCCCGTTCGATGCGCGCGGGCTTGACGAGATCGAAAACGATCCGCGAGCCGCCGGGCATGACCAGGCCGAAGCGGAACGCTTTCACCAAGCCGCGGCCAGCCTCGCCCACGTTTGCCGGAAGCCCAAAAGTGACTTGCGGAATGTCGACGACGATTCGGTAGGGATCCGCGAGCGTGAACACGCGAATGTCGATCTTGCGGCTTAAGTCCATGATGAAGCGCGTTTGCGCCTCATCGCCGGCCAGCCGCGTATCGGTGGCAAGCGGAATCGAGTCGGCCACGGGAGCCACCGCCGGCGCGGCGGCCGCCAAACCGATACCCGCGGCGAATATGCCGAAGAAAGCCCAGCGCACAGCCCGGACGACCATCGGCTCCAACCTCATCGAGCCCCTCCTACCCCAATAGTCACGCGTAGTTAACTGAAACTTAATTGTCGGGCGAAATGGCCTCGGAAATTGGGCAAAACCCGGCGTGATCCCGCCGCATCGCACAGGCGACTTGCCAATTCGGCGCTCGGGGCCTTATGAAGGGCATGCTGACGGTAAACGGTTCCGGTTGCGTCGCGTTAGGGCGTCCGGCACGTGCGCCAGGAGTAGCTCCCCGGAAGGACGGCGGGAGTGAGGCGAACGCAAGCTTACGGTCCGCTCCGGTGCCAGATCGCTTGAAGAGACTTATATCTCAGGACAAAGGGCACCACGGCGACGTAAGCGATGCCAAGGCCCGTAAGGGGATGAGGACGGCCGGGGCTTCCTGTGCGAGGCGCCTATCGGCAGCGCTACAGCTGCTGGGACGGTGTCGTGCCGTATCGTGAGCGTCGAGCGAAATTGCGGCTGCGCCTCGCGCCGCCGCCCTCATCGCGGTTTGGAGTTCATGTTCGAGACGCAAGTAAGGATTGCCTTCGACGGGTTCGGCAGCGTTTACCCATTGCTTGCCGGCGGGCAGATCATTGACGCTTGCGGCGCTCGCGGCTTCCGAGCCGTTTCCATTCACCGAAAATCGAGCCGGCCTCCTCGCCTCTCGCCGATGCGGCGCGCAGCGAAGGGGCGGACCGGCCCATACGAGATTTGCCAATGGCCAACAAAATGCTCATCGACGCGGCTCATCCGGAAGAAACCCGGGTGGTCGTTTTGCGCGGCAATCGCGTCGAGGAATTCGACTTTGAGTCCGCGCACCGCAAACAACTAAGAGGCAATATTTATCTGGCGAAAGTGACGCGCGTGGAGCCCTCGCTCCAGGCCGCTTTCGTCGATTACGGCGGCAATCGCCACGGCTTTCTCGCGTTCAGCGAAATTCATCCGGACTATTATCAGATACCGGTCGCCGATCGGCAGGCGCTGATCGACGAGGAAGAGCGTGCGCAGCGGGCCGCCGACGATGAAGTCGACCGGCGCGCACGGCGGCACCGCCACCCAGGCTCCGCGCCCGCCGCCCGCCACCACGAAGTCGCGCGCGGCGAAGTCGCAGAAGGGGCCGCCGCCGATACGGCCGAAACCGAGCCGTCAGCGCCGCTTGAGCCTGGCGGACAGCCTGACCATGCCGACATCGCCATACCGAGCGAAGCCGCCGGGGCGAGAGCGCAGTCCGTCGCACCAGAGATCTCGGGAGCGTCCGCTCCTGTCGAAGCCAGCGATTCTGTCGATGAACGTCAAGCCGATACGACGCAGGAGGCGGATGCGGGGGACATTACAGAGCCCGCGGCTGAAGGCGGCGAGACGGATGCCGGCGCGTTCGGCGGACAGCCAGCCGGGCCGAGCGAAAGCGAAAATGGCGAAGCCACAGTCGGTGCCGAAGCGCGTGCCGCCGACGAAAACGAGGAAGAGGAAGCGGCTGAGGAAATCGTGGAATCGGTCGGCGGCGCGGACGCTCTCGAAGAGGTCCCCGATCGCGCACCGCGGTATCGGCGGCAATACAAAATCCAGGAAGTCATCAAACGCCGTCAAGTCATGCTGGTGCAGGTCGTCAAGGAGGAACGCGGCACCAAGGGCGCGGCGCTGACGACTTATCTTTCGCTCGCCGGACGTTATTCGGTGCTGATGCCGAATACTGCGCGCGGCGGCGGCATCAGCCGCAAGATTACCAATGCCGAGGATCGCGCGCGGCTGAAAGAAGCCGCGGCCGATCTCGAAGTGCCCGAGGGCATGGGCGTGATCCTGCGCACGGCCGGTGCCAGCCGTAGCAAGATCGAAATTAAACGCGATTTCGAATATTTGCTGCGGATGTGGGAGACCGTGCGCGATTTGACGCTCAAATCGACGGCGCCAAAACTCGTCTACGAGGAAGGCTCGCTGGTTAGACGTTCGCTCCGCGACCTCTACACCAAGGACATCGATGAGGTCATGGTCGCGGGCGCCGAAGCCTATCACGAGGCCAAGGAATTCATGCGCATGCTCATGCCGAGCCATGCCAAGAACGTAAAGCTTTACACGGATACGCAGCCGCTTCTGTCGCGCTACGGCGTCGAAAATCAGCTCGACGCCATGTTTTCGCCCGTCGTGCAGCTGCGCTCGGGCGGCTACATCGTGCTCAACCAGGCCGAGGCATTGGTCGCCATCGACGTCAATTCCGGACGCGCCACGCGCGAGCACCATATCGAGGATACCGCGTTCAAGACGAACTTGGAGGCCGCTGACGAAATCGCGCGGCAGCTTCGCTTGCGCGACCTTGCCGGCCTGATCGTCATCGATTTCATCGATATGGACGAGAAGCGCAACAACCGCACGGTCGAGCGGCGGCTCAAGGAATGCCTCAAACACGATCGCGCGCGAATCCAGGTGGGCCGCATCTCGCATTTCGGCCTGCTCGAAATGTCGCGCCAGCGCATCCGCACGAGCGTCCTAGAAAGCTCCACCGAAAAATGCCCGTATTGCGGCGGCAGCGGCCATGTCCGCTCCGTCTCCTCGCTGGCTTTGCAGGTTCTACGCGCGCTGGAAGAGCAGCTCATCAAAGGCGCAACGCACAATCTCATCGCCCGCACGCGGCCTGACGTCGCGCTTTATGTTCTCAACCAAAAGCGCGCCCATTTGCGCGGCCTGGAAGAACGGTTCGCTATCGCCATCACCGTGAGCGCCGACGAATCCGTGAAGGCGCCGCAGGCATTCATCATCGATCGCGGCGAACAGGTGCATTCAATCGAGGCGGCCAAGGCGCTTGCCGAGAGAGCGCAAGCGGTGGCCGCTCCGCTTGAGGAAGAGGACAATCTCGAGGATTTCGGCGTCGCAGCGGACGAAGAAGCGGAAGCGGATGTCGCCGCGACGCAAGAACAAGCCGAGGGCGGCTCGCGACGCCGGCGCCGCAAACGCCGCCGCGGCGGCCGCAATGGCGGCGAGCACGCGCAGCACGGCCAGCCTCACGAGCCTATCGAGCACATCGCGATTTCTGAATCGGCCGGCGATTTCGGCTCGCAGGATCATGCTGCACCGGCGGCCGAGGGCTTTGGTGAATCCATCGCCGAACCTCACGGTGAATCCGCTGGCGAATCTTACGGCGAGCGCGGTGGCGAAACTCTCGGCGATATCGCCCAGGAGGAGCATACTGAGCCGACCCAGGAGCGGCGCGAAGATCGGCGCCGCCGGCGCGGTCGGCGCGGTGGCCGACGCAACCGCCAGCGCGGCGGCGATACCGGCTATGCCGGCCGCGAGTCGCCCTACCGCGCCGAGCAAGACTCCGCCCCAGCCGAACAGCTCGTCGCGCCGCCCGTCACCGAACCGGAACTGAAAAACGCGGTCGCCGATCTCGACTTCGCGTCACAGCAGGCACCGGGCGCCGGCGAGCCGACTGCGACAATGGCGACCGAGCAGCAAATTCGCCGGCGCTCGACGGTGCGCGAGCGCGTTCCAATCGCCGGCAGCGGCAGCGAGGAGGTGCCGGAGAAGATCGAGCCGCAACCCGCTCCATCCGCGCCGGAGCCAATCGTCACGGAAACGGGTAACTCGTCCGAAGGCGAGCGGCCGCGTCGCAGCGGATGGTGGTCGCGCCGCTTCGCCGGCGGCTGAGGCGATGAAGAGCGGCTGGGTTGATCGCGACGCCGAAGCCATCGTGGCCGAGGGCGCCAAGGAAGGCGTCGATCGTGACTTGTCGCTGCGGATTTACTCAACGCGGCTTCTTGGCTGCGATACCAAGCTCGTCCTGCACGGCGGCGGCAATACGTCGCTGAAGACGAAAATGCGCGATCGCTTCGGCGAAAAGGTCGATGTGCTGCGCGTCAAATCCTCGGGCGCCGACATGGCGAGCATCGAAGCTTCCGCCTTTCCGGCCGTGCGGCTTTTGCCGATGCGCAAGCTGCGCGCTCTCGACGCGATCGAAGACGACGAGCTCGTCGGCATCGAGCGGGCCAATCTGATCGATCCGGCCGCGCCGAATCCCTCCGTCGAGATGATGTTGCACGCCTTCCTGCCGCATAAATTCGTCGACCATACGCACGCGACCGCGGTGCTGAGCGTCATCGACCAGCCCGAGGCGAAAAAACTTTGCGGCGAGATATTTGGCGGGCGGCTGGCGTTCGTTCCCTATCTGCGGCCGGGCTTCGGACTTGCCAAAAAGGCCATCGAGGTTTTCGAGCGTGCGCCTGATTGCGACGGTTTGATCTTAAACAGGCACGGCATCGTCACGTTCGGCGACAGCGCACGCGAAGCCTATGACCGCATGATCGCGATGGTGTCGCTTGCCGAGGATTTCATCGCGCGAAACCGGAAATCCGCCGCGGCGGGCGTTGCGCCCAAGGCAGTGGAGAAGACAGCACGGAAAGCAGCGGAGAAAAACCTAGAGACGGCGGCGCGGATTGCCCCGATCGTGCGCGGGGCGTGCAGCGAAAAGAACGAAGCGATTGAAGGCGCTTGGCGACGGCTCGTGCTTGAATTTCGCGCCGGCGATACCGTTTTGAATTTTGTGAACCGTGATGATCTGGCGCGCGTGAGCCAAGCTGGCGTGATTACCCCGGACCACACCATCCGCACCAAAAATTGGCCGCTGGTTCTGACCACGCCGCAAAGCGGCGGCCTCGCCGATTTCGCCGGCGCCGCGCGCGAGCGAAGCCAAGCCTTCACAAAGCATTATCGGCAGTATTTCGAGCGAAATAACAAACGCATCGGCGGCGGCAAGATCGCGCTTGATCCCCTGCCCCGCGTGGTTCTCGTGCCCGGCCTTGGCTTGTTCGGTCTGGGCCGCTCCAAGGTGGACGCCATCGTCGCGGCCGACATCGCCGAAACCTGGGCGAAAGGTGTGAGCGACGCCGAGGCCATCGGGACGTTCGAGTCCATTTCCGAAGCCGAGATGTTCGATTGCGAATATTGGCCTCTGGAGCAAGCCAAGCTTGGCAAAAGAAAAGAGCTTCCGCTTGCCAGCCAGATCGCCGCAATTACGGGGGCGGCCGGCGCCATCGGCGCCGCCACGGCCAAGGTATTCGCGGCCGCCGGCGCCGAGGTCGCTTTACTTGACGTCGATCGCGCCGCCGCGGGCGAACGGGCAAATGCGATCGGCGGCCATGTCTTGGCGCTTGCCTGCGACGTGACCGACGCGGGCTCGGTCAGCGCGGCCTTCGACAAGATCGCCGAACATTTCGGCGGCGTCGATATCGTCGTGTCCAATGCGGGCGCGGCCTGGCAGGGACGCATCGGCGATGTCGACGAGGAAACTTTACGGAAAAGCTTCGAGCTGAATTTCTACGGTCACCAGCGCGTCGCACAGGCGGGGGTGAGAATTATGCGCGCGCAGGGCACCGGCGGGTGCCTCCTGTTCAACATCTCCAAGCAAGCGGTCAATCCCGGGCCGAATTTCGGACCCTACGGAATACCGAAAGCGGCGGCGCTCGCGCTTATGCGCCAATACGCGCTCGATTACGGCGCCGACGGCATCCGCGCCAATGCGGTGAACGCCGACCGTATCCGTTCCGGTCTCTTGACGCCGGACATGATCGCAGCGCGCTCCAAGGCGCGCGGGGTGACCGAGAAGGATTACATGAGTGGCAATCTGTTGGGCCGCGAAGTCACGGCCGACGACGTCGCGCAGGCGTTCTTGCATCATGCGCTCGCTTTGAAGACCACGGCCGACGTCACCACGGTGGACGGCGGCAATATCGCGGCCGCGATGCGGTGACGAAAATAACACAGCGCCAATCATACATAGTTAGGGAACATTGCCGATTGCACTGCTTGTCCCCAATCGGGCCGGCGAGAATGAGTTCGTTGCCGAGGGTTACGGGATCGGCCGCCGCGACGGGATGTACAATGACTTCGTCGTCGTCAGATCGGCGAGCGACCCGGCTCATGTCCGTGGCCTCAAGGAGGTGCACAAGCCGTTCTCGCAAGTCGCAAGTATCGGCGCGATCTTTGCCACTCGCGGCGACTGATGTCCGCCTCGCCGACCCTCCCCACCGCTTCCGCGGGGGGAGGAAAAGGAGCCGTGCCGCGAGAACGGATTTTGTTTGTCTTTGCCTATCGCCTTGAATGTGATGAACTGCCCCGCGAAACGGGAGGGCACACGCTATGCCGGTCAGCAGGATCAACGGCGTCAATATCAATTGGCGCGTGGTGGGCGACCACGGGCCTTGGCTGGTCATGACCACCGGCGGCCGCCGCGGTCATGACGAATTCATTCCGCTTGCCGAAAAAATCGCGCGCCACGGCTTTCGCGTCATGTTGCACGACCGCCGCAATACCGGCGCGTCCGACATTTCGATCGAAGGTACGGAGGGCGAAGAAGTCATCTGGACGCGGGATATCCACACGCTCATGTCGGAGCACAATGCGCTGCCTGCTTTTTTCAGCGGCTCGTCGTCCGGTGCGCGGACCTCGATCCTGTTTTATTTGCGATATCCGCAAGCAGTGCGCGGGCTGCTCTTGCTGCGGGTCACCGGCGGCACGTTCGCGGCCGGGCGCCTGCCGGAACAATATTACGGGCAATATGTTCGTGCCGCCGAACGGGGCGGCATGGCCGCGATTTGCGCCATGGAACAGTGGCGCGAGCGGATCGAGGCTAATCCCGCCAATGGCGACTATCTCGCGCGGCTGCCGGCGCGCCAATTCATCGAAGTGCTGACGCGGTGGAACGAGATCTTCGTCGCCGGTGCGCACCATCCGGTCATGGGGGTCAGCCCTGACGAGCTGCGCGCCATCAAGGCGCCGACCATCATCATCCCCGGCAACGATAAAACGCATTCACTTGCCAGCGGTCTGGCGGCGCATCGGCTTATCGCGGGCAGCACGCTACACCAATTGCCGATTGAGGATCAGGACGAACCGATAATTCCGTTTCCGCAGTGGAGTCCGTATGAGCCCGAAATCGCGGGCGTGTTCGCCGAATTCATGAAGCGAACCATCGCTGCGGAAAGCAAGGCTGCCTGATCGGCCGGTCTACCCCGCGCGCGAGTTCCGTTTCCTAGAGCGCCATCGTTTTCCAACCGAATCGATCGCGGCTCTCGCCGTTCGATAGGGGCATGGTCTTTCCGGAAAACCGGATTCCATCCCGGATCACCTCAGGGAAAGGCTTTTCCGGATCATGCCCTAATCCCAATTCGCCCGGCCCGAATAGGACCAATCGACAAGACGCCCGTCGCGGCGCGCCAATGCGGCGATCTCGGCCATTTCCTGCGAGCTCAACGCGAAATCGAAGATGGCTGCATTCTCCGAGAGCCGCTCGGTCTTGCTGGTGCGCGGAATGACCACGATGTTTTGCTGCACCAGAAAGCGCAAGCAGACCTGAGCGGCGGTTTTGTTGTGTGCGCCGCCGATCCGCGCGAGCACGCGGTCGCCGCTGGCCTTGCCTTGCGCGATCGGGCTATAGGCGACCACCGCCATGCCATGCTGGCGGCAGGCGGCGATCACTTTCGACTGGTCGAGGAAAGGATGACATTCGATCTGATCGCAAACCAGCGGTTCGGTGGCAAGCTGCAAGGCTTTGTCGATGAGCGCGACGGTGAAGTTGGAAAGCCCAATATGCCGGGTCAGCCCCTCGTGCTTGACCTTGCACAGCGCGCCGAGCGTATCCGCGAGCGAAATTCGCGGATTAGGCCAATGCAACAGCAGAAGATCGACTTCACGCAAACGCAGCCGCGACAAGGATTCGCGCGCCGCGCGTTCGAGCTCACGCGGCGCAAAATGATCGGGCCAAATTTTCGTGGTCACGAAGACGTCGCCGCGCTTAACGCCCGAGGCATGCAAGCCTTCGCCGACTTCGCGCTCGTTGTCGTACATCTCGGCGGTATCGATGTGCCGATAGCCGAGACGCAAGGCCTGTTCGACGATGCGGGCGCAGGTGCGCCCGCGCAAGTCCCAGGTGCCGAGCCCCAGGAGCGGAATCTTGGCGCCGTGCGCCGCGACGCTCGGCACCGGGCCGATCGCGCTCATGTGTCCCACTTCGGCGCTTGCGGCGGACTGACGATGCGGGAATCCGGCCGGGTTAATTTGGCGATTTCCGCCATTTCCGGCGCGCTGAGCTGAAAGTCGAGGCTGCCGAGATTTTCGACAAGGCGCTCGCGCTTGGAAGTCCGCGGGATCGGGATGATGTTCTGTTGTTCGAGAAATCGCAAACTGACCTGCGCGGGCGATTTGCCGTGGGCGCGGCCGATGCGTTGCAGCGTCTCGTCGGCGGGAACCTTGCCTCGCGCCAGCGGACAATAGCCGACCACGGCCATGCCGTGGCGGCGCGCCGCGGCGATGACCCTGCTCTGGTCGAGATAGGGATGGGTTTCGATCTGCAGGACCGCGATCGGCTCGCTCGCCAGTTTGACCGCCTCGTCGATCATCGCCACGTTGAAATTCGCAACACCGATATTTTTGGCCAAGCCGGCTTTCTTGACCTTGCACAGCGAGGCGGTCGATTGAGCGAGCGGAACCTGAGCGTGCGGCCAATGAATCATCAACAGATCGACGGAGGGCAGCGCCAGCCGTTCCAGACTTTCGTCGACCGAGCGTTCGAAATCGCCGGCAGCGAGCCGCGTGAACCAGACTTTGGTGGTGAGGAAGATTTCCTCACGCGGGATACCGGACGCGCGCATGCCGGCCCCGACCTCGCGTTCGTTGCCGTACATTTGCGCGGTGTCGAGATGCCGGTAGCCGAGCTGCAAAGCGGCTTCGACCAATTGGACGCACAAATCCTCCTTCAGCGTCATGGTGCCGAATCCAAGGATCGGAATTCGCGCGCCACGACTTGCAATGACTTCCATGAACCGCTCCCAACCTTTCAATTACCCCAAACCGGCGCAAGCATTGACGATTGCCGGGGGGATTTCTAGACCGTTTGCGAAAAGGAAAAACCGCTCGGCGTCAGCGCCTCTTGCCAAGCACGGCGAAGGCGGCGTCGGGAGCTTGCTCGATCACTTTGAGTAGCGCGCGCGCCGGACCGCGCGGCGAGCGCTTGCCCTGCTCCCAATTGCGCACCGTTTCGACCGGCACGCCGATCCGCGCGGCAAAAGCGGCCTGAGTGAGGCCGGTCTGCCCCCGCACATTCCGGGCGTAGCTCGCTTCCTGCGCCCGCGCGGCATTGTGCGCGGCGGTCGCGATCGATTGAGGATCGCTCGCGAGAGGGCGTTCGCTGCCGTCAGGTAAGACCTCGACGATACGTCCGTCCGCTTTCAACCGCACGCGAAGCATAGCCTTCGCTCCAGCGCTAGTCCCGGATTGCCAGCGGGTGCCATGATAGCTGATTCGTCGTGGATTCAATGAGTTAGTGTGCCGGCCACCGCCCTGCACTGCGTCATTGGCGCATGAAGCAATGGCCTAGTCGGCCAATGGCCGCTATGCCTGCGAGCGATTGGCGGGCGTAACACGCCAGGCGCCCGCGAAAAATTCGCAAAAGGGATTCGCACTTGCACAATCTGCAGATCAACGCCCAGCGGTTATGGGACACGCTGATGGATACGGCGCAGATTGGCGCTACGCCCAAAGGCGGCATCTGCCGCCTAACTCTGACCGATCTCGACCGGCAGGTTCGCGACTGGTTCAAGGCGCAATGCGAAGCGCTAGGCTGCGCCGTTACGGTCGACGAGGTCGGCAGTATGTTCGCCCGCAGGCCGGGCAAAAACCCGGATTTGCCGCCGATCGTCATGGGCTCGCATCTCGATACTCAGCCGACCGGGGGCAAATTCGACGGCGCGCTCGGCGTCCTCGCCGCGCTCGAAGCCATTCGCACGCTGCACGAACTCGGCTACGAGACCAATGCGCCGATCGAGATCGTCAATTGGACGAACGAAGAAGGCGCGCGCTTCGGGCCGGCCATGCTCGCCTCCGGGGTGTTTGCCGGCGTCTTTACTCCCGGCTTCGCCTATGCGCGCGCCGACCGCGACGGCAAAAACTTCGGCGAAGAGTTGCAGCGCATAGGCTACAAAGGCGAGGCGAAAGCGGGCGGACGAAAGTTCGCCGCTCTGTTCGAGCTGCATATCGAGCAAGGCCCGATCCTCGAAAACGAAGGCCGGACGATCGGCGTCGTCCAGGGCGTCCAAGGCATCCGCTGGTACGACATCACGGTCACCGGCGAGGCCGCCCATACCGGCACGACGCCGATGGGCCCGCGCAAGAACGCGCTTCTTGGCGGGGCGCGCATGATCGAGCGCGTCGACGCGATCGCGAAGCAGTTTCCCAATGCCGTCGGCACCGTCGGCTTGATCGAGAACAGGCCGAACAGCCGCAACGTCATTCCCGGCGAAGTCTTTTTCAGCGTCGATTTTCGTCATCCTGAGCAAAACATCCTCGATACGATGGAAACGAAGCTACACGCGGCTCTCGCCGAGATTCTTACGCCGCTGAAGTTGACCTACGAGGCAACGCGAATTTTCGTGTCACCGCCGGTTAAATTCTCGCCCGAACTCATCGATTGCGTTCGTATCGCCGCGAAGAACGCGGGCTTCGCCGCGCGCGACATGATTTCCGGCGCCGGGCACGATGCCGCCTATATCGCGCGCGTGGCCCCGGCGACGATGATTTTCGTGCCTTGCCGTGGCGGCATTTCGCATAACGAAGCCGAGGCGACGAGTTTCGACGAATGCGCCGCCGGCGCGCAGGTCCTGCTCAACGCGGTTCTGGAATACGATCGCCGCTTGGGGTGAGCCCAGTCAACTCTGCCCGATTACATGCGGCTGAAGAACCGAAGCAGCAACGCCCGGCGCGCCGTCTCGCGAGCGACGCATGCGCGCGCCATCGGGATCGCCATTGTACCCTGGATCTTGTCCCAGTAGAAATCACAGGTCGTGTCGCGGTAGGCGATCCAGGCACGCTGCATCGCGCGAAACTTCGTAGCCTGCTGATCGTCGAGCGTATCGAGTAGATTTTTGAAGTTCTCGTTGAGAAGACCGTCCCAGATCACCCCCTCAACGCGATAACAATCGGCCGTGCCGAGATTGGACGAACCTTCAGGCGTCTTGGTGCAAGGCGTTGCGACGAAATTGAACAGGCAGTTTCGCTCGCCCTCCTCTACGTCATCCTGGTATTTCGCGGCGCAGCTGCGAATAGCCGCGACCTCCTGGGCGGTGGGTTTGCGTTCATCTTGGGCATAGCCGGATCGCAACGGCAGAACCGACAACGCCATCGCCAAGCCCAGAGCGATCCGAAGCAGCATCCGTCACCGCGTCTTCTCGAAAATCTCGCGCCCGATCAACATGCGGCGAATTTCGCTGGTGCCGGCGCCGATTTCATAGAGCTTGGCGTCGCGCAGCAATCGTCCCGCCGGGTAGTCGTTGATATAGCCGTTGCCACCCAAGCATTGGATTGTCTCGAGCGCCATCCAGGTGGCGCGCTCGGCGGCGTAGAGGATGGCGCCGGCGGCGTCCTCACGCGTGGTTTCGGCGCGATCGCAGGCCTTGGCGACCGCATAGACGTAAGCCTTCGCCGCATTGAGCGTCACATACATGTCGGCGAGTTTGGCTTGCATGAGCTGGAAGCGGCCGATCGGCTGGCCGAACTGGGTGCGCTGGTGGACATAGGGAATGACGAGGTCAAGGCAGGCCTGCATCACGCCGAGTGGGCCCGCGGCCAGCACTGCGCGTTCATAGTCGAGGCCCGACATGAGGACGTTGACGCCGTTACCGACGACGCCGAGCACGTTGTCCTGCGGGACTTCGCAATCGATAAAAACGATCTCGCTCGTGTCCGAGCCGCGCATGCCGAGCTTGTCGAGCTTCTTGCCCGCGGAAAAGCCCTTGAAGGTACTCTCGACGATGAAAGCGGTGATGCCGCGAGAGCCGGCCGTGCGGTCGGTCTTGGCATAGACGACGAGCGTGTCGGCGAGCGGCCCATTGGTGATCCACATTTTCGAGCCGTTGAGAACGTAACGATCGCCTTTGCGGTCGGCGCGCGTGCGCATGGAGACTACGTCCGAGCCGGCGCCGGGCTCCGACATTGCCAAGGCGCCGACATGCTCGCCGGATATGAGCTTCGGCAGATACCGCCGCTTCTGCGCGTCGTTGCCGTTGCGCCGGATTTGATTGACGCACAGGTTCGAATGCGCGCCGTAGGACAGCCCGATGGCAGCGGAGGCGCGCGAAATCTCCTCCATCGCCACACAATGCGCGAGATAGCCGAGACCCGTGCCGCCCCATTCCTCCTCCACCGTAATGCCGAGCAGGCCGAGCGCTCCGAGCTGCGGCCATAATTCGCGCGGGAAGCTGTTGGCGCGGTCGATTTCGTCGGCGCAGGGCGCAATCTTATCCTGCGCGAAATTGCGCACTGTGTCGCGGAGCATTTCCACATCGCTGCCGAGGCCGAAGTCGAGACCGGGTAGGCTGTTCGAAAGCATCGCTTTTCCCAGGGTGGCGGGATCGAGAGGCATTCTGCCCCAGCCGGCTTGGCCCACAAAACCCGTCGCGCGGGTCCCGAGCGCCAACGCGGCCTGTTATGGATAACGGTAAGCAAAATTTGGTGATTTGCCCCCAAATCCCCAAGTTCGGAGTTATCAACAGAGCACGCCGCCGGCACCGCCTGGCGTTCAGATGGCGTTAATCATGTGGATCGGTAAGATTCGTCAGAGATTCGTGTGTGCTGTCGCCGGCTGGGGTGGTTGGCCTCTCGCGCGATACGTCCACGGGATGAGCGGCTCTCGAGGCTGGGGGATGGGGAAAAAGAAGTCAGGCCTATTGGCCGCAATTCTCGCGGCGGCGGTCATCGTGCCGCTGGCGGCGCCTTTGAGTTGGGCCCAAGCCCCGGCTCAAACCCCGGCTCAACTGCCGACCCAAGCCCCGGCTCAACCGCTGACCCAAACCCCGGCTCAAGTCCCACCCCAAGCTCCGGCCCAGGCTGCTCCGCAGCCCAACCAAGACAACACCCAAGACAGCAGCTTGCAAGCCGACGCAACCTGTCCCGGTCACCCCGGCGCGCTTGGCACGAGCCGCGTGCTTGCAATCGATCCTGCCCAATATCCGCGGGTCGGCCGCATGCAATATCCCGACTCGCTGCCGCTTCGCGACAAGGAGGTCGTTCTGACCTTCGATGACGGCCCGTTGCCGCCCTATTCCAACGCGATCCTCGACATCCTGGCGTCGCAATGCGTGAAGGTGACGTATTTCCTGGTTGGCGAAATGGCGCGCGCCTATCCCGCCACGGTGCGCCGCATTTACGAGGAAGGCCACACGATCGGCACCCACAGCGAGGATCATCCGACGCGCTTCGGCCAATTGCCAATCGGCAAAATGCGACACGAAATCGATTGGGGCATTTCCGATGTCGGCGCCGCGCTCGGCGATCCCAAATATCTGGCGCCGTTCTTTCGCATTCCAGGCCTCGCTCGCTCCGACATCGTCGAAAGCGAACTCGCCTCGCGTGGATTGATCGTGTTTTCCTCCGACACGGTGGCCGACGATTGGCATCACCACATCAAGCCAAACCAAATCATCGATCTGGCGATGCGCCGGCTCGCGGCGCGCGGCAAAGGCATTTTGCTGCTGCACGACATCCATCCGACGACGGTCGCGGCGCTACCGGGGCTTCTCAATCAGCTCAAGGATAAGGGCTTCCATATCGTACAAGTTGTCCCGGCCGCGTCTTACGAGATCGCGATGGCGAAAAAGCCGGACGTTCCGATACTGAAGACGGCGCTGCCCAAAGACGAAACGATTATCGGTAATGGCATGGATCGCAGCACGCAGCCGAGCTGGCCGAAAGGCTCGGCGAACAACGCTGCGGACGACAGCGCGCTGCCCGTTCCGGATCCGTCGTCCTTCGAACCGGACGCGCTACCGTCCGATGAGACCGCCGACGTGCAATGGCCGGCTGAGCCGGAAATCAAGCCGGGACCCGTGATCAAGCACGCCCGATCCGAAAACTCGAGACGGCACGTGGCCCGCGCCGCCAAAGAGGAACGGCGATCCGAACGTCCGCGCGGACATCGGCACCAACATGCCCACACCAGCGACGGCGGCAATCATGCCGACGTAATGCCACGCCTGAAGGCCCTCGCGGCAATGTTGACGCCGGCACGGCCGGCAACGTATTAAGGCAAAACGTCCGCGGCACTTTGGCGTGCGGGGTCAAGACTCATCCAAGCCTGCGCGGCGGAAGCCCTTCAGATAGTGCTCGCGCTCGGCGTCCTGCTTAATCGGTATCTCCTTGGCGATCCAGTCGAGCGACACATTAGGCTGCACGCGGCGAAGCTCTTGCAGGGCGGCCTTGGCCACGTCGTTTTGCCCCACCATTCCGGCGGCCGCGGTCAGCACGCGATGCGCGCCGACGAAATCGCCGCGTTGGCGGATGCCTTCGCGCGCGAGCCGCATCGCCTCCTCGTAATTGCACCCGACATACTGGGCGTAAGCCGCGATGCCGCAATAGACGGCGGCCAGTGGATCGCGCGGGGATAGCGCGGTAATAATGTCCTCGCTGATGCCGCATTGACGGCAGCCCGGCCGCCCCCGCCGCGCCGTTGTCGCGGGCGCTGGTCGTCAATCTTGTGCTGCTGTCGATCTTCGCCGTCCAACACAGCGTGATGGCGCGGCCGCAGTTCAAGCGCTGGTGGATCAAATTCGTGCCGGCCTCGGTGGAGCGTACGACCTATGTGCTGCTGGCGAGCCTCGCACTGGCGCTGCTTATTTGGCAGTGGCGGCCGACGCCTACAATCGTCTGGCAGATCGCCAATCCACAGCTTGCGGCCGTGGTGACCGGCTTATCATTCCTCGGTTGGCTGATCGTGCTGACCAGCACCTTTCTGATCAACCATTTCGCGCGGCGCCGGCAACGGCCGGCCGGCCAGATTGCTGGTCACCTGGTGCAGGACCGCGCCAGCGTTGATCTGACCTTACTAGTCGGGGTAAGATCACAATGATCGTGAAATTCGATGCTTATCTGTCTGATCTGCCGCAAGATGGACGGCGGACACTCGTTGAGCAATTCGATCTCCGCACCTTCGATATCCATTTTCAGTAAATCGAGCGGCCTCTGTCCGACCAGTTCAAAGAGTTTAGGAAGCGAAAACGCGCGAACCTCGATGACGCGAACGACCTCGCCCGTTCGATACAGTGAACTAAAAATCGAATCCGGCGCGATATGAAAAGGCGCCATGCCTGACTTCGCGGCGGCGGCCCCCTGCACCTTGGAAATCAGGGAGGTTTCGCAGATAGCAGCGAACGGCTCCGGCGACGGCTCGACGGCGAGGCATCGGCAGCCAACCGCGCCGTTATGGCTTTGGCGAACAAACCGTAGTTCGCACCCAAATCGAGGACCTGCGACTGGGCGCCAAGGTAGCGCGGATGCACCGTATGATCCTGAATAGTTTCGATCATTGCTGCCGCTTGCGCTGAGCACGGGCGCTTCGACTCTGTGGACTGGTGCGGTCGAGAGATTTACGACAATTGTGATCCACTAATGATTTGGTTCTCAGGTGCGGCGTATTTCAGCACTTTGAATGTTAAAAGGAACTTTCAGTACGCGCCGCACCGCGCTGATGGGCCGGTTTAAAAATGAGATCGTTAGGCGCTGTGGCATGGACTTCGAAATTAGTGGACAACGAAAGCGTA
>Ga0187778_10000115_pt1 | contig 50459 bp, 35 predicted proteins | sample 1015_Q2_SP5_20_M_FD_132418 | JGI IMG/M metagenome (GOLD analysis project Ga0187778, IMG submission 132418) | Tropical peat soil microbial communities from peatlands in Department of Meta, Colombia - 1015_Q2_SP5_20_MG | ecosystem: Environmental > Terrestrial > Soil > Wetlands > Peat | place...
CACTCGTCACTCGCCACTCGCCACTTTCTTCCAACGCCTTCAAAACTTTCGCCGCCGTCGAAGCGTTCTTACCACCGGTCACCAATTACCAGTCACCAGTCACCCTGTTATACTGGCCCTTCCTTGAGGAAACTCGCACTGTGACCAAACTTCGCATCTCCATCGTGCAATACCTGAACACGGCGCCTCTGGTCTGGGGTTTCACCAATGGACCGCTCCAGGGCAAGTACGACCTCTCCTTCACCGTGCCTTCCCAGTGCGCGGAAGACCTGCGCGCCGCCCGCGCCGACGTCGCCATCATCCCTGCCATCGAGTATCAGCGCATCCCCGGCCTCGCCATCCTTCCCGACATGGCCATTGCCTCAAAAAATCAGGTCCGCAGCCTCCTCATCGTCTCCAGAAAGCCCATCGAGCAAGCGAAAACCTTCGCGCTCGATCGCAGCTCCCGCAGTACCCAGGCTCTGACCCGCATTCTCTGCGCAGAGAAGTGGCGCATCGACCCTCAATTCTTTGAGGCGCTTCCCGATCTGCCCGAAATGCTCCAGCAAGCTGATGCCGCTTTGCTCATCGGCGATCCCGCGTTGTGCATCTCCATCGGTATCGAAAAGGACAGTTGGCCTGGCGCTCCCGGACAAACCATCTGTCAATCCGCCACGCTTGGCATGACCAACTCGGAATTTCTTTACATTTACGATGTGGTCGGCGAATGGCGCGCCCTCATGGGACTGCCCGCCGTTCTAGCGGTCTGGGCTTGCCGCCGCGAAATCGCCACTGCGGAAGTGACCGCGGATTTCATCGCCTCGCGTGATTTCGGCCTTTCGCATCTCGCCGAAATCAGCTACGAAGCCGCTCAGGATTTGGAACTGCCCCAGCGCACGCTCGAATCCTATTTACGGAATAACATCGACTTTTCGCTGGACGCCGGAAACCGCAGCGGCCTCGAACTTTATTTCGACCATGCCGCAAAGCTCGGCCTTATCCCCGAAGCGAAACCGATCGCTTGGGCCGCCGCCCGCTCCGAAGCCGTAGTGGCGGGGCTTGCCCCGCCCGTTTCATCTCGAAGCGAAGGATGATCCTTGGCACTGACCAAACAACAAGCCCTCGAAATGCTCGAATCCGATGACCTCATCGGCATCGGCATGGCTGCGCACCAGACGCGCCTGAAGAAAAACGATCCGCGCGTCGTCACCTACCAGATCGACCGCAACATCAACTACACCAACTTTTGCACCGAATATTGTTCGTTCTGTGCGTTCTACCGCCCCATTGGTGCGAAAGATGGCTACATCCTTCCCTTCGAGGAAATCTATCAGAAGATTGACGAGATGCTCGAGCTCGGCGGAACGGGAATTCTCCTACAGGGCGGCCTGCATCCCGATCTGCAAATCGGCTACTACGAGAATCTATTGCGCTCGCTGAAGTCCCGCTACCCGCAAGTTCACCTGCACTGCTTTTCCGCTCCGGAAATTCTGTGCATCGCCGAAGTTTCTGAAATCTCCATTCGCGAAACCATCCAGCGCTTGATGGAAGCGGGTCTGCAGTCCATTCCCGGCGGCGGCGCGGAAATCCTCGACGACGAGATTCGCGCCAAGATTGCCCGCCTGAAGTGCACCAGCGAGGACTGGGAAGAAGTCCATCGCGTCGCTCATTCGCTCGGACTGCGCACCACTGCCACCATGATGTTTGGCTGCGGCGAAGAATTGCGCCACCGCGTGAATCACCTCGAGCGCATTCGCCGCATTCAGGAAGACACCGGTGGCTTCACCGCGTTCATTCCCTGGATGTTCGCCGCGGAAAATACCGCGCTCGGCAAAAAAGTCCAGGAAACCACGGCGGTCGATTACCTGAAAACGCTGGCCGCCAGCCGCTTGTATCTCGACAACATCGATCACATTCAATCGAGCTGGCTTACTCCTGGAATCAAAGTCTGTCAGATTGGGTTGCAGTTTGGCGCCGACGATGTCGGCAGCATTCTCATCGAAGAAAATGTTGTCTTCGCCGCTGGCGTAAAAAATCGCACGAACGAAGGTGAGCTTCGCCGCATCATTTCCGACGCCGGCTTTATCCCCGCACAGCGCGACACCCTCTATCGTTCCTATGCGCTGAAATAACTTCAGTTCTCTTTCTTCGGCAGCGGGAAGATCGAGAGGTGGACGACGGTGCCATCGGGCAAGCCGACGTCTTCGAGGAGATAGAGAACGCCGCCGCGGTAGCGCGCGGCAATTTTCCGCGGACCCGAATTTTGGACGACCGCCGCCTTCGACTCACCGGCAGCGGGCTTCGCCGGCTTGCCTTCGGTTTCGTCGAGCGCTTCGTTGGCGAGCGCATCGGCTTCGCGGTTCTGTTCGCGGTAGACATGCTCGATGTGGAACGACTCGAAGCCTTGCGACATTTTCTGCGCGCGCTCGAAGAGCGGCTGCAGGTCCGCGCTCTTCACTTTATACAAGCCGCGCATCTGCTTGACGAGCAGCTCCGAGTCGCTTTCGATGCGCAGCGCGCGGATGCCATGTGATTGCGCATAGTCCATCGCCGCGATCAGGCCGTAGTATTCCGCGACGTTATTGGTTGACCGCCCGATGTACTTTTTCAGCTTGGCGGCGATTTCGCCGCGCGCGTCGCGGATCACCACGCCATACGCGGCCGGCCCGGGATTGCCGCGCGAGCCGCCATCAATGTTCGCGCGGTACGCCGCTGCGGCAGCCGGCTTCGGCTCGGGAGCCGCTTCACCGAACAGGCTCTTTCCTTTGGAAGGTGATGGGCGGCGCGGCATCAGTTGGTTGGCACCGTCGAAGCCGCGTTCGCAGAACCGTTCGCGGACTTGGCGTACGGAATCGGATCCAGCGTGTACAGAATCAAACCGCAGCTTTCGCAGCGGTACACTTCTTCGCTGGTTTCCGAGCGCAAGTCCTGCACCGTGTGCGGCAGGACGCGCAATCCGCAGCCGCGGCATTGATCGTCGCGGACCAGTGCCATGGCGATGCCGTTGTGGCGCTTGGCAATGCGGGAATAGAGTTCGCGCATTTCTTCCGGAACCGGAGCGATGATTTTTTCGCGCTCCGCGGCGGCGGCATCGAGCAGCTTCTTTTTTTCGGCGCCCTGCGTTTCGATGGTTTTGCGCTCCGCCGCAAGGGCTTGCTCCGCTTCCTTCAGCCGCGACTCGGCGATTTTCACGCGGCGCTCCGCGTCTTCGGCGCTGAGCATGACTTCGAGCTGGCGGTCTTCGGCTTTGGCGATTTCGGCTTCGGCGTTAGCGATTTCATGCTGGAGCGCGCGGTAGGCTTCGTTGGTTTTCACCGCGCCGCTTTGATCGCGATATTTCTTGGCGCGATCTCTCCACTCCTGTGCTTCGAATTCGAACTTTTTGCGCTGCGAAACTGTTTGCGCGAGCGCTTCTTTTCCAGCAGTGATTTCGGCCCGCGCCCCCGCCAGTTTCAAGTCGGCTTCGCGGCTGCGCTTGGGGAGCGCCTCGAGTTCGGCGCGAAGCGCAGCCATCTGGCTATCGACCCGCTGCAGTTCGACCAAGTGAGGGATAGCAGGGTGCATGGGTGAGAAATTCTATCACATTGGCGCCGTAGCCCTTGCAGGGAGCAAGGCAGTAGTTAGAATGCAGGAGGACTTGCCTGCAAGAATTTGGAGTTGCTCCGTTCTAAGGAGGAGTGGAATGCCACACGTGCAGATCACCTGGGTGGAAGGGCGCACAGCGGAACAAAAGCGAAAGATCGCGGAGCGTGTGACGGCTGTGCTGATCGAAGATGGCAAAGCAAAGCGTGAAAATATCCACGTGTCGTTTCACGACGTTCCGGCGACGAACTACGCCGAAGCGGGAGTGCTCGTCGTGGACCAAAAGCGGACACCTTGACCGGGATTGCGCGACGGGAAAGAACAGGGCGAGGTTCCTGAACAGTGGAGAGAACCCCGCCCGAAAACGGCTGACGCTTATTGAGAATCAGGTGCGAGCGTCGCGATGAATCATTCTCCAGTCGACGAAGTAGCCGATGCCCACGGCCAGAGGAATGATGCCGAACGCCGCGGCGGTCCAGATGTCGCGATCGGCCTGGATTTGCGCGATCAATCCAAACGTCAAAATGTATCCGATGGCCCCGCTGACCAGAAGGATGCCCGCGCGGCGGGAACGCGCCGCTTGACTCAATTCCGGCTCCATGGGGATCTCCACTCCGCGGGCAATTGCGGCGAGGCGCTCTTCACTGCGCAGCTTGCGCACCCGGTAATAGGTGTAAAGCGCGCCCAGGGGAATACCCAAAGACATGATGACAGCCACCAAACCGATGATATCTCCGCCCATACCACACTCCTTCAATTCTTGATGCGCCGCTGAAGCGCATTTTTTGTGGGAACCGCTTGCACTAGAAGATACGCGAGAGCATCCCGGAAAGTTCCGAGAGCCCCGGCGGAACTTCATGGAAAATCCTGGGTTCCTCCTGAGAGGAGCTGCGGCTATGAATGAGAGCGCCAACCTGGCCGATGCAAGGGCCAGTGCAGGCCGGAGATTCGAATGTTGGAATGGGTACCGAAACGAGCTAGACCAGAGGTACTGGTGAGGCCTGGCTCAATTTGGTACCGAAAACCTATTCCCCCCAAAAGCCCAAAATTCCAATCTAGTATCACCGAGAGTTCAGGCCCTTACGGCCGCAAGCTGGCGAAGAATAGCAACCCAACCCGAGCATGAGTGGGAAGGGTGCGGAAAACACCAGCGTCAGACGAGCAGCGCGACCCCGGGAATCTAAAGAAAAAAAGAGGTCCCTTTCGACAATGTCTACCCATCATTTTCGCCGCGTGGAACGACGCCGGACAGCGCGAGTGGCGGTATTCGCGGATTTGATGATCCAGGGATTCAACGAAAACAACGAAAAATTCAAGGTGCAAACGCGCTCGCTTTCGGTGAACGGCCATGGCGGTTTGACGGTGCTGGACGTCCCGGTATCCGTGGGGCAAACCTTATTTTTGGTGAACGAAAACAGCAGGCAAAAAGCGGAATGCAAGGTAGTTTCGCTCCGGCCTGGCGATGACGGGAAAACGATCGTGGCATTTGAATTTACTTCACCGCATGCCAACTTTTGGAAGGTGTATTTCCCTGCGGCAGGAGCAAAACCCCTTCGCCGTTCCGTGCCAGACGCAGCCACCGCGTAAGAACAGTCAGCCGCAAGCCATTCGCAAGACCAGCCACCGTAACACAGGGATGCTTGCGGGCCGAAGCCGTCCTGCCGCACGCGGAAATCTTTCGCGCACCCTCGCCGGATGCGCTTCCCTGATACTTCCTTACAGAAACAAAACTAGTTGACTTCGCCGACTTGCATGTTCGCGTCGATTGCGAGGTTGGGGTAGCGGATGGGGGAGCCCGCCGGTGCAGGAAGGTGCCTGGCGGTAGCAGTGAAATCGCTCCCGGAACAGTCGACGGAATAGGTGTACCCGTCGCGCTCGGTGCGCGCCACAACAAGAGTGTTCGAAGAGATTAGCTCGCTCAGAGAAGCGCAGTGGCCGTTGGAAGCGATATAAGTGCGCTCGGCCTGCGCGATTTGCAACAAATCGCTGCGCACACCCGTCAAGCTAATCGCCTGCGTGGGCGCCGTGCCTTGATCGGTCACCGGCATGGCCTTGAAATAATAGTGATAGATACCGAAAGCAACGGCCGCTGCAACCAGAACTCCAATTAAGGGGCGCATGATTATATTTTCCCGCCTCGAGATTTGGCGTGCAAGAAATTCTCGGCCTTTCGTGTATTAGGAAACAACGGGCCACATTCCTGTTTCCGCTGCTGCAGGGAGCTTTTCAGCGGGCTGCGGACAGCAAGACGGCATGGCCGTGGCGCTGCTTCATTTGGGCGAGTGAGATAACGCGGAAGTGTGCTCACCCCGTCATGTAGAGAGTGGGCAATACTCGCAGCTTTGTATTTGACACCACTAATGCCGTCCAGTAACAACGTAGATACAGGCAATTTCCTCAGGAGAGACCATGAAGAACATGAAGTCCCCGTATGTCCTGGCCTTGGCGGTGTTTCTGTCATTCCTTTTGATCAGCCCGCCAGACAATTGGGCCGATCCCCAAGCCGGGGGACAGCGAGCCGGCGAAGTGTCGCGGGTGATTCCCGCAGTGAACATCGCGCGGAGCGGAAAAACCTTAAACGCCGCGGCAAAAACGGTTGTGGACTGGCAGGACATGGTGAATACGCAGGCAAACGCGCGGGCGCGGATCGCACTGGACGACGGCTCAGTTCTGAACGTAGGGTCCGATGCCTCAATGAAGATCGTGAAGCACGATGCGGGAGCGCAGCAAACCGAGCTTGAATTGACCTATGGAAAACTGCGGACGCAGGCGCAGAAGATCGCCAAGCCAGATGGCAAGTTCGAAGTGCACACGCCAGCGGGGGTAGCGGGGGTGGTGGGCACCGATTTCTTTGTAGAATATACGAACAGCACAATGCATGTGATCGTGTTCGAAGGCTTCGTAAAAGTCTGCAACCTCGCGGGGGTTTGCGTGCTCATTAAAGCGGGGCAAATGACCAGCGTGCGCAGCGGGGATAATTCCGGGCCGCTGCCGCCACAACAAGCGACGCTCGATTTGCTGGTTGCCGCGGGGAACGATACCAATGCGGGCGCGCCGTCAGGTGATCCGGTGGTCGGGCCTCACCTCGGCGTTTGGGGTACCGTGGGAATTGTCTCCATCGCCGTGGGAGTTGGAGTGGGAGTTGGGCTGACGCGACCTGGCAGAACGGTAGCAAAAACAGGCTGTGGTCCGAACAACCCCAGTGCTTGTTGAGCTCGCAAGACGCGAAGCAAATTGGCTTTTTCAAGCCCCGGCGAATCGATTCAGCCGGGGCTTCACGTTCTCGGCGGTTTGCAAAGCGGAGGCCCATGCAACGGTTCCGCGCGAAACACCGTCGAATAAGTGTTGACTGAAGGGCGATGAATCGTATACCCCGCGCTTTGTGCCTGCCCGGACGATAGCGTAAACTGGATATTTTGCAGCCCCGTCTAGAAGTAAGTGAGGCTCTCTTTGATCAAATCGAATGTGACTCGACTGATTTCCTGCCTTTCCGGATTAACACTGGCGATATGCCTGACCGTGATTCTCGTCCCACGGGGACAGGCAATGCCGCCCGACGCGCAAGCAAAGCGCTCGCCACTGCTAGACGCGCTGCAAGCGGAGCTGAACCGCTCGATGAAGACGCTCAGCGCGCAGGATCCGCCCGCGTACTACATCGGTTATACGGTGACGGACACCCAAAGAGTGGATGTTTCCGGTTCTAACGGCGCGCTGTTGAACAGCAGCGAAGCTCGCAATCGCTGGCTGGAGGTTTCGGTTCGCACGGGCAGCTACAACCTGGACGACACGCACAAAGTGGGTGAGAGACAGATGCAGAACGGCAGCCCAGGGGAGTCCGTTCCGCTGGACGATGATCCGGAAATCCTACGGCGCGCAGTCTGGCTGGAGACGGACAGCCAGTACCGCGCTGCGGAAGAAGCGCTCATCAAAATTAAGACCGGCAAGGAAGTGAAAGTGGAAACGGCGGAAGGCCGTGCACCGGATTTTTCGCGCGAGGAGCCGCATACTTTCATCGGGCCTCAGGTTTCTATCGCAGTGGACCGGAAACCCTGGGAAGCCAAAGTGCGCGCCTACACCAAGGCATTCCGCGAATCGGCGGCGATCATCAATTCCATTGTGACCTTCAGCGCGCAAGCGCAGAACGTCCTGCAAGCCACCACCGAAGGCACGCAACTACAATTCGGGCAGATTCGCTACCGCCTGGAACTTTTCATTCAGGGAAAAGCCCCCGACGGGATGGACATCGACCGTTACTACAATTTCGATTGGGTGGACGCGAAAGACACGCCGGATGACAAAGCGGTATACGCGGCGGAAGCCACGATGCGCAAAGAGCTGGAAGGGCTGGTAGCTGCGCCCATCAACGATCCGACGGTAGGCCCGGCTCTTCTAACGGGGCGCGCGGCGGCGGTCTTTTTCCATGAGGTCTTCGGGCACCGCGCCGAAGGGCACCGGCAAAAAGACGTGACCGAAGGGCAAACCTTTTCGAAGAAAGTCGGCGAACAGATTTTGCCGGAGTTTTTGAGCATCGTGGACGACACCACAATGAAGAAGCTGGGCAACGAAGACCTGCTCGGTTACTACCAGTTCGACGATGAAGGCGTGGCGGCCCAGCGAGTGACCCTCGTGGACCATGGAGTGCTGAAGAATTTCGAAATGTCGCGGTCGCCGCTGGAGAATTTTCCGCATTCCAACGGGCACGGCCGCCGGCAACTCGGGGCAACGCCGGTTTCGCGGCAAGGGAATTTGATCGTGCAAAGCAGCAAAACGGTGACGAACGCGCAGCTTCGCGCACAATTGATCGAGTTGATCAAGCAACAAGGCAAACCTTACGGCTTGCTGATCGATGACATTGCCGGCGGGTTTACATTTACCGGCCGGGGCCAGCCGCAAGCGTTTCAAGTGCTGCCCCTGGTGGTTTACAAGGTCTTTCCCGATGGGCGGCCGGACGAACTGGTGCGCGGCGTCGACATTGTCGGCACACCGCTGGCGGCACTGACAAAGATCGTGGCCACCGGCGACACTCCCGAAGTATTCAATGGCTATTGCGGGGCAGAATCGGGCTCTGTGCCTGTTTCCGCCGCATCGCCCGCGATTCTCACCTCCGAATTGGAGGTGCAGAAGAAAGAAAGCTCGACGGACCGGCCACCCATCTTGCCACCGCCAGCGCATGACGTTGTAAAAGCGGGAGGCCAGCAATGAAGCGGCCGCGCGGATTTGCCGGATTGGCGTTATTTTTCGCGGCGTTGAATTGCGCGTTGCCGTCGCGGGCGCAAGCGCAGCAGGACAACGATCACACGCTGCAAGCGATGCGCGACGAAATGGCTCGCTCGAAGTCGCGGCTGGAATTGAAAATTCCCAACGTCGATCAACCCGTCCGTCCTTTCTACATTGAATACCGCCTACTGGATCTGGATGTGAAAGAAATCGTCGCGGAATTCGGGACGCTCCTTTCGAGCACGCACACGCGAAACCGCTTCATGAACGTGGAAGCGCGCGTGGGCGACTACAAACTGGATAGCTCGAATTTTGTTAGCGACGATGGCTTCCGTGGGTTCATCGGGCCGACCGGCTCGGTAGGGATCGACCGCGATTACGATTCGCTGCGGCAAGATCTCTGGATTGCTACGGATCAGGCGTTTAAAGAGGCGGTTGAAACCTATTCGCGCAAACAAGCCTACCTGAGCAGCCTGGCGCGCCAGTCCGACATCGATGATTTTGCCAAAGCCGAGCCTGTCCAACTGATCGATCCGCTCGAGACGCCCGACTGGAGCAACCGCAACTGGGAACAGGAAGCACGCGAGAGCTCAGCAACGCTGCGCGGATTCTCGGACATTCACGAAGCGCGCGTTACCTATTATCTCTTCTACGCAACCGAATACCTTTTGACAAGCGAAGGCACGGAAATCCGGCAGAACCGCCACTTCGCCGCTGTCGAAGCTGGCATGAGCGCGCTGGCTGATGATGGCGTACCAGTGAATCACTACTATTCAAGCTATGCGACGCGTCCCGCGGATTTACCGAACGTCGAAACGGTGCGCAAAGGACTCAACGTTACTGGAACCGAATTGATGGCGTTGCGCACGGCGCCACCGGCCCAGGACTACACCGGTCCGGTGCTGTTCGAGGCGCGCGCCGCGGCACCTCTGTTGGCGCAAGTCCTCGGCCCTGCGATTAGCGGGGCACGGCCCCCGATTTCTTTCAGCCCGGTGATGGAACAGATGTTGAGCGGCCTGGGCGGCAAAAGCGATTGGGTGGGACGCCTAGGAGCACGAGTTCTTCCAACGAGTGTGAGTCTGGTCGATGACCCCGCAGCAAAAGACTTTAAAGGCGTGGCACTCATTGGCGGATACCGCGTGGATGATGAAGGGGTGCGCGCGCAAAAGGTTTCGCTCGTGGAAAACGGTACCCTAAAGAGTGAGTTGATGTCCCGGCGTCCAGGCCCGGATTTTGATCAATCCAACGGGCACGGCCGTGCGGCGTTTCTGAATGATGCCAAGCCGACGATGACCAACCTGTTCTTCAGCTCGACGGAAACGCTTTCTCCCGCGGACCTGAAGAAAAAATTTCTGGAATCCTGCCGAGCCGAAAAACTCAGCTACTGCCTGGTCGTCCGCGAGATGGACAACCCTGCTTTGAGCCTGCTGCACCAGGAGGATTTTTCGGAGCTTCTGGCCACCTTCGCCGGCGGCGCGGGAACGGGCGACCGGCTGCCGCTGGTGGTTTATCGGGTCTATCCGGAAAGCGGCCGCGAGGAGCTGATTCGTGGCACGCGCATCATTGGATTGAACACCCGCGCACTGCGGAATCTCGCGGGCATTGGCGACGACAACTTCACCTACAATTACATGCAAAGCCAGGTGAACGGATTTGCGGGCACGGCGCTAGGCGCGTTTGGCTCGGCGCAAAGCGGCGGCCTGCCTGCCTCGATCGTTGCGCCTTCGCTGCTTTTGGAAGAACTGGAAGTGCGGGGCGCGCGAGGCGAAGCGAAGCGGCTGCCTTTGCTGCCGCCCCCGCCGATGACCCCGGCAAAATAACGTTTCGCAGGCGCTTTTCGATGAACGAGATCACTCGCAGAGGACTTATCTTCGGTGGGGCAACCGTTGCTGCCTGCGGCTTGCTCGTCGGCGTCGAGCGCCTGTGCCTTTCGGCGTTCGCAGATAACGAAGAGCCGGAAGACGATGCCGGGCCAGTCAAAATAATGAAGTTTGCCGATGACGGGCGGGCTCTTGGCATTTATACCGTCGCAAAAGTGCACAAAAGCAAAGCCGAGTGGAAGAAGCAACTGACGGAACTTCAATACGACGTGACACGGCGCGCCGCTACGGAGTTCCCTTTTTCCGGCGCACTCTGCGATCAGCAGCATACGGGAATCTACCGCTGCGTCGATTGCGAAAACGCGCTGTTCGATTCCAAGGCAAAATTTGATTCCGGCACCGGCTGGCCCAGCTTCTGGGAGCCGATTGCCAAAGAAAACGTGCGGGAGAAAAAAGATTTGAGCATCGGAGTGATGCGCACGGAAGTGAAATGCGCACTGTGCGACGCGCATCTTGGCCACGTCTTCACTGACGGACCGGAACCCACCGGCTTGCGCTATTGCATGAATTCCGCCGCGCTTCGATTCATCGAGAGAAAAGCCTAATCGCCCGCTTGTGATCCTCGGCAAGCCGCATTCTCCCGCTAGCGACAAAGGAAAAATCAGCAATCTGAGGTAGTCTAGCCGGGCGATGGATTCGCTCAGACATCTCGAGGAAGACCGAGAGAAGAAGCGCGCGGCGCTCCTGAGTGTAGGCTCGGCGCTGCTGCTGCTTTCCCTGAAAACTTTTCTCGTCATTCGAACGGGGAGTTTGGGTGTGCTCTCGGAAGCCCTGCACTCCGGCCTCGATTTGATTGCCGCGATCATTACGTTTCTTTCGGTTCGCGTCGCGGATCAGCCCGCGGACGAGCGGCATCCTTACGGCCACGGCAAATTCGAGAATTTCTCCGCCTTCGTCGAAACCGGCCTGCTGGCGCTGACCGCGCTTTACATCATTTACGAGGCGTTCGCGCGCTTATTTTTCCGTAGCGTGCACATTCAACCGAGCATCACGGCGATATTGGTGCTGTTCCTAGCCCTTAGCATCGATTTGACCCGCGCCCGCGCTCTCCGGCGCGTGGCCAGAAAATATTCGAGTGAAGCGCTCGAGGCGGACGCTTTGCATTTCTCCACGGACGTGTGGAGCACGCTGGTGGTGATTTCTGGAATCGGTTTGGTATGGGTTGGTGAAGCCTGGAATCTCGCGTGGCTGATCTACGCCGATGCTCTGGCGGCGTTGGCTGTGGCGGCCGTGATTCTGTGGGTCGGTTCGCAGCTCGGGCGACGGACCCTGGACGCTCTGCTGGACGCTGCGCCGCTGGGCTTGCAGCAGGAAATCACGCGGGCGGTTTCCCGCATGGACGGAGTGCTCGATGTGGAGCGCGTCCGAGTGCGCCGCGCCGGCAGCCGCCATTTCGTGGACGCTACCGTCAGCGTGGCGCGCACTGCGAGTATTGAGCAGGTGCACGCGCTGACCGACGCCATCGAAAAACGCATTGGCGAAATCGTTCCTTCGGACGTGATGGTGCACGCCGAGCCACGCGCGCCGCAAGGGGAGAGTCTATTTGAAGCGATCCGCGCTGTGGCCCAGCGCATGGGACTGGCGATTCACGACGTGCACGCGCTGCAGCAGGATGGACAACTCTTCGTGGAACTCCATTTGGAAGTTGATGAGAATCTGAGCCTGCGCGACGCGCACCGCCAAGCCAGCGAACTGGAAGACAAAATCCGCGAGCTACGCGGCGGCCCGATCGAGGTGAACATCCACATCGAGCCGCTCGGGAGGCACATCGCTACTCCCGACACGGGCATCGGAGAAATGAAGCAGCTTTCTGCGGCCATCGAGGAATTTGTCAATCACCTGCGGTCCGAGTTCGATGAGCTGGTGAACTGCCATGAGGTTCATGTCCGGCAAGTCGAGCACCGCCTCCTGGTTTCCTGCCACTGCACCATGAAAAGCGTTCTGCCTATTACCCAAGTGCATGACGTGACTGCGGCGCTCGAGGATCGCGTGAAAGAAAGATTCCAGCAAGTCTCTCGCGTGACGATTCATCCCGAGCCGGTTGACGAGCGATAGACTTAACCAGGTGGCGTGACATCGGCGGTCTTATACTTGCGGCCTGATAGCGCCACCGCTCCCAGGGCAATCAGAGCAGGAAAACATTCAAGGACGTAGCGCGGCTCGGGAGTTTCCAGCGTGGTTAGAAAAGCAGTCCGCATGACGATATATAAAAGCAGCAGCGACACCCCAGAACGCGCGGCCACACTCCATCGCCACAGCTTGATCGCACCCCAGATGCCAAGCGCCACGTAGAGGATGTTCAAAAGGAAAAGTCCGGAAGTAAGTTCCTGGTCGACGGGATCGTCCTCGCGCATCTGGGCCAGGGGAAATACATGTCCGGAGATGGGAAGCAGCTCGATGCGAGGAGTGAACCAGAGGATGGCCGCGCGGAGCAAGGGCAGCCAGACATACGTCCGCAGGGGATGACGTGCGGTCCGCTCCCGAGCCAATTGCGCAAAAGCCGCATCTTCCTCCGCCGTCAAAGTCAGTTCGTTGTTGTACTGCTCGAGAATTGCCGCAACTCTCTGCTTCTCTCCCGGTGAATCGAAAGCACGGGCCGGCAGAGTGTCAGCGTCGATGGACTCGCTGTTCAATTTCCAAGGTGCCTGGTAGCAATCCTTCATTCGGAAGAGCCAAGTCTTCTCCCAAGCCATGAATCCATAGGGGACCAGTTCACCAGGAAGATTCGAGTTTTTTGGCGCCAGGAATTGCACCTCGTGAAGCGTCATGAAGTTTCTGACAGCCCAGGGAAGCAGCGGCACAATACAAGCAATCCCGCTGTAAACCACAATGCGAGCCCACGCTCGCGCGTGTCCTCTCCGCACCAACTGCATAGCCGTCGTGATCCATGCTGCCAGTAATAAGAGCGGTGTCTCTGGGCGGAAGAGCGTTCCGAAGCCGACAGCAAACCCGGTTACGGCGGACCACGGGCCCGTACCGATAGGCCATTCCCACGGCCTCAGTTTGACCGGATATACCAGCTCGTGCGCGCTGCTGGAAAGTCCTGTGAGACATACCAGCGCTAATGCTGTGAGCGTTATTGCAAAAGCCTCGGTCAGAGCGACCGCGTCATAATTCGCCGTGAAAGGGCAAAGCATCGCAAGCCACCACGCAGTCAGAAGAACCGGCCCTTGCCGCGCGTGTTCGTCACCAAGGACCAGCAGCAAACCCGCAAGAAACACAACGAAGACGCAACCAATCAGATCCGCCGCGACCTGGCCCAGCATGACAAGCAAGTGCGCGGCGTCTCCGGTCTTGCCGCTTAACCAATACACCAATGCGAGATAGGCCGGGTAGCCGGGCATGCGCAAATCCACCGGCTGAATCGCTCCGTTCACCTCCATCGCGTAGACGCCATGTTTCAGCCAGTTCGTCGCCATTTGCTCATAAAGAACGATGTCGCCAGAGGTGGCAGGAAACTTCAGGACAAAAAGCAGCCGCAGGCAGAGGCCCGCCACCAATGCGGCAAAGGAGCTCAAGAAAATTCGCTTCATCGATGCAACGCATCTTACAATACGAAGGACGGAATCGCGCAGACAGCCTCAGCCCGGCCTGAAGTTGCTTGGCCTGCCGGACCGCCAGGTTCCAGAATTTCATGAAAGAACGCAGTCCCATTTTTTATGACGCGCAGCGTGTGCGGTGGCGCTTTACTCGCCGCACCTTGGAAGTCACGGGGGCATTGCTCACCGTGCTGCTGGCGTATTTTTTCGTAACCATTGCCGTCAGTGTGGATTTGCCGGCGGGACTATTGCCGGATACCAAGCCCGGCTATCACGCCTTAAAAGCAAAAAAGAAGCTGGTCCCGGTGCGCGAAGGGCGTCACCGCCGCGTAGCGAACCTTGGAACGGTTCCGGCCAGCTACGACCCCCTGCGCGCGGCTTTTTATGTAAGCTGGGACCCCAACAGCCTCGCCTCGCTGAAGAAACACTACAAAGATATCGACCTGCTCATCCCCGAACAGCTTCATGCGGTCTCGTCAGACGGCGCGCTGACGATAGTCGACTACAATCCGCTCGGACAAAGAACCGTCAAAGCATCGCCGGCGGAAGCGAGCACGATTCTCAAGTCCGATAGCCTCCACCAATGGATGAAATCCCTGAATCCTCCCATAGAGCTTCCGATGATGGGGCTGCTCAACAACTACGACGGAGCCGAGTGGCGTATTCCGGAAATGGCCGAAATGCTGGCCAGCGCTGATGCGCGCCGCAAATTGGTGAATGATGTTGTCCAGTTCGCTGTGCAATCCCACGAGTCGGGCATCGTTGTCGATTTCGAGGAAGTTCCGGACACGAGCCAGGCGCACTTCCGGCAGTTCGCTGTCGAGCTCAGCCCTGCTCTGCATTCCGTCGGGCTCAAGCTGATGATCGCCCTTCCCGCCCGCGATGATGCCTACGATTACAAATTCCTCAGCATGCAATGTGACGCCATCATGCTCATGAATTACGACGAGCACTGGCTGACTTCGCCGCCCGGCCCCATCGCCTCTCAAGATTGGTTTGTCGAAAACCTCCGCCAGGTTCTCGAAGATGTCCCCGCGGGAAAAATCGTCGTGACTATCGGCAGTTATGCTTATGATTGGTCGGAAGCCGGGAAAAAAGCCAACGAGCCAGCTCAGTCACTCACGATCCAGGAAGCGCTCCTCCACGCCTATGAATCCGAAACCCAGGTGGAGTTCGATACACGCTCTCTCAATCCGCATTACTCCTACGACGATGAGCACGATCACGTCCATCAAGTCTGGATGCTCGATGCGGTGACGGCTTACAACGAATTGCGCGCCAGCGAGCGTCTGGGCGTGCAAGGCACGGCGCTGTGGCGCCTGGGGTCGGCCGATACCTCGCTGTGGCCGATCTGGGATGCCACGCGTCCAGATGACACGGTCCGTCAAAAGCTGGCGGATATGTCTCCTGGCCCCGATCTCATCCTGGATGGCGATGGCGACGTTTGGCATTTCATCGACACGCCGAAACATGGCAAGCGCGAGTTTACGTACGATACCGCGACAGATCTCATCACCAGTGAGAAGTACGATTCCTACCCCCTCTCGTACCACATCGACCAAATCGGAGCGGCCAAGAAAAAACTGGCGCTTACGTTCGACGATGGACCCGATCCCACCTGGACTCCGAAGATTTTGGACATCCTCAAGCAAAAAGATGTTCCGGCGACTTTTTTCGTGATTGGCTGGGACGCCAGTAGGTGGCCTCAACTCCTCCGGCGCGAATACGACGAGGGGCACGAAATTGGCAATCACACGTATACCCACCCGGACTGGGAAAGCCCCAATCTCACCCCAACCCAAATTCGTTGGGAACTTAACCTGACCGAGCGCCTGATCGAGAGCGTTGTCGGCGTCAAGCCTCTGCTATTCCGCCCTCCGTATGGCATCGACCATCAGCCCGAGTCCGCCGAAGAAGTGGCCCACCTTCCCACGGCGCAAGATATGGGCTACATCGTCGTCGGCCAGAAAGTCGATCCCAACGATTGGAGCCAGCTCACTCCTGGCGTGCCTCTGCCCGCTGCGGACATCGTAAAGAATATTTTGAAGGAAGCGCCCAAGGGCAACATCGTACTTCTTCATGATGGCGGCGGCGATCGTGCGCAAACGGTCGCAGCGCTCCCGCTGCTAATCGATGCCTTGCGCGCGCAAGGTTATGAATTTGTCGCCGTGCCCGATTTGATCGGCAAAACGCGGGCGCAAGTCATGCTGCCGCTTTCTCCACAGGAACAATTCGAAGCGCGCGCCGACGGTTTCATCTTTGGCATCTATCACTGGTTCTGGGTGATTATCACTACGACGTTTATTTTGGGCATCGTTCTCGTCAGCGGCCGCACGCTGATCATTGGCATTCTTGCCTTCATTGAAAAGCTGCGCCCCGACCATCCCGATACTCACGGGCCGCTTCCCGGCGTCACCGTACTCATTCCCGCGCATAACGAAGAATCTGTCATCGTGCAAACCATTACGTCCGTCCTGCTCTCGGACCTTCCCGATCTTCACATTATCGTCGTGAACGACGGCTCGATCGACAAAACTGGCAAACTGCTGGACGCCAACTTCTCTCACGAACCGCGTGTCCGCATCATCCACCAGGTCAATCGCGGAAAAGCAGCCGCGCTCCACCTCGCCACGTCTCTCGCGGAGACCGAAATTGTTGTCACCATCGACGCCGACACGGAGGTCGAAACGGACGCTATCCGCAAGCTGCTCCGCCACTTTTCCGATCCCACCGTCGGCGCCGTTGCAGGCAACGTGAAAGTTGGCAACCGCTCGCGCTGGCTGACGCGCTGGCAGGCGCTCGAATACATCACCAGCCAGAATATGGAGAAGCGCGCATTTGACCTTTTGAATTGCATCACCGTGGTCCCCGGCGCTCTCGGGGCGTGGCGCAAAAAAGCCAGTGATGCCGCAGGCGGCATCACTGCCGATACGGTGGCCGAAGATGCCGACCTCACGATCGCCATTCGCCGCCTTGGCTGGCGTGTCAGCTACGATGAAGAGGCCATCGCCTGGACGGAAGCGCCGGAGACACCCGGCCAGTTGATTCGCCAGCGTTTCCGCTGGACCTTCGGCACCTTGCAATCTTTCTGGAAGCACAGCAGCACGCTCTTCCGCCCGAAGTATGGCACTCTTGGCTGGATCGCTCTGCCCAATATTTTTGTCTTTCAGCTCGCTCTTCCGCTTATCTCTCCTATCATCGATCTCCTTTTCCTCAGCTCTGTCGCGCTTTGGGCGCTGGAGAAGTTGCATCTTTCCTGGCTACCGGCGATCCATTCGAACGATGCCGACGTGTTGCGCTCCGTCTTTTTCTTTATCGGCTTCTTGCTCATTGACGTCTTTACCTGCGTTCTTGCCTTCGCCCTCGAGCGCAAGGAAGATTGGACCTTGCTCGTTCCCGTTCTTCTCCAACGGTTTTATTATCGACAGTTGATGTATGTGGTTCTTTTCCGCTCCGTGAAAGAAGCGGTCCGCGGCCGCCCTGTGGGTTGGCGCGGCGTCGAGCCCGAGCTTCCCGCACCCCCGCGCAAGGCTCCGCCTGAGCCTGCACCCGTGGAAGGCAACTGATTCTGCTCACGCGAACCGCACTGTAACGTCTGAAGGGGATAGCGTTCCTCGAGTTTCCTTCGGTGGAGGCACCCTGTGCTTGCTAGGACTGGCGCCCTGCTTATGGTTGTTTTGCTTTTTGCTTTGCACGGGGCCATCGCACAGCAAAGCCCGCCGCGTGAGCATTTCAAAAATGCCGAAGTTATCTACGATTGGGTGAGCAACTCGCGCGGCGACAAGCTCCGGACTTTCATTACACGCCCCAAAAACGCAACCGGCAAAGTGCCAGTTCTGTTTTTTGTTGGCTGGCTAAGTTGTGACAGCGTCGAGTACCCGAGCGGCGAAACTGACGGCTTCGGCGCTTTCCTCCTTCGTTTAATCGATCAATCCGGTTATGCCACGGTACGCACCGACAAGCCCGGTGTGGGCGAAAGCCAGGGGACACCCTGCAGCAAGGCTGATTTTCAATCTGAACTCGAAGGTTACCAGGCGGCGTTCGATTCCATGAAAAAATACGACTCTCTCGACCTGGATCGCATCGTCGTCATCGGCATGAGCAACGGCGGAGGCTTCGCTCCACTCGTTTCACGCCGCCATCCCGTGCGCGGCTTCATCGCCGCGGACTCCTGGGGACGTACCTGGTACGAACACATGTTGGAAAACGAACGCGTCCGCCTGACAACGGACGGCAAATCCGCTTCCGAAACGAACGACGCAATGAAAATCTTTGCGCCGTTCTACGACCTCTACTTGCTTCAGGGCCAGACACCCGGCGAAATACTCGTTCAACATCCTCAATGGAAGAATCTTTGGTATGACGCACCCGACGGCCAGTACGGCCGCCCCGCCGCCTTTTATCAGCAGCTCCAGGCGCTCAACCTGGGTCAGCTCTGGCAAAACGTAGACGCACCCGTTCTGGTCATTCGCGGCGGCGCCGACACGATCATGAGCCGGGCCGATAGCTCCGCCATCGCGGAAATCGTGGACCACGTCCATCCCGGCAAAGCCCGCTACGTCGAAGTCGAAGGAATGACTCATGGCTTTCAAATCGACAAGAAATTCCACGCGCCCCTGATCCCACTCATCCTCGAATGGATCAAAGCGCAGTTGGAGGCCGCCAAATGAATCCGGCCACGTCAGCTCGCGCGCCGAATCGGGCGCTTTGCAGCCCCCCTTGAGCGATATTCAACGTATTTTCATCCATGCGCCAATTTGTTGTACGATAGTCGCCTGCAAAAGGGAGGTCCCCATGGCCATCAGTTTCACCCTTAACGGCAAATCCCAGTCGGTCGACGTCAGCCCCGATATGCCTTTGCTCTGGGTGCTCCGCGACACGCTGGACATGACCGGCACTAAGTTCGGCTGTGGCATGGCGCTCTGCGGAGCTTGCACCGTCCACATCGACGGCGAGGCCACGCGCTCGTGCATTACTCCCATCTCCAGCGTCGCCGGGAAGAAAGTCACCACGATCGAGGGGCTGGCGACAGACGAAAGCCATCTGCATCCTGTGCAGCAAGCCTGGATGGAAGAAGACGTTCCGCAGTGCGGCTACTGCCAGTCGGGACAAATCATGTCCGCCGTCGCCCTGCTCGCCAAGAAGCCCAACCCATCCGACGCCGATATCGACGATGCCATGAGCGGCAACATCTGCCGCTGCGGCACGTACCAGCGCATTCGCAAGGCCATCCATCGAGCTGCGTCCACGATGGGCGGCAAGGCTCATTCCGCCGCGTAATTTCGTCTAGCTGTTTTCTCGCAATCCGTCCCGAGGTGTCCCATGGCAACTAGTTCCGTTGTAAACCGCCGTGATTTCCTGAAAACGACCACAGCGGGAGGGGCGGCGCTCGTCATCGCGTTTCATTTGTCGCCGCGCGCCTTCGCGGACGACGCCGAGGATCAAGAAGAGAAAACTCCCAATCCGTTCGACGCCTGGGTGCGCATAACGCCTGATAATCGCGTCACGCTCATTTTAGGCAAATCCGAGATGGGGCAAGGTGTCTACACTGCCCTGCCCATGATTCTCGCTGAAGAACTCTGCGTCGATTGGAAGCAAGTCCGCATAGAGCAGGCACCTACGAATCCAAAGATCTACGACCACGGTACCGGCGGCAGCGGTAGCGTTGCCGGCTCCTGGCTGCCCTTGCGTCAAGCTGGCGCCGCAGCTCGTCAAATGCTCATCGACGCCGCCGCCAAAAAATGGGAGGTCTCCCCCGAGACATGCAAAGCCGTCGACGGGGAGGTCGTGCACGGCCATCCCCCGCGCCGTTTCGCGTACGGAGAACTCGTCGCAACCGCGGCAAAACTGCCGATTCCCGACCTTCACAAAGTTCCGCTCAAAAACTCCAACGACTTCAACGTCGTCGGCCACGACACGCATCGTTTCGAAACCGGCGCCAAGTCAACCGGCGCGGCCAAGTTCGGGATCGACTCCCGCCCTGCTGGAATGTTGTTTGCCGTCGTCGCGCGCTGCCCCGTTTTTGGCGGCAAGCTGGTTTCCTTCGACGCGGCCAAAGCCAAAGCGGTCCCTGGTGTGCGCGACGTCGTAGCCTTTGAAACGAAGGGGCGCGGCGCTTCCACAACCGGCGGCGTTGCCGTCCTCGCCGACAATTCCTGGGCCGCAATGCAGGGCCGCGATGCGCTTAAAGTGAAGTGGGACGAAGGGCCCGCTGCGAAGGAATCTTCCGAAGAGCTTCGCAAGCAGTTCCTCGCCAGCGCCGCCAAAGGCGGAAACGCGCTGCGGAACGAGGGCGATGCGAACGCTGCACTAGCTGTGGCCGCCAAGAAAATCGAAGCAACGTACGAGTTTCCCTTTGCCGCGCATGCCTGCATGGAGCCGATGAACTGCACGGTGCAGATTCGACCGGATGGCGCGGAAGCGTGGATTCCCACGCAGGCGCCGCAGTGGGCACAAGCCGTCATCGCCGAAGCCGCCAAGCTCCCGCCCGAAAAAGTAATCGTGAACACGACGTTGATGGGCGGCGGGTTCGGCCGCCGGTACCAAGCCGACTTTGTCATGGAAGCCGCGCAGGTGGCCCTCAAGTCGTCGGGCAAGCCGGTGATGGTTTTGTGGACCCGAGAAGACGACATGCAACATGGCTTCTATCGCCCAGCGTCTTACCACAAGATGCAGGGCGTGCTCGATGCCAACGGAAACCTGGCCGCCTGGAAACATTTCCAGACCTCTACCTCCATCGCCGCAAAATGGAGCGAGAAAGGCATGAACGATCCCGGGCTGGGCGAATTTGGCAGCGGGGCTACAATCCCGTATGCCACTCCGAACATTCGAATCGAATACACGCACGCGGAGTCCAGTGTGCCGCGAGCCTGGTGGCGTTCGGTCGAGCACTCGAGCAGCGGCTTCGTGGTCGAAAGTTTCATTGATGAACTCGCGGCTGCCGCTGGGCAGGATCCCTTGGCGTTTCGCTTGAAACTGATTGGCGGCGACCGCAAGATTCCCCTGTTGCACGAACCTAAGGAGCCGCCGCTCGATACCGCGCGCCTCAAAGGCGTCCTGAAGCTCGCCGCCGAAAAGGCTGGGTGGGGTCAGCCGCTCCCGAAGGGCCAGGGACGCGGTATCGCCGCGTTTTATTCGTTCAACTCCTACACTGCTGCGGTGGCCGAAGCCAGCGTCGAGAACAGCGCTGTCAAGGTTCGCCGGCTTGTGTACGCCGTCGATTGCGGCCGGCCCATTAACCCCGATGGCGTGCGCGCGCAGATTGAAAGCGCCGCCATCTATGGGCTTTCTGCCGCGTTGCATGACGCCATCACCATCAAGGACGGCCGCGTCGAGCAGTCGAACTTCAACGACTATGAAATGCCGCGCATAAGCGAGACACCGGTGACGGAAGTCCACGTGGTGATGAGCAAGGAAGACCCCACGGGCATCGGCGAGCCTGGATTGCCGGTGGTCACCCCGGCGGTGTGCAACGCCATTTTTGCCGCTACCGGCAAACGCATCAGGCGACTGCCGATTCGCTCCGAAGATTTGGCTTAGCCCCCAACACACGCGCGATTTGTTTCTTGGCGCGGAATTGTGCACAATTTCACCTATTCTCGGTTAGGAGGCTTGCATGTCCCCTGTGGCAACGCCCGGAGTAGAGCTTGACCGCCGGGATTTTCTTAAGAAAACGGCTGCCGGAGGCGCGGCCCTCGTCATCGGCTTCTATTTGCCGTCGAAATATGAGGCGCGCTCCGCTGCTCCTCCCTCCGAGCCTTCCAGCCTGAATGCCTGGGTGCGGATTTCGGCCGACAATACCGTGACCATACTCATCGACAAATCGGAAATGGGCCAGGGCGTCGTAACTTCGCTTGCGCAGTTGCTTGCCGAAGAGCTCGAATTCGATTGGAAGAAAGTGAAAATCGAGTTTGCGCCTGCTGCGCCACAATATTTCAACCCCGTGTTCGGCTTGCAGGGCACCGGCGGCAGCACCAGCGTTCGGGCCTCCTGGGAACCTCTGACTAAAGCAGGCGCCGCCGCGCGAGAAATGTTGATCGCCACCGCTGCCAAAAGATGGAATGTTGAGCCTTCCACGTGCCATGCTGAAAACGGCGTCGTCGTTCACAATGCGTCTGGCAAACGATTGACATACGGTGAACTCGTCCAGGAAGCCGCGCAGCGCGCGGTGCCACCAAGTCCCACGCTGAAAGATCCCAAAAACTACAAATACATCGGCAAGCCCATCAAGCGCCTCGACACCCCCGCAAAAATTACAGGCAGAGCAAATTTTGGCATCGACGTTCGTCTTCCCAACATTCGGCACGCGGTTGTCGCGCGCTGCCCGGTTTTCGGCGGCTCGGTAAAAAGCTTTGACGCCACAAGAGCCAAAGCCCTGCCCGGCGTCAAGCAAGTCATGCAGATTTCCTCAGGCGTCGCTGTGGTCGCCGACAATACTTGGTCCGCCATGGAAGGACGCCGCGCTCTGCAAATCGAGTGGGACGAAGGACCCACCGCCGCGGTCTCTTCCGACTCCATTCGCAAACTCTATCTCGAAAGCGCTGAAAAACCCGGCGCCATCGCTCGCAAAGACGGAGACGTCGAGCCCGCTCTCGCTGGTGCCGCAAAGAAACTCGAAGCCGTCTACGAAGTTCCGTTTCTCGCCCATGCCACCATGGAGCCAATGAATTGCGCTGCTGACGTGCGCGCAGATAGTTGCGACATCTACGCACCCACGCAGTTTCAAACCATCAATCAAATGACCGGCGCCCAAATCACCGGCCTCAAGCCCGAACAAATCCGCATTCACACTACTTTTCTTGGAGGTGGTTTCGGCCGCCGCGCGGAGCAGGATTTCATTGCCGAGGCCGTCCAAATCTCAAAAGCCACCGGCACGCCAGTGCAAGTCACCTGGTCGCGCGAAGACGACATCCAGCGTGATTTTTACCGCCCCGCGGTTTATTGCAAGCTCGTTGGCGGGCTCGATGCAAACGGCTGGCCGGTGGCCCTGAAAAGCCGCATCGTTTGTCCGTCCATCATGTCCCGCTTTTTTCCCGGCTCCGTGAAAAACGGCATCGACGAGACTTCCGTCGAAGGCCAAGCCACTAGCAAATACGCCATTCCGAATTTCCTCGTCGAATACGTTTTGACGGAAACCGGAATTCCCGTCGGCTTCTGGCGCTCCGTTGGCAACTCGCAAAACGGCTACATCACCGAGTGTTTTATCGAGGAACTCGCCAAAGCAGCTGGAAAAGATTCCTTCGAATTTCGCCGCAAGTTGCTGGAAAACGCTCCGCGCCATCGCGGCGTGCTCGAGCTGGCTGCGGCAAAAGCCGGATGGGGCACGCCCCTGCCCGCAGGACGCACGCGCGGCATTGCCGTTGTCGAATCCTTCGGCAGTTTTGTTGCGGAAGTTGCGGAAGTCAGCTTCAACAAAAGCTCCGGTGTGAGCGTCCATCGCGTCGTTTGTGCCGTCGATTGCGGCCGCCACGTCAATCCCGACATTGTCGCAGCGCAGATGGAAAGCGGAATTGTTTTCGGCCTTACTGCGGCACTCAAGGGCCAAATCACCATCAACAAAGGCCGCGTCGAGCAAAGCAATTTCCACGATTATGAGATGCTTCGCCTGAACGAGATGCCGAAGGTCGAAGTCCACATCGTGCCCAGCAACGATCCGCCCGGAGGCTGTGGCGAGCCCGGCACTCCGCCCATCGCGCCCGCCGTGTGCAACGCGATTTTCGCCGCCACCGGCAAGCCCATTCGCCGCTTGCCCATCCGCCCCGAGGACCTTGCTTAGTTCTTCTCGGGACTCTCGGGAACCGGCGGTTCTGGCGGGTCGCCCGGAGATGGTGTCGCATCTCGCTCTATGCGGGTTCGTGTTTCCATGACTTGTTCGGCTTCTCGGCGCCGCCACGCCAATTCAAGTCCGACCAAAGCAGAGCCTATCAGAGTTTTCTTCTGGCTTTCCTCCTCAAATTCTTGCTCGGTCATCTTCGAGTAGTGGTCTTTGCTTCCCATCACATGGACGAGCAGAGCGATCAGCCCCACGGCAACGACTAGCGTAATTAGAAGTCCTGCCACTTTTATTCCCGCGAAAATGATTGCACTTGTTTAGGATCGAAATTAATGAACAGTCTGCAAAACCTGCTGGCTGTGCTTTAAGCTCGTATTGTGTACCAAAATTGATTACTAAGAGCTGGTTTTGTTGCAAAATAACGCGTGCCTTTGGCCTCCACGCTCATCGCTACAATTCCTCTGGTGATTTGGATTTATCTCTTTTTCTTTCGTGGAAATTTCTGGAATCTCCGCGAGGACGCCAGCGAAGCAAAGCCGCTCGATCGCTGGCCGCGCGTCATCGCGATTGTTCCCGCGCGCAACGAAGCCGAAACCGTCGCTCGCTCGGTCGATTCCCTCGCCAAGCAAAATTACCCCGGTGAGTTTTCCATAATCGTCGTTGATGATCATAGCGAAGACGCCACTGCCGCGCTCGCGATCAGCGCGGCAGAAGAATCCGGCGCCACTCCGCGAGTCACCGTTCATTCCGCAGGCGGCCTTCCGCAAGGTTGGACCGGAAAAGTCTGGGCCATGAATGAGGGTGTCCATTCTGCCTCCGACAGAGCCCCCGAATTTTTCTGGTTCACTGACGCGGACATCGAACACGCACCGGATACGCTGCGCCGCCTCGCTTCGCGCGCAGAAACCGATTCGCTCGCTCTCGCTTCCCTGATGGTTTTGCTGCAGGCCAAGACATTTCCGGAACGCCTGCTGATTCCGCCTTTTCTTTATTTTTTCCTGATGTTGTATCCGCCGCAGTGGATTGCCGATTCGAAAGCGCGCACCGCCGGAGCCGCCGGCGGCTGCATTTTGTTGCGCCGCTCCGCGCTCGAACGAATCGGCGGGCTTACCGCGATTCGCAATGAGGTAATCGACGACTGCGCTCTCGCTCGCGTCATTAAGAAATCTGGCGGAAAAACTTGGATGGCGCTCACTCGTTCCAGCGTGAGTCTTCGCAGCTACGGCAGCTTCTCGGAAATTCGCGACCTCATTGCGCGCACTGCGTTTACGCAGCTTCGTTATTCCTTCTTTCTTCTGCTCGCCACGCTGGTCGCTCTTTTTGCTACCTACATCTTGCCGTGGATTTCCTTTTTTCAAGGCGACGATCCCGCATGGCTTCTCGCCGCTACCGCCGCTTCTCTCATGTCCGTCTCGTTTGGCGTGACCGTTCGTTTCTACAATCTCTCCTTTCTCTGGGCCTTGACGCTGCCGTTCGCCGCACTTTTTTATGGTTACGCGACTTGTGTTTCCGCGGTCCGCTACTGGCTCGGCCGGGGCGGCCAGTGGAAAGGCCGCTCCCAGGCGCCTCTTGGTACTTGAGTACTGGGTTTGAAGCATCGAAAAAGTTGGTGATTCGCATCGAACTTTGCTATGTTTATAAAATTGCAAGGTACAGGGCTGCATCCCGTTGGCCGCTCAGCGGCCACCTTCCAAAAACGTAGGGAGCGGCACCGGAGGCCAGCATGAGCGTTGTTCCTAACCTTGGCAACGGTAAAATCACCGTGCCCGATCTCCTGCAGCGCAAGTCTTCTGCAGGCCCTCTCTCGAATGCGAAAAAAATCACCTGCCTGACGGCCTACGACTATCCGACCGCGCGCCTGGTTGACGAAGCCGGTGTGGACGTGGTTCTTGTTGGCGATTCGCTCGGCATGGTCGTGCTCGGCCACGAGAGCACGCTGGCGGTGACTCTCGAGGATATGCTGCACCACACGCGCGCGGTGCGGCGCGCCGTGCGCCGCGCCCTCGTCGTTGCGGACATGCCGTTCGGCAGCTATCACACCGACACCGCGGAATCGCTGCGCAATGCCGTGCGCTTTGTGAAAGAAGCAGGCGCCGAAGCGGTGAAAGTGGAAGGCGGCGAGCGCCGCCTGGAATTGATTGCGCGGCTGACGGAAGCGGAAATTCCCGTGATGGGACACATTGGCTTGACGCCGCAGTCGGTGAATGCGCTGGGCGGCTACCGCGTGCAGGGAAAAACTCCAGACGCGGCGGAGCATTTGATTCGTGACGCGCGCGCGGTGGAGGCTTCGGGTGCGTTTGCAGTCGTGCTGGAAGCAGTACCGCGCGAGCTTGCCGCGCATCTCACTCGCGAACTGCGCATCCCGACGATTGGCATTGGCGCGGGGCCGGACTGCGACGGCCAAGTTTTGGTGCTGCACGACCTGGTAGGGTTGACATTTTCTCCGTTGCCGAAATTCGCACGCCGGTATACGAACGTAGGCGAGATGATCGCGAAGGCGGCGAGGGAGTACTGCGACGACGTGCGAGCGGGGATGTTTCCAACCGATGCGGAGTCGTACCATGCGGCGCAGGTGGCCAAGGAAGAGAAAGAAGCGCCGGTCAATATTGACGGCGATTGGTAGAAACTGAGGAACAAGAAGCAGACTCCTCCTTCGCTCGGAATGGCAACTAACATTGATACTCGCAAGTGGAGGGAAAGATGACGCCCGAGGAAATGCGCACACTCTACGATTACAACGCGTGGGCGAACCATCGGCAGATCGAAGCCGCTTCTAAGCTCACAAATGAGCAGTTCGTGAAGCCCATGGGTTCGAGTTTCGGTTCGGTGCGAGACACGCTTGCCCACATTTATGGAGCGGAGTGGCTTTGGCTCGAGCGGTTTCAGGGTCGCTCTCCATCCTCGCTGCCCGACACGACACAATTCAAGGACGTTGCGAGCTTGCAGCAAGCCTGGAATGCACACGAGGCGCGCATGCTCAGCTTCGTTCGCGGATTGACGCAGGCGGATCTGGAACGCGTGATGGAATACAAAACGATGAAATTCGGCGTATACAAAAATCCGCTGTGGCAATCGATGCAGCACGTGGTCAATCACGGAACATATCATCGCGGTCAGATCACAACTTTGCTTCGGCAGCTCGGGGCGCAGCCGATTTTGACCGACCTCATGCATTTTTACCGCGAACGCGCGGTTGCGGCAGGCGTGTAGTTTTTCGCTCCCTTTCCTTGTGGAGATTATCCGAACCATCGCGTGGATGAAAGAAGTCGCACGGCAAGCGCGCGCAGAAGGCCGCATCATCGGACTGGTGCCAACGATGGGCGCGCTGCATGAAGGACACGCTTCGCTGATTGCCCGCGCGAAACGGGAGTGTTCCCCGGTGATTGCTTCCATTTTCGTGAATCCGAAACAGTTTGGCCCGAATGAAGATTTTTCCAAGTATCCGCGGACGTTTGAAAGCGACTGCGAAAAATTGGAACACGCCGGCGTGGATGTGTTGTTCGCGCCGGATGCGGCGGAGATTTACCCAAAAGACTTTTCGACGCACGTCCAAGTGGACGGGCTGAGCGAGCGGCTCGAAGGGCGATCGCGGCCCGGGCATTTTCGCGGTGTCGCCACCGTGGTGATGAAGCTGCTGCAAATCGTGCAGTCGAATTTCGCATACTTTGGGAGGAAGGATGCGCAACAGGCGCGCATCATCACGCAGATGGCGCGCGACTTGAATCTGGATTCGGAAATTGTGGTTTGCCCGATCGTACGCGAGGCAGATGGGCTGGCACTTTCTTCGCGGAACGTTTACTTGAATCCGGAGGAACGGAAGGCCGCGACGGTTTTGTATCACGCGTTGCAAGCTGCAAAACAGGAGTTGGCGGGAGGAGCGCGCGACGCGCTCCACTTGCAAGCGAGTTTGCGGCGCAAACTGGGTGGCGAGAAGCTCGCGGCGGTGGACTACGCCGAAATCGTGGACGCCGAGTCGTTTGAGCCGGTGACGCGGGTCAGCCGAGCCTGCTACGTACTGCTGGCGGTGTTCATCGGCAAGACGCGGCTGATCGATAATTTGTATGTCAAGCCCAAAGGGACCGACTCCGACGATTTCGATTTTCGGCTTTAGAGTCGCGGCGAGTGACTTTCCAAGCGCTTTAACATCCCACCCTTGCCTTATCGCTTAAGGTAGAATCTGCCGTTGAACGATAGGAGGCGGCACCGTGAACACGAAGCGATGGACATGTTTCACGTCACAGGACTCCCTATTTCGAGCCGCGTTTCTTGTAGCAGCATCTGTGATTCTGCCGCTGGCCCACGAGGTTAGAGCGCAAGACAGTTACCAAAAACCGCCAGCGGCAGTGGTTAAGGCTTTGAATGCCCCTGTGACACCTCGTGCCAGCGTGGGGCGGGCGCGAGACATCGTCTTGTTTTATTCGCCCGTGCCGTATCCGCCGATTGCGGATCTTGCGCAACCGTTTGAAAGACTGGCGGGCCTGCGAATCGACGTTGCTACCAACGGGCCGCACAACGCGCCGCGGTTCAACAATCTGGTTCTCAAAAGAGTCGGGGATGGCCTCGAGATAAAGGTCGATTTACCGGCGGAGTTCTACGTTTCGGAGCCCTTCTGGTCGCCGGAGGGTCACACGATTGCGTTCACTCATGCGGCAAGTTCCGGGGTCGAGCTGTGGCTTGTGGACGCAAGAACCGGCAAGGCAACAGCTGTTCCGGGGATAAAGCTGAACGCCGCATTCAGCACTGCGGGACCTTCTGAAGAACACAGGCCTTGCCACTGGATGCCAGCAGGCAAATCGCTGCTATGCCAGACCATTCCCGCTGGGCGAGGCGCACCACCGAAGCCGCCCGCTGTACCCAAGGGTCCTCGTGTGCAAGAGAGTTTCGGCAAGGCCGCTCCCATCGCCACGTTTGAAGACTTGCTGGAAAACGAGTACGACGCGGCGCTATTCGACTATTACGCCACGTCGCAACTAACTCTCATCGAAGCCAGTACCGGACGAACCGTAAATGTCGGAGCACCGGGGATTTTCCTGGAGGCCGATCCGGCCCCGGACGATGAACACGTGTTGGTTACGCGAATTCACCGGCCCTATTCGTACATTGTTCCGGCGGAACGCTTTGCGCGAGACGTCGAAGTATGGGACCTTTCCGGACAAGTCGATTACAAGGTAGCAAGCCTGCCGCTGCAAGAAAACGTTCCTATCGGCGGAGTGCCGACCGGACCACGGGAGATTGCCTGGCACCCGAACAAACCGGGGACGCTGGTCTGGGTGGAGGCGCTAGACGATGGCGACCCCAAGAAAAAAGTGCAGGAACGAGACAAAGTAATGTGGATCCACACGCCCTTTACCGAAGGGCCCGTAGAGCTGGCGCGCACGGAGAAGCGGTATGCGGGAATCGAGTTCGGGGAACGCGGTGATTTTGCCATCTTACGCGATTTTGACCGGGACACTCTGCGTGGCCGGGCATGGTTTTTCAATCCGCAGCCAACGCCGGATCAAGCCTGGACGTTTCATGCCGACAAGCCAAACGAAAAAACTCTGGTCTGGGATTTGAGCACACAAGACCGGTATCACAATCCCGGGAAACCGGTGTTATGGCCAATGGTCAACGGGCATAGTGCCGTGCTGATGCAAAGCAACTTCATCTTCCTCACAGGCGCTGGAGCATCTCCTGAGGGCGAGAGGCCGTTCCTCGATAGACTCGACATCAACACCATGGAATTGAAGCGCATTTTCCAAGGCGATGCTAAGACTTACGAAGAAATCGTGGCCATGTTGTCTACCGGCGGGACGAAGCTGCTTACGCGCCGCGAGTCGCCTCAGGATCCGCCAAACTACCTGGTGCGCGATTCGGTCTCGTTCAATGGGAATTTCGCCAATCCGGGATCTTTGACCAAGACTACGGAATTCACGCATTTTGCCGACCCAGTGCCGGAATTGAGAGCCGTCCAAAAGCAGTTGGTCACTTATAAACGGGCCGACGGCGTGGACCTATCCATGACGGTGTATCTGCCTGCCGACTATAAACAGGGAGAACACCGGCCAGCAGTCGTATGGGCGTATCCACTGGAGTTCACCGACCCCAGCGTCGCCGGGCAGGTCAGTGGCTCGCCGTATCGGTTCACAGCTATCACCGGCCCGTCGCAGCTGTTTTTTCTGCTGGATGGTTACGTGGTGCTCGATAGCGTGTCGATGCCCGTCGTCGGAAACCCCGAAACCGTCAACAACACGTATATCGAGCAGATTACGTCGAGCGCGAAGGCGGCAATCGATAAGGCGGCGGAGATGGGGCTGATCGACCCGAATCGGGTAGGAGTGGGCGGGCACAGCTACGGAGCTTTTATGACGGCAAATCTGCTGGCGCACTCCGATTTGTTCCGGGCAGGCATCGCGCGCAGCGGAGCGTATAACCGGACGCTGACTCCATTTGGATTTCAAAGCGAACGGCGGACCCTGTGGCAAGCGCCGGAAATGTACATAAAGGTCTCGCCGTTCATGTTTGCCGACAAAATCAAGGTGCCGATCCTGCTGATTCACGGCGAGGCGGACAATAATTCAGGCACATTTCCCATCCAATCCGATCGAATGTATCGTGCGATCAAAGGAAATGGAGGATCGGTCCGCTACGTAACCTTGCCGGATGAGGCGCACGGTTACTCTGCCCGCGAATCGATCGAAGACGTGCTCTCCGAAATGTTGAATTGGTTTGATAAGTTCGTGAAGAACGCGGGGCCGCGCGAGGCGACCGCATCAGCGGCCCCGAAGGCAACAGAATAATCGCACTATCTCAGCTTTATTCGTTCTCCAGATCGTCAGCGGCGGCTTTGGATGCCGCTGGAGGAGTTCCGCCCGGTGGCGCATATCCAGCGTTCAGGTGGTCGAAGTTCAAGATGGAATTGAAGATAAGGAAGTAGCTGCCCTGGGTTTCGGCGCGCCACATGGGATTGTTGGCAAACAGAACGACGTGGCCTTTGCCGTGAGGTACATCGACGACGGCGGGCTTTTCCGCAATTTCACTTGCCCCGGTAATCATTCCGCTGAGGAGAAGATCTTTTTCCCCGGCGAAGCGGAGAACTACGCGAGGCTGCTGGTCGGGCGGCGGATTGGCCCAGCGGGCAAATTCGGCAACATCTTCGGGAACGTAGAGTTCCTGTTCATGGGGAGTCCGCTTAACAGGCTTTTCGGGAGCCATGTAGGGGCGCGCCTGAATGATGTCGGGGTCGGTGGCAGTACCGCGGCCGCTGGACCGCCCGCCACCACCGGGGCCTTCGTCCGGCGGCCCAAAGAAGCCGAAATTGCCGCCAATGGTAATGACGGGGCCTTGGCGGAAATAGACGTAAAGTTTGTCGTCGTAGCCGTAAGTGATGGGACTCTTCTTGTCGTCGACAGTGGAGAGGACAACACTGCCGGGCGCTTGCATCGTGCGCGCATCGGAAACGTTGACCATCTCGGTCATGCCGCCCGCAACAGGGAGGGAAGCGCTGGTTTGAACAGCAAGTAGAAGGCCGCCATCGCTGACGAAGCGCTCGAGATTGGCGAGACCTTGATACCCAAGACCGCCACGAATGTCAGCCGTGGAGTCGAGCCCCGGGGCGACAAAGTTCGGGGTGTCGGCGGTGTTTTGCCAGGGTCGCGAATTGCCCCGCATGGGCTGCCCTCGAAGAATGGAGCTAAGTCCCGCGGGACCTCCGCCACCCATAGGAGGAAGAATCAAAACGTCGAATTTCTCGCGAAGATTGGGAGTTTCGCGGAGCCAAGTGTCGGCGACGTAGATGTAGGGAACTTGCAGGGTTTCGAAGGCGATACGGAACCAGCCGTCATTTTGGGTGTTCTGCCAATTGTGCGCGATGGCCACCCGTGGCGCGGCCACAGGATGCGAGGCTACCGTGAGTGTGGCGTTCGTGGCATGAACGCGGATGCCCAGTTCAGCGGCGGCTTTTTCAAGTTGGGAGCGATCGGCGTTGCGGAGAATAAGACTGCCAGCATTGAATTTCAGTCCGTCGGCTTCGAAAGAGTCTTCGGCAGCTTCCATGGAGACGGAGGCAAGGCGGAAACGCAAAGTGGCGAGAGCGTTGTCTGTATTGTGGCGGATGAGAAAGGTTTTGCCTTGACCCTCGATGCCGCCCGGAACCTCGATTTTGGAGACTTTGTGCATTGGCGCGTCGAGGATAGAGATGTCGGTGACGCGCGTGGTTTTCACGTTGCGAAGAGCGCCGAGGGTCCAGCCCGTGTCGTCATAGGAGCGCGGATCGCGGGAGCTGTAAAACTGTGTGTCGAGCACCATGTCCGCGAGTCGGCTGTAGGGCTGGTCCATGCGAACGACGTAGCTGCCGGCAGGAATGACGGTTTCAGCAGGTTTCTTTTCGTCCTTGGATTTGGAGTCGGTGTCAGATTTATCGGCCGATTTTTCTGCCGGTTTTTCCTGTTTTTCCGCAGATTTTTCTTTGCGTGTATCAGAGTCACGCCCTGCATCGGCGGCCGGGATGCGAATTTCTTTTTCCGTTCGGTGAACTTCGATGCCCTGGAGCTGAAAAAGGCTCAGCAAGCTGGCTTGCTCAGCGGGGCGCGGGTCATCGGCAGGAAAAACCCACGCGGCGGGGCCTTCCGTGCGCGCTTTTGCCACGGCCCTTTTGCTCTTCAAATAAAAATTGTTGAGAAATTTCTGGCCGTTCGTGGCGACATTGTTCATGCCGAATAGAATTGCACTCTCTTGCATGTTGGCATTGTCGCGCGCCGACCATTTCACTTTCGGAAGAGGAGGATTCGGGCGGTACCATTCGCGGCTAGTGTCCGGGGGGCGCAAAGTGCGGACGCGTGTGTCGGCGCCGCCATTGCCAAACGTTTCATAAAATCGGCCAATCGAGTTGTGATTGTTTGCTATCGATAAAAGATAATTGGGGGCCCAGCCGTCGTAGAAGCCATGCGTCCAGACGCCAATGACGCCGCGCTTGGTCATCTCTTCGATTTCGTGATAGGCCATCTCCTGCCACTCGCTGATAACGATGGGATCGAGCCAGGCGTTGTAGGGTCCCGTGCCCGTCATGATGTAGAGATACGGAACGGATTCGTGGAGATCGTGCATGACGGTCGGGTGCCAGTCGAGATAGGTCTTGAGCATGTTGCGGGAAAGAGCGAGGGTCACGCCAAGATTGTCGCGATTGTTGTCGTGCGCAACGTAGTGGCCCCACCAGATGAGCGGATAGGGTGGCTCGTCAGGATGTTTTTTGTGCTGTATGTAAATGTCGACCATGCGGTCGTGGCCGTCGACTTCGACGATGGGAGTGATGAGCACGATAGAGTCACGTCGAATTTTCTGGATGAAGGGAGTGTCTTCGACGGCAAGGCGGTAGGCGAGCTCCATGAGCATTTCCGGAGCTCCGGTTTCCGGTGAGTGGATGCTGCCGTCGGCCCAATAAATGGGCTTGCCTTCGGCGATCAACTTTTGTGCTTCAGCGTCGGAAAGCCCGCGAGGATCGCCAAGGCGCGCGGTGATTTCTTTGTAGCGGTCGAGCTTGGCGAGGTTGGCTTCGTCAGAGACGGCGACAACGAGCATTTCGCGGCCTTCCTCAGAGTTACCGATGCTCCAGACTCTTACGCGAGGACTTTTGCTGGCGAGCAGCCGAAAATAGGCGTTGATGTCCTTCGTGTAATCGAGGACGTCGGGCGCGCCAACGATGTGGTGAAGAAACGAATCTGGCGGAGGAACGCAGGAGCTGAGGGGGAGATGGTCGACGAGTTCGGTGCTAAAAAAGGATTCCGTCGTGAACTCCTTGATTTTTTTGGTGTACTCCGCGTGATCGGTGACGGTGCAAGATTTGGATTGGCCAAAGCTGGAAGAAGCGAGCAAGCAGAGCGAGAGCAAGAATCCGGAGAGGATTCGAATCATGTGACACCTCAGGGCAATAAAATTGCGCCGGGGATTATACAGCGTATAAGCGAAGAAACCTCAATCGATTCCGTGGAGATGAAGCATCCGACTGGGAACGAGGGTTATCGACGAAGAGAGAAGATTGGCCTATGATTAGCGCCGCCCTGGGGTAGGGCGAACCTTTGACGGAGTAACCGGAGAGCGCTCATGGAAGAACAACTTAGCCTGGATTTTCTGCGCGTGGTGGAAAATGCAGCCATTGCGGCGGCGCGGACGATGGGATTCGGCGATCGCCACAAAGCAGACGAAGTAGCTGTGGAAGCGATGCGCAAGACAATGGACTCGGTGGAAATGGACGGAACCATCGTGATCGGCGAAGGCGAACGTGACGAAGCCCCGATGCTGTACATCGGCGAAAAAGTCGGCTTGGCCACGCACGCGCCGAAGGCGCTGTTTCCGCAGGTGGATATAGCGGTCGATCCGCTGGAGGGGACGAATCTTTGCGCAACAGGCGCCCCCAATGCCATCGCGGTGCTGGCGGCAAGCGAACGCGGCGGACTGTTGCACGCACCGGACTTGTATATGGAAAAAATCGTGGTCGGGCCGGCATGCAAGGGCGCGATCGATCTCGACGCGCCTGTGGCGGACAACCTGAAATCGATAGCGAAGCGACTGGATCGCGACGTGGAAGACCTGGTGGTGGTGGTGCTCGACCGCGTGCGGCACGAGAAACTGATTGACGAGATTCGCGCTGCTGGCGCGCGCATCCGGCTGATCGGCGACGGCGATTTGTCAGCAGGAATTTCTGCTGCAGTTGTGGGGACTGGCGTGCACGCCGTGATGGGAACGGGCGGAGCGCCGGAAGGCGTGCTGACCGCGGCGGCGCTGCGCTGCCTGAACGGACAGATTCTGGCCCGGCTGGTAGTCAGCAAACCGGAAGACGCGGAACGTCTGGGGAAAATGGGAGTAAAAGATCCGCAGCGGATCTATGACACAGAAGACCTTGCGCCGGGAAAAAAGATGGTGTTCGCGTGCGCGGGTGTGACCGATGGAAATTTGCTGAAGGGCGTGCGCTTCTTTGGAGAAGGCGTGCGCACTAGCTCCATGATCCTGACGTTCGACGACCGGCAAGTGCGGTTCATCGATTCGGTACATCTGGAAAAGCGGCCGGACATCAAAGTGCGGTTCACCTAAGCGGGATTTCCTCTAGTCTAAAGTAGATTAGTCTAATTTAGACTAGTTTCAGAACGCGCCGTGCGCTCAGGACGCTCGGACAGCTGACCTGAATCTGAACGTGCAGGCAGTAGTGCGAAACAGTCAACCCTCGTAGTCTCTTCCAACCAGTCTCGCCGCAGGAAACACCTTACCGCCAGTGACCCGCCACACGGATGTAGGGGTTGTCAGAGAAGTCTGCAGTTTCTCGGGAACGGAGGAGAGGCCGTGAAGCGCTCCGAGTTGCTCGTTGCTATTTTGCTGGTATTGTTCGCCAGCGGTTGTGCCCAGTTTAGCTATCCCAGTGGCGGAGGCGTGGGCGGCGGCGGCGGCGGACCACAGCCGTTCACGATTACGGTGACCCCGGCGAACCCCGCGATTGCGGGGCTGGCCCAGCAGCAGTTCACAGCGAAAACCAGTGACGGCTCGAAGCCCGCATTCACCTGGTCGGTGAACGGCGTAGCAGGCGGAAACGCGACGCTGGGAACGATCAGCGCAACCGGACTGTATACTGCTCCAGAATTCCCACCCAATCCAAATACGATCACCATCAGCGCGGTCGAAACGAATGACAGCACTAAGTCCGGGAAAACGGGAGCGACACTTGGCAACCCGATACCCCTACTGAATGCGGTTTCTCCCATGTCCCTTCCGGTGGGCACTTTCACCCTTACGCTATCAGGAAAGCAATTCGCGCCCGGCGCAACGGTGTATTTGGGCACAACCGCTCTGACGACAACGCTGGATTCCTCGACGCAACTGACCGCGACAGGAGCAGTCACCACGGCCCAGGTGGGAACATTGGGAGTCTACGTAACGAATCCGAATCCCGGGACCGCAAACTCCGGAACGATTAATATTCAGGTTCTCCAGCCGAATTCGGGAATTGCGATTTCCATCACGCCAACATCCGCAGTGGTCGGCGCGGGAAATCAGACGCAATTTGTAGCCACGGTTACAGGAACGACGAATACCGCAGCGAACTGGGCCGTGAACGGAGTCTCTTACGGCAATAACACTGTGGGAAGCATGGACGGCAACGGAAACTACACGGCACCCTCCACTTTGGGCGGGCTGACCGGCGTAACCATCACGGCCACCAGCCAGGCGGACACCACGAAGTCGGCCAATGCCACGGTCACGTTCCAGAATCCCGTGCCCACCTTGACGGCGATAACGCCGGCAACGCTAGGCCTGGGGGCGTTTCAGATCACGCTGTACGGCACAGGATTTGTGAGCACCTCAGTAGTGAATTTTGGCGGGCAAGCGCTGAAAACAACGTACGCCACATCGGGGATGATCACGGCAATCGGAACAGCGGGGGCTGCGGGCCAAGTTTCGGTTTCCGTGACAAGTCCCGCCCCCGGCGGCGGCACCTCCAACAGTCTTAGCGTGACCGTAACAACGGCGGGAACACCTGTCTCGTCGCCGGCTGCGGTCCGGTTCCTGGAGCAGTCTTCGTTCGGGCCGGACCCAGAGACCGTTAACCAATTGCAAGAGCTGGGATTCGATACCTATCTCCAGAACCAGTTCGCGGCGACCGTCACGCCCTACCAGAATCCGCGTTTGAACGACGGTGTCTACGACGTTGGACAGAGGTTCTTCCTGAATGCGGATGCCGGCGGCGATCAACTGCGCGAGCGCACGGTGTTCGCATTGAATGAGATGTGGGTAGTGGCGGGAGACAAAGTCAGCGACCCGCTGGGCTATACAAATTATTTGCGGACGCTGGGGAAGGATGCGCTCGGAAATTATCAGGACCTGATGACCGACATCACGCTGACGCCAGCGATGGGCCACTACCTTGACATGGTGGACAACGACGCACCGGCGCCGGGGCAACACGCCAACGAGAATTACGCGAGAGAAATCATGCAGTTGTTCACCCTGGGTTTGAACCAATTGAACCCGGATGGGACGCCAGTGCTGGACGCCTCCGGAAATCCGGTACCGACATATACGCAGAACGACGTGATGGACCTCGGCAGGGCATTCACCGGATGGACCTATCCGGTACAGCCCGGAATGACACCGCAGACCCACAACCCCGAATACTACGGCGGACCGATGGTTCCCGTGGAATCAAACCACGACACGGGAGCAAAGACGATTCTGGGACAAGCAATTCCCGCTGGGCAAACTGCGGAAGCGGACCTGGCGGCAGCGCTCAATATTATTTTCAACCACCCGAACGTGGGGCCATTCGTTTCAAGGCAATTGATCGAGCACTTAGTGACGAGCAATCCCAGCCCGGCGTACGTACAGCGCGTGGCGCAGGCATTCAACAGCGGCACGTTCAACAGCTACGGGACAGGTAAGCGCGGTGATTTGCAGGCCACCATTGCGGCCATCCTGCTCGATCCGGAAGCGCGGCGAGGAGACGTGCCGGCAACGTCGGTGGCGACGGACGGGAAGCTGCGCGAGCCTGTGGTCGTGGTTGTAAGCGTTGCGCGCGCGTTCCATGCGCAGACGGACGCAGGGGGCTTCACCTACGAGGCTGAGCAGATGTCGCAGCAAATCTTCTACCCGCCGACGGTGTTTAATTTCTTCCCGCCCGTCAACCCGGTCGCTGGAACAACCCTGAACGGGCCGGAGTTCGCAATATTCAACACCATGACGAGCTTGGCGCGGGCCAATTTCGTCAACGACGCGGTGTATGGCTCGATCGGATCCAACACACAGTTGGATTTCAGCCCAGTGGTGAACGCCGGGACGCCGGACCAGATGGTGGCCTGGCTGGACACCTTGTTTCTCCATGGAACCACACCGAGTCAGATGAAGCAGATCATTCTAACGGCAACCAGCGCTTTGGATCCCAGCGACACAAACGACCAGGCGCTAGCGGCAATTTACCTCTACCTCTCGTCGTCGATGTACCAGATCCAGCACTAAAGCTGAAGGAGCGAGCAATGACGCGACACACGCGAAGAGACATGTTGAGGCTGGCCTGCTGCTCGGCGGCAGGGGCGAGCATGCTGGGAGGGTTGAGCAAATTTGGACTAGTGAGCGCGTTCGCGCAGGGCACGACGGATTACAAGGCGCTCGTTTGCATCTTCCTGTTCGGCGGGAATGATGGAAACAACATGGTGGTGCCGATTGATTCGCGCTACGCGGGCTATCAGAGCGTCCGTGGGGCCCTTGCGATTCCCCAGGCGCAGTTGCTGCCGCTGCAGAGCGGAGGCCAGGCGAACTACGGATTGCACCCAAGCATGCCCGAGATGCAAGGCTACTTCAACAATCAGAAGAATCTGGCAATTCTCGCAAACGTGGGAACTCTCGTACAGCCGACCACACAGGCGATGTACCAAGCCTATCAAAATTTACCGGAGAACCTGTTTTCGCATTCCGACCAACAGGATCAATGGCAGAGCGCGCAGTTGACGGGCGTTCCGCTATCGGGTTGGGCCGGCAAGGTCGCGGATTCCTTGCAAAGCGCCTACAACAGCGGAGCCCAGTTCCCGCCGATCCTTTCGGTGAGCGGAAACGCCATTTTTTGCACGGGAGTTACTTCGCAACCGTTCACGATGGACCCCGGGCAAACTCCTGGCCTTCAGGGATTCGATCCTTCGGCAGCTTCGCAAGCACGGTTCGTGGCGACACAACAATTGTTAACTTTTGACAGCGGCCTTTCGCTGGTGCAGGCGGCGAACGCGGTGACCGGTCAAGCCGTGCAGTACAGCGTAGTGCTGGCCAATGCTCTGCAAAACGTTCCGCCGCTGCAGACGGTGTTCCCGAAGGGCGACCTCGCGGACCAGTTGAAGCAGGTGGCGCAGGTCATCGCCGCGCAGAGCTACCTTGGAGTCAAGCGGCAAATCTTCTTCTGCTCGTATGGCGGGTTCGACACGCACGGGGACCAACTGCCGCAGCACGTACAATTGTTAACCGAGGTAAGCCAAAGCATGTCAGCGTTTTATCAGGCGACGGCGGAACTGGGCGTGGCAAACCAAGTCACGACGTTTACAGTTTCTGAATTTGGCCGAACCATGGAGCCGGGATCGAACGGCGGGACCGACCATGCCTGGGGCAATCATCAGTTGATTCTGGGCGGGGCAGTGAATGGCAACACGCTGTATGGAACTTTCCCGACTCTGGCCCTCGGTGGACCCAACGACGCCGACCAAAACGGGCGATGGATTCCGACAACCGCGCTGGACCAATACGGGGCGACACTAGCGACGTGGTTTGGCGTGAGCGCGGCGAATTTGCCATCGATTTTTCCGAACCTGGCCAACTTTTCGACGAGCAACCTAGGCTTCATGGGATAAGCGCCAACGACGAATTCACAGAGCACAAAGGCAGCGCGCAAAAACGATGGGGCTCTTCACAGGAGAGCCCCATTTAATTTTAGGCCGGAAATTACTTGTTGGAGTTGGTGATCGCCAGGAAAATGCGATCGTCGACTGCGACGGAACGCGTAAAGAGAGTTGCCACGTTTCCACCGGTGATGGCTACATTCTTGGCGTTGCCGCTTATCGCGGGGCCAGCTGGCTTGCCGGTAGCGTCAGCTCCGTCCCCCGGCTGGAAGGAAATGCGCGTGGTCTTGGGCGTGCAACTTGTGGCGCCTAGACAAGTGTCGCGAACGAAGACCTGGCGATAGCCACTGTTGATGCCAGACGAAGAGTTTGCGTCAGCCGATGCCAGTTTCGCAGAGCTTGCGGTGATGGCAAGAAATGCGATGAACCGCCCCGAGGAACTAACCGAGGGGAGAATGCTCTCGCTGCCCACAAGAGCGCCGTTGGAATCGGTGGAAACGAGCTGAGTCGACGGCCTGCAGGATTCGCCTGCGCCCGCGCACGTGTCACGCAGATAGATCTGGCGGCCAGGAGGCGAATTCTCGACAAGATTTGGAGCGGCAGAACTGAAGGCGATGTAGCGGCCGTCGGAACTCATGGAGGGAGAATGGCTGTCGCCAGCAGCAGGGCTGCCATCGCTGGAGACAGAGAGCAAAGCGCTAGAAGATTGGCAAGCGGATGTTGCGCCTTCACACGTGTCCCGCAAGAAGACGTGAGAGTGGCCGTCCTGGACCGCGGTGTAAGCAACATAGCGCCCATCCAGGCTGACAGCCGGCGTTTCTTCTTCCGTTGCAGTCGAAGCAGCCGTCGCGGAGTTGGCCTTGGCCGCCGCAGAACAAGTAGCGGTTTGTACGGTCACCGTCTGTGCCGGCGAACTGGTGCCGCCACCGCTGCCCGCGCTACCGGGGATGTTCGGAACAGGCAGCGAAGGAGGATTGGAGACGGTCACACTGGCTGTCCCAGCCGAAGGAAGGGCCGCTGCCGGAATCGTAAACGTAATTTGGGTGGAAGTCACGGTTGGAGCAGGATTTGCACTTGAATTGAATTGGTATTGGGTGGAGCCCAGAGTCCAATTCAAGCCGGAAGTCTGGATTACATTTGGCTGCGTCGGATCAGTTGGACCATTAAGGAAATTTGTGCCGGTGACCGTTACGGGGAGAGCATTTCCAACCGCAGCGCAAGCAGGGGAGACCGAAGCAACGGTGGGGAGAGGATTGGAGGGATTGCCGATGATGAAATTAATAGGGTTGGAGAGACCGTTCTGGCCTGTGCCCGAGGCTGGATTGACCGTGTTTACGGTGGCAAGGCCGGGTTTGGCAACGAGTGTCGCTGGGACCTGAGCCGTCACGCTGAGAACGTTCTGGTTCGCGTCGAGAAGGACGGTCGTAACGAGATTCTTGTGGTTCCACTGAACTTTTGTCTGCGCAACAAAACCGCTGCCATTCATTGTTAAAGTGAAATAGGGGGGACCGCCGTTGGTTGACGCAGTGAATTGCGGGCAGGAGTTGGTCGGGCTGGGCACGCAGGCGGGGATTTGGGAAGGGGAGATAAAAGTAAGTGCGGCGCCCGTGTTCGCCTGAAAAGTGTTGCCGTAGTCATTGCACCCGGCAACCACGAAAATCGCTGCAAATGTGACAGCAAGAGCTGTCGCAAACCGCTTCATTGAGACTCCTTTGTGCTTACCTACGACCCCTGGCGAAGCGTTCAAACCGCCTGGTGAAGGGCGGGAGCCCGCGGCACCGGCGTGTGTACTGGGGTGAGATGCCAAAATCGCGCCAAGCGTTGGACCCAGGCCGGCCATCGCCTTATGGCCTCAGGCAGGTCCACTCTGCCCCGAATCCAGCCGCTCTTGCAACCTTACATGATTACCATTGGACGCGAGAGTAGGTCAATGCGAAATCCCCGTCGCCGAAATCCAAAAGAGGCCGTGCTGACAAGTCAGAGGATGGATTCAAGGAGTTCCAGCCTTTGGAGGCAAGGATAGAGCGGCGATCGATGACTGCACGAGTTGCTGAATGTGGAACTGACAATCCTGGTCAGAAATCGCGCAGGCGCTAGCGGCACGATAGCAGAGCAGCGCTTGCTCTTTTCGGCCTAGCTTGGCGAAAAGATCCCCGCGGGCAAGTTGAAAGAGCGGATTGGACGGATATCGGTCGGTAAGCGGAGCAAGGATGGTGAGCGCCCGTTCATACTGCTGATCGTAACGATGAAGATTCAAAGCAAGGTAAAAGCGAGCGACGCTGGACGTAAGGACTCCCTCGGAGATGGCACGCTCAAGCAAGCGAATGCCGTCCTGTTTTGAACCACCCGGGATGCCCATAAAGAAGCGCAAAATTTTAGCCAAGGCACTAAGAGTATCTACATAGTAATCATACAGACCCAGGCCAAGATCGGCGTCGGCGAGACTCGGGTCGAGCGCCTTGACCCGCAAAAGGTGCTCACGCGCACGCACGCCGGCGCGGGCAGCGTTGCGGCTCTCGGCACGAAGGCCGTACAGGCGCGCTAGAGCGGCGTCGGCCATGCCGGCATAGAAGTGCATCTCCGCAGAATCGCTTTGCTTCAGATCACCTTCGGCAAGCTGGGAAGCTTTTGTGGCGAGAGCCAGATAGTGCTGATCGGAATCCAGCTTGGGCCGGCGGCGGGCGTCACTCATCCCATATTTAAATTCCGCCGAAGTGCACCAGATGCGCCACCAAAGCGCTTCGGCTTCGAGAAGGTATCCCAGAGGATCCTTCGGCCGTTGTTCTTCCATGCGTTTTGCATCCTCAGTGGCTCCATGAAGGTCAAAGGAATAAATCTTCTCGAGGATAGCGGGCGTTTCCGGCGGGAGAGTGAGGCTAGAAGCGGCGGACGGGGAGGCTGCAAGGACGATTGAAAAGCCGAGAAGCAAGAAGCCGCGGGAGAGGGACCAGAGGTTCATTGAGTTCGTCCAGGATCATGGCCGCAAGGTCATTCCTTGCGTTGGACGAGTTTAAGCTGTTCGAGAAGAGTTGCAAACCGAAATGGCTTTTGTAAAAAAACGGAATGAGGCGGGAGCTGCGTTTCCGGAAAACCTTCGGCGTAACCCGACATGAAAACGATGCGAACCTGTGGATGACGATTTGCGACAAGACGGGCAAGCTCAGGGCCGCGGAGGCCAGGCATCACCACGTCGGTGAGTAACAGGTCAAGTTTTCCAGGAAGTTTATTAGAGATTTCCACCGCATGCTGAGCGGTATCGGCTTCCAAAACCTGATAGCCAGCAGAAGAAAGAATTTGGACAACCGCTTGGCGCAAGGAAGCTTCGTCATCTGCAACAAGGATTGTGGCGCCCCTGCCCTCGACGAACTGTGATTCCGCCGCGCCAGAGGAAGGAGAGGCAGGTGGCATGGGGCTCACAACCTCAGCCAATGGAAAATACAGCTCAAACCGTGTACCGACTCCGAGCGCCGTCTCCACCCGGATATGACCGTGGCTCTGTTTCGCAATGCCATAAACAGTGGCAAGACCAAGACCGGTGCCCTTTCCAGGGGGTTTTGTGGTGAAGAATGGTTCGAAAATCTGAGCGCGTGTTTTTTCGTCCATGCCGGAACCGGTGTCGCTCACTTCGAGTACAACCCAATCCCCGGTGATGGCCTCCGATCCAAATCCGTCGCCCGGAAGGCTCGTTGCGTTGCGAGTGGAAATGGTGAGCCGGCCGCCGTGGGGCATCGCGTCACTTGCATTGATTGCCAGATTTGCAATGACCTGCCCGATCTGAGCAGGATTGGAAATGATTCGTGATCTCTTGGCTTCCTGGTGAAAAGTGAGATGAACATCCGGGCCCAAAAGGCGGGGCAGGAGAAACTCCGAATCGGTGAGCGCCTCGCGAAGATCCATTGGATGGAGCTCGAGAACCTGTTTTCTGCTAAAGGTAAGCAGTTGCCGGGTCACGGCTGCGGCTTTGTCAATCGTTCGCTGAATCTGATGCAGATATAAGCGGGAGGGCGAATCTCCAGGCAAAGAGCGATCAAGCAACTCGGTGCAACCGCCAAGCACCATCAACATATTGTTGAAATCGTGCGCCACGCCGCCAGCAAGCCGGCCCAACACTTCCATTTTTTGCGCCTGCCGCACCTGGTATTCGAGCGACCTCTGATCCTTTTCGAGAGCTTTGCGCTTCTGGCTTTGGCGATAGCTGTCGTAGAGAACGCCGGTGGCCTGCGACATGGCTTGAAGGCTGTGTATGTCCCTCTCAGAATAGCCGCCGGAGCGGTTGGCGACAGCAATAAGCCCAACCACTTCGCGGCCTTTGAAGATAGGCACGCCAAGAACGGCGGTTAGTTCAGGATGCCCTGCGGGCAGGCCGCGGGAGCGCGGATCAGACCCAGGTGAGTTGGATATTACGGTCTCGCCCCTCTTGATCACTTCGGCCACTAAATTCTCGGAGAGCTCGACCGCGAAATAGCCCTCAGCAGCGTGCTGTGAGATTTTTTCTTCATGCATCGCGCGATTGAGATTCACATCCAAAACAACGCCGTCGTAGGTGAGGACGCGCAGGATGCCTTGTTCGAGAACGACGCCAAGGAAACCGTAAACACTCTGTGTTTTGTGAATGGCGAAGGTCAGTAGATGGCGGCTCGCAGTGCCCCAATCGCTGGCCTCCAGATAACTATTCAAAACCTGTGTCACGGTACCGAGAATTTCCGTTTTTTCCTGGAGCTCGTCCGCGATCTGCCTGCGCTCGCTGATATCTTCGATAAAGGCCACGGCGCCAGTGATGGAGCCTTGATCGTCGAGAAGGGGAGCAACAGAAATGCTTGCAGGAAACCCCCTGCCCTTACGGTCTATGCGAACGGTTTCAAAGCCCGTGGTCACTTGGCCGGCTAGAGTTTTGCGCATCAGGGCCGCTTGCTCTTCCCTCTTCTCCGGCGGGGCCAAGGAAGCAATGGTTCCAGCAGATTCCTGCTCGTTCAAGCCAAACAAGGACTCGGCGGCTGGATTCCAAGCGGTTATTCTTCCTTGCAGGTCGACACTCAATACGGCCATTGGTGAAGCGTTGATTACCAGGCGGAATTGCTCGCTCCCACGCCGCGCTGCCGCCTGGCGCGCGGTCCGGACAAAATCGAGAATATCGCTTGTTTTGAGGATCAGAAAAAAAGCAGTCCCGACCGAAGCCGCGGAGGTTATGGCTTTTACTGCGACCAGAACCCAATAAACTGGGCGCCAGACCGTCAGGATCTCCACAAAGTGTGTCGCGCCGCAGCTAACAATGAAAACGCCGAAGACCCAGAAGAAATGCGGATCGGGGAGATCGGGGCTGGCACGATGGACCAACTTGACCAAAGCGGCCAAAATCGCCAGATAAGAAAGGCCGATTAGGGCATCGGCGACTACGTTGCTCCAGAGCAGGCGCTGATTGCCGATGTAGCAATAGGAATGAGGAAGAAAGTCCGCGGAGAACAGGGTTCGCGAGCCAAACCAAAGAGCCCCGGTCACCAGGAGAAGAACGAGGAGTACAAATTTCGCTTTGCTGCGAGAAAAGAGCCTAGGGGACTGAGGGACTGACGAGGTACTGGAGGCCATCCAAAACGTTACCTTTCTTGCGGGTACAAGCCAAGCACAGAGCGCTCGCGTAAGGCTTCAAATTAGTTGAAGGGGGTTCGTCAGAATGTTGCGACCCATGCGACGTCAAAAGCCCGCATAGGTTCCCGAACCGATTTTGAGAGGAGAAACATCGGTTCGACTATAGATTTTACTACTGGTCCGAACGAACCCAGAGAGGAAGTCTGACGATGTGCCGCAAGTCCAACAGGCGCTGGGTTGAATCTGAGTTAGGCGGGACGGAGCGGTTTTGTTATTCTCGGCGAGCCAATGACGACGGACGAAAAGACATCCGCTCCCTCTCTCGAGCGCGGCTTGGGCCTGAAAGAGGCCGTGGCGCTCAACATGATCGAGATTGTCGGGATCGGCCCGTTCGTGGTGAGTTCGCTTGTGATTAAAGCCATGGGTGGACCGCAGGCGCTCATTGCCTGGTTTGCGGGGGCTCTCCTAGCAACGCTGGACGGCTTTGTGTGGTCCGAACTTGGCGCTGCGATGCCGAAAGCCGGCGGAACATATGTTTTTTTGAGGGAGGCTTACGGTCCGGAGCGCTGGGGACGTTTGATGTCGTTTTTGTTCGTGTGGCAAACGCTGGTGCAGGCCCCACTCTCGATTGCATCGGCTTCCATTGGTTTCGCGAAGTACGCGGGATATCTGCTCCCGATCTCGGCGCTTCAAGCAAAAATGCTTTCCGGCGCTTTGGTGATTTTCATTGCATTTCTGCTTTATCGGCGAATCACCACGATTGGGAAAATCTCCGTCCTCTTGTGGATCGGAGTGGTGGCAACGATAGTCTGGCTCATCTGGGGAGGAATGCGTCACTTCAACGCCAAGTTGGCCTTCGATTTTCCACCAGGGGCTTTCGACTTTTCCTGGATATGGTTTGCAGGGTTGGGGTCCGCGATGGTGAGCACCATTTACAGCTACTGGGGCTACTACAACATCTGCCATCTCGGGAGTGAAATCAAAGATCCTGAGCGCAACATTCCGCGAGGAATCTTCCTTTCCATCTTCGGTATTGCAATCCTTTATCTCGCAATGCAAACCAGTATCCTCGGAGTCGTGCCATGGCGGGACGCGCAGAACTCTGATTTTATTGCCAGCCTGTTTGTGGAACGCCTGTATGGACATGCCGCAGCACGCATTGTCACGGCGATGATTCTATGGATTGCGGTGGCGTCCGCGTTTTCGGTTTTGCTCGGTGCTTCGCGTGTGCCCTATTCCGCGGCGCAAGATGGGAATTTTTTCCCCGTATTCGGGCGCGTGCACCCCACAAAGCATTTTCCTCACGTTTCGCTACTCTTTCTGGCGGGACTTGCCTTTGTCTTTAGCGTTTCTCTGAAATTGAAACAGGCTATTACCGGTATCTTGGCCATGCGCCTGATAGTGCAGTTCATAGGTCAAGCCGTGGGGGTCATTTTGTTGCGGCGACGCCGAGGAACGGAGGGCTTGCCTTTCAAGATGTGGCTGTACCCGTTGCCCGCGGTACTGACGATGATCGGGTGGGCGTGGCTTTTCTGGCAGACAGGGGCGACGCGAAAATGGGGACTCGCGGAGATCGCTTTAGGAATACTCGCATTTCTCGTTCGCGCCCGGGAAATGCGACAATGGCCATTTGCGAGTCACAGTCGATAGCTGACCGTTGACAGTGAAGAGCAATTGCTTAGGGAATCGGGGGAACAAGTGAGCTTTTCTCGGAGAATATTTGCGAGCATCGCAGTGATTGCTCTGGCAGTCGGGACGCGTCTGACTTGGAGTGTTAGCGCGCAGATAGCTCCGGCGCCAGGAACGGGTCCCGGGCTAGCGGAAACGATTGAGGCAATAGACAGCGCGCGAGTCACCACGCGAATCCTCTACATTACCGCGCACCCCGATGATGAGTCCGCGACTCTTCTGACTTACCTCGCAAGGGGACTGCATGCTGACGTAGCTTTATTGACGCTGACCCGTGGCGAAGGCGGACAAAATGACTTAGGACCCGAGCAGGCGCCGCAGCTTGGATTGATTCGCACACAAGAATTGCTTGCCGCCACGAAAGGCTACGGAATCAAACTGTTTTTCACTCGCGCTCCAGATTTTGGCTTTTCCAAGACTCCGGAAGAAACGCAAAAGGTATGGGGTGATGCAGTGTTGGGAGATATGGTTCGAGTCATTCGGACGTTTCGGCCGAATATCGTGATCAACGGTTGGGGCGGGGTTCACGGAGGGCACGGACATCATCAGACATCGGGGCTGTGGACTCCTCGCGCCGTAAAACTCGCCGCGGACCCGAACGCATTTTCGGAACAGCTCAAAGAGGGCCTGCGGGTCTGGGGCGACGGAAAAAATCCCGTAGAAATCCTGGACACCGAGCGCGGCGGGGCTAGCGCAAGCTCGACCAACGGTTACGCCCTCCCCGTGGATGAAATCTCACCGCTTTGGGGAAAGCCCTGGCGCGAAATTGGCTTAGACGCATTTGCAAACCATCGCTCGCAAGGCATCACGAACTTTCTCGGGTCGCCCTTTCTGCGGCGGCCGCTGGTTCTGATTCGCGAAGATGGCGGCAAGTGGGATCCGATGGAACTGGCCGAGCCTCTTCATGAAATCGGTGATGGCGCCGCATCGGAAGCATCGCTCCGGCCAGCCATGAGCCAGGCCGAATCGGAAATTAGTGCGGCGCGCGACGCGGCACTTGCTCTCAAGTGGGGAGAAGCGGCCAAAGACTTATCAAGCGCGGCGCACAAAATCGCGGACCAGGTTCATCCGGCAGAAAGCGATCCAGAGTCGCCTCAACTTCAGTTCGAACTAGCATCTGTGCAGCGGCGAATTGAGAACGCGCTTGCGCTAGTGGCAGGTGTTCACGTCCGTGCGGACGCCGATAGAGATACCCTTGTCGCAGGAGAATCATTTGGAGTGGCCGTGGAATCGCGCTGCCGCAAGGAAGCTGCTTGCGAGCTTGGCGGCTTGCAATTGAAACTCCCGGCAGAATTCCGAGAAATCAAACGCGAGGGGGATGAGAAAAAAGGCTATCAATTCACGATTGAGGTGACTCACTCTCCTCATTCCATAACGATCTGGGATGAGTTGCTGCCCGAACCACCTCCCTTGGTCTTTGCCGAGCAGGAAGTCACCGTCAGTGGCTACAAATTCACGGCTGAAGTTCCCGTCACGCGCATTGTGGCGAACTCTACGCGCGTGGATCGCGTTCCTTTGCGCATCGTGCCTGCTTACACGCTGGCAGTGGAGCCGAAGCAATACATCGAAGTACTTTCCAAGCCGGGGATGCCGTTTGACCTACTGTTGCGCGTGCATTCCTACGCTACCAAACCGGAAAAAGTAAACGTTGGCGCAGATGTGCCGGAAGGATGGAAAAGTAGTCCGCCGGTGTCGATTGAATTTGCAAGCACGGGCGACAAATACGTGAAGCTGCGAGTCACACCGCCGGAAAAATTAACGGCGGGCAACTACGCTGTAGCTGCTTATGCAAAGCGCGGGGATGAAAAATTTACAACGTCCCTCGAACCGTTGGTCACTTTGCCTACTCAATTTTGGGAAGAACCTGCAAAGTGCACAGTCCTGGCGTTTGATGTGAAAGTACCCGAAAACCTGCGGGTCGGCTATATCACCGCGGAGGGCGAGCCCATCCCAGATGCCTTGCGAATGCTCGGCATTCACGTGGAAACCCTCGACGCGCAAGCTCTGGCGTTCGGCGATCTTTCAAAATTTGATGCCATCGTGGTAGGTGTGCGCGCCTACGAACTGCGGCCGGAGCTGCCAGGGGCAAACCAGCGGCTGCTCGATTACGTGTCGAATGGCGGCACACTGGTCGTGCAGTACAACCGCGATTTTGCATGGGACAAGACGCAGTATGCGCCCTACCCGGCTCTGATCTCGCCCCCTTTGCCACCAGCCAAAGAGGGTGTTCCCCAAAGGCCGCGACCCTTGCCACGCATCACCGACGAAACTTCTCCGGTCAAATTCCTGAAGCCGGAAGATGCGCTGCTGAATACGCCGAACAAAATTACGCTCGACGATTTTAAAGGGTGGGTGCAGGAGCGCGGCCTCTATTTCTGGACGCAATTCGACCCCAAATATACTGCGTTGCTAGCCATGAACGACCCCGGAGAGCCAGAACTCAATGGCGCGCTGGTCTACGCAAAATATGGCAAAGGTACTTACATTTACACGGGGCTGGCTTTCTTCCGGCAATTGCCCGAAGGGGTTCCCGGAGCCTACCGGCTGTTTGTGAACTTGCTCACCCCTTCAAGAACGAAGTAGACCAACTCGACACATCCGAACGGAGCGCGCGTGGGCGTGCTATCCTTTTTGCCCAGAGAGGCTAAATGCGTATGAAAACATATCTCGCAGCGCTTTTTTTTCGCCGTGCGAGTCGGAAAGCGCTGCTCGTGTCGCTTGCCGCTGTGATCGCTGTCGCCGGCGTGACTCAGGCCGGGGCGCAGAAAGACAAAAAAAAGAAAACCGATCAATCGTCGTCCGACAAGATCACGCTTCCCATGACCGACGAGCAGCAGATCGATTACATGCTTTCGGAAATGCTGGGAGCCTGGCAATTGGGTGACATTGAAAAAATGCACTCCAAGTACGCCGACGATGTCTCCATGGTGAACGGTTCCTGGGCTCCACCAGTGATTGGGTGGACCAATTATCTGGCCATTTATCAGCAACAGCGCGCACGCATGCAGCAAGTCCGCCTGGAGCGGTCCAATACTTACGTAAAGGTGAGCGGAAACATCGGATGGGCATGCTATCAGTGGGATTTCTCAGGCCTCGTGGATGGCCAGCCAGCCCAATCTCAGGGCCACACAACGGTGGTCGTCCAAAAGCGCGGCGACCACTGGGTCATCGTACACAATCACACTTCCCAGGTGCAGGGAGCCCCTGCACCTTCACCGGAAAATGTCCCTCCCCAACAGCCCGCCAAACCGAACGGGCACTGATTGCTTCGCTGGCCCCCGTAGCGGATAGGCGTTAGAAGTTCTGCTTCAGGCCTTCGTAGATCCACAGCCCGCCCGCAAGCAATAGAAGCGCTCCGGACAGGACACCGCTGATAAGCAAAGGACGCGAGAGCATAGTGATCTTTGCAACGAGCTCGCGCTGCTCCTTGGCCATGTGGTCTTCCGCTGCATCGAGGAAGATCTGGTCGTCCTCGTGGCTTGAGAGAACACTACGCCAGATAAACAGGATAACGAATATGGCGGTAGCGATCCCCCAGGCGATCAAAAGGTAGAGAACCGGCCCGTGAAGCGTAGATTCCATGGATTCCATGGTGACCTCCCGTTGGAACCGTTCCGCGGTGCCAACCCGGACCAGGCTGGCAAGGGGTTATGGGGATTTCTAACACAAAGTATAGCACCAAGAATCCAGAATACTAGTGATGAGCATCACTTTCGTGGATGCAAGGGCTGTCTTTGGCAGGCTGTCAATTCCTTATGACATTTGTGGCGCACCTCGCCTTCGTTGACACGATTCAGCTGGCTCGTTAGACTGGAAATCGTACCGTCCGTTCCTGCCTGCGCGGTTCCCCGGTAGCTCAACGGTAGAGCATTCGGCTGTTAAC
>Ga0187778_10000116_pt1 | contig 50411 bp, 47 predicted proteins | sample 1015_Q2_SP5_20_M_FD_132418 | JGI IMG/M metagenome (GOLD analysis project Ga0187778, IMG submission 132418) | Tropical peat soil microbial communities from peatlands in Department of Meta, Colombia - 1015_Q2_SP5_20_MG | ecosystem: Environmental > Terrestrial > Soil > Wetlands > Peat | place...
GTGGACATAGGCCTCAACGGCGAACTTAGTCGCCGGCAGAGCTCCCGCCTGCGACGTGACATACAAGCGATCCAACTTCAGTCCATCGGTGAGTTTGAGCCACCGCTCGATGCCGCCGTCATCTCTATCGGATCCGTCATGGTCCTGTATTCGCCGTATCCATTCGCGCCGTAGCGCGCGATCCTGAAGCTTGGCCATCAGCGCGGCGTCTTTTCGGGGAATGGCGGCCTGATAGACGTAGCGGTTTAAGGCCCACGCCTGCACTTGGCCGAAGTTCATCTTTCCGCCGTGCAGCATTTTGTGAAATGGGTGAAGGTTGTGATAGCGTTCGTCGCCGATCTTGCGCAACCGGCGTTCCAGTTCCTCGGGAGTGAAGATCTCGGATGCCATTATCGTCCCCATTTTCCAGCACGGAATCGTTCGCCTTATAAGCGCGCTTTGTCGTTGACATAGGTCAAACGGATCGCGCCCAGGGACGAGGTTTCCGGGACGACGCTACGCGAGGGTCTCGCTTTGTCGCGGCTGCGCTCGATCTAATTCTTCAGTCGATATCCGGTCTTGAAGAACCACCAGACGATGGCGAGGCAGACGGCGAGAAAAACCACCGTCATCGCCAGGCTCACTTCGATATTCACGTCCGCGATGTCGAAAAAGCTCCAGCGGAAGCCGCTGATCAAATAGACCAACGGATTGAACAGCGTCACCGTGCGCCAGAACGGCGGCAATACGCTCGTCGGATAGAAAGTGCCGCCGAGGAACGTCAAGGGCGTGATGATCAAGAGCGGCACGGCCTGTAATTTCTCGAAACCGTCGGCCCATAGCCCGAGAATGAAGCCGAACAGGCTGAAACTGACGGCGGTGAGGATCAAAAAGCCGAGCATCCAGACCGGATGTGCGATGTGGATCGGCACGAACACCCCCGAGGTCGCTAGGATGATAATGCCGAGGATAATCGATTTGGCGGCCGCCGCGCCGACGTAACCGAGCACGATTTCGAACGAGGACACCGGAGCGGAAAGGATTTCGTAAATCGTGCCGACGAAGCGCGGGAAGTAGATGCCGAACGCCGCATTGGTCACGCTTTGCGTTAACAGCATCAGCATGATCAATCCCGGCACGATGAATGAGCCGTAACCGACGCCGTCAATCTGGGTGATGCGGGAGCCGATCGCCGCGCCGAACACGATGAAATAGAGCGAAGTCGAGATTACCGGGGACACGACGCTTTGAAACAGCGTCCTCCCGGTCCGCGCCATCTCATACCTGAAAATTGCCCGCACGGCGTAGAGGTTCATCGCCTCTCTCTCACAAGGTCGACGAAAATGTCCTCCAGCGAACTCTGCGTCGTGCGCAGATCCTTGAATCTGATTCCAGCGCTCTGCAGGTCGTCGAGCAGCGCCGTGATCCGGGTATGCTCGCCCTTGGTGTCATAGGTGTAGGTCAGTTCCGTGCCTTCGCCGCTTAAAGCCAACCCATAGCCCTGGAGCGCGGCCGGGATTTCAGAAAGCGGATAACGCAATTCCAGCGTCAATTGTTTCTTGCCGAGCTTGCGCATCAGTTCGGTCTTGTGTTCCACCAGGATGATCTCGCCCCTGTTGATGACGCCGACCCGGTCGGCCATCTCTTCGGCTTCCTCGATGTAATGGGTAGTGAGGATGATAGTAACGCCGGAGGCGCGCAGCGAGCGGACGAGCTGCCACATCTCCTTTCGCAACTCGACATCGACACCCGCGGTCGGCTCGTCGAGGAACAGGATTTGCGGCTCGTGCGCCAACGCCTTTGCGATCATGAGCCGGCGCTTCATGCCGCCGGAGAGCGTCCGGATCATGGCGTCGCGCTTGTCCCACAGGGAGAGCTCCTTGAGCACCTTGGCGATGACGTCGGGATTGGCCGGCTTGCCGAACAGGCCGCGCGAGAAGCGCATGGTCGCCGGCGGCGTCTCGAACGCATCGGTCGTCAATTCCTGCGGCACGAGCCCGATCAGCGCCCGCGCGGCGCGATAGTCGGCAATAATGTCATGCCCGTCCACTTCGACGGCGCCCGACGAGGGATTGACGATGCCGCAGATGATGCTGATCAGCGTTGTCTTGCCGGCGCCGTTGGGGCCGAGCAGCGCGAAGATTTCGCCGTGGCGTATCTCCAGGTTGATGTCCTTGAGCGCCTGGAACCCACCGGCATAGGTCTTGCTGAGATGCGAGACGGAGATTGCGGGGGTCATTCCCTTCAAAGCCAAGGCCGCGCGGTCTTCGCTTTCCGCTCGAAGCTGTCGATCTTGTCGTGCTTGCGCAACGTCAGCCCGATTTCGTCGAGGCCGTTGAGAAGCGCGTGCTTGCGATGCGGATCGATGTCGAATTTGACCGTGCCGCCGTCGGGGCCGCGGATTTCCTGCTTTTCCAGATCGACGGTCAGCGTCGCATTGGCGCCGCGGTCGGCATCGTCGAACAGTTTTTCCAGGTCTTCCGGCGAGACCTTGATGGGCAGCACGCCGTTCTTGAAGCAGTTGTTGTAAAAAATATCGCCGAACGACGTCGAGATCACGCAAGTGATGCCGAAGTCCTTGAGCGCCCATGGCGCGTGCTCGCGCGAGGAGCCGCAGCCGAAATTGTCGCCGGCGACCAGAATCTTGGCCTTGCGATAGGCCGGCTTATTGAGCACGAAATCGGGGTTTTCGCTGCCGTCGTCGCCATAGCGCTTCTCGGCGAACAAGCCCTTGCCGAGCCCGGTTCGTTTGATCGTCTTCAGATATTGCTTTGGAATGATCATGTCGGTGTCGACATTGATCATTTTGATCGGGGCGGCGACGCCTTCGAGCACCGTGAATTTTTCCATGTTGCATCTTCCGTATCGCGTCCTAAGGCAAGCGGTATCTTGGGAAAGCGGAATTGCCGTTTCGCGGGAGACTTAATGAGGGCTCCGCCGGCCCGGGTCAAGTCTGCGCCGCCGCCGGCGCCTCGGCCGTAAATTTCGATTCGCGCTCCAGCGTGCATACCTGAATGTGATACTCGGTATAGTACTTTTCGCGCGCCAGTTTCTGCGCCGCCCGGTGTTCGGCATTGGTCTGCCAGGCGCGCTGGCCTTGTTCGTGTTCGAATTCGACGATTGCGACCCGTTCGCCGTCGTTCGCAAAAAAGTCCTTATGTGAGACATAGCCCGGCATCATCCGCGCCAGCTCGTTCATGCGATTGGCGAGCGCGACATATTTCTCCCGTAGGCCGGGCTTTAAGCGCGAACGGAACACCGTGACGATCATGGCTTTACTCCTTTTTCAACCCTGTTTCTCATGCTTTGGCATGGCTGCGAGTTCCGTCACCCACGGGCGCGCCGAGCGCCACCAGATTTGCCGCCGCGGCGCGAGCTGATCGCGCTGGCGCAAAATGCCGACCCGCAATGTATAAGACGGCTGCACGCCTCCTCCGAGGGTCGTCGAATAGATCGGCGATCCGCATTTGCCGCAAAACGCCTGCACCCGCGGCTTGCCGCTTTCCGCGGTGGTCTTGACGTAAATCGCGGGCTCTCCGGTCACTTTAAGGCTTGCGCCTGGCACCGGGATGGAAACGCGAAACGCGGTGCCGGTCGCGGTCTGGCAATCGGTGCAATGGCAAATTTGCACCTTTTGCGGATCGGCCTCAGCCTCGATCCTGATGGCACCGCAAGAACAGGCTCCGTCCACTTTCATGACATTCTCCTTACGAGTTTCTCCTTACGAATTTTCCTTTTCTGCTAGCCGGCAGCTTGTTCGATGGCCGCCATGTCGGCGTCGGACAGGCCGAAATGATGGCCGATCTCGTGCACCAGCACATGCTTGACGATGGCGCCCAGCGTCTCGTCGTGCTCAGCCCAATAATCGAGGATCGGGCGCCGATAGAGCCAAATCATATTCGGCATCTGAACGGGCGCGCTCTCCGAGCGGAAGGGCAGTCCGACGCCGTGAAATAGGCCGAGCAGGTCGAATTCGCTCTCGGCGCGCATCTCGTCCAGCACCTCCTCGCTCGGGAAATCGTCCACCTGGATGACGACGTCGGCGGCAAGATCGCGAAACTTCTCCGGCAAGTGACGAAAAATCTCGCTGGCCAGCACTTCCAGTTCGGCCAGCGAGGGCGCCTTGACCGGCCGCCAGGCGAGCGGATCGGAGATAAGATCGGCCATAATCCTGCTCTACACTTCCTTGCAATTTATCACCTCCCCCTGGAGGGGGGAGGCCGATGCCGAAGGCATCGGGAGGGGTTAATCTTCGGCGAGAAGTATCACCCACCCCGGCTGCTTTCGCGGCCAGCCCTCTCCCTCTAGGGAAGGGTTTAGCTCAACGCGATTGGGCGGTTTCAATGAAACGATTTTTTGTGATTGCGATTCTCGCCGCTTTGGGTATCGGCCTCGCGCCGTCAACGCGCGCCCAGCAGGCCTCGCCGGTCGCGGAGCCAAGCTTGACGACGCCGCCCGCGCCGCCCCCGCGCTATTCGCGGCGGCGCCTCGTGATCAATCCGCCGCCTTTACTGTATAGGCGTTGTATCGACTGGTACGAATTGCAGAACCGGCCGAGCGGCACGGTTCTTTATCCGCAAATGCGCTGCTGGTGGGTGCGAGGGTGACCGTCATTCGGGGACGCGGGCGCCCCCGCTGCGGAGCTTGTCATCGGGCCGGCCACTTCGGGCCGGACCCGTTGGTGGCGCCCCGGAATGACGATCAGTTCCACTCGCGCACGTCGACGAAGTGTCCGGCGATTGCTGCAGCGGCCGCCATGGCCGGCGAAACGAGGTGCGTGCGGCCTTTATAGCCTTGCCGGCCTTCGAAATTGCGGTTCGACGTGGAGGCGCAGCGCTCGCCCGGCGCAAGCTTGTCGGGATTCATGGCCAGGCACATCGAGCAGCCCGGTTCGCGCCATTCGAAGCCGGCCTTGACGAAGATTTTGTCGAGCCCTTCGGTCTCGGCCTGCTCTTTGACCAATCCCGAGCCGGGCACGATCATGCCTTTGACGTTGCTGTTGACGGTCTTGCCGTCCACCACCTTGGCGACTTCGCGCAAATCCTCGATCCGCGCATTGGTGCAAGAGCCGATGAACACGCGATCGATGGCGATATCGACGATCTTCTCGCCACCTTGCAGCCCCATATAGTTGAGCGCCCGTTCGACGGCTTCACGCTTCTTTTCGTCGGCGATGTCGGCAAGCCGCGGCACCCGGCCGGTCACCGAGATGACCTGTTCGGGACTGGTGCCCCAGGTTACGAGCGGCGGCAGTTTCGCTGCGTCGAGTTTCACCTCGCGGTCGAATTGCGCGCCGTCGTCGGAGGCGAGCGTCTGCCAATAGCGCATGGCCGCGTCCCAATCCTTGCCCTTCGGCGCCTTGGGGCGGCCTTTCAAATAGGCATGGGTCTTCTCGTCGGGCGCAATGAAGCCGGCTTTGGCGCCACCCTCGACCGACATGTTGCAGACCGTCATGCGGCCTTCCATCGACAATGCGCGGATCGCTTCGCCGGCATATTCCAGCGCATAACCGGTGCCGCCCGCGGTGCCGATTTCGCCGATAATGGCGAGGATGATGTCTTTGGCGGTCACGCCCGGCGGCAGCTTGCCGTCGACGACCGCGCGCATGTTCTTCGACTTGGTCTGGACCAGCGTCTGCGTGGCGAGCACGTGCTCGACTTCCGAAGTGCCGATGCCGTAGGCGAGCGCGCCAAACGCGCCGTTGGTCGCGGTGTGGCTGTCGCCGCATACCAGCGTTACGCCCGGAAGCGTAAAGCCTTGCTCCGGTCCGATGATGTGGACGATGCCCTGGCGCTTGTCGAACTCGTTGTAATATTCGAGCCCGAAGTATTTCGCGTTCTCCGCGAGGTGGGCGATCTGCGCCGCGCTTTCAGGATCGGGATTGGGCAGATTGCGATCGGTCGTCGGCACGTTGTGATCGACGACGAGCAGCGTCTTTTCCGGCGCATGCACTTTTCGCCGCGATAGGCGCAAACCTTCGAAGGCCTGCGGGCTCGTCACTTCGTGGACGATGTGGCGATCGATATAGATCAGGCAGGCGCCGTCCGGCGCTTCCTCGATCAGATGGTCGTCCCAGATCTTATCGTAGAGCGTGCGGGGCTTGGCCATGGTGGAAGCTATTTCAGAAGAATGCGGCGGGTGGATTACTCCGCCGCTTTGTCGCCGCCGCTCTCCTCTAAGTCTTCGGCGGCGTGATCCTGGCGCTCGAAGATGCGCGCCGACTTGCCGCGGCGGCCGCGCAGATAATACAGCTTGGCGCGGCGCACCTTGCCGCGGCGAACGACCTCGATCGAGTCGATCATCGGCGAGTAGAGCGGAAAGACGCGCTCGACGCCTTCGCCGTAGGAAATCTTGCGCACCGTGAAGTTTTCGTTCAGCCCCGAACCGGCGCGGCCGATGCACACGCCCTCGTAGGCCTGCACGCGGGTGCGCTCGCCTTCGACGATTTTGACGTTGACGATCAGCGTATCCCCCGGCTGGAAATCGGGGATTTCCTTGCCGGCGGAAAGCTTCGCCACTTGTTCGTTTTCGATTTCCTTGAGCAGGTTCATGGCGAATTCTCCATCGGCTGCGCCGCCGTCGCGCCGTTCCGACCGGGGGTAAACGGGTTGGCGCAGCTTCTACGCTACCGCGCGGGCTTTGTCACCTCGTCGTCACCCGGTCCGCGATCCGCCCCGCAATCGCTGCAGGAAGGCCCGCCAGAGGTCCGGCCGCCGCTCGCTGGTCAGCTTTTCGGCCGCGGCGCGGCGCCAAGCAGCTATCTTGGCATGATCGCCGGAAAGAAGGACCTCCGGAATCGGCTGCCCTTCCCACAGCTGTGGCCGGGTATAGTGCGGATATTCCAGAAGGCCGCCGGCGAAGCTTTCTTCGGCCGCCGAAAGGGCCGCGCCCATCACGCCAGACAGGAGCCGCACGCAAGCGTCGATCAGCGCCATGGCGGCGATCTCGCCGCCGGACAGCACATAATCGCCGATCGACACCTCTTCCAGGCCGCGCGCCGCGATGACGCGCTCATCGACGCCCTCGAAACGGCCGCAGACGAGCATCGCGCCCGCGCCGTGGGCGAGCGCCTCGACCCGGACCTGGGTCAGCGGCGTGCCGCGCGCCGATAACAATAGCCGCGGACGCCGATCCGTCGCGGTCGCGTCGATCGCGCGCGCAAGCACGTCGGGCTTCATCACCATACCCGGGCCGCCGCCGGCCGGCGTGTCGTCGACGCTGCGGTGCCGATCGGTCGCAAACCGGCGAATATCGACGACTTCGAGCGACCATCCGCCGCCCGCGAGCGCCTTGCCGGCGAGACTCGCGCCGAGCGGACCCGGGAACATTTCCGGGAAAATCGTCAGAACACTCGCCCGCCACGGCATTACCCTCTTCCCTTGCGGGGGAGAGTGGAGTGGCGCCGGCGGGCGCCGGCGGCGGTTCGGGTGAACGGGCGTTTTCCGGTCGGACTTCTCACCCGGCTCGGTTTCGCCGCGCCGTCCGCGCCCGCGAGTGGAGATGGATCAACAACGATCGTTCCTGCCGGAAGATTCACCTCCGGCACGGTCGCCGCGTCGAACGGCAACATCTCGGTTTTGTTGCCGATCTCCGGCCGCACCTCGACGATATCGCCGGCGCCGAAATTGTGGATCGCGACCACCGTGCCGCGTGGCCTTCCGTCGCGGTCGACGGCGCGCAGCCCGACCAAATCGGCATGGTAATATTCGTCGGGCGCCTGCGGCTGCGGCAGGCGCTCGCGCGGCACATAGAGTTTCGCATTGGCAAGCCGTTCCGCCGCATCGCGGTCGGCGACGCCCGATAATTTTGCGACGAAAAAGTCCTTACCCGGTCGCAGCGTCTCGATCGTAAAAGTGCGGCCGTCCTCCGTTTCGAGTTGACCGTAAGTCGCGATTGCCGCGGGCTCGGCGGTGAACGAGCGCAGGCGGACCTCGCCGCGGAGGCCATGGGCGACGCCGATTTGTCCGAGACAGATGCGCGCGCCCGGCATTTCCGCTAGCTCGCAGCTGGCGTGGCCGTCGGGGCATTACCGCCGGCCGCTGCCGGCGCGCCGCCGGCGGCGGCTTTGGCGGCTTCTTCCTTGGCCTTGCGTTCCTTGCGCGGAATGGCCTTTTCCGGATTGTTCCGCTTCGGCCGCTTCATGACGCCGGCCGCGTCGAGAAAGCGCATGACGCGATCGGACGGCTGCGCGCCCTTGGCCATCCAGGCCTTAGCCTTTTCGATGTCCCATTTCAGCCGCTCGGTCTTGTCCTTCGGCAAAAGCGGATTGAAATAGCCGAGCCGCTCGATGAAGCGGCCATCGCGGGGCGCGCGGCTGTCGGCGACGACGATGTGATAGACCGGCCGCTTTTTGGTGCCGGCGCGTGCCATGCGAATAACGAGAGACATTCAGTTTCCTTTCTCGATTTTGTCATTCCGGATCCGAGCGCAGCGTGGAGTGCGGAATGACGGGATACGGTCATTGGACAAAACGATTACTTCTTCTTCCCGAAGCCCGGAAGATTGCCGGGGAACTTCGGTCCAAGTCCGGGAAGTCCACCGGGAAGTCCACCGGGCAGTCCTGGAAAATTCGGCGGCAGGTTCGGCAGGCCGGGCATTTTCGGCGGCAAGCCGCCCGGCATTTTCTCCGCGAGCTTGGCCATCTCTTCCGGGCTCGGCATGCCACCGCCAAAGCCGAGCATGTTGGCGAGCCCCGCCATCGGACCGCGCTTGGCGCCGCCCATCGCCTTCATCACGTCGGCCATGGTGCGGTGCGTTTTGAGAAGCTTGTTGATGTCTTCCGGTTTGGTGCCGGAACCGGCGGCAATGCGGCGTTTGCGGCTCGCTTTGAGCACGTCTGGGTTGCGGCGTTCCTGCGGCGTCATCGAATCGATGATCGCCATTTGCCGCTTGAGCACTTTCTCATCTAAGTTGCGCTCGGCGAGCTGATTTTTGATCTTGGCGATGCCGGGCATCATCGCCATCAGCCCGGTCATGCCTCCCATGTGCTGCATCTGCGCAAGCTGCTCGCGCAGATCGGCGAGATCGAAGGCGCCCTTGCGCATCTTCTCGGCGACGCGCGCAGCCTTTTCGGCGTCGATGGTCGCGGCCGCCTTTTCCACGAGCGAAATGATGTCGCCCATGCCGAGAATGCGGTCGGCAATCCGCGCTGGATAGAAATCCTCGATCGCATCGAGCTTCTCGCCCGTGCCGATGAGTTTGATCGGCTTGCCGGTGACCGCGCGCATCGACAGCGCCGCGCCGCCGCGGCCGTCGCCGTCGATCCGGGTCAGCACGATGCCGGTGAGGTTAAGCCGCTCGTTGAAGGCGCGCGCAAGATTGACAGCGTCCTGGCCGGTCAGCGCGTCGGCGATCAGAAGCACTTCGTGCGGATTGGCGGCGCGGCGCACTTCGGCGGCCTCGGCCATCAGCGCTTCGTCGAGCGTAAGCCGGCCGGCGGTGTCGAGCAGCACGACGTCGTATCCGCCGAGCCGCGCCGCTTGTATGGCGCGGCCGGCAATCTGCACCGGCGTCTGTCCCTCGACGACGGGAAGCGTCTCGACGCCGACCTGACGGCCGAGTACCGCGAGCTGTTCCATGGCGGCGGGACGGCGCGTATCGAGCGATGCCATCAGCACCTTGCGCTTCGAAATGTCCGTAAGGCGCTTGGCGATCTTTGCGGTGGTCGTGGTTTTGCCCGAACCCTGCAATCCCACCATCATGATCACGACCGGAGCCGGTGCGTTGAGGTCGATCGGCTGCGCGCTCGTGCCCAAGGTCTCGATCAATTGGTCGTGCACGATCTTCACGACCATCTGGCCGGGAGTGACGGATTTAATCACTTCCACGCCGACGGCGCGCTGTTTGACCTGTTCGGTGAAGCTGCGCGCGACATCGAGCGCCACGTCGGCCTCAAGGAGCGCGCGCCGCACTTCGCGCAGCGCGGCCTCGACGTCGGCTTCCGACAGCGCGCCGCGCCGGGTGAGCCGGTCTAGTATCCCATTAAGGCGTTCCGAAAGACTGTCGAACATCGCCATCCTTTTTCATCGTCATGCCCGGGCTCGACCCGGGCATCCATGCGGCCGAACCGCGGCATGGATTGCCGGATCAAGTCCGGCAATGACAATGACGCCCGAGGGCGCATCGCGCTATCGGGCGTTTGCCTCCGGCCTCTGGGGCCGGTCGGCGGCTAAATTTAGGTCTCTTAAACGAGAACGCACGGAAGCTAGTGATGGCTTGCCGCGCTGTCAACCGAGCGGATTCGCAATACGAGACGCTATCCCGGCGAGCTCTGACCCGATTTGACCAAGACATAGACATTGACGACGAGCTTCTTCGCATCGGTCGTGGCCGGATCCGTCACATATTCCTCGATGAACATGTCCTTGGCTTCGAGCCGCTTGTCGTCGAGATAATTGGTGATCGCCTCGTACGTGTTGTCGAGGTCGTCGTACGAGCCGCGATGAACGAATTTGAGCGCTTTCCCCTCCGGCGAACGGCCGAGGGCAAGTTCGCCGCGCGGCGGATCTTTGGGAGCCGCCGCGATCGGCACCGCCGCCTCGTAATCGAACCCGGTATCGTCGGTCGCCGTGAAAATCGTCATCGGCATGCCGTCGGGCTTGATGCCTTCCTTGTCGAGATAGCTGTTGATCTTCTTGAGCGAGCCTTTGATGATTTCGAAGGCTTTGTCCCAGGTGCCGGTTCCCTTGACATAGACGATCGTCTTGGCGGCAAGCGTCGCATCCTCGCCGAACACGTCGCCCGGTTGCGCCGGGGTCGTCGACGGGCCGATTTGCGTCGGCGTGTTCGGCGGAGCCGGCGCTTGTGCAAACGATGGGGTTGCGGGAGCAATGAAAATTGCCAGGGTTGCGCCCGCTATAACGGTGCGCAGCACTCCGAACGGCATCGCGTTCTCCTTAAACGAGCGGGGTTGCCACCGCCGACGTGATTCTGCAGTCGCCCCGCTTGCTTTACCACGTCGGCGCGGACTCGCCTTGCCCAAATTTCCGTCGCTGCTAGGACTTAAGTTAGATTTGCGGTCGGCCGACCGACTGCGCATATAAACGCTGAGATTTGGGCGTTATTGCGAGCTTTTCCAGCGGACGCGTTATGATCAAGGACCACTTATAGTCATGGGCGCTCCCTCCATCGGCGCTTTGGCCAACCGGGACTTCGACAAAATGAACGGCCTCGGCAACGAGATCGTCGTGGTCGATTTGCGCGGCGCGCCAAAGGCGATCGAGCCCGCCGAAGCGCGCGCGGCCGCGCGGCAGGAGCCGTACGATCAGCTCATGGCGCTCTATCCGGCGCGCGGCGACGCGGATGCCGCGATCCGCATCTATAACAGGGACGGCTCGGAGGCCGCGGCCTGCGGCAACGGCATGCGCTGTGTCGCCGCTCTCGTCAGTGCGCAGACTGGCCGGCCGCGATTGAGATTCGAAACCGCCGCCGGCGTGATTCCCTGCTGGCGCGCGGAGGGCGGCCTTTTTACCGTCGATATGGGCCCGCCGCGCTTGCGCTGGAATGAGATTCCGCTGGCGCGCGAATTTGCCGACACGCGCGCGATCGAACTCGCTTTCGGGCCGCCCGGCGCGCCGCTCCTGCGATCGCCGTCCGCCGTGAGCATGGGCAATCCGCATGCCATTTTCTGGGTCGACGATCCGGCGGCTTACGACCTCGCCGCGATCGGCCCCAAGCTCGAACACGATCCGCTGTTTCCGGAGCGCGCCAATATTACCCTTGCGGCGACGCCGTCCCGCGAGCACGTCGTGATCCGGACCTGGGAACGCGGCGCCGGGCTGACCGCAGCTTGCGGATCGGCGGCCTGTGCCGCCGCTGTCGCGGCAGCGCGGCTTGATCGCGCCAACCGCCGTGTGACGGTTAGTTTGCCGGGCGGCGATCTCGCCGTCGAATGGCGCGAGAGCGACGGCCACGTGCTGATGACCGGCCCCGTTGCCTACGAGCACAAGGGCCGGTTCGATCCGGCTTTATTCGCAGAGCCAAACAGCGCGGTGAGCCGATGAGCGTCGACGTCGTCACCTTCGGCTGCCGTCTTAATGCCGCCGAATCCGAAGTCATCAGGCGCGAGGCCGAGCGCGCCGGCTTCGCCGATACCGTCGTGGTCAACACTTGCGCGGTGACGACGGAGGCCGTGCGCCAGGCGCGGCAGGCGATCCGGGCGCTCCGCCGCCGGCGCCCGCAGGCGAGAATCATCGTCACCGGCTGCGCGGCGCAGACCGAGCCGCAAACCTTCGTTGCCATGGCCGAGGCCGACCGCGTCATCGGCAATGCCGAGAAGCTGTCCGCCGCCGCCTGGGCGAAAGCGCGCGCCGCCTTCGACACCGAAGGCTCGCCGAAAGCGATCGTCAACGACATCATGGCGGTGAAGGAGACCGCCTCGCATCTCGTCGACGCCTTTGCCGGCCGCGCACGCGCGTTCGTCCAGGTGCAAAACGGCTGCGATCACCGCTGCACGTTCTGCATCATTCCTTTTGGCAGGGGCAATTCCCGCTCGGTGCCGATCGGGGCCGTGGTCGAAGACGTGCGCCGGCTCGTCGCCAACGGCTATGGCGAGATCGTGCTCACCGGCGTCGATATCACGAGCTACGGCGCCGACCTACCCGGCGCGCCGAAACTCGGTACGCTGGTCAAGCAGATCCTCAAACACGTGCCGGAACTAAAGCGCTTGCGTTTGTCGTCGATCGATTCCGTTGAAGCCGACCGCGATCTTCTCGATGCCGTCGCCGGCGAAGCTAGGCTGATGCCGCATCTGCATCTCTCGCTGCAATCGGGCGACGATCTCATCCTCAAGCGCATGAAACGGCGGCATAGCCGTGCCGAGGCGATCGCGTTTTGCCGGATGGTGCGGCAATCGCGGCCGGATATGGTGTTCGGCGCCGATCTGATCGCTGGGTTCCCGACTGAAAACGACGATATGTTCCGCCGCTCGCTCGAACTCGTCGAGCAATGCGGCTTGACCTATCTGCACGTGTTTCCGTTCTCGCCGCGGCCGGGAACCCCGGCGGCGCGGATGCCGCAAATCGACGGCAGCGTCGTCAAGGAGCGCGCGCGGCGCTTGCGCGAATGCGGTGCGCTGGCGCTGACGCGGCATCTTGACGGCGAGGTCGGCGCGCGGCGGCGAGTGCTCACGGAATCACGGCACATCGGCCGCACCGAACATTTCACCGCCGTGAAACTCGCCGCTCCGGCGGAGCCGGGGACTATCGTGGAACTGACGATTGCCGCCCACGACGGCGCGCAGTTGCTGGCGGCTTGAAGCGCCGCCTTCTCGGACTGCAGGCAGCGGGGAGCGAGCGGGAGCCAAAGGGAACCATGACGATGCAGCAAACAGGCGATCATCGCATCACGACGCTGGAAGCGCTTGAGGCGCTATACGACAAGCCCTATGGCCCGTCGCTCGTCAAAGAGATCGATCACATCAACGCGAATTATCGGACCTTCATCGAGGCGGCGCCGTTCTTTGCGCTCGCGACCGTTGGGCCTGAGGGCCTCGATTGCTCGCCGCGCGGCGACGCGGCCGGCTTCGTGCGCGTCAAGGACGAAAAGACGCTCTTGATCCCGGATCGCCGCGGCAACAATCGCATCGATTCCTTGCGCAACATCGTCGGAGATCCGCGCGTGGCGCTGTTGTTTCTTATTCCCGGCGTCGGCGAAACGATCCGCGTGATCGGCCGCGCCGGCATCTCCACCGATCCGTCGCTCACCGAGAGTTTTGTCGTCAACGGCAAGGCGCCGCGGACCGTCATCGTGGTCGCGGTCGAGCGGGTCTTCTTTCAGTGCAGCAAAGCCATCGTGCGCTCGAAATTGTGGGATCCGGCGCTGCATGTCGATCGCGACAGCCTGCCGAGCGCGGGGACGATTCTCGCCGGCATCAGCGGCGGCAAGATCGGCGGGCCGGAGCATGACCGCGGCCAGCCGCAGCGAATCAAGGAGACGCTGTACTGATTTCTGGCTCGCTCGCTCGCTCGCCCGCGGCGTCCTCCCCGCGCCAACCGCACCGCGCCAGCGCCGCGCGCATATGGTCCGGGACCGGGGCGACGGCGCGAATCGGTGGACGATTTTTGTAGAGCGGCACGACGACTTCGCGGGCGTGCAGGTGCAGCACCGGTCCGCCCCGGCGCGGCGCATTGCCGTAGATCGCATCGCCCAGGATCGGCCAGCCCATCGCGGCGCAGTGGACGCGAAGCTGATGGGTGCGCCCGGTCAAAGGCTCAAGCGCGAGCCAGGTCAATTTCTGTCGGGCATTCTCTTGGACGTTCTCTTGGGCGCTCTCTTGTGGGCTCTCTTGTTGGTTCTCTCGGGCGCTTGAGGCGCATTGCCCCATCACCCGCCATTGGGTCACCGCAGGCTGGCCGGCGGGATCGTGCTTCATCCACCAGCCGCGCGAGACATCGAGGCGGCCGAGCGGCAGCGCGATTTCGCCTTGCTCGGCATCGGGCCCGCCCTCCACCACCGCCCAATAGGTCTTGCCGATTACGCCGCTCTTGAACAATTTGCCGAGCTGCGCCAGCGCCTTGCGATGCCGGCCGAGCACCAGGCATCCGGACGTATCGCGGTCGAGGCGGTGCGCCAAGGTCGGCGCGCGCGGCAATCCAAACCGCAATGCGCCGAAATGGTCTTCGAGGCTTTCGCCGCCCTTGGGTCCGCGATGCACGGCGAAACCCGCTGGTTTGTCGATCACCAGCATCAGGCCGTCGCGATAGATGAGTCGCGATACCATCTCTTCCGGGTTCATGGCGGAACCGCTATCACGGGCTACGCAACGGCGACAGATCGCGGCATGACCGAAACGAATGACGATATTGGCGAAACGGCGGAACCGGCCGAAGCCGGGGAAAAGTGGTGGCGGCGGCTCGCCGCCGGCCTCAAGCGCAGTTCCTCGGCGCTCGGCGGCGCCATCGCCCATGTCGTCGCCAAACGTCAGCTCGACGAAACGACGGTCGACGAGATCGAGGATGAATTGATCCGCGCCGACCTCGGCGCCGAGACGGCTGGCCGCATCGCCACCGAACTCCGATACGGCCGCTTCCCAAGCGGCATCACCGCGGACGAAATCAAGGCGGTGGTGGCCGCGGAAGTCGAGAAGACGCTCGCCGGCGTCGCGCAGCCGCTTGCTATCGATGCCGCGAAGAAGCCGTTCGTCGTTCTCGTCGCCGGCGTCAACGGCTCGGGCAAGACGACGACGATCGGCAAGCTCGCCGCGAAACTGCGCTCCGAGGGCCGCTCCGTGATGCTCGCGGCCGGCGATACGTTCCGCGCCGCGGCGATCGAGCAGCTGAAAATCTGGGCCGATCGCGCCGGCGCCGACTTCATGGCGCGCGAAGCCGGGGCCGATGCGGCGGGGCTCGCTTTCGACGCTGTCGCGGCGGCCAAAGAGCGCGGCATCGACGTGCTCCTCGTCGATACTGCGGGCCGGTTGCAGAACCGCAGCGAACTGATGGATGAATTGCAAAAGATCGTTCGCGTCATCAAGAAGGTCGATGACACTGCGCCCCATGCCGTTCTCCTGGTGCTCGACGCCACCGTCGGCCAGAACGCGTTGTCGCAGGTGGAAATATTCAAGAAGGCCGTCGGGGTCACCGGCCTCGCCATGACCAAACTCGACGGCACCGCGCGGGGCGGCATTCTCGTCGCCATCGCGGCGAAGTTTCGCGTGCCGGTTCACTATGTCGGCGTCGGCGAAGGGGTCGAGGATTTAGCGCCGTTTTCCGCCCGCGACTTCGCCCGCGCCATCGCCGGGCTTGCCGCTCCGTCCTGACGCTTCGAGGCGTGACAGTCCAGGCCGCGCGCGTTAAGACATCCGCCCGTTATGACCGAAAAGCCGCAACTCAACCCGATTCTTAAGCTTGCGCTCGACATCGGGCCGCTTTTGCTCTTCTTCGCCGCCAATGCGCGCTACGGGATTTTCACCGCCACCGCGAGCTTCATGATCGCGGTTCTTGCAGCCTTGATCGTCTCCTATGCGATGACGCGGCGATTGCCCATCATGCCGGTCGTCACCGCGATCATCGTCGTCGTGTTCGGCGGACTGACGCTGATCCTGCATGACGCGACCTTCATCAAGGTCAAGCCGACGATCATCTATGCGCTGTTCGGCGCCATCTTGATCGGCGGCCTTGTGTTCAACAAGCCGCTGCTCGGCATCCTGTTCGACTCGCTGTTCCACCTGACCGAGGAAGGCTGGCGCAAATTGACCTTGCGTTGGGCGATATTTTTCCTCGCGCTGGCCGTGCTCAACGAAATCGTTTGGCGCAGCGTCTCAACGGATCTGTGGCTCGACTTCAAGGTGTTTGTCGTCGTGCCGCTGACGTTTATCTTCGGCGCGCTGCAAGTGCCGCTGCTCAGAAAATACGCCGTCGAACCGGCGGAGTAGAGGCCGCCGGCGGGGGACAAGGGCATGATCCGGAAAAAGCCTGCCCCGGACTTGATCCGGGGTGGAAACTGTTCTCCGAAAAGATCATGCCCGTCATGAAACTTGGAACGGCAATCGGTTTAGTTTGAAGCGATTGCGCCCTATGACCCCGCCGCCAGCGCCTTCTCGATTTGCAGCTTGAGGACGGAGTCGAAATTGTCCGGCGTGATCGGGCCGACGAGCTTAAAGGCAATGCGCGCGTCGCGGCCGATTATGAAGGTTTCCGGCACGCCATAGACGCCCCATTCAATCGCGGCGCGGCCGCTCTCGTCGGCGCCGGCCGCGACGAACGGATTGCCGTAGCGGCCGAGAAAGCGCCGCGCATTGGCCGGATCGTCCTTGTAATTGATGCCGACGAGCCGCAGGCGCGAATCCTGCGCGAGCTGCATTAAGAGCGGCGCTTCGTCGTGGCAGGGCAGGCACCACGACGCCCACACATTTACGACGGTGACGGCGTCTTTGAACGTCGCCGGGTCGAGGCCGGGCACGGGCGCGCCGTCGCGCTTAAGTTCAGCCACTCCGGGCAGCGCCGTTTGCGGCGCCGGCCTGCCGATCAGGGCCGAAGGGATGAGCGAAGGCTCGCCGGCATCGAGCCGGAACAGAAACAAGGCGGCGAGCCCGAAAAAGATCGCAAGCGGAAACAGGACGATGGTCCGCCGCAGGCGCGTATCGGTGCCGGTGTTCGAAATGCCGCTCACGCGTCTTCCTTCGCGATTGCGGCGCGCGCGGCGGCGGAGCGCCGGGTCACGCCCTGTGTTTCCAGTTCGGCCAGCTTGCGCCGCTGCGCGCGATAGTCGAGCGCCACCCAGGTGATCAGCGCAGCAATCACGAGAATGCCGGCGGCATAGGCGGCCGCGATGAAGTCGATATGCTGCGATTGGGGCATCGTCAGCTTGCCGCGCTGGCCTGCATCAAACGCAGCGTGCGCACCCGCCGCCGCAAAATTTCGTTGCGCATTGCCGCAAGCAATAGCGTAACGAACAAAAGCGTAAAGGCTATCGCCATGGCGAAAAGCGGAATGAGGATGCTCGGATCGATCGTCGAGCCGCCGAGCCGGAACACCGAAGCGCCCTGATGCAGTGTATTCCACCAATCGACGGAGAATTTGATGATCGGCAAATCGATCGCGCCGACCAGCGTGAGAATCGCCACAGCGCGCGCCGCGCGCGAGGGGTCTTCGACCGTTCGCCACAGCGCGATCACACCGAGATAAAGCAGAAGCAGGACCAGTTCCGAAGTCAGCCGCGCGTCCCAGACCCAATAGGTGCCCCATTCGGGGCGGCCCCAGAGCGCGCCGGTGACGAGACAGAGCAGCGTGAAAGCGGCTCCGATCGGGGCGGCTGCCTTCGCCGTGACGTCGGCCAGCGGATGGCGCCATACCAGCGTGCCAAGCGCGGCGACCGTCATCAGCCCCCAGCACAACATGCCGAGCCAGGCAGAAGGCACGTGCAGAAACATGATCTTCACGGTGGCGCCTTGCTGATAATCGTCCGGCGCAAGGATCGCCCGATTGATTGCATAGGCGAAGGCCAACGCGGTTGCGCCGGCGAGCCATGGAATGGCGGTATCGGCCACGCGTAGGAAATGCGACGGGTTGGCGAGATCGGTCAGCGTCGTGAGCGCTCTCATGCGAGCCGGTTCCTTCCTCGATTTCGGCGCGCCGTAGCACGGCGATTCGGCGGTCGTCTTGCCGGTTTCAGGCTCGCCGGTTTTACACGACAGGGCATCTCTTATTCCATTTCCAGCCGCAAGGCCGCTGCGGCGGCAAAAGGTCCGACGACCAGGCTTGCCAGCGTCAACGCGCATTCCGCCATGAAGGGCGTTCCGAACGGCACCGGACCGGAAACGGCGGCATTCGCCGCGGCCACGCCGAAAATCAGGACCGGCACCGTCAGCGGCAGCACGATGATGGCGAGCAGCAAACCGCCGCGCCGCAGTGTCACCGCGATGGCGGCGCCAATGAGACCGATGAAGGTCAAGGCCGGTGTGCCGACCAAGAGCGTGAGCATCAAGCCGGCTTGCGCCGCCGCATCGAGATTAAGGAACAGCCCGAGCAGCGGTGCCGCCAGGACAAGCGGCAGGGCCGTCGTTAGCCAATGCGCGGCGCCCTTTACGGCGACCACTAGCTCCAACGGCGCGCGGCCGGTGAGGATCAGATCGAGCGAGCCATCCTCATGGTCGCTGGCAAACAACCGGTCGAGGGCGAATAGGCTTGCCAACAGTGCGGCAAGCCACAGGATCGCGGGGCCGATCCGCTTGAGCAACACAAGATCGGGCCCGACCGCGAATGGCGTCAGCGTAACGACGACGAGGAAGAACAGCACGCCCATCAGCGCGCCGCCGCCGACGCGTATGGCGACGCGCATGTCGCGCACGAGGAGCGCGGTGAGTGGCGTCACGGCCGTCCTTCTCCCCTTGTCAGCGCGGCCGGCGCCGGTTCCCGATCGGTCTCGCCCAGCCGCAATTCCTTGACGCCGGCGAGGCCGAGCGAGGCATGGGTCGCCGCAAGAACAAGGCCGCTTTCGGCCAGGTGGGAGCGCATGACATCGGCAAGCCGATCCTGCGCCCCGGCATCAAGCGTGCTGGTCGGCTCATCGAGGAGCCAAACCGGCCGCTTGACAGCGACGAGCCGGGCGATTGAGAGCCGCCGGCGCTGGCCGGCAGAAAGGTAGGCGGCCGGCAAAGCCGAAATCCCGCCAAGCCCGAATGTCTCGAGCGCTTCACCCACATTGTGCGGCCCGGCGCCGAGAAAGGCCGCCCAAAACTGCAGATTTTCGGCGACCGACAGCGAAGGTTTCACCGCATCCTGGTGGCCGAGATAGTGCGCCTGTTCGGCAAGGCTCAGTTCCGGATCGCCCCCTTCGAAGCCAAGGCGGCCGCCGCAGGGTCGAATGAAGCCGGCGACGAGGCGCAGCAGCGAAGATTTCCCCGCGCCGTTGCGGCCGGTGACGGCCAAAGCCTCCCCCGACTGAACCGTAAAGCCGACGCCCGAAAAGACGTCGCGGCCGCCGCGACGGCAGGCGAGGTCGATGGCGGTCAGACGCATAGGCGACTTCCAGGGTGCCGGGATCGGCGCGTTTTTCGCCCGCATTTCGGCAGTGTTTGAGTCATGCGTCCCATAATAGCGGACCATTCCTTGCCGAACTGGCACAAGTCGGCAAAAGCCCCTATAAGCCGCCGAGCCGGGTTGCGGCGCGACGACGACACGCTGCCGCGCCCGGCTTCCTTCCCCTCGCGCCGCCGTTCGCGACGAAGTGAAGGGGAGGGAATCCGGGCCGGCTTGGTACCAAATTCCTTGGTATCAAATTACCTCTGCATTGCATTGGCTCGGAGCCACAGGATGGAAAAAGTCATGGATTCGCTGGATAGCTTCAAGTGCCTCCGGCCGCTGAAGGTCGGATCGAAGACCTACGCCTATTTCAGCCTGCCGGCGGCAGAGCGGAACGGCTTGAAAGGAATTTCGCGGCTGCCGTTCTCGGTTAAGGTTTTGCTGGAAAACCTGCTGCGCAACGAGGACGGCCGCTCGGTGACCAAGCAGGACATTCAAGCCGTCGCGCAATGGCTCAAGACCAAGACCTCGGACCGTGAGATCGCGTTTCGGCCGGCGCGCGTCTTGATGCAGGACTTCACCGGCGTGCCCGCGGTGGTCGATCTCGCCGCCATGCGCGATGCGATGGACCATCTCGGCGGCGATGCGAAAAAGATCAACCCGCTGGTGCCGGTCGATCTCGTCATCGATCATTCGGTGGCGGTGAATTTCTTCGCGCATAAAGACTCGTTCAAGCGCAACGTCGAAGAGGAATACAAGCAGAATTTGGAGCGCTACCGCTTCCTGAAATGGGCGCAGCAATCGTTCGAGAATTTTCGCGTCGTGCCTCCCGGCACCGGCATTTGCCATCAGGTCAATCTCGAATATCTCTCGCACGTGGTCTGCAGCACGAAGGAAAAGATCGGCTTCTCCGACAAATCGGCGGCGAGCGAGCTCGCCTATCCGGATACGGTGGTCGGCACCGATTCGCATACCACCATGGTCAACGGCCTCTCGGTGCTCGGTTGGGGCGTCGGCGGCATCGAGGCCGAAGCGGCGATGCTCGGACAGCCTTATTCGATGCTGTTGCCCGAAGTGATCGGCGTACGGCTCAACGGCAAGCTCAAGGAAGGCGTCACCGCCACCGATCTCGTCCTCACCGTGACGCAGATGCTGCGCAAGCGCGGGGTGGTCGGCAAATTCGTCGAATATTTCGGCCCGGGCCTCGCCAACCTGACCATCGCCGACCGCGCCACGCTCGGCAATATGTCGCCGGAATACGGCGCGACTTGCGGATTCTTCCCGATCGACGACGACACCATCCGTTATCTGCGCGATACGGGGCGTTCGGCCGAACGGATAGCGCTGGTGATGGCCTATGCCAAGGCGCAGGGGATGTACCGCACCAAAAACACGCCCGATCCGATCTTCACCGAAGTGCTCAAGCTCGAACTGTCTTCGGTCGAATCCTCCCTCGCCGGGCCGAAGCGCCCGCAGGATCGCATCGCGCTCAAGGAGGTCAGAAGCGGCTTCGCGCACGCAATGGACAGGGAATTCAACAAGGCCGCCGAAATGGACAAGCGCGTCCCGGTCGAGGGACGCAGTCACACGCTCGGTCACGGCGACGTCGTGATCGCGGCGATCACATCATGCACCAACACGTCCAATCCGAGCGTCATGGTCGCCGCCGGCCTATTGGCCAAGAAAGCGGTGGAGAAGGGGCTCGCCGTCAAGCCGTGGGTCAAGACGTCGCTCGCGCCCGGCTCGCAAGTGGTCGCGGAATATTACGAGAAGTCGGGCCTGCAAAAATATCTAGACGCGCTTGGCTTCAATCTGGTCGGCTTCGGCTGCACGACATGCATCGGCAATTCGGGCCCGCTGCCGGAGGAGATTTCCGAGGCGATCAATAAACAGGATCTGGTGGCGGCGGCGGTGCTTTCCGGCAATCGCAATTTCGAGGGCCGCGTCAATGCCGATGTCAGAGCCAATTATCTCGCCTCGCCGCCGCTGGTCGTGGCCTATGCGCTCGCCGGCTCGATGCAGGTCGACGTCGCCAAGGCGCCGCTCGGCACCGACCAGAACGGCCGCAAAGTTTATCTGCGCGACATCTGGCCATCGAGCCGCGAGATCGCCAACGTCATCAGCAAGAGCATCAACAAGCAGATGTTCGTGCGCAAATATGCCGACGTGTTCAAAGGCGACGCGAATTGGCGCAAAATCGCCGTCAAAGGCGGCCTCACCTACAAGTGGGACGATCGCTCGACCTACGTGCAGAACCCGCCCTATTTCGAAGGCATGCAGAAGCGCAGCGAGCCGATCGACGACATCGTCGATGCCCGCATCCTCGGCCTGTTCCTCGACTCGATCACGACCGACCATATTTCCCCGGCCGGATCGATCAAAGAGGAAAGCCCGGCCGGCGAATATCTGCGCGACCATCAGGTGCGACCGAAAGACTTCAATCAATACGGTACGCGGCGCGGCAATCACCAGGTGATGATGCGCGGCACGTTCGCCAATATCCGCATCAAGAACCAAATGGTGCCCGGCGTCGAGGGCGGCTATACGATCCATTATCCGTCGCGTCAGCGCATGACCATCTACGACGCGGCGATGCGTTATAAATCCGAGAACGTGCCGCTGGTCGTGTTCGCTGGCAAGGAGTATGGCACCGGCTCCTCGCGCGACTGGGCCGCGAAGGGCGCGACGCTGCTCGGCATCCGCGCCGTCATCGCGCAGTCGTTCGAACGCATTCATCGCTCCAATTTGGTCGGCATGGGCGTGGTTCCCCTGGTCTTCGAGGAGGGGACGTCTTGGCAGACGCTCGGCTTGAAAGGCGACGAACAGGTCACGATTCGCGGTCTGCACGGCGACCTCAAGCCGCACCAGCGCCTGCAAGCCGAAATCGTCGCCGCCGACGGCGGGCTCAAGCGCGTACCCTTGATTTGCCGCATCGATACCGCTGACGAGCTCGACTATTATCGAAACGGCGGCATCTTGCAGTACGTCTTGCGCCGGTTGGCCGCCTGAATTTCGGAAATACGCCTCACCGCGAAGTGAGTGGCGGGTGACCGCAACGCGGGGTACAAGCGCCGTCATCCAACTGTCGTAAGGGTAATGGGGTGGAGATTTAGAATGCTGCCTCGCCGCGTCGAGCCGGCGCTCCTCATTGCGAGCTTTCTTATTGCGACATTTGCGGTTGCGCGCGCTGGCGAACCGCGGGCGGTCCTCGAATTGTTCACCAGTCAGGGCTGCTCGTCCTGCCCTCCGGCCGACCGGCTGGTCGGCCAATTGGCGAAGGATCCTTCGCTGGTCGCGTTGAGCGTCCCGATCGATTATTGGGATTATCTCGGTTGGCGGGATACTCTTGCCAGTCCGACGCATTCGGCGCGGCAGCGCGCCTATGCGCGCGTGCGCGGCGACGGACAGGTTTACACGCCGCAGATCGTGGTTGACGGCGCCACGGACGTGCTGGGCAGCGATCAAACGGCCGTCGAACGCGCGATCGCCCAGATCGAACAGACATCGGGCGCGATGTCGCTTCCGGTGATGCTGTCGCTTAACGCAAGCACGCTGAGCGTGAAAATCGCTTCGCTTGCGACGAGCAAACAGTCCGGCGAAGTCTGGCTGTGTCCGCTCGCCAAGTCGGTGCCCGTTGTCATCGGCCGCGGCGAAAATCGCGGACGCACGATCACCTACCACAACGTCGTGCGTAACTGGGTCAAGCTCGGCGATTGGAGCGGCGCGCAGTCGAGTTGGGACGTGCCGCTGTCGCAGATCAAAGCGTCGGGGATCGATGCCGCCGCGATCATGGTGCAAGAAGGCACGCGCGATAGGCCGGGCGTCATTCTCGGCGCAGCTTATATCCCCCTTCAATAGCTAAAGGCAGTCGCGTCGGCCGCGACCCTTCGCATAAAAGATGCCGCGCACGACGCCGCGGCATCGCGACGTTAAAGCTTGCCGGGCCCGAACTTTTCGGGAATGGAGCGGCGAATTTTGCGAAAGTCTGGCCCGGTCCGCTCGCGCCCCGGGGGGCTGGGGGGCTGAGGAATCCGGAACACGATCCGAACCGGGCCTTGAGGCAACGAACCCTACTTCGCAAGGTAGGTTGGCGCGTGGTTGGCCGAAATAGGGCCGCATTATGATTCGCCTAACGAAGGCGTGATGCCGCGCTGTTCAAAATGCCGCAGCGTCGCGCGCTCGCCGGCCGTGACCGCTCGAGGGAAGAGCGAAATGGGGCTTGCCGCCGCTTCGTTCCGGCGCGATCATGAAACTTGGATGACAGTAGAGCCTGCCGCAGCCGGCTCGATAAACAGGAGGCGCCGTATGGATTTCGGCGAAACCGATCCAAGCGCGTGGCGCGGGGACGAGCAACGTTCGCACGTCCCCGCAAACGAAGTGAGATTCAGCCGGCGCGAGCTCGAGCCGATCCTACGGCTCTATGGCCGCAAAGTTGCCGCCGGCGAGTGGCGCGATTACGCCATCGATTTTCTCAAAGATCGCGCGGTGTTTTCGGTTTTTCGCCGCGCCAGCGAAGTTCCGATCTACCGCATCGAGAAGAACCCAAAACTTGGCCGCCGCCAGGGCGCCTACAGCGTCATCTCGGCGACCGGGCATATCGTGCGCCGCGGCCAGGAACTCGATCGCGTGCTCGGTGTGTTGGACCGTTCGCTACAGGTGGTGCCGGGTTAGGGCATGATCCGGAAAAAGCCTGCCCCCGGACACCAATGCGGGGTGAAATCCGGTTTTCCGAAAAAATCACGCCCCGTCAAACATCTAGAGCCGAAATCGATTAGACTTGAACTGATTGCGCGCTAGATATTGCCGGGATGCGTCCTATGGCGGAGTAGCGTCGCCACTGCCGAGCGGGCGTTGCATTAGCACGGTGTCCAGCCATCGGCCATGCTTGAAGCCGACCGCGCGCAGCGTGCCAATATGGCTGAAGCCGGCCTTGGCGTGCACCGCGATTGATCCGGTTTGAGCGGAGTCGCCGATCACGGCTATCATCTGCCGGAAGCTGCGATCCGCGCTTTCGGCGATGAGCTTTGTCAGCAAGAGCGCGCCAATGCCTTGGCGATGCATTTCGGGCGCGACATAGATCGAATCCTCCACGCTCCATTTGTAAGCCGGCCGGGCGCGATAGGGTCCCGCATAGGCATAGCCGGCGACGACGCCTTCGACTTCGGCCACGAGATAGGGGTAGCCGCCATCGCACAGCGCTTTATGCCGGCGCACCATTTCCGTCTCGTCGGGCGCCTCGATTTCAAAAGTTGCGGTACCGTGACGAACGGCGTCGGCGTAGATGCGGGTAACCGCGGCGATGTCACGCGGCGTGGCGGCGCGGATGACGGATTTCTGCATACAAGAGCGAAATTGCCAGAAAACGGCAACGGAGAAAACGGAAGGCCGCGGGAAGTCCGCCGCTATGAAATCATCAGATAGCGAGCGGTGGATGAATAGACGAGAAAAATGAAACGCCCCGGATTCGTCCGGGGCGTTTCATTCAACTGCGATGCGTTTGTTTAGCGGCGGTCGCCGAACAGCCGCAGCAGCATCAGGAACAGGTTGATGAAGTCGAGATAGAGCGACAGCGCTCCCATGACCGCCTTGCGGCCGCCGATCGTGCCGTCGTCCATCGGGTCATACATTTCCTTGATGCGCTGGGTGTCCCAACCGGTCAGTCCGGCGAACACGAGCACGCCGATGACCGAGATCGCCCAATCGAGGCCGGTCGAGCGCAGGAAAATATTCACCAGGCTGGCGATGATGATGCCGATCAGGCCCATGAACATGAAGGACCCTACGCCGCTCAGGTCCCGCTGGGTGGTGTAGCCCCACAAGCTCAGTGCCCCAAACGTCGCCGCCGAGATGAAGAACACCCGTGTGATCGATGTCCCCGTATAGATCAGGAAGATCGACGCCAGCGACACGCCGAGCAGGCCCGCATAGACAAAGAACAGCATCAGTGCGGTTCCCGGCTGCAGCCGATTGATGCCGAAGCTAATGGCGAAGACGAGCCCGAGCGGCGCCAGCACCAGAACCCACATCAGCGGGCTCTGAAACACGGCATGTCCGAAGGGCGTCAGTTCGAGGCCACCGGCGGTCTGCGTTACCGCGGCTGAGAAGGTGAGCCAGGCGACCAGCCCGGTCAGGCCCACGCCCGTGGCCATGTAATTGTAGACGCGGATCATGTAGGCGCGCAGGCCTGCGTCGATCGCGACTTGGTCCGCGCGATAACCGGTCCGCGCCGCCGCGTAGTTCCGATCGAAGTCGGACATGGAAGTAACCCCTGTTTTTCCCGGTCCCAGGCCGGGTCTGGCGTTCGACGAAAGCCGAACACATCCGCTCAGGAATCTAGTGCGAAAGGCGACCGCGCGCCAGATGGGTGGCGCGGCATATTTTCCGAGCGTTACAAATCGTTCATGCCGCTTGGGGCCGAATTTGGCATTTTCCGAACGGGCTGCCCGGGAGAATTTGGCATTTTCCGAACGGGCTGCCCGGGAAAAGTCAAAGGTTTCTCAGAACTGCCGCGGGCTTGCGGCCGAGCGCACTGAACGTGCCGACAAGGCCGATCGCGACCGTCGCCACGAGCGCCGCCGCAGCCGCCTCGATCGCCGCGCCGGCCACCCAGACGAACGGAAATTCCATAAGTTTGGTGACAACGAAACGCGCGGCAAGCGTGCCTGCTGCTACGCCGAAAATCGCGGTGGCCAGTCCGATCAGCAGATATTCGAGCGCGTAGGCGGCCGTAAGCCGCGCCCGCGTCGCGCCGAAGGTTCTCAGCACCACCGCGTCGTAGACGCGGAAGCGCTGACTCGCGGCGAGCGCGCCGCCGAGCACGAGCGCCGCGGTGATCAGTGTCACGGAGCTTGCGCCACGTAACGCCAGCGCGAGCTTGCTCACGAGCGCATCGATGGCGTCGAGCGCCTCTTTCACGCGCACGACCGTTACGGCCGGGAAGGCGACGGCGAGCGCTTTGACGAGCGCCGTCTCTTCGCCCGGCGTGCCAGCGTCGGCAAAGGTCAACGCGGCGATGTCGCTATGCGGCGCGGCATCGAAAATGCCGGGCGAGAATACCAAAACGAAGTTGATGCCAAGACTTTCCCAATCCACGGCGCGGAGATTGGCGATCCGCGCCGTCACGTCGCGGCCAAGCACGTTGACGGTGATCGTGTCGCCGATTTTCAGCTCGAGATCGTGCGCGGTCCTGCTTTCAAGCGAAACCAGCGGCTCGCCCGAATAGGCCGCGTCCCACCATTGGCCGGCGACGATCCGCGAGCCGGCCGGCACCGCGGTCGCATAAGTGATGCCGCGGTCGCCCCGCAGCACCCAGGCCGAGCCGGCGGCGGGCTTGAGCTCCTCCGCCTTGACTCCGTTTGCCGCGACGATGCGCCCGCGCAGCATCGGCACGCGTTCGAGCGTCGCGCCGGGCGCTTGTTCGCGCACGAATGCATCGAAACGAGCGGTCTGCGCGGCCGGAATGTCGACAAAGAAAAACGATGGCGCACGTTCCGGCAGAGCTGCCGCGAATTCGCGATGCAGGTTGCCGTCGATCTCGACCAGGGTGACGAGCAGCGCTAGGCCAAGCCCGAGCGACAGCATCACGCTCGGCGTTAGAGCGCCGGCGCGATGAATATTGGCGACCGCAAGCCGCAAGATCGTCGATCGCTGACGCGGCGCCTGCCGCGCGATCCACATCGTCAGCGCCGCGATAAGCCGCAGCAAGATGAAGGCGGCGGCGGCCGCGGCAATGAAAAAGGCCGCGATGCGGCGGTCATCGGTGGTGAAAAGCGCGAGCGCCGCAAGACTCGCGACGATCGCGCCGGCGGCGAATATGTAACGCGCGCGGGGCCGGCGTCGCTCGGCCGCAATCCGGTCGCGAAACAGCATCGATACCGAGATGTCGTGGGCGCGGCCGAGCGGCCAAAGCGCGAATGCAAGCGCGGTGAGTAGCCCGTAAACAACCGCCAACGCCAGCACATGCGGATAAAGCGCCGGCGCAACTGGCAACGGAACGATCGCGCCGAATGTGTCCGCGATCACGAAGGGGAGCGCCGCGCCCAGCGCCGCGCCGGCAAGCGCCGCGAAGACCGCGACCGCAACGATTTCGGTGCAATAGATCGCGAAAATGTGGCCGCCGGCGGCGCCGAGCGCCTTCAAGGTTGCGATCGTGTCGCGCTTGCGGGCTAGATGGCTTGCGACCGCATTGGCCACGCCGACACCGCCGACCAAAAGCGTCGCGAGACCGACCAGCGTGAGAAATTGCGAAAAACGCTCGACGCTGCGCTCGAGCTGGGGCGAAGCTTTATTACGGGTACGGATCTCCCAACCGGCTTGCGGAAAATCGGCTTGCGCCTGCCGCTCAAGCGTCGCGACAGCGCGGTCGCTCGAATCGGAGTCCGGCAGCCGCAAACGATATTGCCAGCGCACGAGGCTGCCGGGCTGAACAAGCCCGGTTGCCCGCAGCGCTGCCTCGCTCATGAGCACGCGCGGGCCGAGGCCGATTCCGCCAGTCAACTTATCCGGTTCGTTCACCAGCGCCGCGCGCAGTTCTACCTCGGCTTGGCCGAGCGCGATATGGTCTCCGATCTTCAGGCCGAGCCGGCTCAGCAGCACCGGATCCGCGGCGGCGCCGAAAACGGCGCCATGCTGCGCGAATAATGCGGAAGGCGGCAGCGCGGGATCGGTATTCAGTTCGCCGAACAACGGATAGTCGGCGTCGACTGCCTTGACCTCAACCAGCGTGCCGGGCGAATCCGGTGCCTCTGGATTTGCCAATGGGCGCGCCATCGCCCGCATCGTCGCGGCGACGGACAGCTCGCCATGCGCATTGAGGAAGGTGTGCTCGCTATCGCTTGCTTGACGCTGAATGAGCGAGAAGGCGATGTCGCCGCCAAGGATCGCGCGGCCCGCTTTGCCGATACCGTCTTTGAGGCTCGCGGCCACCGAGCCGACGCCGGCGATCGTCATGACACCGAGCGCTATGCAGGCGATGAAAACGCCAAAGCCGCGCAGGCCGCCGCGCAAATCGCGCCAGGCGAAGCGCACCGCCAGTCCGCCGACGTGACGAACGCCGCGCATGGCGGGAAAATCGTTTGCAGCGATCGTCATACGATCTCAACCGCCGCGGCCGCCGGCCCCTCGATGTGGCCTGAGCGCATGTGCAGCACGCGGTCGCAGCGCGCGGCAAGCGCAGTGTCGTGCGTGACCAATACGAGCGTGGTGCCGCGCTCGGCATGGCCGCGAAACAAAAGCTCGATGATCTCGCGCCCGGTCGCCTCGTCGAGATTGCCGGTCGGCTCGTCGGCGACGATGATGGCCGGATTGGGCGCAAGCGCGCGGGCGAGCGCGACGCGCTGTTGTTCGCCGCCGGAAAGCTCGGCCGGATAATGCGAGACGCGCTGCGCCAGTCCCACCGCGGCGAGTTCGCGTTCGGCAATGGATTGCGCGTCGCCAATGCCGGCGAGTTCGAGCGGTACTGCGACATTTTCGAGCGCCGTCATGGTCGGAATGAGGTGAAAGGCCTGAAAGACGATGCCGACATTCTTGCCGCGAAAGCGCGCGAGCCGGTCTTCGTCAAGTCCGAGCAACGTTTGCCCCGCGACCCTGACCGAGCCGGAATCGGGCCGCTCCAGCCCGGTCATGACCATGAGCAGCGTGGACTTGCCCGACCCCGAAGGACCGAGTAGCGCAACCGCTTCGCCGCGGCGTATATGAAGGTCGATGTCTTTGAGGATATGGACGCGCGCCGCGCCACGGCCGAGCGAGAGGTTGACGCCGGCAAGCGCCACCGCTTCGAGCGCCGCACCTTCGCGGCCTGTGGCGTCGCCGGCGGAGAGATGCCCCGAAACGTCGTTCATGCTTCCAACCGGCTCGCTTGGTTCGGCGTGGCGTCGGTTTCCGCGTCCCGCTTGCGTGCGCTCATATGGGTGGCGGCGCGCTTTTTGCCAAATCGCGGCGGTTTGTATCGCGATCTTCGCGGTCGAAACAATGGCCCATTTCGCGCACGCGCAAGCGCCTATCCGTATCGTTGCGCTCGGCGATTCATTGACCGCGGGATACGGGCTTGCCGACCAAGACGGCTTCGTGCCCCGCTTGCGGGCGGCGCTCACAGCCAAAGGCGTTGTCGCCGACATCGCCGATGCCGGCGTTTCCGGCGACACCGCTTCGGACGGGCTTGAGCGGCTCGACTGGTCGGTGCCGCAGGGTACCGACGCCGTCATTGTCGAACTCGGCGCTAACGACATGTTGCGTGGCATCGACCCGCAAGTGACGCGCAATGCGCTCGACGCCATCCTCGCTCGTCTCGCGCAGCGTCACATCGCGGTTATGTTCTGCGGCATGAAGGCCGCGCCGAATTTGGGTGCGCAATACGGCCGCGCTTTCGACGGCATCTATCGGGAGCTCGCGGCCAAATACGGCGCCTTGCTTTATCCGTTCTTTCTCGACGGCGTTGCCGCCGATGCGGCGCTGACGCAGCCGGACGGCCTGCATCCGAATGCCGCAGGGGTCGGCGTGATCGTCGGGCGGATTTTGCCGAAAGTCGAGGAACTGGTCGAAAGGGTCCGCGCACAAAAACAATCGTGAGGGTTGCGCCCAGGCTGCGATCACCCCATTCTGGGTCTATCGCGAATCGCCGGGCAAAAACTCGGTTAAAGCGGCCAACAGATTCGGCGGGCACATGGACCCTCGTGCCCGCTTGTTGCGGAGGTTGTCATGCCCCGCTTATTCACCGGAATCGAAGTTCCGCGCTCGGTGGGCCAATCGCTCGCCATGATGCGCGGCGGCCTGCCGGGAGCGCGCTGGATCGACCCGGACAATTATCATCTCACGCTGAGGTTTATAGGCGACATCGACGACGCGCTGGCCCACGAGATCGCCGGCATGCTCGGTCGGGTCCATCGCCAGGCTTTCGAGCTTCGCTTGGACGGTCTGACGTCGTTCGGCGGCCGCAAGCCGCGGGCCGTGGTCGCCGCTGCCGCGCCGATTACGCCATTGATGGAACTACAGGCCGAACACGACCGGTTGCTGCAGCGGCTCGGGCTCGAGCCGGAGGGGCGTAAATATACGCCGCATGTGACGCTCGCGCGCCTGCGCGATTCGTCGAGCCACCAGGTCGCCGAATATCTGGCGGCACGCAGCCACTATCGCTCGCTATCGTTCGAAGTCGAACGCTTCGTGTTGTTCTCGTCGCGCGCCTCGGTCGGCGGTGGGCCTTATGTCGTTGAGGAGGTCTATCCATTGACCGCTCATGAGATGAGGCGCGTTCAACACGCTTCCTGGTAACCTTGCCGCCCTATTCGCGGACGTTTGTAGCCAGGCGCGCCACCACTAGGCGCGCAGTATGCGCGATTGCAGGTCGAGCATGGCCGTGGCGAAGGCGTGGCCGTCCGACACCAATTCGCGCATCAGCGACAGCGGCGTAGGCCGCGACGATTCGACCTCGCCGACGACGCTTTCGAAATCGAACGAAAGCTCGGCGTCGAATTTGCGGGCGAGCTGCTGCATCCGCTGGTTCTCGGCGAGACACGCCATATGCAAATGCTGGAAGCCGCGGTTGCGGGCCGCGAGCAAGGTTCGCCGCAGCAGCGCCGAGCCGACGCCGTGGCTCTGCCACGGCCTCTCGACGCTGATTGCTGCTTCGGCCTCATGCGGAAAGCGCTGACCGAGCGCGCGCAATTCGGCGCCGCCGCGTATCGTGCCGCCGATGAAGAAACCGTGCACGACGGTATCGAGACCGATCGTAAGATCGACGTAGTTGCGAATGAAATCATCGGATACGCCGCCGGCGAAACGATTGCGACGGCTTTCCGGATCGAGGCGCAAGACGTGTTCGCGGTATTTGGCCGTCTCTCCGATCCACAATTTGCGGATCACGCCGCCTTCGGGAAGGACTTCTTTCATAGGGTCTCCTGACGTTGTGTCGACAAGACCCCCTGACCGCTTCCTCCCAGATAGCGCGCGTGCGTGACGAATTATCAACGCGCGGCGAATCGAACCATCATGTTGTGTGGCATTGGAATGAGGCAAGGCGAAGGATTGAGCAACATGGCTACATTCCGTATATGCATGGCTGCCGCATTTACGACGGTTTGTTGACGAACGCGAAGATCCGGAGCGAGCTCCTTGAACAAATCCGAGACTGGACATTGCGTTTGCAGCGACGCTGATGCCGATTGATTCGGGAATTGCCGCAGGTCACCTCGCCACGTTTCATCCGCATCCGTTCATCCAGGGCCGCAATTCTCATGGCTCAACACTGATGGCCCAGCACTGATGGCGAGTTCCGTCGCAGCTTTTTACGCCGCCAACGTCGCCGCCGGCCGCCTCGAACGCGACAATGAACAGCTTGCCGTCGTCGGAAGGCTAACGCGGCTCGAAGCGCGGATCGCCGAACATCGCTTGGCGCGGAAATCCTCTGCTTTGGGCTGGCTGTTCGCAAGCCGCGAGCGCGCGCTGCCGCCGATCAAGGGGCTTTACCTCTACGGCGATGTCGGGCGCGGCAAGACGATGCTGATGGACTTCTTCTTCAAAAATAACCCGGTGATGCGAAAGCGCCGCGCGCATTTTCACGAATTCATGCTCGACGTGCACGAGCGCATCTACGCGGTCCGGCAAAAAATGAAGGTCGGAGCTTACGCCGGCGAGGATCCGATCAAGCTTATCGCCGAAGAATTGGCGGAGGAAGCCTGGTTGCTCTGCTTCGACGAATTTCACGTCACCGACATTGCCGACGCCATGATTCTCGGACGGCTTTTCACGCAACTGTTCGAGCGCGGCGTCGTCATGGTGGCGACTTCCAACGTGCCGCCGGACGAGCTTTACAAGGAGGGGCTCAACCGCGCTTTGTTCGTGCCGTTCATCGATCTCTTGCAGATGCGCATGGATGTCGTGCGGCTCGATGCGCGGACGGATTTCCGTTTGGAGAAGCTCGGCGGTCAGCCCGTCTGGTACGTGCCGGCAGATGCGGTGGCCGATGCGCGTCTCGACGACGCCTGGCGGCGGCTCACCGGAGGAGAGCGCGGCGCCGCGCTGGAATTGCCGCTTAAAGGGCGCTCGATCCATGTACCGCGCGCTTTTATGGGCGTGGCGCGGTTTTCGTTCCACGATCTCTGCGAACAGCCGCTTGCATCCGCCGATTATCTGCGTATCGCGCGCGAGTTTCACACCGTCATTCTCGATCGCATTCCGGCGATGACCTACGACAATCGCAACGCCGCGAAGCGCTTCATTATCTTGATCGATACGCTCTACGACATGAACGTGAAGCTGATCGCCTCGGCCGCGGCGGCGCCCGACGCGCTTTACCGCGCCGACGAAGGATTCGAGGCGCGGGAATTCAAGCGCACGGCCTCGCGGCTTATCGAAATGGGTTCGCAAGCCTATCTGGCGCGCCCGCATGGCGCCGCGCACGAGCGCATATCCGGTTCTTCGAGCGGTATCGTGGAAACCTAGGGCGTGATCCGGAAAAGTGGAAACCGTTTTTCCGAAAGATCACGCTCCATCGAACATCTAGAGCCGCAATCAATTCAACTTGAAACGATTGCGCTCTAGCCGGGGCGCGGCGGGTTCGCCGCCGATCGATAACTCGGATCGATAATACGGAATGCCGCTTTCGCTCCCGCCTGCGCGCGGCATTTCCACCCGACTTGAACGGGTCAGCCGAAACGGGTAATGAGCGCGGCAACCGGGGCCATCTCACCGATCAGGGACAACATCATCCGATGCCGCGAAGCAAGATCGCACTCATTGGCTCGGGCCAAATCGGGGGTACGCTCGCCCACCTCATCGGACTTAAAGAGCTCGGCGACGTCGTCTTGTTCGACGTGGCCGAAGGTGTGCCTCAGGGCAAGGCGCTCGATCTCGTCCAGTCGTCGCCGGTCGAAGGCTTCGACGCCCGCTTTCTCGGCGCCAATTCCTACGAAGCGATCGAGGGCGCGGACGTTTGCATCGTCACCGCCGGCGTGCCGCGCAAGCCTGGCATGAGCCGCGACGATCTGCTCGGCATCAATCTGAAGGTGATGGAGCAGGTCGGCGCCGGCATCAAGAAATACGCGCCCAACGCGTTCGTCATCTGCATCACCAATCCGCTGGATGCGATGGTCTGGGCGCTGCAGAAGTGCTGCGGTCTGCCCAAGACGATGGTGGTCGGCATGGCCGGTGTGCTCGATTCGGCGCGCTTTCGTTATTTTCTGGCCGATGAGTTCAATGTCTCGGTCGAAGACGTCACCGCTTTCGTGCTCGGCGGCCATGGCGACAGCATGGTGCCGCTGGTGCGCTATTCAGCGGTCGCCGGCATACCGCTGCCCGATCTGGTGAAGATGGGCTGGACCACGCAGGCGCGCATCGATGAAATCGTGGAGCGCACGCGCAACGGCGGCGGCGAGATCGTCAGCCTGTTGCGCACCGGCTCGGCCTATTACGCGCCGGCGGCTTCCGCGATCGCCATGGCGGAAAGCTATCTACGCGACAAGAAGCGCGTGCTGCCCGCCGCCGCCTGGCTCAACGGCGAATATAGCCTCAAAGACCTTTACGTCGGCGTACCGGTCGTGATCGGCGGCAAAGGCGTCGAGCGGGTCGTCGAAATCGAGCTCAATGGCGCCGAGCGCGCCATGTTTGAGAAATCGGCGCAGGCGGTGCAAACTCTCATCGATGCTTGCAAGAAGATCGCGCCCGATCTGGGGAAGTGAATTTCGGGGACCATCGGATGCTAACCCCCGGATCGGGAGTCCATCAGGTTCACGCTGCATCGCCGCCGGACGCGTGAGAGTTGAATGAACCTCCACGAATATCAGGCCAAGGCCGTCTTGCGCGAATTCGGCGTGCCCGTGCCGCGTGGCGTCGCTGCCTTTAGCGTCGCAGAAGCCGAAAAAGCGGCGAGCGAACTCGGCGGACCGGTTTGGGTGGTCAAGGCGCAAATCCACGCCGGAGGCCGGGGCAAGGCAGGCGGCGTCAAAGTCGTCAAATCCATCGCCGAGGTCAAACGCGAGGCCGAACGGCTGCTCGGCTCCGTCCTGGTCACGCACCAGACCGGGCCTCACGGCAAGGAAGTGCGCCGGCTCTATATCGAGGAAGGCTCCAACATCGATCGCGAATATTATCTATCCGCGCTGGTCGACCGCGCCACCTCCCGGGTCGCTTTCGTCGCCTCGACCGAAGGCGGCATGGATATCGAGGAAGTCGCCAAGACAAGTCCGCAGAAGATCGTGAGCTTCTCCGTCGATCCGGCGACCGGCTTCATGCCGCACCACGCCCGCCATATTGCAAACGCGCTCGGATTGTCGCGGGACATAGCCAAGCAAGCCGAAAGCCTGCTGCCGAGGCTTTACCAGGCGTTTCTGGCCAAGGACATGAGCCTTCTCGAAATCAATCCGCTCGTGGTCACCAAAGCGGGACAGCTGATTTGCCTCGACGCCAAAATCGGGTTTGACGACAACGCGCTCTATCGCCATCCCGACATCGCTGCTCTGCGCGATATCGCCGAGGAAGATGAAAAGGAGATCGAAGCGTCGCGCTACGATCTCAATTACGTCGCGCTCGACGGCACGATCGGTTGCATGGTCAACGGCGCCGGCCTCGCCATGGCGACGATGGATATCATCAAGCTCTATGGCGAAATGCCGGCGAATTTTCTCGACGTCGGAGGCGGCGCCACCAAAGAAAAAGTCGCGGCCGCGTTTAAGATCATCACCTCCGATCACAATGTGAAGGGGATCCTGGTCAATATTTTCGGCGGCATCATGCGCTGCGACATCATCGCCGAAGGCGTCGTCGCGGCGGTGAAAGAAGTGGGCTTGCGCGTGCCGCTCGTGGTCCGGCTTGAAGGCACCAATGTCGGGCTCGGCAAGGAAATCATCGCCAAGTCTAATCTCAACGTGACCTCGGCCGACGATCTCGACGACGCCGCGCAGAAAATCGTCAAAGCGGTGAGAGAAGCGGTGGCATAATGTCCATCCTCATCGACAAAAATACCAAGGTGATCTGCCAGGGCCTGACCGGCAAGAACGGCACGTTTCACTCCGAGCAGGCGATCGCCTACGGCACCAAGATGGTCGGCGGCACTTCGCCCGGCAAAGGCGGTTCGACCCATATCGGGCTGCCGGTCTTCGACACGGTGGCCGAGGCGCGCGATAAAACCGGCTGCGATGCCAGCGTCATCTATGTGCCGCCGCCGGGCGCGGCCGACGCGATCGGCGAGGCGATTGCCGCGGAAATCCCGCTGATCATCTGCATCACCGAAGGCATTCCCGTCGCCGACATGGTCAAGATCAAACGGGCGCTGTGCGGATCGAAGTCGCGGCTGATCGGGCCGAACTGCCCCGGCGTCATGACGGCGGGCGAATGCAAAATCGGCATCATGCCCGGCAACATTTTCAAGCCGGGCAAGGTCGGCATCGTTTCGCGCTCCGGCACGCTCACTTATGAAGCGGTCTTTCAAACCACCCGTGAGGGCTTCGGACAGACGACGGCGGTGGGCATCGGCGGCGATCCGGTGAAAGGAACCGATTTCATCGAAATGCTGGAAATGTTTCTCGCCGACCCGAAAACCGAGGCGATCGTCATGATCGGCGAGATCGGCGGCGCATCTGAGGAGGATGCTGCGCAGTTTCTCAAGGACGAAGCCAAGCGCGGCCGAAAAAAGCCGATGGTCGGCTTCATCGCGGGGCGAACCGCGCCGCCCGGCCGGCGCATGGGCCATGCGGGCGCGATCATCGCCGGCGGCAAGGGTGGCGCTGAATCCAAAATCGCAGCCATGGAAGCGGCAGGCATCAAGGTCTCGCCGTCGCCAGCGCGGCTTGGCAAGACACTGGCGGAAACATGGAAATGACGATTCATTGTTTTGTCTTTTGCCCGCCGCATCGAACGATTAAATAGGTAGAAGGGAAATCCCAGCGCCGGACCGTTCACGCTCTTTTCGCGCGCCTAGCGGTTTCCTGCCGTCCGCCTTGCATGTCCCATCTGCCGGGATCGTTGTTCAAAGGGCGCATCTATGTCTCGACAGGACGCGAACGCCGCTTTCGCCCGCACCTCCTTTCTCTATGGCGGCAATGCCGCCTATATCGACGACCTCTACGCCCGCTACGAGGCCGACCCGAAGGCGGTCGATGCCGAGTGGCAGTCGTTCTTCCAAAGCCTGAAGGACGATCGCCGCGACGTCGAAAAGAACGCACACGGTCCGTCGTGGAGCCGGCCGGACTGGCCGGTGCCGGAGCGAAGCGACCTTGTTTCCGCTCTTGACGGCGCCTGGGACGAGGCGGGCGCGGCAATCGCGGGCAAAGTGAAGGCGCAAGCGCAAGCGCGCGGCGTCGACGTCACGTCGCCCGAAGTCGAACGCGCGACCCGCGATTCCGTCCGGGCCCTGATGCTCATTCGCGCCTATCGAGCGCGCGGCCATTTCCACGCCAATCTCGATCCGCTCGGTCTCGAACCGCCGAAGGACGAAGAAGAACTCGATCCCCGCTCCTACGGCTTCGGCCCCGCCGATCTCGATCGCCCGATTTTCCTCGACCACGTGCTCGGGCTCGAATTCGGCACGGTGCGCGAAATCGTCGGCATCTTGCGCCGCACTTATTGTCAGACGCTTGGCGTCGAATTCCTGCACATCTCAAGCGCCGCGCAGAAGAGCTGGATCCAGGAACGCATCGAGGGGCCAGATAAGGAAATCACGTTCACGCGCGAAGGCAAGCGCGCTATCCTCAACAAGCTGGTCGAAGCCGAAGGTTTCGAGAAATTCTCCGATTTGAAATTCACCGGCACCAAGCGGTTCGGCCTCGACGGCGCCGAATCGATGATCCCGGCGCTCGAGCAGATCATCAAGCGCGGCGGCGCGCTCGGCGTGCGTGAGATCGTGATCGGCATGCCGCATCGCGGCCGGCTCAATGTCCTGGCCCAAGTCATGGGCAAGCCGCATCGCGCCATCTTTCATGAATTCAAGGGCGGCTCTTCCACTCCCGACGCGGTCGAAGGCTCGGGCGACGTCAAATATCATCTCGGCGCGTCGTCGGATCGCGAATTCGATCAGAACAAGGTCCACCTGTCGCTGACCGCCAATCCCTCGCATCTCGAGATCGTCGACCCGGTGGTGCTCGGCAAGGTGCGCGCCAAGCAGGATCTTCACGGCGCCACGCCGGAAGACCGCACCATGGTGATGCCGCTGCTCATCCACGGCGACGCTTCTTTCGCCGGACAAGGCGTGGTCGCGGAAAGCTTCGGGCTTTCCGGGTTGCGCGGCCACCGCACCGGCGGCTCGGTGCATTTCATCGTCAACAATCAGATCGGCTTTACCACCAATCCGCGCTACTCCCGCTCGTCGCCCTATCCGTCCGACGTCGCCAAGATGATCGAGGCGCCCATTTTTCACGTCAACGGCGACGATCCCGAAGCCGTCGTCTTCGCGGCCAAGATAGCGACCGAATTCCGGCAGAAATTCCAGAAGCCGGTGGTCATCGATATGTTCTGCTATCGGCGTCACGGGCACAATGAAGGTGACGAGCCGTCGTTCACGCAGCCCTTGATGTACAAGGCCATCGCCAATCACCCGACCACGCTCGAAATCTACAGCAAAAAACTCATCGGCGAGGGCGTCGTCAGCGCGGGCGAGGTCGAGAAGATGAAGGCGGACTGGCGCAGCCGGCTCGACGCAGAGCTCGACGCCGCGCTCGGCTATCGCGCCAACAAGGCGGATTGGCTCGACGGCCGCTGGTCCGGCTTCAAAACTGCCGGCGATGCCGACGATCCGCGCCGCGGCAAAACCGGCGTCGAGATCGCCGCGTTCAAACAGATCGGTCAGAAGATCACGGCCGTCCCGGCGAATTTTCACCTGCACAAGACGCTCAACCGCTTCCTCGACAATCGCCGCAAATCGATCGAAACCGGCGCCGGTATCGACTGGGCGACCGCTGAGGCGCTCGCGTTCTGTTCGCTGCTGCTCGAAGGCCACCGCGTGCGCCTCTCCGGGCAGGATTCCGAGCGCGGCACATTTTCGCAGCGCCACTCCGTCCTGATCGATCAGGAGACCGAGCGGCGCTATACGCCGTTCAACAATCTCGGCGAGCCGCAGGCGCGTTTCGAAGTCATCAATTCGATGCTGTCCGAAGAAGCGGTGCTCGGCTTCGAGTACGGTTACTCGCTGGCCGAGCCCAATGCGCTGACAATGTGGGAAGCGCAATTCGGCGATTTCGCCAACGGCGCACAGGTCGTGTTCGACCAGTTCATCTCGTCCGGCGAACGCAAATGGCTGCGCATGTCGGGCCTCGTCTGCCTGCTGCCGCACGGTTACGAAGGCCAGGGGCCGGAGCACTCGTCGGCGCGGCTGGAGCGTTTTCTTTCGATGTGCGCCGAGGACAATATGCAGGTGGCGAACTGCACGACGCCGGCGAACTATTTCCATATTCTGCGCCGTCAGCTCAAACGCGAATTCCGCAAGCCGTTGGTCCTGATGACGCCGAAGTCGCTGCTGCGCCACAAGCGGGCGGTGTCGCGGCTCGACGAGATGGGTCCAGGCACGTCGTTCCATCGGCTGTTGTGGGACGACGCACAGACGCCGGCGAACGAGAAGACCAAACTTGTCGCCGACGAGAAGATTCGCCGCGTCGTCATCTGCTCGGGCAAGGTCTATTACGATCTTTACGACGAGCGCGAGCGGCGCGGCGTCGACGACATTTATCTTTTGCGGATCGAGCAGCTCTATCCCTTCCCGACCAAGGCGCTGATGGCGGAGCTTTCGCGGTTCAAGCAGGCCGAGATCGTTTGGTGCCAGGAAGAGCCGCGCAATATGGGCGGCTGGGTCTTCGTCGATATTTTCCTGGAATGGGTGCTCAATCAGATCGGCGCCAAGCATCGGCGCGCCCGCTACGCGGGGCGGCCGGCTTCGGCCTCGACGGCGGTCGGACAAATGTCGTTGCATCTTAATCAGCTCAAGCAGTTTTTGGATGACGCGCTGAGGTAATTCGACCGCCGTCTGGCTGCGCCGGCGCGAATGAGCAAGGGGATTTCATGGTTGAGATTCGCGTACCGACGCTCGGGGAATCGGTGACCGAGGCGACCATCGGCAAATGGTTCAAGAAGCCGGGCGATGCGGTTGCGGTCGACGAGCCGCTGGTCGAACTCGAAACCGACAAAGTAACGATCGAGGTGCCAGCGCCGGCCGCCGGCGTGCTCGGCGCGATCGCCGCCAACGACGGCGATACGGTCGCCGTCGGCGCGGTGCTCGGCCGGATCGAGGAGGGCGCGGGCGCGGCGTCCGCCAAACCGGCAGCCGCGGCGAGCGCGCAGCCCACGCCGCCAGTTCCGCCGCCGCAGGCGACCGTTTCGGCGCCCGCGGCGGTACGGCCCTCTGCCGAGGCGCCGCTCGCGCCGTCGGTGCGCAAGCTCTCCGCCGAATCCGGCATCGATGCCGCATCGCTCGCGGGGACCGGCAAGGACGGCCGCGTCACCAAAGGCGACATGCTCGCGGCGATCGAGCGCGCCGCGGCGCAACCGACTCCGGTCGCCGCGACGGCCGCGGCGGTCCAACTCCGCGCGCCGACCCCGCCCGACGACGCCGCGCGCGAGGAGCGGGTGCGGATGACGCGGCTGCGCCAGACCATCGCGCGGCGGCTGAAAGACGCACAGAACACCGCCGCCATGCTCACGACCTTCAACGAGGTCGACATGAGTCACGTCATGGCGCTGCGCACGCAGTACCGCGACTTGTTCGAGAAAAAGCACGGCGTGAAGCTCGGCTTCATGGGTTTCTTCGTGCGTGCCTGCGTGCAGGCGCTCAAGGAAATCCCCGCCGTGAATGCCGAGATCGACGGCGCCGATATCGTCTACAAAAATTACTATCACATCGGCATCGCGGTCGGCACCGAACGCGGCCTAGTCGTGCCGGTGGTGCGCGATTGCGACATGAAATCGCTCGCCGAGATCGAGAAGGCGATCGCCGATTTCGGCCGCCGCGCGCGCGACGGCGTGCTCAAGATCGAGGAAATGCAGGGTGGCACCTTCTCCATCACCAATGGCGGGATCTATGGCTCGTTGATGTCGACGCCGATCCTCAATGCGCCGCAGTCCGGCATTCTCGGCATGCACAAGATCCAGGAGCGGCTAGTGGCGGTGAGCGGCAAGATCGAAATCCGGCCGATGATGTATCTCGCTTTGTCCTACGACCATCGTCTCGTCGATGGCCGCGAGGCGGTCACTTTCCTGGTGCGCGTGAAGGAGTGCCTGGAGGAGCCGGCACGGCTCGTCTTGGATTTGTAAAGAGTAGCGAACTCCCATCATGTCCTACGATCTCATCGTCATCGGCAGTGGTCCCGGCGGCTATGTCTGCGCCATCCGCGCGGCGCAACTCGGCCTGAAGACCGCCGTGATCGAGAAGCGCGCGACCTTCGGCGGCACCTGTCTCAATATCGGCTGCATTCCATCCAAGGCGATGCTCAATGCGTCCGAGCTTTACGAGGAAGCAGCGCATAAATTCGGTGCGATGGGCATCAAAGTCGGCAAGCCGACGGTCGATCTTGCCGCCATGCTCCAATACAAGCAGCAAGGCGTCGACAGCAACGTCAAGGGCGTCGATTATCTGTTCAAGAAAAACAAGATCGAAACGTTCCACGGCGCCGGCCGCATCCTTGCTCCCGGCAAAATCGAAGTGAAAGGCGCCGACGGCGGGACGCAAGTGTTGGCGGCCAGGAATATCGTCATTGCCACCGGCTCCGACATGGCGCGCTTGAACGGCATCGATATCGACGAAAAGCGCATCGTGTCATCGACGGGCGCGCTCGATCTCGCCAAGGTTCCGCAAAAGCTCCTGATCGTCGGCGCGGGCATTATCGGGCTCGAACTCGGTTCGGTGTGGCGGCGGCTCGGCGCCGAAGTGACGATCGTGGAATTTCTCGACGACATCCTGCCCGGCATCGACGGCGAGGTCGGCAAGCAATTCCAGCGCATGCTGCAGAAGCAGGGCTTAACGTTCAAACTTTCGTCCAAAGCCGCTGCGATCGACGGCTCCGGCAAGACGCTCAAGGTCAAGGTCGAGCCCGCCGCGGGCGGCGGCGCGGCGGAGATCGTGGAGGCCGATATCGTGCTGGTCGCGATCGGCCGCGTGCCCTACACCGAGGGGCTCGGGCTCGAAACGGTCGGCGTGAAGAAGGACAATCGCGGCCGCGTCATCGTCGATCCGCATTTCCGCACCAATGTCGAAGGCATCTATGCTATCGGCGACGTGATCGCGGGCCCGATGCTGGCGCACAAGGCCGAAGACGAAGGCGTCGCGGTTGCTGAAATCCTGGCCGGCCAAGCCGGCCACGTGAACTACGACGTCATTCCGAATGTCGTCTACACCTATCCGGAAATCGCCTCGGTGGGAAAAACCGAGGAAGAGCTGAAAGCCGCCGGCATCGCTTACAAGGTCGGAAAATTTCCCTTCACCGCCAACGCGCGCGCGCGGATCAATCTTACGCCCGAGGGCTTCGTCAAGATTCTCGCCGACGCCAAGACCGATCGCGTTCTGGGCGTGCACATTCTCGGCCCCGACGCCGGCAACATGATCGGCGAGGCCGCCGTCGCCATGGAGTTCGGCGCTTCCGCGGAGGACATCGCGCGCGCCTGCCACGCCCATCCGACCTTGACTGAAGCGATCAAGGAAGCGGCGCTCGCCGTCGATAAGCGCGCGATCAATATCTGAGGGTCATTCCGAGCCCGAGCAAGGCGCTCCGGAACGACTGACGCTAAAGCACCGCCAAAAGCGGCACGGCATGCGGCGCGAACAATCCAAGCAGGGCGAGCGCAAGCCCGACGACGCCGAGCGCGCCGCCAAACCAGGCAAGTCCAACCATGCCGGTAATCACCGCCGCCGAGGCGAGCACGATGCCGACCTGAAGGGCTGCCGAAGCAAGCTCGTAGTGATGGTATTTCGCCAGCGCCAGATCGCGCTTGTCTTCCGCCTCCTTGGCGCGCTCGCCGAGTTCCTTGCGGCCCTCGCCCGTCGACGGCTCGGAATCGTAGCGGGCGGCGGTTTGTTTCCACGAGGCGATCTGTTTTTGCATCGCCGCTTTTGCCGCCGGATCGGCGGCGGCATCGGCCGCAATCGTCATTTCCTCGGCGGCGGTGTCGACTTGCGTCTTGCGGACGCTTTTGGCCTGAAAGAACGCCCACAGGTCCGAGGATTCGACATTGGCGCCGATCGCCTCGGTCTGCGCGCTTTTGCCGAGCGTTTCGGAGAACGACAGAAACAGCGCAAGCACTGCGATCAATAACGCGATTCGTTTGTTGAAGAATTCGGCGTGCTCGCCTTCGTCCGCCTTCTCGATCGCTTCATGGATTTCCGACATGGCTTCCCTCGTCATTCCCGGGCCGAACCGACGGCCCGGCCACTTCGGGCCAGGCCCGTTGGCGGCAATCCGGAATGACGGATACGGTGACTTTTTGTCAAGCGCGCGGATGTGCGCTGCGGTAGGCCTCGATAAGGCGCTCGGCATCCACGGCGGTATAGATCTGCGTGGTCGACAGCGAGGCGTGGCCGAGCAATTCCTGGATCGAGCGCAAATCGCCGCCGCGCGCCAATAGATGCGTCGCGAAGGAGTGGCGCAGCGCGTGCGGCGTCGCGGTTTCGGGCAGGCCGAGCGCCCCGCGCAAGCGCGCCATCGCGAATTGCACGATGCGGGGCGAGAGTGGCCCGCCCTTGGCGCCGACGAAGAGCGGCCCCTCGCCCGGTAAATCGTAGGGGCAGACCGCGATGTAATCGGCGACGAGCTTTTGCACCGGCGCGATCAAGGGCACCATGCGCTGCTTGCGGCCTTTGCCGGTCACAGTCAACACGTCGCGGCCATTGAGCTCGCCGCGCTTGAGGCCGAGCGCTTCGGAAATGCGCAAGCCGCAGCCGTAGAGGAGCGCCAGCACCGCCGCATCGCGCGCATGAATCCACGGCTCGCGGTCGTCGCCGGCGGCGAAGGCGGGATCGGCGACGCTTTTGGCCGCATCGACCGCAAGCGGTCGCGGCAAGGTCTTGCCGATTTTCGGCGCGCGCACGGCGGCGAGCGCGCCGAGCCGGCCCTTGCCGTTGCGTTCGAGGAAACGGCCGAAGGCGCGCATCCCTGCGAGCGCGCGCATCAGCGAGCGGCTACCGATATTGCGCGCGCGGCGCGCCGCGAGGAAGGCGCGCACATCGGCCGGCTCGAGCGCCGCGAGCTCTTTGAGCGAAGGCGCGCCGCCGAGGTGCTCGGCCAGGAATCGCAGGAACTGCAGCACGTCGCGCCGATAGGCTTCGAGCGTCTTTCTTGACAGGCGCCGCTCGGCGCCAAGGTGGCTCAGCCAAGCGTCGATTTCGGCCGACACCTTTGGCGCGATGAAGTCACTATCCGCTTTTTGCGCCATATTCCCCTCGTCCCCGCGAAGGCGGAGACCCAGCCTGTGCTAGAGTTGATACTGGATTCCCGCCTTCACGGGAATGAGCGGAAATAATAGCAATACCCGCCTTTACCCTTTCTTAACCGCCCGGAATCGGCGGAAAATCCGGCAATGGCCAAACGGGTCGTCGACGTGCTGGTCCCGGTCGCGTTGGATCGGGCCTATTCCTATCGGGTGCCGGGGGAGCTTGCGCTCGCCGCGGGCGATATCGTCACGGTGCCGCTCGGCCTGCGCGAGACGACGGCGGTAGTATGGGCCGACAATCCCAAGCCCAATCCGCGGCTCGACAACCGGCTCAAAGACGTCGCCGAGAAGCTCGATCTGCCGCCGCTGCGCGGCGAATTGCGCGGCTTCGTCGAGTGGGTCGCCAGTTACACCGTTAGTTCGCGCGGCATGGTGCTGCGCATGTGCCTGCGCATGGGCGAGCATCTCGGCCCCGAGCGCGAGCGCGTCGGCGTGCGGCTTGCGGGCGCCGCGCCCGAGCGAATGACCACGGCGCGCCGGCGCGTGGTCGATCTTCTCGCCGACGGCATCGTCCGCGGCAAAGCCGAAGCCGCGCGCGAAGCGGGGGTGAGCGCCGGCGTGATCGACGGCTTGATCGACGAAGGCACGCTTGCAACCTTGGTGCTGCCGCCCGAACCGGTCGCCGAACGGCCCGACCCCGATTTCACTCTGACCGAATTTACGCCCGGCCAAAGCGCGGCGGCGGCGGCGTTGAAGGCAACTGTCGCGAAGGGCGGTTATTCCGTCACGCTGCTCGACGGCGTCACCGGCTCAGGCAAGACCGAAGTTTATTTCGAAGCGGTGGCGGACGCGATTCGAAGCGGCCGCCAGAGCCTGATCCTGATGCCTGAAATCGCGCTCACCACCCAATTCCTCGACCGTTTCGCCGCGCGTTTCGGCACACGGCCGGCCGAATGGCATTCCGAACTGTCGCCGCGCAAACGCGCGCGCACCTGGCGGGCTGTCGCCAATGGCGAGGTCTCCGTCGTCGTCGGCGCGCGGTCGGCCTTGTTCCTGCCTTATGCGGATCTCGGGCTGATCGTGGTCGATGAGGAGCACGATCCGGCCTACAAGCAGGAAGACGGCGTGCACTACCACGCGCGCGACATGGCCGTGGTGCGCGGCCATATTGCGCGCATCCCCGTGGTGCTGTCGTCCGCCACGCCGTCGATCGAGAGCGAAGTCAATGCGCGGCGCGGGCGTTACGCGCGCATTTCGCTGCCGGAACGTTTCGGCGGCCAGCGGTTGCCCGCGGTCGAGGCGATCGATCTGCGGCGCGAGCGTCCGCCGCCGGGCCGCTTCATCTCGCCGGTGCTCGCCGGCGCGGTGAAAACGGCGCTGGAGCGCCGCGAACAGGCACTGCTCTTTCTCAATCGCCGCGGCTATGCGCCGCTGACCTTGTGCCGCGCCTGCGGCTTCCGCTTCGCCTGCCCGAATTGCGACGCGTGGCTGGTCGACCACCGCTTCCGCCGCCAGCTCGTTTGCCACCATTGCGGCTTCGGCATGCCGCATCCCGCGGCCTGTCCGAAATGCCAGGCGGCGAATTCCTTCGTCGCCGTCGGGCCGGGCGTTGAACGGCTTGCGGAGGAGGTGAGGGAGCTTTTTCCGCAGGCGCGTATCTTGGTGCTGTCCAGCGATCTCGTCGCCAGTGTCGAACGCATGCGCGAGGAATTGGCCGATGTCGCCGCCGGGCGTTTCGACATCGTCATCGGCACCCAGCTCGTGGCCAAGGGCCATCATTTTCCGATGCTCAACCTGGTCGGCGTGGTCGATGCCGATCTGGGCTTGAGCAACGGCGATCCGCGCGCGGCGGAGCGCACCTTTCAGCTTCTGCACCAGGTGGTCGGGCGCGCCGGGCGCGATGCCGGCGTCGGGCTGGGCTTGTTGCAGACCCACCAGCCGGAGCATCCGGTGATGCGCGCTCTGATCGCGCAGGACCGCGAGGCCTTCTATGCCGCCGAGATCGAATCGCGCGAGCGCGCCGCCTATCCGCCGTTCGGCCGGCTCGCCTCGATCGTGGTCTCCGGCCCCGACAAGCACGAAGCGGCCGACTATGCGCGGCGCTTCGCCCGCGCGGCGCCGGCCGACGACGCCGTGCGCGTGCTTGGACCCGCCGAAGCGCCGCTCGCTTTAGTGCGCGGCCGCCATCGCCTGCGCCTTCTGATCAAGGCGCCGCGCAATTTCGATCTGTCGGCCTATTTGCGCGCCTGGCTCGCCAAGCCGCCGAAAAAGCACGGTGCCATCAAACTCGAAATCGACGTCGATCCGCAGAGTTTTTTGTAAGGCGTAGCCTTCATCAGCCGCGCCCCGGAAATGACGGCCTTCAATCGAGTGGAGCGGGTTTGCGCCGCTTAGGCAAACCGCGCCTTCGCCCGCTCGCGCGCCTTCATCGCTTCGGTCTCGCGGTTTTTCGCCGAGCTTGACGTTGCGAGCGCGCCGAGGAGCCGGCGCGCGACGCCGGTCACCTCATCGACGGCGCGGTCGAACGCAGCTTCGTTGACCCGCGAGGGATGGGCGAAGCCGGAGAGCTTGCGGACGAATTGCAGCGCCGAAGCTCGGATTTCTTCCTCCGTCGCCGGCGGCTCGAAATTGAACAGGGTCCGGATATTGCGGCACATGGAGTCTGTCCTGTCTCGTGTCTTGTCTAGTTCGATCATATGAACGCCTGGATGCCGGTCTGCGCGCGGCCGAGCACCAGCGCGTGGATGTCGTGCGTGCCTTCGTAGGTGTTGACGGTTTCGAGATTGCAGAGAACGCGCATAACGTGGAATTCCTCGGCAATGCCGTTGCCGCCGTGCATGTCGCGGGCGAGCCGGGCGATGTCCAGCGCCTTGCCGCAATTGTTGCGCTTAAGGAGCGAAATCGCCGGCGGCGAAGCCTTGCCCGCGTCGATCAGGCGCGACAGCCGCAGCGCCGCATGCAGGCCGAGCGCGATTTCGGTCTGCATGTCGGCGAGCTTCTTCTGAACGAGCTGATTGGCGGCGAGCGGCCGGCCGAACTGCTTGCGCGTGAGCACGTAGTCGCGGGCGCGGTGCCAGCAGAACTCGGCGGCGCCCATCGCGCCCCAGGCGATGCCGGTGCGCGCGACATTGAGGCAGCCGAATGGCCCGGCGAGCCCGGAGACGTTCGGCAATAAATTCTCTTCCGGCACGAACGCCCCATCGAGCACGAGCTCGCCAGTGATCGAAGCGCGCAGGCTCAACTTGCCTTCGATCTTCGGCGTCGCCAGCCCTTTGGTGCCGCGCTCGACGATGAAGCCGCGAATGCGGCCGTCGAGCTTGGCCCAAACAACGGCGATATCGGCGACCGGCGCGTTGGTGATCCAGGTCTTGGCGCCGGTGAGCTTGTAGCCGCCGGGCGCCTTCTCGGCGCGCGTGACCATCGAGCCCGGATCGGAGCCGTGATCGGGTTCGGTCAGCCCGAAGCAGCCGACCATCTCGCCGGTGGCGAGCTTCGGCAGATATTTGCGGCGCTGCGCTTCGCTGCCATAGGCATAGATCGGATACATCACGAGCGAGGATTGCACCGACATCGAGGAGCGGAAGCCGGAATCGACGCGCTCGATCTCGCGCGCGATCAGCCCGTAGCAGACATAGCTCAGCCCGGCGCCGCCGTATTCCTGCGGGATCGTTGCGCCGAGGAGCCCGAGCGCGCCCATTTCGCGCACGATATCCGGGTTGAAAGTGCCGTCGCGATTGGCGGCAAGCACGCGCGGAAACAGCTTGTCCTGGGCATAGCCGCGCGCGGTGTCGCGCACCATGCGCTCTTCCTCGGTCAACTCGCCCTCAAGGTCGAGCGGATCGTCCCATTTGAACGCGGCATCCTTGATTTGCGCGCCTTTGGGCTCGCGCTGTTCGATTTTTTCCGCAACTTGCGACATCGGCTGGCTCCTTGGGCGCGCCCCCTCCGTCATCCTGAGGTGCCCGCGTGAAGTGCTGGCCTCGAAGGATGCGCCGGGGAATTCCGGGCCGTCGCCCTTCGAGGCTCGCTTCGCTCGCACCTCAGGGTGACGGATATCGAGACAAGAGCTTAGGAGGCGGTTACGCCTGCGGCAAGGCTGCAGGCGTTGCCGGTTTGCGCCGGTTTCTATATTGAAAAGGTCACGCGCCCGTAGCTCAGCTGGATAGAGCGCTGCCCTCCGAAGGCAGAGGTCAGGGGTTCGAATCCCTTCGGGCGCGCCAATGATTTCAATAGGTTAGCTCAAGGCTGCTAATTGGCGGGAAGGGCTTAGCAACCACATAGCTACCAGCCGCGCCGGGTTTCGAAGGCCATTAGTGCGAGCAACGAATCCGGCAAGTCCATGCGCAATTGAGCGACGTTAGGCCAGCGGAGACGCATATTTTAGTTGCCAAGTATCCGGTGCCTGTAGTCCTCGCGCATTTCGTCCGCGATGCTAGTACGCGAAAGCCGCACCAATTCAGCAAACGGCGCGTTCGGCCGGCATGAGCGACAAGAGAGCCACGGAATGAGGCTTGTCACCGCAGCGTCGCGGTGGCGATCGATCGTGCGTAGGTCAATCGCGTTGATCGTACGGCATGCGGGGCAGCGCACCCAAAGAAACCAATAGCGCGCGGCAATCGCGGCACCGATCGTTGGCGCGAACAAGAGAGGCATGCCCTTGGCCTGCCGCTCGTTCCAGGCCGCGATTAAAGCTTCCGCGTCCGCGAGCACGTAAGCGTCCGTCGCCCGCTTGGCGGCGGCCTCAGCATCGGCCTTCGCCTTCCGCTCAGCTTCTATCTTCCGGCGATTGAAACCCATGGCGGGATCGTCGCCGAAACAGAACACGAGTCAATCGGTAGCTAACTCTGGAACGGATTGACGGGCTAGCCAGAGTGCAAAAATTCTTTGGTCGCACGTTTGAACCGCACGCCGATTAGGATTTGGAATTAGGGACGCGCGAATGTCTGCAATGTGGAGCATTTCGGACTTAACCCCGACATAGCGCGACTTCCGAGAAGTGCCAAAAGCAGACATTCTGCGCTGCGGCAGAACTGGCGCTATTCGATCACCTCGTCGGCGCGGCCAAGTATCGGAATTGGGACGGTGATGCCGAGCGCTTTAGCGGTTTTGAGATTGATATAAAGCTCCACTTTGGTGGCCTGCTGTACCGGTAGTTCGCTGGGCTTTTCGCCCTTTAGGATGCGGCCCGTGTAGACACCAGCCAAGTGGTAAGCGTCGGTGAGGTTGCCCCCATAGCTCATCAAGCCACCGGCGGCGATGAACTCGCGGGTTTCGAAAACCGCCGGCACCGCGTAGCGGACGGCCAGTGCGGCGATCTGCTTTTCCCGCGCGACGAGGAATGGACCGCCGGATACCACGAGCCCGCCGGCCCGCAATTGAATCAGTTTTCCGAAAGCCGGATCGAGGTCACGCTCGGTACTGGCATTGAGGGCGTGAACTTCCAGCCCGAGGCGACGGGCCGCCGCCTCGATGTTTCTTGTACTTGCCTCAGCAGAAGTGGGATCGGCCGGGTCAATGAGGAACGCAAAGACGGTCGTTGCGGGAAGAAGCTCGTGCAGCAATTCCAGCCGCTTCGACGCAACCTCCACGTTCAATTGGGTCACACCCGTTATGTTGCCGCCCGGCCGGCTAAGACTAGCGACAACACCGAGCTGCACCGGGTCGTTGCCCATTTCGAACACGATCGGAATGGTCGTGGTCGCTGCCTTTGCCGCAAGCACGGCTGGAGTAGTTGTCGCGGCAATCACCGTCACCTGACGCTGAATCAGATCGGTCGCCAATTTGGGCAGCTGCTCGTTTTGATTCTCGGCGAAGCGATATTCGATCGCTACGTTTTGACCCTCCACAAAGCCTGTGTCTTTCAAACCTTGACGGACTGCAGCCAGTAGTCGCGGGGCGTCTCCTGGTCCCCTAGAAGTAAGGAATCCGATCACCGGCATCTCCGCCTGCTGCGCGCGCGCCGCGAGCGGCCATGCTGATGCACCGCCGAAAAGCACAATAAATTCCCGCCGTCTCATTCAATCACCTCGTCGGCGGTAGCGAGCAGCGTCTGTGGAACCGTGAGACCGAGCGACTTTGCGGTTTTCAGGTTGATTACGAGTTGAAATTTCGTCGGTTGCTCGACCGGCAGATCCGCGGGCTTGGCGCCTTTGAGGATTTTGTCAATGTGGCTCGCCGCGTGTCGGAACTCATCCGGAATGCTGGGTGCATAGCCCATCAGGCCACCCAGCTTTGGAAACTCAACAAAGTTGCAAATCGCGGGCAGCCGGTTCGATGCGACGAGGTCTACCATGCGATTAAGTTGGATGAAGAAGATCGGGTCCGCGATAAACAGAACGCCGTCGGCTCGTTCCCGCATAATCGCGGCGAAGATGTTGTCGAGTTCAGCGGGCGCGTGCACCTCTAATGGGAGGACTTGGAGTGATAATGATCGGGCCGCGGCATTCACGGCCTGCAGCGCTGGCCGATGCGATGAATTGGCCGGATTCCACACAACAGCCAGTTTTGCGACCGAGGGGGCCGCCTCCTTCAGTAACTCCACATGTTTGGCGCTCATCTCCGATATCATCCGGGTCGTCCCAGTCAGGTTCCCTCCTGGCCGCGCTAGGCTGGCCACAACGCCGCTCGCTAAAGGATCGCCCA
>Ga0187778_10000117_pt1 | contig 50219 bp, 39 predicted proteins | sample 1015_Q2_SP5_20_M_FD_132418 | JGI IMG/M metagenome (GOLD analysis project Ga0187778, IMG submission 132418) | Tropical peat soil microbial communities from peatlands in Department of Meta, Colombia - 1015_Q2_SP5_20_MG | ecosystem: Environmental > Terrestrial > Soil > Wetlands > Peat | place...
CACCGCCGACGTCGGCTGGGTCACCGGGCACAGCTATATCGTCTATGGTCCGCTCGCCAACGGCGCTACCACGCTGATGTTCGAAGGCGTGCCCAATTATCCCTCGACCTCCCGCTTCTGGGACGTGATCGATAAACATAAGGTCAACATTTTTTATACCGCGCCGACCGCGATCCGCGCGCTGATGCAGGCCGGCGATGCGCCGGTGAAAAAGACCTCACGCGCATCGCTGCGCCTGCTCGGCACGGTCGGCGAACCGATCAATCCAGAAGCCTGGGAATGGTACTACCGCGTGGTCGGCGACAACCGCTGTCCGATCGTCGATACCTGGTGGCAGACCGAAACCGGCGGCATTTTGATCACGCCGCTGCCAGGCGCGACGAGGCTAAAACCCGGGTCGGCGACACTGCCATTTTTCGGCGTCGTGCCGCAGATCGTCGATGCCGAAGGCAAAGTGCTGGAAGGAGCGGCGACCGGCAATCTGTGCATCGCGGATTCCTGGCCGGGACAGATGCGCACCGTTTACGGCGATCATCAGCGTTTCGTTGACACTTATTTCAGCACCTATCCCGGCAAATATTTCACGGGCGACGGCTGCCGGCGCGACGAAGACGGCTATTACTGGATCACCGGCCGCGTCGACGACGTCATCAACGTCGCCGGTCATCGCCTCGGCACGGCCGAGGTCGAATCCGCGCTCGTCGCCCATCCGAAAGTCTCGGAAGCCGCCGTCGTCGGCTACCCGCACAATATCAAGGGCCAGGGCATTTATGCCTATGTCACGCTGATGGCCGGCGAGCATCCGAGCGAGGAGTTGCGTAAGGAACTGGTTGGCTGGGTGCGCAAGGAAATCAGCCCGATTGCCTCGCCCGATTTGATCCAGTTCGCACCGCAATTGCCGAAGACGCGCTCGGGCAAGATCATGCGCCGCATCCTGCGCAAGATCGCCGAGGACGAATTCGGCAATCTCGGCGACACCTCGACGCTTGCGGATCCGGCCGTGGTCGACGATCTCGTCCACAACCGCCAGAATAAGAGAAGCGCCTGACTCGCCACTTCCCGGCGAACGCGGTTGAGTTACTGCTTTGCTCCTGTCCCGGCGCGGTCGCGCATGTGATTCCCGCCATGCAACGGAACTCGCGCAGTGGTGCGCGAAGGGCACACCTTTTGGAAAAAATCGCGAGAACGTTAACCCTGCCGCCGTTGCGCTGCTGGGAAAATGGCAGTTTCGGCTAGAATACGGCGCTGTCGTCGGCGGCGGGAATCGAGCGGGGCGATTGGCAGAATGGGCGATTAGCAACAAGGAATATGACAATGCGGGTCAAGATCATGCTTTCGGCGGCCATTGCGGCCGTCGTCGCAACATTCGCTTTTGCTGCCGAGCCGGCGCAGGCTCATGGCGACATCGTGTCGGTAAAGGACAGCTATATGCCGGGAACGATCGTCATTCGCACCAACGAACGCCGTCTTTATTATTTCGTCGGCCCGGGCGAAGCGATCCGCTACCCGGTCGGCGTTGGCCGCGCCGGCATGCAGTGGTCCGGCACCGCCTATATCGACGGCAAATATATCAGGCCGGCTTGGTCGGCTCCGGAATCGATCAGACGCGATTATCGGTCGTTCCCGGGCGTCGTTCCGGGGGGCTCGTCGCATAACCCGATGGGCGCGGCGGCCATGACGCTGTCCGGCGGTGGCGAATACGCCATCCACGGCACCAATGCGCCGGGTACGATCGGCGGATTCGTGTCGCACGGCTGTATCCGCATGTACAACGAAGACATTATGGACCTCTACAGCCGCGTCAGCATCGGCACGCGCGTGGTGGTTACAAGGTGAGAAACGGGGGTCAGGAGTTCAGGGATCAGGTATTTCCTGATCCCTATATATCTGATCCTCAGAAATCCGACGCAAGCCCGTTGACTTCCCAGTCGCCATAGCGCGTTGGATCGAGACCCTCGCGGCCGGAAATCTCTTTCGGCGATGGAGCCTTTGCTGCGTCGCGTTCGGCGCGGCGCGCCGCAGCTTCGGCGAGCGCGCGCCGGGCGGCGTCCGGCAGCGGACGTTCGCCGGCTTCTTCTTCGCTCGCCTCGGGCGCGGGCGGCTTTTGGGGATCGGTTGGCATAACCATTGACTTGGCGTAGGCCTGCCCCATTCGCAAGGAGGGATTTTGACGATGAAGGGAGCGCGCAAGCCCGCGGCGCGGCTGGCGCGACCCGGCGATGTGCCCGGCCTCGCGGTGCGCCTTGTCGCCGCAGATAGTCTCCAAGGCGTTTTGCGCCGGCGCCGCCCGCTGGACGAAATTCTCGAATCCGCGAAAGCGGCGACCGCACTCGCGGAGCGCGATCGCGCGCTTTTACGCGCGCTGCTCGGCGTGGTGCTACGTCGGCTCGGCACGCTGCGGCGTCTGCTCGCGATGTTTCTCGACCGCGGCCTGCCGCCGCAAGCGCCGCGCGTTGAAAGTGCGCTGCTTCTCGGCGCGGCGCAAATCCTCTTTCTCAATGTGCCGGACCATGCCGCAGTCGATCTTGCGGTGCGCCTCGCGCAGGCCGACCCGCGGGCTGCGCCTTTTGCCGGCATGGTCAACGCCGTTTTGCGGCGCGTGACGCGGGAAGGCGCCGCGCGCCTGGCGACGCTCGATGCGGTGGCGCTCGACACGCCGGATTGGCTGATGGCGCGCTGGACGGCGGCTTATGGCTCGGCGACCGCGCGTGCGATCGCCGCGGCGAACGGCCATGAAGCGGCGCTCGATGTGACGGTGAAAAGCGATCCGGAATTCTGGGCGGCGAAACTCGACGGACGCGTGCTTGCGACCGGGTCGGTGCGCGTCGTGGCGCCGGGCGCCGTCGATGCGCTGCCCGGCTTTGCCGAGGGCGCCTGGTGGGTCCAGGACGCCGCGGCGGCGCTGCCGGCGCGGCTCTTTGGCGACATTCGCGACTGCCGCGTCGCCGATCTTTGCGCCGCGCCTGGCGGCAAGACCGCAGAGCTTATACTGGCGGGCGCAAAAGTGACGGCGGTCGATCGCGCGCCGGCGCGGCTGCAACGGCTGCGGGACAATCTTACGCGTTTGAGTCTCGAGGCCGAGACCGTTTGCGCCGACATCGAGCAATGGTCGGCGGAGCCGTTCGATGCCGTCCTTCTCGACGCGCCATGCTCCTCGACCGGCACCATCCGGCGACATCCCGACGTGCCCTGGCTTAAAACCAGCGACGACATCGTCAAATTATCGCGACTGCAGCACCGCTTGCTCGGTCGCGCCGTCGAGCTGACCAAGCCGGGCGGCACGCTCATCTATTGCACCTGTTCGCTCGAGCCCGAAGAGAATGAGAATGCGGTCGCCGACCTGCTCGCGCGCGAGCCGCGCATGCGCCGCGCAGCCGTTACAGCCGCCGAAGTTTTCGGCCGCGACGAGTTGATCAGCAAGTCGGGGGATCTGCGCACATTGCCCTGCCACTTTCCCGACAGCGATTCGCGCTTCGCCGGGGTCGATGGTTTCTATGCCGTTCGGCTGATAAAAGCTTAACGAAACCAGCAGCTTGTTCCGCGATTGGCCGCGATGGCGCCGTTTCGTTATGGTCGCGCGGGGAAGTTGCGCAAGAAAGAGGCGAACGGAGCCGATGTCGCGCGTTGCAGTCGCGAACCACGCGAAGCTGTCTTGGCTCCTGCTTCGCGGCGCATTGCGGCGTGTTGCCGGCCGCGCCAATGGCCATCCGCTCTTGCGCTGGCCGGTTGCACCGCTCAAAGCCGACCGTCTTCTCATCGCGCCGCAGGATTTGCGCACCGCCGATGCGACCAGGGCGAACGAGATTTATTCCGGACGCTTTGCCTTTGCCGGAAAAGTGGTGCTTTGCGACCGCCGCTCGATCTTCGAAATGGAACCGCCATCCGACGAATGGGCGTCGGAGTTGCTGAGCTTCGGCTGGCTTCGGCACTTGCGCGCGGCCGAATCGGCCATCACCCGCGCCAATGCGCGCGCACTGGTCGACGAATGGATCACGCTGCAAGGCTCATGGCATCCGGTTGCCTGGCGTCCGGACGTGCTGTCGCGCCGCATTATCTCCTGGCTCAGTCAATCGACCTTGGTCCTGCAGGACGCCGACTTGCGCTTCTATCGGCGCTATCTGCGCAGCCTGGTGCGCCAGGTCCGTTATCTTCGTCACACCGCGGGCGATGCGCGGCGCGGCGTCGCGCGGCTGCAAGCCGTCGTCGCGCTCAGTTATGCTTCGCTGTGCATTGCCGGCGAGGCGCGGCATATCAAGTCCACAACGGATCGCCTGAAACGTGAAATCGAGCAGCAAATCCTTCCCGACGGCGGACATATCAGCCGCGATCCCGGTGCGATCATCGAAATTCTGCTCGAACTATTGCCGCTACGGCAGGCCTTTGCATCGCGAAACATCGCGCCGCCGCAGGCCGTCCTCAATGCCATCGATCGGATGATGCCGATGCTGCGCTTCTTCCGTCATTCGGAAGGCACCTTCGCGCATTTCAACGGAATGGGCGCGACGCCCGCCGACCTTCTTTTGACGCTGCTTGCCTATGACGAGGCGCGCGGGGCGCCTTTCTCGAATGCGCCCTATTCGGGCTACCAGCGGCTCGAAGCCGGCGGCGGCGTGGCCATCGTCGATACCGGACGCCCGCCGCCGATTGAAATGAGCCTGGACGCGCATGCCGGTTGCTTGTCGTTCGAATTCTCCTCGCCGAAACAGAACTTGATTATCGTCAATTGCGGCGTACCCACCGCAAGCCGCGATGCCTGGCGGCAGCTCGCGCGCGCCACCCCCGCCCACTCGACCGTCACTTTCAACAATATGTCGTCCGCGCGTTTTGTCGAATTGGCCGCCCTGCGCCGCATGCTCGGCGGCTCGCCGATCGTGGGCGGACCGGCCAATGTGACGGTAAGCCGGGACGACAATCCCGATATGATCCTGCTGCGCGCCTCGCACGACGGTTATGCCAGCCGCTTCGGCATAATCCATGAACGCGTCCTGATGCTCGCGCCCGACGGGATGCGGCTCTACGGCGAGGATATCTTCCTGGATGCGCAAGGCGACCCCCAGCTGCGCAGCACGCGCGACGAATTCGCGATTCGATTTCATCTGCATCCTTCGGTAAGAGTGACCCGCTTGACCGACGGTCGCGGCGTCATACTGATGAGCCCGAGTAAGGAAGCGTGGGTGTTCAGCGCCCATCACGACCGCGTGGAACTGGAGGAAAGCGTGTATCTTGCCGGTAGCGAAGGGCCGCGCCGGACGCTGCAGATCGTCATCTATGGCCACGCCCGCACCGCTTCGCGCGTGCAATGGAGCTTGCAGCAAGCCCAAGTGGGGGCCGCCGCGGCGCGGCGACCGCATGACGAGGCGCCGAAGCTGCCGTTGTGAGAAGGCTGCCTTTGTAAAAATCCTTCCCGCGCAGCGCGTGGAGGGAATAGAGAAGAGCGATGACCGACAATCTGCGCCGCGCCTCCCGGGCCCTCATTTCCGTTTCCGATAAGACGGGTGTCGTGGAATTGGCGCGCGCGCTTGCGGGCTTTGGCATCGAATTGGTTTCGACCGGCGGCACCCGCAAGATATTGAGCGATGCCGGATTGAAGGTGCTCGACATCAGCGAGCTGACCGGCTTTCCCGAAATGATGGACGGCCGTGTCAAGACGCTGCATCCGGCGGTGCATGGCGGATTATTGGCGGTGCGCGACAATCCCGGCCATGCCGAGGCCATGCGTGCGCATCGCATCCGCGCGATCGATATTCTGGTCGTGAATCTTTATCCGTTCGAGGCGACCGTTGGCGGCGGCGGCGATTTTGCCGCCTGCATCGAGAACATCGACATTGGCGGCCCGGCGATGATCCGCGCAGCCGCCAAAAACCATGACGCCGTCGCCGTGTTGGTCGATGCGGACGACTACGCCGCGCTGATCGAGGAACTCACGAAACACGCTGGCAGCACCACGCTTACGTTGCGCCGCCGGCTCGCCGCTAAGGCCTATGCTCGCGCCGCCGCCTATGACGCGGCGATTTCCAACTGGTTCGCGCGCGAAATCAAGGACGTCGCGCCGGCCTATCGCGCTTTCGGCGGCCGGCTCATTGAACCGCTGCGCTACGGCGAGAACCCGCATCAAACGGCCGCGTTCTATCGCACGCCCGATCTGCGGTTTGGCGTCGCCACCGCGCGGCAGGTGCAGGGCAAGCAGCTCTCCTACAACAATATCAACGACACCGACGCAGCCTACGAATGCGTCGCCGAATTCGATCCGGCCCGCACGGCGGCCTGCGCGATCATCAAATATGCCAATCCGTGTGGCGTTGCCGAGGCCGGCAACCTAACGGAGGCCTATCGCAAGGCGTTCGCTTGCGACCGGACCTCGGCATTCGGCGGCATTGTCGCGCTCAATCGCACGCTCGATGCACAAGCCGCGCGGGCCATTACCGAGATCTTCACCGAAGTGATCATCGCGCCCGATGCGACCGAAGAAGCCATCGCGCTCGTTGGGGCGAAGAAAAATCTGCGGCTTCTCCTCGCCGGCGGCTTGCCCGATCCGCGCGCCGACGGACTAACGGCGAAGACAGTCGCCGGCGGCCTGCTGGTGCAAAGCCGCGATAACGCGGTGGTCGACGATATGGAACTGCGCCCGGTGACGAAGCGCGCGCCGGGCGCTGCCGAGCTACGCGACCTAAGGTTCGCGTTCCGGGTCGCCAAGCACGTGAAATCGAACACGATCGTCTATGCCAAAGACTTGGCGACGGTCGGCATCGGCGCCGGTCAGATGAGCCGGGTCGATGCCGCGCGCATCGCAGCGCGCAAAGCGCAGGATGCTGCGCAAGAGGCCGGAGCCAAGGAACCCGCAACCAAAGGATCGGTGGTCGCTTCCGACGCGTTTTTTCCGTTCGCCGACGGGCTTCTCGTCGCGATAGAGGCCGGCGCGACCGCCGTGATTCAGCCCGGCGGCTCGATGCGTGACGACGAGGTGATCGCGGCAGCCGACGCCCACGGTGTCGCCATGGTTTTCACCGGGACGCGGCATTTCCGGCATTGATGAAACTGAAATGCGCCGGCGCGTCCGGCGCGGCGCCAGCAGGATGGCCGACAAGAAAAGACTACACCGAGGCGGTGATCCACTGTTCCAGCTTTTGCTTCGGCTGAGCCCCGACTTGGCGCGACGCCAGCTGGCCGTTCTTGAACAGCATCAGCGTGGGTATCGACATGATGCCGTATTTCGCGGCGGTTCCCGGGTTCTCGTCGACGTTGAGCTTGACGATCTTCACTTTACCGTTGAGCGAATGGGAAATCTCCTCGAGCGCAGGGGCGATCATCCGGCACGGGCCGCACCATTCCGCCCAGAAGTCAACGACCACGGGACCGCTCGCCTTGAGCACGTCCTGATCGAACGTGGCATCGGTTACCTTATCGACCATGAAAAACCTCTCTATTCGGGCGTCGGGCGCAGAATCGGCGCTTAGGGGTTTTGAACCTAGGAACGTGCGTCGCGGGCGTCAAGCCGCGCTCACCGGAGCGTGACGGCGCTTCTTTGAGGCCCTGTCGAGCTCGGCTGTCAGGGCCGCCGCCATGGCGGATGCGGGAATTTCAATGAGAAGAGGCGCATTGCTGAAAAGGAGCGCCGCGCGGACGCTTTTCTCCGGATAAAGAGGCATGAGAACCGCGCGATAGAGCGCAAGCTGCGTGATATAGGCCGCCGGGACGGCTTCGAGGCCGACCGGCACGATGCGGTCGGTCTTATAATCGACCACGATAACGGCATCCGCCGCGACGACGAGCCGGTCCGCCTGTCCGGCGACCGCAACGGGCTCGCCGTCCGGGTCGGCAATGCGCCCAACGATCGGCACTTCCCCGCGGCTGCCCGAGGCGAAGACGCCGGCGAAATTCTCATCGCCGAGAACGGCGAAGACCTGCCGCGCGATCTCGGTTTGCTCATCGATGGAAAAATCCTTCGCGGCCCTGGCGAGATAGCGCTCCAGCACTTGCTGGCGCCGTTCTAACGGGACGTCGGGTAAGGACTGCATCAGCCGGTGCACAATGCGGCCCCGTTCCAGCGCTTTGCGCCGGTCGCGAGGCGCGCCAGACGTGGCGCGGCCGATTTCCGTCTCGAAAGCGAGCGACGGCGACAGCGGCGCGGCAGCCGGCGCCTGTGGCGGCGCAACTTGCCGCAGCCAGGAGGGAAATTCCGGCGGTTCGGATTTTACCGGATCCTCCTCCCCTGAGCCCAGCGCGGCAGGTGCAGTCGTCTTGCGATACCGCAGCACTTTCTCCTCGCCGTCAGTCTCTTCGACGAGATCGGGATCGAGCGCCCGCCGAATGAGATCGTACCAGCAGCCGTCCGGGCGCTTTCTTTCGCCGTCGGCGCCGCAGACGATCAGCCGGTCCTCGGCGCGTGTCATGGCGACATAGAGGAGGCGGCGATATTCGTCGCGTGCTTCGTCGAGCGCGGCCTGTCGCGCCGCGGCGACGCGCGGCGCATCGTCGGCCTTGCGTCCTGCCCAGATCACGGTCCCGCCGGGCAGCGTCAAAAGCCGCGGTTGTCGCGGTCCGGCCGGCGGCGTCATCGTGTCGGCGAGAATGACGATCGGTGCTTCAAGTCCCTTGGCGCCGTGAACCGTCATGACGCGCACCTCGTCGCGTGCGATTTCCATGTCGCGTTTCACCTCGACGCGCGCCTGGCGCAGCCACGCCAAAAAGCCTTGCAGCGACGGCGTCTCGTGGCGCTCATATTCGAGCGCGAGATTGAGAAACTCGTCGAGCGCGTCGTTCGCCTCCGGACCTAAGCGCTCCAGGAAACGGCGCCTGCCGCCGCCGGCGCCGAGGAGGCGCGCGTAGAAGGCAAACGGCGTTTCGCGCTTGGCGAGGCGGGAGAGCTCGTCAAGCCGAGCGGCGGCTTGCGCAAACTGCGGGCTTTCGCCGGCTTTGCCAACAAGGGCGGCGTGCAGCGACAGCGCGCCGCGATTAAAGGCGACGGCAAACAAATCGCCCTCGTTGAATCCGAACAACGGACTGCGCAGCACCGTCGCAAGCGCAAGGTCGTCTTCCGAAAGAAGGAGTGCATCCCCGAGCACCATCAAATCCATGACCGCGATATGCTCGGTCAGGATCAGCCGGTCGGCGCCCGCGACCGCGACATTCTCATTTTTCAACGCGCGAATGATCGCCTCGAACAATTCGCCGCGCTGGCGAACCAGGATAAGAAAGTCGCCATAGCGCACGGCGCGGCGCTCATTACCGACGCGTTCCCGGCGATCGATCAGCCGCCGCACGGTGCGGGCGATACGGCGGGCCAGTCTTACCCGCGGGCTGGTCTCGGCGACCCGGTCGAAGGGTGCGTCCCAACCCTCGATTTCCGCGCCCTTCTCCGGTTCGATCGGTTCCCAGATTTCGACAAAGCCGGGGGCCGCGTCGGGCAGCGACAGGTGCGGCGGAAATCCGCCGGTGTCGGACGAGACACTTGCGGCAATAGCCTTGTCCTTGAAGACGGCATCGACGGCGGCGAGGATATTCTCTCCCGAACGAAACGAATGCTTGAATTCGCGAAACACGAAGGCGCGCCGGCCGCCTTGGTGCGCGCGCTCGAAGTAGCGCCGCATTTCGGCGAATTCCTTCGGGGCCGCATTCTGGAACGAATAGATCGATTGCTTTTCGTCGCCGACCGCGAAAATCGTCCGCGTGCCGGGGCGAGCGCCGGCGCCGGCGGTGAATTCGGCCACGAGCTGCCGGACGATCTGCCATTGTTTGCTGCTGGTGTCCTGCGCTTCGTCGATCAAAAGATGATCGATGCCGAAGTCGAGCTTGTAATGAACCCAGGCGGCATCGACATTGCTGAGAAGCGCAAGCGTCTGATCGATCAAGCCGTCGTAGTCGACGAGGCCACGGCGGTCCTTTTCGCCTTGATAGCGATACAGCACGTCGTGAACGATGGTGATGAGGGCGGCCGAGCGATCGCGGCAGATCGCGGCGCGCAACCGCTGCAGGAGCGCGCAGACGCGCGTCTGTTCCGCGGCCAGCCGTTCGGTCAGGCTTGGCTCTTTGATCGCCTGGGAAAAGATCGATTTTCGCGGCGTTCCCTCCGCGGTGCAGAAGATCTCGAGATACGCATCGACGCGGTCGGGGAGCGGCAGGGACGAGAGCAAACTGAACCGGCGGGCTTGTTCGGCGTCGGTTTTGCCGCCTTTCGCCAATGCCGCCGCCACTGCGGGCCACTCTCGCTCCGCGATGAGCGAGCCGGAAAAAAACTTGTCTTTGATGGTGTCGCGGGTTTCCGATGGATCAAGGCCGAGCTCGCGCGACAAGGCGGCGATCGCGGCGGCGACGCTGCCGGTGCCGATGAGCCAGCGCGCGACTTCGTCGCGCGCCCCGATCGCGGTCCGGATCGCCTCGCGAAACGTCTGATCGGCTGCCGCGGTCAGCGCGAGGGCCAAAGCGCGGCCGATATGGCCGTCGGGCGCCCGTGCGCCTTCGAGCAGCACGCCGAAGGTCAATTGCTCCAGAAGCTGCGTTTGCTCGGTCTCGTCGAGGACGGCAAAGCGCGCGGCGACATTCGCCTCGAATGGAAATTGATGCAGGAGCTGCGTACAGAACGCATGAATTGTCTGTATTTTGAGGCCGCCGGGGGTTTCCAGGGCGCGGGCGAACAGCCGCCGCGCCAACGCGCGCCGCGCCGCATCGGGTTCGATGTCCGACCGGCAGCGGATCGCATTGTCGAGCGCCGCATCGTCGAGCGCCGTCCATTCCGCCAGCGTGTCGAAGACGCGCTTTGCCATATTGGCGGCGGCAGCCTTGGTGAAGGTGATGCAAAGAATTTTTTCCGGCTCCACGCCTCTGAGCAGGAGGTTTATCACGCGCTGCGCCAGAACATGGGTCTTGCCCGATCCGGCATTGGCGGCGACCCAGGCGGAAACCTCGGGATCGGCGACCGCGCGCTGCACGGCGCGGACCTGGAGCGGAATGATTTCCGGGTTTCTCATTCGCCACCTGCGATGTCGTCGATGACGCCGCCGGAGCTCGACCATTCCTTGACGCGAGCGAGATGATCGTAGTCGCCGTAACGCGTCGTCCACATCGGATGGACGAGCGAGCGGTACGGCGTGGTTTCGTCCTCGAACCGCCGCGCGAGACCGCGCAACTTTTCAAGCGCGCGATCGGCCTGGTCGTCCGGCGTGGCGCCATCCTTGAACGCGATGGTTTTGGTTTCGCCGGCGGGCTCTCCGCCTTTCAGCAGCACATAGACGAGTTCGGCAACCGAGCCGCCGGCCGCAATGTCGGCAAAGCCGCCGTTGCGCAGCATCGCGGCTTCCAGCGTCAGCTGCGGCGCGAGCCCGGTGCGCACTTGCTTCTCGGTGCGCGCGCTGCCGGTTTTGTAATCCAAAATCGCATATCGGCCGTCGTGGCGCCGCTCGATGCGATCGGCAACGCCGCGCAGCTTGAACGTGCTCTCGCCGAGCGGAATATCGATCTCGCCGCGAATTTCGGCATCAAGCAAGGCGACGGCGGCTCGGCGCTGCGCTTCCCAGCGCGCGAACCAATGCGCGATGCGCAAAAAGCGCGGCCACCAAAAGGCGCGCGCCTCCGGAAAATCATCGAGCGCGGCAAAACGGGGCCGGCCGAGCGCGAGGAGCGCGTCTATCGGATCGGCCGGCAGCTCCGTGGCAAAGCGCTCCGTGAATTCGCCGATTGCGGCGTGAATGATGCTGCCGCGCTCGGCGGCGCCGGGCTCGGTATCGACCGCGTCGAGCGGGCGCAGGCGAAGCACGTGCTTGGCGTAAATCGTATAAGGGTCGCGCAGCCAATCCTCGATCTCGGTGACGGAAAGGCTTTTGGGTCGCGCGGCGCGGGGCGGCCGCGGCGCGGGCTGGGGTGCCGGCGCGACAGTCTCGGGCCGATCAAGCTCGCGCGCCCACGCCAAATAACGCTCGCCGCGCGTGACGGCCTCTTGCCAGCGCGCGCCCGCGACCGCGGCAATCCGCTGAATGAATCGCGAAGTGACCGTTGGCGCGCCCTCGATCTTGGCGGCTTTGCTCAACACCACCTCGCGCGCGCCGGTGAGCTGCGCGAAGTCGTGCGCGGCAAGGCCGACGCGCCGTTCCGGCAGGTCGAGACCGAGTGCAAGTCGCATCGGCCGGCTCAGCCAGGCGTCGGTGTTGCTTTCGGGCGGCCACGAACCTTCGACCATGCCAGCGAGCACGACGCGGTCGCTCTCGGTCAGGCGCGCTTCGAGCCGGCCGAGAATGCGCACGCGCAAACCCCGCGACAATTCCGGCCGCACCACGCGCCCCGCCAGCGCGGCAGTGAAGAGTTCCACATAGTCGGATTTGCCGACCAGCAGGCGCGCCGCGGCATCGCTGCCCGAGAGTTCGTCGAGCGCCTCGGCGAGGTTTTTTCCATCGGGACCGGCAAAGGCGGCTTCAAGATCCCCGTCTTTTGACAGCGCGGCAAGCACCGCGCGATGGCGGGCGGCAAATTCGGCAAGCGAATGCGACGCGTCAGTCATGGTTTCGAGTGGCGCAATCGCGGCGGTAAGCCGACTTACAAACTCCACCGCGCCGGCAACTTCGCGCTCGCTCAATCGGCTGCGCGGGTCGGAGGGATGCAGATCGATCCGCTCGCCACGGCGAAATCTCTCAAGGAGCGCGCGCAGGTTTTCGAGCGCGCGCGCCAAACCGCCGGTTCCCGGGCGCGGACGCGGTCCGCGCAGAATCGCGCGCTCAAGCGCAGCGACCGCCATTCCCTGTCGGCGCGGATCGAGGCGAAGCAGCGGGTGCTTGAGCAAAGCGAGCAAAGTCACCGGCGGCGTGCCGTCGAGCGCTGCGGCGGCGGCAAGCCGCGCAAATGTTCCGGCCGGCGTATCGGTTAGGGCATTGCCGGCGGAATCTTCCGCCGCGATGCCCCACCGATCGAGCGCGGCCCCGACGCGGCGGGCGAGCGCCCGATCCGCCGTGACCAAGGCCGCGGTCTTGTCCTCCTGCACGGCTTCGCGCAGCGCAACCGCGACAGCCAGCGCTTCCTCTTCGGGATGCGCCGCTTCGATCATCGCCAGGGCCCGCAGCGCTTCGTCGGCATGCGCTTCGAACCCCGGATCGGATGCGATTTGCCGCCACTTTTCCGTGGCCGCGGCCGGCCGCAAGGCTTCGGACATCAGCCGTTCGCGCCCGCGCGCTTGCGCCAAGGGCACAACGCCCTCGCGCGTGATCCCGATGCGCGCCAATAACGCCTGCAGCGCAAATTGCGGATGCCCGGGCACCGCGGCGATGCCTTTTCGGTCGTCGCCCGCGATCAGCCGCCACGTGTCCTCGTCGAGATCGGTGTCGAGTCCGGGCAGCACGACGGCGCCGTGGGGCAAGCGCGAAATCGTTGCGATGAGCTCGGCCGTTGCCGGAATCGAGCCGGTCGAGCCCGCAACGATGACCGGCCCGGCGGCTTTGCCGGCAAGCCGCGCCGCTTCGGCTTTGATTAGGGCGTCACGGCGCTCGGCCGGCTCTATCAAGCCGCATTTACGCAGAACATCCGGCCAGCTCCGGCGCGCAATCTGCAGAAATCGCAGCGTGAGCTGCCAGAACGTGTCGAATTGCTCGGGCACCAGCGTATCGAGCCGGTCCCACGGCACATTGCGGGTCGTCATGTCGTCCATAAGCCGCGCCAGGTCGTCGGCGAGCGCACACGCCGCCGCCGGCGTCCGCGCGACGAGCGGTGCGCCGCTCCCGCCGTGAAGTTCCGGCGATTCCGACCATTTGGTCACGAGTTGTGTGAGCAGGAGCCGCCGCTCGATGCCGCTCAGCGGCGGCGGCAGCGCGAGCGAATCCGGGCCGCTGGCTTCGGCAAATGCGATCTCGTCCTCGTCGATATCGCCGATCGCAACGATGCGCGGCAGGATCGCGCCGTTAGCTTTAAGTCCATCGAGGAAGGCATCGCGCATGAGCCGGCAGGCGCGGCGCGTCGGCAGATAGATCGTCGCCGCGGCAAGCGCCAGCGGATCGCTCGTCGCGGTGAGGCCGAGCCTGCCGTCGTGCAAAGCTTCGATCAGAGTCGGCAGAAATGGCGCCGACGCCGGAATGGTGAAAACGCGCGGTGACATGTTTGGGGACGCGAAAAATTCCGCGACAATCTAAGGCATGATCCGGAAAAGTGGAAACCGGTTTTCCGACAAGATCGTGCCTCGGCAAAAACCTGGAGCCGCAACCGATTCAATTTGAAGCAATTGCGCCAGCGGAGATTAAGCCATCGCCGCGAGCGCCGCTTCGGCGGCCGTCACCGCTTCCGGGGTGCCGACATGCATCCAAACGCCGTCCAGCGGCAAGCCGAACAATCGTCCGTCGGCGGCGGCGCTGTCGAACAGATGCGTGAGCGGAAAGGCGCCTTGTGGCGCGCCGGCGAACAAAGCGGGCGAAAGAATCGCCGCCCCGGCGTAGATGAACGGAGCCCACTCCTCTCCGGTGCGCCGCTTAAGGCGCCCGTCGGCGAGCATCGTATAGTCGCCACGGCCTTCATAGCCGAGACTGCCCGCGGTCGGCGCCAGCAATAACAGCGCATCCGTCGCCGTACCGTCGAAGCGTTCGGCGAGCCGCACGAAATTGGGTTTGGCGCCGTCCAGCCACAGCGTGTCGGAATTGACCAAAAAAAACGGCGCGGCGCCGAGTTTCGGCAAGGCTTTGGCGATACCGCCGCCGGTGCCGAGCAGGCCTGCGCGTTCGTCAGAGATGATAATGCGCGGGCGCCGCCGCGCCGCCAGATGCCGCTCCACGGCATCGGCGAGGTGATGCACGTTGACAACCGCGCACTCGACCCCGGCGTCGGCAAGCCGATCGAGGCCATAGTCGATGAGAGACTTGCCGCCGACCGCAACCAGCGGTTTCGGCAGGTGGCCGTTATACGACCGCATGCGCGTTCCCAGCCCCGCCGCCAAGACGATCGCGCTTTTCGGCATCATTGGCTCGCCCCGTCCAGCCCAGCCCGAATCGCGGCATCATAGACCATCCGGAGCGGGCGCATTTGCGGCATACCAGGCGCGCAAATGGGCGAGCGCCGGGTGCGCCAGCGACCGCCGCAGATAGTTCCAAAGGCGCGGCATGTGGCGCAGGTATTGCGGCTTGCCGTCACGCCGATCCAGCCGGGCGAAGATACCGAGAATCTTCGTCGCGCGTTGCGCCGCCAGCGTGGCGTAGAGCAGCGTGAACTTTCCCATGTCAAATTGCGGATCGTTGCCGAAGCGCTTTCGGGCGTAGCGGCCGAGCAACGCCATTTCCATGTTTTCGGCGACATCGACGCGCGCATCTTGAAGCAGCGAGGCAACGTCATAGGCGGCCGGGCCGAGAAGCGTATCCTGAAAATCAAGCAAACCGATGCGGGCGATGCCGTCGCGTTGCGGCAGCCAAGTCAGATTGGGCGAATGGTAGTCGCGCAACACCCAGGTCGGCGGCGCCGCGATCGCCGGTTCGAGCGCGCTACGCCACACCGAAACGAAATCGGTGCGCGCGGCGTCCGTTGCGGGCGACTGGGCGCGCGGGAGATACCAATCGAGCAAGAGTTCGGCCTCGATCAAAAAAGCCTCGACGTCATAGGGCGGAAGCCGGTAGTCGAGCGTTCCCGGAACCGGCAACTTATGCGGCAGGTCGCATGAATGCAGAAACGCCAAAAGATCGACCGCTTCGGCATAGCGCGCTTCGATGGGCAACGGCGGATCGCCGCCGACAATGCGCTCGTCGCCGAGGTCCTCCATTACAATGAGCCCGTGATCGAGATCGGCGTGGAGGATTTGCGGCGCGGACAGACCGAGACCGCGCAAGCCTGAGGCGATGGCGGCGTAAGGCACGACATCTTCGGCAAGGTGAGCGATCGCACTGTAGGGCTTGCCATTGCGCACCGGTGGACCGTCGGGGCGGCGGGGCGCATTCATGAAAACGGCCGTCTGGCCCTCCGACGAGAGTCGCTCGAAGATTCGCGTGGACGCATCGCCCTGCATGCGCCGCCGTTGCGTTTCGCCCAAGCCGGCCTCGTCGAGAAAGGCGCGGATTAATGCAATGCGCTCGGCGCGCGCCGCGAAAGTGCCATAGCCGGTATAACGGGCGTGGCGAGTCTGCGGTCCAAGCGCGGGCGCGACCGTAAAGGCAATGTCAAACCGGTCGGCCGGCACGAAACCGGCGGCGCGATCCGGCCATTCCATCAGAACGACCGCGCCATCGGGTAGATCGTCGAAGCCAAGCTCGGCGAGGTCCGCTGCGCTCGATATCCGATACAGGTCGGCATGGACGAGGGTAAATCGCGGCAGCTCGTAGATTTGCACCAAAGTGAAGGTCGGGCTCGGCACTTCGACGCTAGCGTCGCCGGCAAGCGTGCGAATGAGCGCGCGGGCGAATGTGGTTTTGCCGGCGCCCAGATCGCCGGACAGCGTGACGAGATCGCCGGGCTCGAGCGCGGCGGCGATGTCGGCGGCAAATCGCTCGGTCGCCACTTCGTCCGGCAAGATCAGCGTGAAGCTTGCGCCGCCCCGAGTGGTCAGAAGCATGTAAATCTCGCTACCCCGCCGCGGCGAGCCTGGCGGTTTCGGCGAGTGGGAATGTACAGGTGACGGTGGTGCCTTGTCCCACGGCTGAAGCGATAGTGACCGTGCCGCCGTGCAATTCCACGAACGAACGGACCAAGGAAAGGCCAATTCCCGGGCCGCGATGCTGCGATCCTTGCGAATGCGTCTCGAACCAGTCGAAGACCTTTTCCAGCATATTCGAAGGGATTCCGGGACCCATATCGGTGACGGAAAAGACTACGGCGTCGGCACGGCGTTCGGCCAACAACGTGACCGTCGCGCCGGGAGGCGAAAAACTCAAGGCATTTGCCAGAAGGTTGAAGAGGATTTGGCGTACGCGCAATTTGTCCGCGACAAAACTGCCGATATTCGCCTCGGCTCTGATGTCGAGCGTCAGGCTCCGGCTCACCACCCGATCTTGCACGCCCTCGGCCGCCGCCGCCATGGTTTCGCGGATATCGATCGGCGCAAGGTTGAGCTGCATGCGCCCGGCATCGATCGTCGCTAGGTCGAGAATGTTATTGATGAGCGCAAGCAATGTATTGGTCGAAACGGTGATGTAGTCGAGATATTCGCGCTGCTTTTCGGTCAAAGGACCGGTCGCCGGATCGCCCAGCAGGTGGACGAAGCCGATGATATTGGTGAGCGGCGACCGCAGCTCGTAGGACACATGATGAACAAAATCGATCTTGATTTTGTCGGCGTTTTCGAGCGCCTCATTGCGCTCGCGCAGCGCGCGCTCGACATTGACCGAGTCGGTGACGTCGTGGAAGGTCACCAAAGTCGCTCCGTCCGGGAGCGGTACGGTCGTGCAATCGATGACGCTGCCGTCTTGACGTTCAAGCCGGCCGGTGGTCGCTTCGCGGTTGTCGATGGCGGTAATGACGTCGCGCAAGGCCTGCCAAGCGTGCGCGTCGCCGTGCAGCGGCTGGCAGAGCGTCGAGATCTTCTCGATATGCGGGCGCTCGGCGAACAGTCGCGCCGGCAACGTCCACATCCGGCCGAACGCGGCATTGTGCAGCCGCAAGCGCCCGTCGCTGCCGAAAACGGCGACGCCTTCGGCGAGATTGTCGAGCGTCTCTCCCTGGATACGGATCAACTCTTCGAAACGCCGCTCGAGGTCGAGCCGCTCGGTGACGTCTTGAAACAAATAAGTCACGCCGCCGTCGGGGTTCGGCGTCGTCACCACCCGTAGCGTACGCCCGTCGGGCAGATGCCAGGTGTGATCTTTCGGCTCGATGGCGCGATAGGCCTCGTGCAGCCGCGCCTTCCATTGCCGAAAATCCTGTTCCTCCGGCAGTTTGCGCGCCGTGCGCAAGGTTTCGATGACGGTGGAATCGGTCGGCTGCTGGTCGAGAAAACCGGCATCGAGGTCCCACAGCGCGCGATAGGCGTCGTTATAGAACGTCAGCCGCTGCTGCAGGTCGAATATCGCAACGCCGGTCGAAAGCTGGTCGAGCGTGCGACGATGCGCGTCGGCCAATCGAACCAGCGCGTTCCGCATCGTTTCAACTTCCGTCGCATCGACGCCAATGCCGGCGCTCCCGGCTTCGGTATGAAATTCGAGCACATCGAAGGTTCGCCGCGCTCCGCCGACAACCGTGCGAAGCCGGCCGGTATAGGTGTTGCCCGCCAGCCGCGCCCGCGCGACGCTTTCGCGAGCCGCGTTATCGAGCAGTTCCAAGCGGCGCTCGACGGCTTCCACGGCGCTTTTGGCTTCGACCGCCCGTGCATAGGCGGCGTTGACGAAAGTCAGTTGGCCGGTGGCATTGCGTGTCCATACCGGCGACGGCAGCGTTTCGACGAGCGCACGGAGCGATCCGACGTCTGCGGATAGGTCGTCGTAACGCGACAGCAGCTCGGCCAGCTCGCGCTTGATGCCGCTGGCGTCTTTCAAGCGAAGGATCGCGTGGCCGCCGACGGCGCGGCCCAGGGCTTCGATCGGATGCCCGGTCATCGTGGTGAGCGTCATTGCGAAGGGCTCGCCACGCGCGCGCAATGCGTCGATGGCGCGCTTTATCGCGTTGGCTTTGCCGGCATCGAGCCAGCTCCCGAACAGAAGCGGGTCTTGCGTGCCTGGCAGACCGATTGCGGCCGGATCGCCTTCGATGCCGGGCGCTTCGCAGCCGACCGGCCAGTCTATGACGACCTGCGGCTCCGATAACAGAAGCGCATTGGCGCGATCGATCGATTCATGCAGTCTCGTGGTTTCATCGCGTGACCAGACTTCCTGGCGGGCCACGCGCCGCCGGGCACGCACTAGCATGACTGCGGTAACGACCGCGAACAAAACGACCCCGGTGATGAGCGCGAGGAAAACGATTTCATGCGCGGCGACGCCGCGATGCGCGTTCAGCGCAAGCTCTTGAAGCGTCAGCGATGGTTGTCCGGCCGCGCCCGCCGGTGAAGGCGACGCCGCTCCGATGGCTGCGACCCATCGGCCAATTCTCTGCCGTTGCCGCCCAAGGCGGCTTCGGCTCGTCCGGATCGTGTCCGGCATGCCCCTTTGCCTCTGCCGGCCGTAACCGCCCTCCCGGCCCAGCCGGGTCCGCCGCGGGCGGGCCCGCGAATCGCACAACTTTACTCTCAAGCGGATTCGCGCCGAAAGAGTCCAGATCGTGAACGGGTCCGAAACGCCCGTTACTTCAACGCCGCACGTTTCTCCACGGGCTCGATAAGCGCCTGTGCGTCGCGCGCCATGTCTTCCACGTTAATGCGCGAGAGCGCAGTGCCGAATTCATGCTCCGCGGCGGCCAGGGCCGGCAGCACGATCCGTTGCAACAGCGCGGATCCGGTATCCGGCTCATGGTTTTCCTCGACCGATCCCGCGGCGCGCAGAATGTCGTCGGCCGTGACGCGCCGCCGCTCGCGTGCGAGTTCGTAACCGCCGTGAGGTCCGCGAATACCCTTTAGAATTCCGCAGCGAACCAGCGCCTGCAGCATTGGTTCGAGATGCCGCGGGGGCAGGCCGTGGCGCGCGGCGAGCGTTTTTGCGGAAACCGGCTGTCCATGCTCCTGCAATGCGACATCAATGACCGCAGCGACGGCGAGAACTGCTTTTCGCGGCAGGAGCGACATGGAGCGGTAGAAACGTCATGAGGCCGGGATTGGTTCGACCCCTACAGGTAATAATTTTGCGAGCCACGCCGCCGGCCGAAGGCGGCCTTAGCCGCCGCCCTCATCGAGGCCGCCGGTGGTCGCCATTCCCGTCGAGCCAAATCCGCCTGCTTTCCGCTCGGTCGCGTCGAGACCGGCCGCTTCGACCAGTTTTGCACGCTGTACTGGCGCAATGACGAGCTGGGCGATGCGCATTCCCCGTTTGACTTCGAAGTTTTCCGAGCCGTGATTAATAAGAACGACCAGTATTTCTCCCCGGTAATCGGCGTCGATCGTTCCGGGCGTGTTCAGTACCGTCACGCCGTGCCGGATCGCAATGCCCGAGCGCGGGCGGATTTGCCCCTCGTGGCCGGACGGCAGGGCGATCGCAATGCCGGTCGGGATGATGTCGCGCCCGCCTGGCGGGATTGCGATCGGCGCGTCGGCCGGCACAGCGGCGACGAGGTCGAGTCCCGCCGCTTGCGTGCTTTGATAGGCCGGCAACGGCAGGCCCATGCCATGGGGCAAACGAACAAGACGAATTTCCGTCACGATTCGGCTCCGCGGAGCGCGGCGGCGATCCGCTCGACGAGCATCCGAGCTACCGCATCCTTGCCCTGTGGCGGCCAGGATTCCACCCCGGACGCGGTCACCAAGTGAACCGTATTAATGTCCCCGCCCATGACGCCGCTTTCGGGCGAAACGTCGTTGGCGACAATCCAGTCGCAGCCTTTCTTGGCGAGCTTTGTCCGCGCATTGGCGACAATATCCTCGGTTTCGGCGGCAAAGCCGATCACAAGACGCGGACGGTCGGATTTGCGATGGGCGATCGTCGACATAATATCGGGATTCTCGATCAGCGCGAGTTCCGGAACCCGGCCTTGCTGTTTTTTGATTTTTCGGCCGCTGACGCTTTCGGTGCGCCAATCTGCGACTGCGGCGGCGAATATTGCGGCGTCGGCCGGCAATGCTGTCTCGACGGCTTGCAGCATTTGCCGGGCCGTTTCGACCTTGACGACGGCGACGCCTGGAGGATCGGCGAGATTGACAGGACCGCTCACCAGCACCACGTTGCCGCCGGCTGCTGCCGCCGCCGCGGCGATAGCGTGGCCTTGCTTGCCGGACGAGCGGTTGGCGATGAAACGCACCGGGTCGATCGGCTCGACCGTCGGTCCCGAAGTGACGAGAATGCGTTTACCGGCAAGCGCGGCGCCGCGGCGCAGAAGGCCCTCAACGGCGGCGACGATTTCCAACGGCTCGGCCATGCGTCCCAGGCCTGCTTCGCCCCGCTCGGCCATTTCGCCGGAATTGGGCCCGACCACATGAACGCCGTCGGCGACAAGCTGATTTATGTTCCGTACGGTCGTCTTGGCGGCCCACATCCGCGGGTTCATCGCCGGCGCGATCAGAACCGGCTTGTCGGTCGCGAGCAGAACGGCCGTGGCAAGATCGTCGGCATGACCGCCGGCCATTTTCGCCAAGAGATCGGCAGTGGCGGGCGCGACAACGACGAGATCGGTATCGCGCGCAAGGCGAATGTGGCCGACATCGAACTCGCTCTGGGGATCGAACAAATCGGTATAGGCGCGCTCGCCGGCAAGGGCGCCGACGGCAAGCTCGGTCACGAAGTGGCGCGCGGCCGGCGTGAGGATGCAGCGCAAATGCGCGCCGCGCTCCTGCAAACGCCGGATCAAATCGAGCGATTTGTAAGCGGCAATACCGCCGCCGATGACAAGGACAATTCGCGGCCCGGCCGCGGCGGAGACTGTCGCGCTTTCGCGCTCTTGCCGCAGCGAAGGCGCCAACGCTCCCTCCGCCTCGCGCCGGGTCTCTTCCGCCGCCTGCCGCAGGATGACCCGAACCTCATCCTCCATGGATCGGCTGTGACGGGCGGCGCGCAAGCGCAGGAGCCTCTTGAGCCTTTCGTCGAGCTGGCGAACGGTTAGACTGGCCAAGAACATTTCCTCTTTAGCTGTAGGAACTTATTCCTTATTTGATCGCAATGCAATCAATGCGATCGTTCCAGCGCAATCCAAAGCAGGAGCGCCGCGATGACCCACAACGCCGCCACCGTCCAGCGGTTGCGGCGCGCCTCCGTTTTGTCCAGTTCCGCGATGGTCTGCGGCGACAACACGAGCCCGTCGCGGGTGATCTCGTCGAGCTGGTCGAGGACGCGCGCCCCGCGCGTCAGGAGTCCGGGCGCGTTGCCGACAAAGCGGCCGACTTCGGCAGCGCCGACGGCTACGTTTTCCAGCTTGCCGGCGGGGCCGAGATGGCGCGTCAGCCATTCGCCCACGACCGGCTCGGCCGTGCTCCACATATCGAGCTTGGGATCGAGCGAGCGCGCTACGCCCTCGACGACCACCATGGTCTTTTGCAGCAACAGCAATTCGGGGCGGGTGCGCATATCGAATAGGCCGGTGACCTCGAACAGAAGCGCCAACAGCCGCGCCATCGAAATATCTTCGGCGGTGCGGTTATGGATCGGCTCGCCGATGGCGCGGATCGCCTGCGCGAAATCCTCGATGGAATGTCGCGGCGGCACATATCCCGCTTCGAAGTGCACTTCGGCGGTCCGGTAGTAATCGCGGGTAATGAAGCCGTGCAGAATTTCCGCCAGGAACAACCGTTCCTTGGCGCCGAGCCGGCCCATGATGCCAAAATCGACCGCGATCAGCCGGCGATCGTCGTCGACGAAAAGATTGCCCGGATGCATGTCGGCGTGAAAGAAACCGTCGCGCAGCGCATGCCGCAGGAAGGTCTGGATGAGAGCCTTGGCGAGTTGCGGCAGGTCGAAGCCCTTGGCTTGCAGCGCGGCGCGGCCGGACAGGCGCGTCGCCTCGATCCATTCCAGCGTCAGCACCTCCTTGGTGGTGCGGTCCCAGTCGACCGCCGGTACGCGAAAATCCGGATCGGCTTTGGTGTTCTCCGCCATCTCGGAAAGGGCCGCCGCTTCCAGGCGAAAATCCATTTCGACCATCACGCTCCGCCGCAAAGTGTCGACGACTTCGACGAGACGAAGCCGCCGCGCTTCGGCGGAGACGTTTTCAGCGTGTTGCGCCGCAAAGGTGAAAGCAGCGAGATCGGCGTGAAAACGCCGCTCGACGCCGGGGCGCAGGACCTTCACCGCGACGGATCGCGGGCCGGTCGCGCTCTCAACTGTCGCCCGATGTACCTGGGCGATCGAGGCGGCGGCAACGGCCGGACTGAAGCTCGCAAAGACCGCCGCGACCGGCTTGCCGAACGAGGCGGCGACCGCCGCTTCCGCCGCGGCTTGCGGAAAAGGCGGCATTTTATCCTGCAAGCTCTCAAGGTCGCGCGCCAAAGCGGCTCCGACGACGTCCGGCCGCGTCGCCAGAAATTGACCCAGTTTGACATAGCTCGGACCGAGCTTCGTCAGCGCCGCGGACAGCCGCGTCTCGGCCGGGCCGCTGGAGCGGCGCTCAAACAAACGCGCGAACCGCAGCAGCGGCCGCGCTCCGGGCGGCGCCATCATCGGATCGATGCTGCCGAAAACGCCTTCGCGAGCGAAAACGAATCCGGCGCGGCCGAGACGAACGAGATGCGCGGGTGCGGAGATCACAAACGCCAGCCGGAATGCAGCACGACGATGCCGCCGCTCATCGCCCCGAAGGACACGCGCGCGAAACCTGCTGCGCGCATCATCGCGGCGAAGATCTGCGGTTTTGGAAAGCGGCGAATCGATTCGACCAGATAACGGTACGATTCAGCATCGCCCACGACCATGCGGCCGAGCGCCGGAATGACGTTGAACGAATAGAAGTCATAGAGCGTATCGAGCGCGGGAACGTCGACGGTGGAAAATTCGAGGCAAAGAAATCGGCCGCCGATCTTGAGCACGCGATAGGCCTCCGCGAGCGCCGGTTCGATGCGCGGCACGTTGCGAATGCCGAATGCGATCGTCACGGCGTCGAAGCTGCGGTCTGCAAACGGCAGCGCCTCGGCATTGGCGCGGGTGAAATCGACGAATCGATCGCGCCCGAGCCTCGTCGCAAGCCTTGCCGCCCGCTCGCGGCCGACTTCGAGCATGTCAGGGTTGATATCGCAGACCGTGGCTTGGATCTGCGGTCCACCGCTTTCGACGATCCGCAAGGCGATATCGCCGGTGCCGCCGGCGACATCGAGGACCGCGAATGGCGCATGCCTGGGCGCATCGAGCGCCGTCACCAGCGCATTCTTCCAGGCGCGATGCAGCCCGAACGACATCAGATCGTTCATCAGGTCGTAGCGCCGCGCCACGCCGTGAAAGACGTCGTCGACCAGCGCCTGCTTTGCCGCAAGCGGCACCTGCCTCGCGCCGAAATGGCCGGTCTCTGCCATCGTCACTTCCCTCGATGAACAACCATAGCGCGGCGGCCGCGGGGAGGCTATGTGTTCGAAAAATTAACCCTGTTGCAAGCGGCGCCGGGCCAACAATGCCTGAACTTCCTGAAGTCGAGACGGTCCGTCGTGGCCTTGAGCAAGCGATGGACGGTGAACGCATCAACCGGGTCGAGGTTCGGCGCGGCGATTTGCGCTGGCCGTTGCCGAAAGATTTTGCGCAACGTCTGGAAGGCAAGTCCGTAAAGGGGATCGGCAGGCGCGCCAAATATCTTCTGGTCGATCTTTCCTCGGGCGACGTTCTCCTCATGCATTTGGGTATGTCCGGATCGTTTCGCGTGTCTTCCAGCAAGGACAAGCATGTCGGCCGCTATTATCACGAGCGGGCAAAACACGCCGCGCACGATCACGTCGTGTTCCATATGTCCTCTGGTACACGCGTGACTTTCAACGACCCGCGTCGGTTCGGTTCAATGAAACTCATCGCACGGACAAAACTCGAGGCCGAACCGCTTCTCGCCGGGCTCGGTCCAGAGCCACTTGGCAACGTGTTCGACGCCGCCATGCTGGCGCGCGCGTGCAAAGGCAGGAAGACAAGCCTCAAAGCCGCCTTGCTCGATCAGCGGGTCGTCGCGGGGCTCGGCAATATTTATGCTTGCGAGGCGCTGCACCGTTCGCATCTATCGCCGCGGCGGCTTGCCGGCACGATCGCCGGCCGCAACGGCACGCCGAATGAGCACGCCGAACGGTTGGTCGACGGGATTAAAGCGGTCTTGAACGAAGCGATCGAAGTCGGCGGCTCGTCGCTGCGCGATCACCGGCTCACCGACGGCGATCTCGGCATGTTCCAGCACCGCTTCCGCGTCTACGATCGCGCCGGCGAGGCGTGCCGGACCAGGGGCTGCCGTGGCACCGTCCGGCGCATCGTGCAGAACGGCCGCTCGACCTTCTATTGTCCGGTATGTCAAAAGTAGATTTGCGAGGCATTCATGTACGAGACCATCATTGTCGAGACGCGCGGGCGGGTCGGGCTTATCCGGCTCAACCGCCCACAAGCGCTCAACGCGCTCAACAGCGCCGTGATGCGCGAACTCGCGCACGCAATCGACGCGTTCGAGGCCGATGACGGCATCGGCTGCATGGTCATTACCGGCTCGGACAGGCCTTTGCCGCCGGCGCCGATATCAAGGAGATGGCGAATAAGGAATTCACCGAGGTCTTTCTCGCCAATTTTGCCGCCGCTTGGCATCGCGTCGCCGAGGCGCGCAAGCCGGTGATCGCGGCCGTGGCGGGATTTGCGCTCGGCGGCGGCTGCGAGCTTGCCCTGCAATGCGATCTGATCGTCGCCGCCGACAACGCCAAATTCGGTCAGCCGGAAATCAAGCTCGGCATTATTCCCGGCATCGGCGGCACACAGCGGCTCACCCATGCGGTCGGCAAGGCAAAGGCGATGGATCTCATCCTCACCGGCCGCATGATGGACGCGGCGGAGGCGGAGCGCTCCGGCCTCGTGGCGCGGATCGTGCCGCCGTCAAGCCTGATAGAGGAAACGGTCAAGGTCGCCGAGACGATCGCCTCGATGTCGCTGCCCGCGGTGCTCGCGGCCAAAGAGGCGGTCAATCGCGCGTTCGAGACGTCGCTCGCCGAAGGGGTGCTGTTCGAGCGTCGCGTCTTCCATTCCTTGTTCGCGACGGGGGACCAGAAGGAGGGCATGGTGGCCTTCATCGAAAAGCGACCGCCGAAATTCGAGAACAAATAGTTCCGCGGGCGCGGTAGGGGCCGCCTAGCAGTATTTCGCCGTGAAACGACAGGAAAACCAACATGCCGGACAATATCCGCTTCTCAAATCCAGAGACCATCGCCAGGCCGCCAGGCTACAGCCACGTCGTGGAAGTGACCGGGCCGGGCCGCACCGTCTATTTTGCCGGCCAGCTCGGCATGGATCGGTCCGGCAAAATGGGGGGCAACGCCCGTGAGCAGATCGAGATGGCGTTCGAGAACCTGAAGGCCGCTCTAGCCTCGGTCGGCGCCGGCTTCGAACACGTTGTCAAAGTCAACAACTACATCGTCGATATCGGCGCCAATATCGGGCTATTCCGCGAGATCCGGGACAAGTACGTGAACAAAGCTTCGCCGCCGGCTAGTACCACGATCGGCGTGCCGGAACTGGCGCGCCCCGGCGCTTTGTTCGAGGTTGAGGCCGTCGCGATATTGCCGGCCCGATGACGGCTCGCTTTCAGGATGCAACAGTGAAGCACGAGTCGCCGGGCGTCCCGCTGCGGCTTATATTGCCGGCATGCTCAGCACCGACGAGCTCGAGCGCTATGCGCGCCACATCGTTCTGCGCGAAGTCGGCGGTCCGGGACAAGCCGCGCTGGCGCGCTCCCGCGTGCTGGTGATCGGAGCCGGCGGTCTCGGCGCGCCGGTTCTGCTCTACTTGGCCGCCGCCGGAGTCGGCACGCTCGGCGTGGTCGATGACGACATAGTGGCGCTGTCGAATCTGCAGCGGCAGGTGATCCACGCAACGCCGGACATCGGCGCGCCGAAAGTCGATAGCGCCGCAGCCGTTATTCGACGGCTCAATCCGAACGTCAATGTCCAACCGCACAATGTCAGGCTCACCGCGCAGAACGCGCTCGCGCTGATCGACGGCTACGACATCGTGGCTGACGGTTCCGACAATTTCGCCACGCGTTATCTGGTGTCCGACGCCTGTTACTTCGCCAAGAAGCCTTTGATAACCGCAGCGCTCGGCACGTTCGACGGTACGCTGACGACGATCCGCGCTTCCGAGCGCGGAGCGGACGGTACGCCCAATCCGACATACCGCTGCCTGTTTCCCGAACCCCCGCCGCCCGGCACCGTTCCCGCTTGCGCAGAGGCCGGTGTACTCGGCGCGCTTGCCGGGGTGGTCGGATCGATGATGGCGCTTGAGACGATTAGAGAGATCGTCGGCTTCGGCGAGGGGCTGGTCGGCCGGCTCCTCATGATCGATGCGCGCGCAATGCGCTTCGAGATGTTGCACTATGGCTGGGATCCAAGCAATCCGCTAACCGGCAAGCAGGCGATCATTCGGGATCTATCGGTGCATGGGTGACCGCGAACGCCTCACCGCGCTTGACCGTGATAAATGCTGTTCGGCCGCATGTCGGTTGCCGACGCCACGCGGTTGGTCATGTTGAAGAAGCTAGCAACCGCGGCGATGTCCCAAATGTCGCGGTCGGAAAAGCCGCCGCGACGCAAATGCGCGCGATCCTCTTCCGCGATCGACCAGGGCTCGGCCGTGAGTTTGACGGCGAAATCGAGCATGGCGCGCTCGCGGCTCGATAGTCGCGCCGCGCGATAGTTCATCACCATCAATTCGCCGAGCGCCGGATCGCCGGACAGTTGGCGCACCGCCGCGCCGTGGGCGACAAGGCAATAATAGCAGCGGTTCTGCGCCGACACCGCAACCGCGATCATCTCACGCTCGAGCTTGCTCAAGCCCGAGGGCGTCAGCATCAGATCATTGTACATGGCGACGAAGGCCGACAGCTTGGCCATGTCGAATGCATAGGCCTTGAGCACATTGGGCACGAAGCCCAGCTTTTCCTCGCATTTGGCGAAATAGGCGGCCATCTCTGGCGAAAACGCAGCCGGCTTGACCTTAAGCGCGGTTATTTCCGTATCGTCACTCGCCGTGGCGCGCGGGCGCTTTTGGGGGGGGACGGCAACGGCGTGTTTGGTATTTTGCTTGTTGTTTTGCTTGGCCATGACGGTCCCTTGCGGTTCGGTCCCGACGCGCTGTCGGTGGAGAATTATATCCGACGCGACGCGGTGCGGAACGTCCCGGTAGCAGGGTGCCGTCTCGAGCGACTATGATTGTCAATGGCTGCGCGAGCCGGAGGGAACATGAACAACATTTCCCGCAACGACGATCAGGCCGGCGCGGCGCTTATCGACGCGGCGAGCCGTCTGTTAGCGCAGAGCAGGCCGGACATTCCGCGCGATTTTGTCGCCAGATTATTCGATCTCGCAGCGCCGGAGGATTTGCAGCGCTATAGCGCGGCCGAGCTCGCGGGCGCCGCGGAGCAATCCTGGTCGTTTCTGGCCGAGCGCAGTCCCGGCGCTCCGAAGATTCGCTTGGAACCGGCAAGGGACCTGCGCGGCATTTCGGTGCTTGAGATCGTCAATGACGACATGCCGTTTTTGGTCGATTCGGTGGCCAGCGAGCTCTACCGGCGCGGTCTCGACATCCGCTTGTTCGTTCATCCGGTCTTTATCGTCGCGCGCGACGGCGCGGGACGACTGGTCGGCTTCGAAAACACGGTTGCGGCGGGTGCGCGTCGCGAAAGCTTCATCCACTTCCATTTGGAAGCAACCGAAGACGCCGCGCATCGGGCGGAGATCGTCGAGGCGTTACGGGGCGTCCTCGGCGACGTTCGCGTTAGCGTGCAGGAGTGGCAACCGATGCTTGCGCGCATACGCGACGTCGTTGCCGAGCTGATAGCACATCCGCCACCGCTTGCGGTCGATGAGATCGCCGAAGCGATTGCGTTTCTTCAATGGCTCGCCGACGACAATTTCACGCTGCTTGGCGCCCGCGACTACGTGTTCGCCGAAAATGAAGGCGTGCTGACGCCGATATTCGAAACCGGCCTCGGCTTGCTACGGTCGCGGGACATGCGGCTGTTGCGACGCTGGAACGAGCCGCTCGTCGTCAGCAAGGACGTCCGCGCGTTTCTGCAGGAGCCGAAGCTCCTGATCGTCACCAAATCGGCAGTGCGCTCCCGGGTGCACCGGCGCGTGCACCTCGACTATATCGGCGTGAAGCGGTTCGATGCCGCGGGCGCGCTTGTTGGCGAACATCGTTTCTGCGGCCTGTTCACATCGACCGCTTACACGCAATCGGTGCGCGGCATTCCATACGTGCGGCGAAAAATCGACGGCATCGTCCACCGGGCCGGCTTCGCGCCGGCCAGTCATTCGGGCAGGGCTCTGATCAATGTGCTCGAAACTTATCCGCGCGATGAATTGTTTCAGATCGACGAGGATACGCTCTATCAATCCGCGGTTACCATCCTTCATCTTGGCGAGCGGCCACGGGTGCGCGTGCTGCCGCGGCGCGACCGGTTCGAACGCTATGTCTCGGTGCTGGTTTACGTGCCGCGCGAGCGTTACAGCGCCCAGGTCAGGATGGCGATCGGCAACTATTTGGTTTCGGCCTATAATGGACGGCTGAGCGCCTACCATCCTTTCTTCCCCGAAGGGACTCTTGTGCGCGTCCAATACATCATTGCGCGCTCCGAGGAGCCATTGGAAAATCCGGACCGCGCAGTGCTGGAGCACGGCGTCGACGCCATCGTTCGCAGCTGGACGGACGGACTGCGCGAGGCGCTCGGCGGCGGTCCCGATTCGGTGCGCGGCCATTCGCTCTTTTCGCGCTATCGCGATGCCTTCCCGGTCGACTATCGCGAGATTTACACGCCGGCCATCGCCGCGGCCGATATCGGCGGGATTGAAAAACTCACGGCGGAGCAACCGTTCTTCGTTACCTTCTACCGTGCAGAGGGCGCGCCGCCCGCGCGCGTCGGATTGAAAGTCTTCAGCCTGAACCGGCCCATTTCGCTGTCCGAGCGCGTGCCATCGCTCGAACATATGGGCTTCCGCGTCGTCGACGAACGCACCTATCACATCGAGCCCGCCGACGCAGCCGAGGTCTGGTTCCACGATATGGAGCTTGAGAGCGCTTCCGGACAGCCGATCGAACTGGCTTTGCGCGAAAGCGAACTGCAGGCCTGTTTCATCGCCGTCATGGGCAATGCGGCCGAGAACGACGGGTACAACGCCTTGGTGCTCACGGCAGGCTTGGGTTGGCGCGAGGTCGCGCTCATCCGCGCCATTTCGCGCTTCCTGCGGCAAATTCGCGTGGCCTATTCGCAGGATTATATGTGGACGACACTGCGCAACCATCCGGCCATCGCCGCGCAAGTCGTCGATTTGTACCGTGCGCGTTTCGATCCGCATTTGGCGGTTTCGACCGAGCAGCGCGCCGAACGTGAAGCTGGCGTTCTGTCCGCGATCGAGTCGGCGCTGCAAGGGGTGCAAAGCCTGGACGAAGACCGCATCATTCGCCACTTCGTGAGCGCGGTCACAGCCGCGGTGCGGACGAATTTCTACCAGCTTGACCGCGACGGCCGGGTCAAAGCGACCATCGCGATCAAATTTTCAAGCCGTAAGCTCGGCGATATTCCGCCGCCGCGACCGCTCTATGAAATCTTCGTCTATGCGCCGCGCCTCGAAGCGGCGCATTTGCGCTTCGGTAAGGTGGCGCGCGGCGGCATTCGCTGGTCGGACCGGCCACAGGATTTCCGTACCGAAATCCTCGGCCTCGTCAAGGCGCAGAACGTCAAGAACGCCGTCATCGTACCGGTCGGCGCCAAAGGCGGCTTCGTCACGAAGGTTTCGCCGGTCCGAAAAACGCGCGAGGCCGTCCAGGCGGAGGGCATTGCAACATACCGGACATTTATTTCGACGCTACTCGACCTCAGCGACAATATCCGCGTTGGCGCCAAGGGCGTGATCCCGCCGGAGGACGTCGTTCGCCATGACGGCGACGATCCTTATCTCGTGGTTGCCGCCGACAAGGGCACGGCGACATTTTCCGATACCGCCAACGCGCTGGCGGCCGCGCACGATTTCTGGCTCGGCGACGCCTTCGCCTCGGGCGGTTCGACGGGCTACGACCATAAGAAGATCGCGATCACCGCGCGCGGCGCCTGGGAGTCCGTCAAGCGCCATTTCCGGGAGATGGACGTCAACATTGCGGCAGCGCCGTTTGCGGTTGTCGGCATTGGCGACATGTCGGGCGACGTCTTTGGCAACGGCATGTTGCGCGAGAAGACCATCAAGCTTGTCGCGGCCTTCGATCACCGCGATATTTTCGTCGATCCCGATCCCGATCCGGCGCGGACATTCGCCGAACGAAAGCGCTTGTTCGATCTGCCCCGATCGAGCTGGCAGGATTTCGACAGGGCGACCCTGTCCAAGGGCGGCGGCGTTTTCTCACGCGCCGCGAAGGACATCACGCTTTCCGCCGAGGCGCAAAAATTGTTCGGTGTCGGCGAACACCTGACGCCTGACGAGCTTATTCGCGCGATTCTCAAGGCGCAGGTCGATCTCATTTTCTTCGGCGGCATCGGTACATTCGTCCGCGCCCAGGACGAGCCCGACGACGCGGTCGGCGACCGCGCCAATGACGGCATCCGGGTGGCGGCCAAGAATTTGCGCTGCAAGGTAATCGGCGAGGGCGCCAATCTCGGCATGACCCAACGCGGTCGCATCGAGGCGGCATTGCACGGCGTCCGGCTCAACAGCGATGCGATCGACAATTCCGCCGGCGTGAATACCTCCGACATGGAAGTCAACATTAAGATCGCCTTGAGTATCCCGCTGCGCGACGCACGCCTCACGATGGCCGGCCGTAACGCGCTACTAGCCCAAATGACGAACGACGTCGCCGGGCTTGTCTTGCGCAACAATTATTTGCAAACGCTGGCGCTGTCATTGGCCGAGCGGCGCGGCATGGAGGATTTCGGCTTCCTGCAGCGGCTCATGCAGACGCTGGAAAGGCGCGGCCAGCTCGACCGGGCGGTCGAATATCTGCCGGACGATATGCAGCTTGCCGAGCGCCGGCGGCATCTGCAGGCGTTCACCCGGCCGGAACTTTCGGTGCTGCTCGCTTACGCCAAGCTTAGTCTCCATGACGAATTACTCGAATCGGCGTTGCCGGACGATCCTTACCTGGCTCGCGAGCTCGGACGATATTTTCCGCAGCCGATCGGCGAGCGCTATCCCGATGCTCTGGAACACCACCGCCTGCGGCGCGAGATCATCGCCACGCAGCTGGCCAATTCAATGATCAATCGCGGCGGCCCGTCGCTGATCGTGCGCATGGCCGATCAGACCGGCGCCTCCGCGCCCGCCATCGCCCGCGCCTTCGCCGCGGCGCGGGACAGTTACGACCTGACGGCGCTCAACGGCGCGATCGATGGTCTCGACAATAAGGTTTCGGGAAAACTGCAGCTCGATCTCTACGCCGAAATCCAGGATCTTTTGCTCGACCGTCTGGTCTGGTTTTTGCGGAACGTCGATTACGCGCGAGGGCTGGCCGAGGTCGTCGGGCATTATCGCGGCGGCATCGCTGCCGTCGATGCGGCGCTCGACGAGGCGCTGTCGCACGATCTTCGCGTATCGCGGCAAGCGCGTCGGCAGGAACTCATCTCGGCTGCGGTACCCGGCGAACTTGCCGACCGCATAGCCAAGCTGCGCGTGCTTATTTCAGCGCCCGACATCGTGCTGGTGGCGGACCGCACCGGCAGGCCGATGGATGAGGTCGCCGCCACCTATTTCGCCGCCGCGGCGTTCTTTCGTCTCGATCGATTGATGGCGGCCGCCGCCGGCATACCTGTGGTCGACTATTTCGATCGCCTGGCGCTTGAGCGCGCGCGCGACGTGATCGGCGATGCCGAACGCACGCTCACGGCGGCGATGCTCGCCGAGGGGGCATCCGGCGACCGCGCCGTCGAGGCTTGGCTTGCGGGACGAAAAGGCGACGTCGAGCGAGTGCAGTTGGCGATCCGCGAAATTGCCGGCTCCGGCCTTACCGTGTCGAAGTTCTCGGTGGCCGCAAGCATGCTCGGTGACCTCGCGAGGGACTAGAGCGCAATCGTTTCGGTTGAATCGACTACGGCCCTGGGCATCTGATAAGGCAAGATCTTTTTTCGGAAAACCGGTTTCATTTTTCCGGATCATGCCCTAACTCTCGCGAGCGGGGCGGGGCCAACAGCCATCCAAAAAAGAAAGAACCCCAAGCAGATACGCAGCTTGGGGTTCCCGAGTTGTTGCCTCAAATTAGGCTTATCCGACCGAACGGCGGGGGTGTCGGGGGATGGGGCGCCATCCGGTCTTTGCCTTCGTCTAAACATAGGATCGCGTGTCACGAATACAATGCGACCGCGGATCACAGTTTAGTGTTTCCGCTGCGTCAAAACGCCAAGGCTACGCGAAAAGGCGGCGAAAAGTTCCTCTGCGAAAATGCGGTGCAAATGAATGTGATAACAGTTCTGCGTGTATGGGCGCCGCGTACAACCGCGACCGGTACACCGGCTTAAGCTCCGACGTCCTGATTCGACATCCCGTAACGGTGCAGATCGGCGCCTTGGGCGTCGAGCCAAGCCTTGGCTCTTTCGTGATCCGGAAACAATCGCTGCACGATGCGCCAGAACCTCGCCGAATGGTTCATTTCGAGAAGATGCGCCACTTCGTGCGCGGCCAGATATTCGAGCACGTGGCTCGGCGCCAAGATGAGCCGCCACGAAAACGATAGCACCCCGGTGGTCGAACAAGAGCCCCAACGGCTCGATTGATCGCGCACGCTGACGCGCTGAACGGTGAGACCGAGATCGCGCGCAAACCGATGGCTGGCCGATTCCAGGTCGCGTTTGGCTTCTTGCTGCAGAAAGTCGGCAACCCGGCGCGCAATGTGCGGAGCATGGCCGGCAACGCACAAAAGTCGTTCGCCATCGCCGTCGGTTTCCGTCCACACCGTGCCGCGCAGTCCGGGACGGTGACTGATTCGATGCGATAAGCCACGCAACGGCAACGCAGCTCCGTCGGCGAACGGCACCGCCTGCGGCAAACGGCCGAGTCGCGCGGCGATCCAACCGCCGTGCTTCTGCGCGAAGCTGCGCGCCTCCTGCAACGTGCCTCGCGGCGGAATAGTGAGCACAATTTCTCGGGTCGTGGCTTGAATTCGCAGCGTATAGCGCCGCGCTTGGCGATGTCGCCGCAGGCGAACCGGGTACACCGAGCCGTCGAAGGCGATATCGATCGCCGGGGGCTCGTTCGGGCGGCGATAGAGCAGCGCATGCGTCGGCATGGGACACCCCCGAATCCAATCGCGGATCAATATTGCCACATTGCAGACGCTAGTGGCGAGATTTAGCCGTGTTCGGCTTAAGATTAGGCGGTGCGCAAGGCGGCGCCGCTGCCCAACAGCCGAACGCTCGTGGGCCGGCGCATGGCTTGATGGGACTGGCTCATCGACAGGACGAAATCGGAAATCCGCGGGGCGATTTCCGAGCGGAAACGTGAGCCGTTGAACACGCCGTAATGTCCGACGCCGGGCTGTAGCCAATGCGCCTGGCGGTCGTGGGGAATGTTGACGCAGAGCCGATGCGCCGCCTCGGTCTGGCCGATGCCCGAAATGTCGTCGTGCTCGCCTTCGATCGTGAAGAGCGCAACGCGCTTTATTTCAGCGGGATCGACGCGGCGTCCGCGATGGGTCATTTGGCCTTTCGGCAGCGCATGACGAATGAAGACTGTTTCCACGGTCTGCAGATAAAATTCGGCGGCAAGGTCCATGACCGCGAGATATTCGTCATAGAATTCCTTGTGCTTCTGCGCCGAATCGCCGTCGCCGCGCACCAGATTGAGGAACAATTGCTTATGCGCCTCGATGTGACGATCGAGGTTCATGGTGACAAAGCCGTTGAGCTGGAGGAAGCCGGGATAGACATCGCGCATGAAGCCCGGATTCGGAAACGGCACCTTGGTGATGACATGGGTGCGGAACCAGTCGATGCCGCGTTTTTCGGCGAGCATATTCACGGCGGTCGGGTTGATTCGCGTATCGATCGGTCCGCCCATCAAAGTCATGGAGATCGGCACGTAGGGATCTTCATCCGCCTCCATAAGCGCGACCGCCGCCAGCACGGGAACCGACGGCTGGCATACGGCCACGACATGCGTATCGCCGCCGAGCGCGTGCAGCATCGAAATCAAGTAATCGATGTAATCGTCCAGATCGAAAGACCCCTCCGTCATCGGGACCATTCGCGCATCCGTCCAGTCGGTGATGTAGACCTCATGATTCGGCAAAAAGGCCGCGACCGTCCCGCGCAACAGCGATGGATAGTGTCCGGACATGGGCGCGACGATGAGAAGCTTCGGCTGCGGACGCTTCGGCGCATATTGGAACGAGCGCTCGAAATGGATGAGTTTGCAAAACGGGCGTTCCCAGACGGTGGAGAGATGCACTGGCACGCGCTCGCCGCCGACGAGCGTCGAATCGATGCCCCATTCCGGCCGGCCGTAACGCCGCGTGGAGCGTTCGAACAATTCGCAGGCCGCGGCGACGGACTTCCCGAACGTGGTATAGGACAGCGGATTGGCGGCGTTCTTAAAAAACAGCCGCGTCGCGTCCGCCCAAGCCCGCGATGGGTTCAAGGCGGCGTGGCTCATTTCGTAGAACCAGTAAAGGGGCGTCGATACCAGGACGCCGTTGCCCACCGGCGCGGCAGGCGCGCCCCCAAACTCCCCGATAGCCATTATTCCTCGCCCGGCTTGCTGCGGCGCAGCATTGTGACCGTGGTATGTCATACAGTCAACTTAAAATCTGGGTTTTCCCTTTTCTGAATCAACGCGTTCCCACCATTTGCGCCTCATCTGGCGTGCATTTGCCCCAATTGTGGAACTTATTCGCCCGTCTGCATCAATGCGCCGTGGCGGCGCGCGCTTTCCACAAGTTTCAGAAATGCGAATATTCCGGCGGCGAATAGGACGACGTTGAGCGCCAGCGCATCGATCATCAGGTTGGGGCGGAACACCTTGTCGATGATGAGTGCGCGCATGCCTTCGAATACATAGGTCGGCGGCAGCAGCCATGCCACCGGCTGCAGCCAGACCGGCAGCGTCGTAACCGGGTAATACACGCAAGTCAGCGGCATGAACAAAAACATGATCGACCACGCGAGATTTTCTGCGCCCATCCCGTTGCGCAATATCAGGCCGGAAACAAAAATCCCGATCGCCCAGCTCGTGAGCATCAGATTGAAAAAGAACGCCACGAGCGCGAGGCCTAATCCGTACAAATTGAAACCGAAAAACGCGATCGCAAGGAACGTCACCGGAACCGCGCCGACCGACAGGCGAACGACGCTCATCACCATAAGCGCGGCGAGCAGCTCGAAGGGCCGCAGCGGGCTCATCATGATGTTGCCGATGTTGCGCGACCACATCTCCTCGAGGAATGAGACCGAGAAGCCGATCTGACCGCGGAACAAAATGTCCCACAACAGCACGGCGCCGATGAACGTTCCTCCCGCCCGCGCGAAGAAACCGGCATTGTTCGCGACGTAGTATTGCAGAAAGCCCCAGGTCACCATCTGCACGGTCGGCCAATAAACGAGATCGAGGAGCCGCGGCCAGGACGAGCGCAAGAGATACCAATAGCGCAGCATCATGGCCGACACCCGGCGCGGCGAGAACGCCAACACCGTCTCGTGGCGGCGGCTCATTGCGCGGCCTCCCGCAGCTCGCCACCATTGCCGCGCGCGACGTCGAGAAAGACCTCTTCCAGAGTCCGGCGGCCGTAACGCGCCAAGAGCTTTGCCGGCGTATCGTCGTCCTCGATACGGCCGCGCTTCATGATGATGACGCGTTCGCACAGCCGCTCGACTTCGCTCATGTTGTGCGAAGCGAGCAACACGGTGGCATGCCGGTCGCGGCAGTAGCTTTCCAGGTGGCTGCGCACCCAGTCCGCAGTGTCGGGATCGAGCGACGCGGTCGGTTCGTCGAGCAACAACACGTCCGGATTGTTGACAAGCGCTTTGGCAAGCGACACCCGCGTTTTCTGCCCCGCCGAAAGCCTGCCGGTGGGCCGATCGAGAAGGTCGGTGAGATCGAGCTCATGGCCAAGCCTTGCGATTCGTTCCGGCAGATCTTCGACTCCGTAAAGCTTGCCGAACACCGTCAGATTCTGCCGCACCGTAAGCCGCATCGGCACTTCCACGTAAGGACTTTCGAAATTCATCCGCTGCAAAACGCGATAGCGCTGCCGCGGCATCTCCGCTCCGAGCACACTCACCCGGCCGGAGGTTGGCGTGGTGAGGCCCATGATCGTGGCAATGGTCGTAGTCTTGCCGGCCCCATTGCCGCCGAGGAGCGCGGTGATCGAGCCCGGCGCAAGGGTGAATGAAATCCCGTCGACCGCCGCAACGGTCTTATAGATCTTGACGAGGCGCTCCACCTCTATTGGAGGAAATTCCGGCATCGGGCAGATGTGGCGCGCGCGGACGCCGGAAGCAAGGGGAGCGAATATGGCCGATCGGCGTCTATGGAATAACGCCGCGGAAGGTGGCACAACATCGTCAATAGATGGGGTGCGCGGTGACTGCCATTACGCTCGATCAGGCCGAACGCATTATCGATGCGATTGTCGCGCGCGGCGGCGCGCTCAATTGCCGGCCCTTGAGCGTGATCGTGGTGGAGCCGGGCTGCAAAGTGAAGGCCTTCAAGAAGGGAAGACGGGTCTTCGATGATCCGGTTCGAGATGGCCTACGGCAAGGCCTATGCGGCGCTGTCGCTTGGCCGCGGCTCCAAGCTGGTCCGCGAGCGAGCGCAAGAGCGCCCGATCTTCATGCGCTACCTCATCGCCGCGAGCGGCGACCAGATTTTTCCCGAAGGCGGCGGCATGCTGATCCGCAACGATCGCGGCGAGGTGATCGGCGCGGTTGGAGTGACCGGCGATACCGAAGATCGCGACGAGGAACTCGCCGTCCACGGCATCCGCGCGGCGGGTCTCAAAACCGACGCGGATTGCGCCGGCATGGGCCGCCACGTTGGATTACCGCCAAAAATCGGCTGAGATTTCCAGCTGCAAATTCGGCGCGGGAGATTGGCTTCAGGAGCGAATGTATTATGCAGGTCGGATTGTTCGATCATGTCGAGCACGGCGATCGGCCGCTGGCGCGGTTGTTCGACGAGCGTCTGCGTTTCGTCGAAGCGGCGGAAGCGGCCGGCATCTATTGTCTCCATGTCGCCGAGCATCACGCGACGCCGCTGAATATGGTGCCGGTACCGGGCGTCTATCTCGGCGCCGTCGCGCGCGCGACCAAGCACATACGGCTAGGCCCGCTTGTTTATCTCTTGCCGCTCTATTCGCCGCTGCGGCTGATCGAGGAAATCTCCATGCTCGATCATCTCAGCCATGGCCGGCTCGATGTCGGCGTCGGGCGCGGCGTATCCCCCTACGAGCTCAAATATCACAAGGTCGAGCACGATCAGTCGCGGGAAATCTTTGTCGACGCCTTCAAATGCATCAGTGCCGGCCTAAGCACCGATTTCCTGAACTATGCCGGCGAGCACTTCACCTATCGGGACGTTCCGATCGCGCTGCGGCCCCTGCAACAGCCGCATCCGCCGTTCTGGTACGGCTCGTCCAATGCGATCGGTTCGACTTGGGCCGGCGAGCACGGCCTTCACTTCGTGACTTTGGGACCGCCTGCCGTCGCGAAAGCCAATATCGACGCCTATAAGGCCGCCTTGCAAAAACGCGGCGTGCCGGTCCAGCCCAAAGCTGAATTTCGCGGCGGCGCGGCCATCGGCGTGCAGCGGCACATTTTCGTCGCCGACACCGATGCCGAGGCGCACCGCTTCGGCAAGCCGGCCATGGACGTTCATCTCGCCCATCTGAATTGGCTGCGGGTCAAACACGGCGAAACCGGGCTCACCTCGCGCCTGAACGTTCCGCGCGGGGCGAATTTCGAGGCCTGCCTTGCCGATGGCACCGTGATTGCGGGTTCGCCGCGGACCGTACGCGGGGAGATCGAGCGGCAGGTAAAGGAGCTCGGCGTCAACTATCTGCTGACGTATCTTTTCCTCGGTACGATGTCGCTTGCCGACGCACTGCGCTCGCTGAATTTGTTCGCGACCGAAGTGATGCCGCATTTGGCGAAATTGTAGTGGCGCGGAGCCTTAGCGTGCGATGGCGGCGATTATGGATTCCGGGTTCGCCGTTTTCGCGGCGCCCGCGAAAGACGAGTACGGCTTACTTTCCGCCGTTTTCCGCCGCCTGCTTCTGATCCGCCCGCAGCGCGTCAGGATGCGGCATGGCGATGACGTTGTACCCGGAATCGACGAAATGGATTTCGCCGGTCACGCCGGTCGAAAGATCCGACAAAAGATAGAGGGCCGCTCCGCCGATTTCCTCCAAGGTGATGCCGCGGTGGAGCGGCGAATGGCGTTGCTGGAAAGCGAACATCGCTCGCGCATCGCCGATGCCGGCGCCCGCGAGCGTACGGATCGGGCCAGATGAGATGGCGTTGACGCGAATGCGGTCCGTGCCGAAGTCGACGGCAAGATAGCGCACTGACGCTTCGAGCGCAGCCTTGGCGACGCCCATGGCGTTGTAATTCGGCATGGCGCGTAAGCCGCCATTATAGGTCAGCGTCAGCAAGGCGCCGCCATTGGGCATCATGGCGGCCGCGCGCCGCGCGACCTCCGTGAAGGAAAAACACGAGATCAACATGGTGCGCAGAAAATTGTCGCGCGTGGTGTCGGCATAGCGGCCGGTAAGCTGGGTCTTGTCGGAAAACGCAATCGCGTGGACGAGGAAATCGAGCGTTCCCCAGTTGCGGGCAAGCTCGGCAAAGACCGCATCCACCGACGCGATATCCTCGACGTCGCAGGGCAAGACGAGGTCGGCGCCGACCGAAGCCGCCAATGGCTTGACCCGCTTGCCAAGCGTGTCGCCCTGATACGTGAAGGCAAGTTTGGCGTCATGCGCGGCCAGCGTCTTGGCGATGCCCCAAGCGATCGAATGGTCGTTGGCGACCCCCATGATCAGGCCGCGCTTACCCTGCATCAGTTCCGGCATGCGTTAGGCGTCCACGTGCTTAAACACCACGGAGGCATTGGTGCCGCCGAAACCGAAGGAGTTGGACAGTATGCAGCCGAGCTTCACTTGATCCTTGCGCTGGCGCACGATCGGCATGTCGGCAAAGGCCGGATCGAGATTTTCGATATTGGCGCTTTCGCAGATGAAGCCCGAGTTCATCATCAGGAGCGAATAGATCGCCTCCTGAACGCCGGCGGCGCCGAGCGAGTGACCGGTGAGCGATTTGGTCGCCGAAATCGGCGGGCACTTCGCGCCGAAGACTTCGCGGATCGCCTCGATTTCCTTAAGATCCCCGATCGGAGTGGAAGTGGCGTGCGGATTGATGTAATCGACCGGCGGTTTTACCGGCGCGAGCGCCACTTTCATGCAGCGGATGGCGCCCTCGCCCGACGGCTGCACCATGTCTGCGCCGTCCGACGTCGCGCCGTAGCCGGCAATTTCGGCGTAGATTTTCGCGCCGCGCGCCTTGGCGTGTTCGAGTTCCTCGAGCACGAGGACGCCGGCGCCGCCAGCGATCACGAAGCCGTCGCGATCGACGTCGTAGGCGCGTGAGGCCCTGTCCGGCGTTTGATTGAAGTTCGACGACATCGCCCCCATCGCATCGAACAAAACCGAAAGTGTCCAATCGAGCTCCTCGCAGCCGCCGGCGAAGATCACGTCTTGCTTGCCGACCTGAATCGTTTCGTACGCATTGCCGATGCAATGGTTCGAGGTGGCGCAGGCCGATGAAATCGAATAGTTGACGCCCTTGATCTTGAACCAAGTCGCAAGCGTCGCCGACGCGGTCGACGACATCGCTTTCGGGACGGCGAAGGGGCCGACGCGCTTGGGTCCTTTGCTGCGCGTGATGTCGGCGCTTTCGACGATCGTCCGCGTCGACGGCCCGCCGGATCCCATAATGATCCCGGTCCGTTCGTTCGAGACGTCGGCCTCTTCGAGCCCGGCGTCGCGGATGGCCTGCTCCATCGCGACATGATTCCAAGCGGCGCCGCCGCCCAAAAAGCGCATGGCGCGGCGGTCGATGGCTTCGTTGGCATCGAGGGTGGGGGCACCGTGCACTTGGCAGCGAAAACCGAGCTCGGCATATTTGTCGGCGCGCACGATGCCGGATTTCGCTTCGCGGAGCGAAGCGAGCACTTCCTGCGTATTGTTGCCGATTGACGAGACGATACCCATCCCGGTGACGACCACGCGTTTCATGTTTTCCTCGCCCACCCGATTTTTGTTCCGGGCACGATCCGCTCGAGTTCGGCAGCCGTTTCGTGGATCATAGGCCTACTCGCGCATGAGATCCGAAAAACCGCCGCCCCTGTTCGGGATCGTGATCCCGCAAGACCACTCATGCGCCGTTCGGCTGCGGCTCCGCTTCGCGGAATAGCCCCACCTTGAGATCAAGCGCGCGATAGATAACCGAGCCGTCCGCCGAGAGCCATCCGTCGGCGATGCCGAGCACGAGTTTCGATCGTATGACCCGCTTGATATCGATGCCGTAGACGATCCGTTTCATCGTCGGCAGGACCTGTCCTGAGAATTTGATTTCGCCCATACCAAGCGCCCGGCCCTTGCCGGAGGAGCCGAGCCAGCCGAGGAAGAAGCCGAGCAACTGCCACAACGCGTCCAGCCCGAGGCAGCCCGGCATCACCGGGTCGCCCTTGAAGTGGCAAGGAAAGAACCAGAGGTCGGGCTTGAGGTCGAGTACGGCGCGAACGAGGCCCTTGCCGTATTCGCCGCCCACTTCCGCAATCTCGGAAATGCGGTCGAACATCAGCATCGGCGGCAGCGGCAGCTGCGGCCCTTCGGCAAAGAGCTCACCTCTCCCGCAGGCGAGGAGGTCCTCATATTCGAAATTCGAGCGGCGTTGCTGCATCCGCGATCCTAAATCCCCGATCCTAAGTCTTCGGCGTCTTGCGTCCGACGATCGTTTCCCTAACATATTGGCATAGTGCGGCAAAGACGCACCCCCATCATGCTGCAGTGCATAGTGAGAGGGCGTCCCCCTCGCTGCAGCAGCGGTTGCAGCATTTGGAGCGGTCGTATAAAGATTTCGCCGGTAACGGTCTCGCGGCGGTGCGCGCCCGCGGGAGTGCCATGGAGTCGCGATGAAACAGCCGATTTCGACCGCATTTATGCCGACGGCACTGGCCAATCAGCCGGTGGCGCAACCCAAGCGCGGCGACCTCACCGGCTGTCCTTGGCATGACGTGAAAGCCAGGCTGCGCGATGTCGGCCTGCGCCCGACGCGGCAACGCATGGCGCTTGGCTGGATTCTGTTCGCTAAGGGCGACCGGCATGTGACGGCGGAAATGCTCTACGAAGAGGCGACGCGCGCCAAAGTACCCGTGTCGCTTGCCACCGTATACAATACGCTCCATCAGTTCACGGAAGTCGGGCTGTTGCGCCAGGTCGCGGTGGACGGCTCGAAGGCCTATTTCGACACCAACAACTCGATGCACCATCATTTTTTCATCGAGGATCAGAACGAACTCATGGACATTCCCTCAAGCGACGTCGTTGTCGGCAAGGCGCCTGTTCCGCCGGAGGGTTACGAGATCGCCCGCATCGACGTGGTCGTACGGCTGCGGCGCAAGCAGGTCTGAGCTTTCGCGTATTGGCCTGCCGGTTTATTCCGGCTTAAAATTCGGCTGAGTTATTTGGCGCGGTCGGCCGCTTAACGGCGTGTCGCGGCCGCTTGCGGTTACTCGATCTTCTCGTCGGGGTAGACGCCCCAAAGCTCGTTCTGCTCGATCCAACCGTCGAAGCCGTCGCCGGAAATCTGGCACCATGTGCCGGTGCAGCGCTTAACCGCGCCGAGCACGCCGACTTGCAGCTCGGCCGCTACGGGGCTTGCCGCGTCCGGCTTTTGATAGAGCGCCGCCAGGGCGGTTTTCGACTTCAATTGCACGGCAGCCATTCGCTTTCCTGAGAGCAGCGAATGATAGACCCAGCCCTCGGAGCCGTCGGAGTCGCGGATGCGGCGCCAGTTCTCGAACTCGGCGGTAATTTCGACCGGCCAGCCGACGCGGGTATAGATCCAGGCGACGTCATGGGCTTTGTCTGGGCCGCCGCGGACGGTGACCCGATCGGCTTTGAGGCTGACAAAACGCGGGACCGGCAATCCGCTCGTGTTCGGGTCATTACCCGCCGATGCGATGCCGGCGACGCAACCGAGCATAATCAGGGCTGCGATCACGGCCCTGATCGACATCGTCGGTCTGTCGTACGCTAACGCCATTGCAAATCGCCCGATTCCCGTTATCGCCGTTAGAAACCCGCCGGTCTTGCCGGCGCGCTTTGTCGGAGCGCGGCCATCTGGTAGAAATTTTAAAGAACCGCCTCCCGGGCTTAGTGTCGGCGAGCGGGGTTAAGGAGACCTGAACGGGCCAACCGGGCAAACGGCTGTTGCAAAGTTTTGAATTGCAGGCTGAATTGGTTGCTTGGTGGAAATTCCCTATAAGCTCCTGACGCGAGAGGAAACGAATGGCGACGGGCAAAAAGCCGCTGGTCGTGGTCACCCGTCGATTGCCCGACGCCGTCGAGATGCGCATGCGCGAACTGTTCGACGCGCGCCTCAATCCCGACGATAAGCCGATGAGCCAGGCGCAGCTGGTCGAGGCTGTAAAAACCGCCGACGTCCTGGTTCCCACCGTCACCGATCAAATCGACAGATCGGTGCTCAGCCAAACCGGCGAGCGATTGAAGCTCATCGCCAATTTCGGCAATGGCGTCGATAACATCGACGTGGCGACGGCCGTGCAGCGCGGCATTACCGTGACCAATACACCGGGCGTGCTCACCGAAGACACCGCCGACATGACAATGGCGCTGATCCTCGCGGTGCCGCGTCGGCTCGCGGAGGGCGCCCAAGTGCTCACCGGCGATCGCGAATGGGCCGGCTGGAGCCCGACCTGGATGCTGGGTCACCGCATCTGGGGCAAGCGCCTCGGCATCGTCGGGCTTGGCCGCATCGGTCAGGCGGTCGCTCGCCGCGCACAGGCCTTTGGCTTGAAAATCCACTATCACGACCGCCGCCGCGTTGCGCCCGAGATCGAGGAGGAGTTGCACGCGACCTATTGGGAGAGCCTGGATCAAATGCTCGCGCGGATGGACATTATCTCGATCAACTGTCCGCACACCCCGGCGACGTATCATCTGCTGTCGGCGCGGCGGCTCAAGCTGATCCGCCCGGAAGCCTATATCGTCAATACCGCGCGCGGCGAAGTGATCGACGAGAATGCGCTGGCCCGCTTGATCGAGGCCGGCGACATTGCCGGCGCCGGCCTCGACGTATTCGAGCACGAGCCAGCGGTGAATCCCAAGCTGATCAAACTCGCCCGCAGCGGCAAGGTCGTCCTGCTGCCGCACCTTGCTTCGGCCACGCTCGAAGGCCGGGTCGACATGGGCGAGAAGGTCATCGTCAATATCAAGACTTTCCTCGACGGGCATCGCCCGCCCGACCGCGTCTTGCCGTCGATGTTGTAAAGTCAGGCGCCGATCCGAGCGATGCGTTCCCACGATATCGTCCTGCGCGGCCTTGTTTGCCTCGCGCTCGCCGGGCTTCTTGCGTCGCCGCGCGCCGCGTGCGCCGACGAGCGTGTTGCGGAAAGCAACATTCTTCATGCCCAGCGCGTCGTCGCTCAAAACGGCATGGTGGTGGCGCAAGAAGCACTCGCGGCGCGCGTCGGCGCCGATATCCTCGAAAAGGGCGGCAATGCGATCGATGCCGCGGTCGCGGTTGGCTTTGCGCTCGCCGTGAGCTATCCGCGCGCCGGCAATATCGGCGGCGGCGGCTTCATGGTGATCCACCTCGCCGGCGGGGGCGACACGGCCATCGACTATCGCGAGACCGCGCCGCAAGGCATCGACACCAGGAGCTTTCTCGATGCATCGGGTAATGCCGATCCGCAGAAATCGCGCGAATCCGCGCTCGCCGTCGGCGTACCGGGCACGGTGGCCGGTCTCGCGCTGGCCGCGGAAAAATACGGATCGGGGAAATTCAGTCTGGCCGATTTGATCGCGCCGGCGATCGCAATGGCGCGAGACGGCATCGTCGTCACCGACAACACGGAGGAATCGGTGCCCAGCGTGCATGCGCGGGTGGCGCGCTGGCCGGCGTCGGCGAAGATTTTTCTCAAAGCAGACGGCGCCCCGCTCGACCCCGGCGATCGGCTCGTTCAGAGCGACCTCGCCGAGACGCTTGCAACGATCGCGCGGCAAGGCCCGCGGGCGTTCTACGAGGGGCCGGTCGCGCAAAAGATCGCCGCCGCTGTACAGGCGGCCGGTGGCGTCATGACCGCCGATGATCTGAAAAACTACCAGGCGACCGAGCGCGCGCCCCTGCGCGGCACCTATCGCGGCTATGCGCTTGTTTCGATGCCGCCGCCGTCGTCTGGCGGCGTCGAGCTGATCGAGATGCTCAACATCCTGGAGGGCTACGATCTCGCCCACGACGACGAGCCGCTGCGGCTTCATTTGATGATCGAAGCCATGAAGCGCGCCTACGCCGATCGCGCGCTGTTTCTCGGCGACCCGGACAAGGTTGCAAATCCCGTCGCGCACCTGACGTCGAAGAGCTACGCCGCCGAATGGCGCGCCACCATCGATCCCGCGCGCGCCACCCCGGCCGCCGACATCCGCGCCGGCGCCACCGTGCAGCCGGAAGGCCGCAATACGACGCATTTCTCCGTCGCCGATCGCTTCGGCAACGCGGTTGCTAACACTTACACGCTCAATTTCAGTTACGGCGTCGGTTTAGTCGCGGATGGCACCGGCATCGTGCTCAACAACGAGCTCGACGATTTCGCCGCCAAGCCCGATGCGCCGAACGCCTATGGCCTGACCGGCGCCGAAGCCAACGAGCCGGGCCCCGGCAAGCGTCCGTTGTCGTCGATGACGCCGACGATCGTGCTCAAGGACGGCAGGCCGTTTCTGGTTACAGGTTCGCCGGGCGGCAGCCGCATCATCACCACGGTGCTGCAGGTGATCGCCAATGTCGTCGACCGCGGCATGGATATCGCGGAAGCGGTTTCAGCGCCGCGCCTGCACGACCAATGGATGCCGGACCAGGTTTATGCCGAGCCGGGAATTTCCGACGATCTGCTCGCGGCGCTCAAGGCGCGCGGCGACAAGGTCGTTCCGCAGCGGCCGTTCACGTCGGCGAATTCGATCATGATCGCGCCCGAAGGCTTTGTCGGCGCCGGCGATCCGCGCTCGCCCGGCGCGCTCGCGGTCGGATTTTGAATTCACCCCCGGTCCTTCCCGCGCAAGCGGATTCCAGAATGATGTTGTTTGTTGTGGGTCCCGCTTTCGCGGGGACGAGCGGCTAGAGAATGCCAACCTAACGCGAATTTTCCGGGTGATCCGGATGGCTGGCGGTCGATGCCAGCGCCATGACGGCGACCGCGCACAGCGCCACGGGGACGAAACCGGCAATCGGCGTGTGGGTGAGATCCCACAGCCAGCCCGCGGCGACCGACAGCACCATGGCGATGCTGTAGCTGATCGTGAACATACCGGCCGAGGTGCGGTGAACGTCGTCGGGCGCGCTGAGCACCGAAGGCAGCGCCAGACCCAGGACGAGAATGGCGGTGGTGACGAAGCCCAGAACGCCGGCCCACAACACGATCCAGGCGCCGTTCGCCGTCATGATGCCGATGAGGCTGAGCAGCGACAGCGCACCGGCGGCGACATAGGCCCAAGGTTGTTTCACGAGCCGTCCGGCGATGGCGATCATCGCTAGCGATGACGGCAGCTGGCAGAAATTCTCCGCCGTCAGCGCGCTCGAAATCAGGTCGGGCCGGCCCGCCGCGGTGAGAAGATCAGGCAGGAAGGCGTTGGTGACGAAATACATCGCGTTGACGCTGCCGAGTATGACGCCGAGCCGCCAGATCAGCGGCCGCCGCCAATCGGGCCACCACAGGAGCCGGGTGGCCGCCGCGCCGTTGCCGACCTGCGGGCGCGGCGCGCAGGCAAAGACCAGGACTGCGGTGGCAAAGACTGGAAGCGACCAAACGACGAAGCTCAGCCGCCAGCTATTGTCGACAAGCGGCAGCACCAGCGGAATGGTCAGCGCCACCGCGATCGTTTCGCCGGCCAGGAGTCCATTGGTGTAGACGGCGGTGGCAAATCCGATTCGTCGCGGAAACCACGCGCGCACCAGTGGCGGCAGGGCCGGCTGCATGATCGAGACGCCGCCGGCCATGATCGCGGTCGCCGCATAAAGCATGGCTGCGTTCGGCAGCGCCGCGCGCGCGATCGAGCCCACCGCATTGGAGAGGAGCCCGATGACGAGCGCCGGTACGATGCCGAATCGAGCGATGAGCGCTGCGCCGGGGATGGCGGCGACGGCGAACAACATCGGCGCGAGACTCGCAAGCCAGCCGACGTCGGTTTCCGACAGGTGCAGATCGGCATGCAGGAGCGGAATTACCGGCGGCAGCGCCAGCACGGTGATGCGCAGGCAGGCGCCGGCGAGCCACAGCAGCAGCAACGCAAATGCGCCCTGTCCGGCCGATGTAGCGCGACTTCCGTTCGCGGCGTTATGGCTCACGGCATGGTTCCCGCCGACATTGCGGCCGTCCGGCAGGTCGATCGTGAGGCCGCCACCGGCCGATGCGGTGTTTCAAAGGTTGAGTAAGGCGAGGCGATCGAAACCGCCTTGCGCCCGTCGCGTGGAGGGATTGCTCTACGACGCGGTTCGCCATTGCACAAGCGAGGCCGGCGGCGGGGATTCCGTTCGCTCGCTTAAGCCTTAATCGCGCAGCCCGAATCGCAGATCGGGCTTTAACGATCGGCCGAATGGCGGGGATAAAGAAAAACGCGCACCAGGTTCCGCTCGCCAACGGCCTCGCCGAGCGTCCGAAACGCGAAGAACGGAACGAGGACCAGCAAGCCCACGATGCTGGTCGCGATCAGCTGATCGAGCGTGCCGCCGCCGAATTCGGCTAAGGAATCCGCGACGGTGCGGTGGCGAAGGAAGCCAGCCACGATCTCCTCCAGCGCATTGAGGACGATCAAAAAGACGAGAAAACTGGCTGATTTATAGAGCGTCGGCCAAATGAGCGGCAGCGATTTGAACCGCTCGCCGACGTGAAGCATGTGCCCGACGGATACGAACTTGGCGCAGATCAGAGCCTTGACGGCGGCCAAGCCGAACGGCGCAAATTCGATATTGTCCGCCTTGAGGATGGACGCTTTCAGATAAAGAATTGCGGTGAAGCAGATGTATAAATACGCGGCGATGACGGCGAATTCCCTCAATTCGTCCGTCGCGCGCTTGGCAATGGCCGCTTTCGATGGAATGTTCGCTTTCATCTACGCCTCCAAAGGCTATTCGTGAAGGTTTAGAGGATCTCAGATCAGCACACTTGCGTTAGTCGCTCCGGCTCCTCGGCCACGAGCATTCATACCGAGATGATCGGAGTGAAAGATGGCCAGACTTGATATGACGCCCCCGCCGCGCGCAGACCCCGGATGCAATCAATTTCAGGGGCAAACGTCTGCTGAGTCTTGGAGCGGGCCATGGGATTCGAACCCGCGACCCGAACCCTGGCAAGCGCGGAATCCATGTGTTCAGAACTTTTATTCGTTTGCTCAGTATTACGCCAGAGTACAATGGCCGGCGCTAACCCATCGAGGGAAAGACCGGCTTCGTGAACCGGAGCTTAGGCCTCGAGCTTTAACTGACATGTAACCCGGCCTCACTTGTCGTCCCAAGCCGGGGTCCCCCGGCCATTAGGCCGGAGTAGACTTTGCACGCCTTTGTTCTGCGTCATTCGTTCGGGTCCTCCAGGCTCTCTTGCAGAGTCCGCTTTCAAAGGCAAAGCGGACATTGCCCAGACGATGTGAAATGACCGTTTATGACCCAAGTGCGGCATCTGGGTTCTCTCAGGTGCGACCGTGCAATTTCCTCGACCAATTTGCAGGTGGCGGGGGCAGCCAACTGCGGTATAAACAACTGGTCATCGCCGCGCGGGCCGGACGCCATGAGAACCCTTGTAGTATCAACGTTTGCGCTTTTGTTACTCACTAATGTCGCGCTTTCCCAACAAGGTCGAGAGTCCGGGGAAAATTCGAATACGTGGATTGAGAAACAGGACGCGGCTGCTTGGCGCGCAGCTGAGGAACAGAAGAAATAGAAAGAACTAGATGAGCAATACAAGGCTGCGCTGGGTAGAACAAAAATGCCGATTGCCCCTTCCGACCCTTGGGGAGACGTGCGGTCCGTTAAAACCCCTGCTGCCGGTCGCTAGTTACATGCTCCCGGCACGGGTCTAGATCGCAGGCAAATTCAGTCGCATTACCGCCGCGCTGAACGATGTCTGTTTTTGGAGGCAAAGCGCACGTCTATCGGACTCAACGAAAAGTCTGCCAGCTTGCTGACGAAGTGATTGAATGAGGCGGCGCGAGTTCATCAGGCTACTGGGTGGCGGGGCGGCGACCTGGCCTCTTGCGACGTTCGCGCAGCAGGCTGAACAGAAGAAACGGATTGCCGTCTTGATGGCATGGTCTGAGACGCGGGGCGAATTTCACTCCTGGGTCACCACGTTCCTTCGGGCACTCGCCCAATTGGGTTGGGCGGACGGCGATAATGTACAAATTGATGTTCACTGGGGTGAAGGCGATCCCGAACGAATTCAGACGCTCGCGAAACAGATAGTCGACGCCCGGCCTGATGTGATCTTCGCCAGCACCACTCCGGTCACCGCCGCGTTGCAGCGGGAAACGCACACTATCCCGATCGTGTTTGTAATTGTTGCTGATCCCGTCGGGGCCGGATTCGTCGCGGCCTATCACACCCCGGCGGCAACATCACGGGGCTGGTGAACATCGAGCCAGCCATCGCGGGAAAGTGGCTGGTGCTACTCAAGGACATTGTCCCCCAGATCCGGCGAGTGGCAATGATGTACAATCCCGACACCGCGCCCGGTGGCGGCCGGTTCTTCTTAGACCCCTTCGAAACCGCCGCTCGATCGCTTGCGATAGACCCGCTTACCGCGCCAGTCCACGACGATCGCGAGATCGAAGCAGCAATCGTCTCACTCGGACGCGATCAAACCGGAATCGTTCTTGAATCGGACGCATTTATGGTGGTTCATCAACGAGCCGTCATTGAAACGGCGATCCGCAATAACGTACCTGTTGTCGGAGCTGATTTTCCCGGCTTCGCTAAAGCTGGCGGCTTGATTTCCTATGGAGCCAATTTTCCGGATATCTTTCGACGTGCAGTTTCTTACGTCGATCGGATTTTGCGCGGAGCGAACCCGCAAGACCTCCCCGTGGAGGTGCCAACCAAGTACCAGCTTGTCATCAACCTCAAAACTGCAAAGACGTTAGGGCTGATAGTACCCCAATCCTTCTCGCGACTGCCGACGACCTGATCGAATAGGCAACGAGTTACGGTGCGGCGCACGTCGCCTTTTGGCACTGAACGGACATCCGGCCATGCCCGCTTCGAGTCTGTCACCAGGGGCAAAGCGGACATCATGCGGATATGCCAAAACGTCCGGCTTTGACCCAAAGGCGACGTAGGCAGCCACATTCCTTTGCTAATAG
>Ga0187778_10000118_pt1 | contig 50219 bp, 45 predicted proteins | sample 1015_Q2_SP5_20_M_FD_132418 | JGI IMG/M metagenome (GOLD analysis project Ga0187778, IMG submission 132418) | Tropical peat soil microbial communities from peatlands in Department of Meta, Colombia - 1015_Q2_SP5_20_MG | ecosystem: Environmental > Terrestrial > Soil > Wetlands > Peat | place...
CGCGAATCCGCCGTGCTCGCGCGCATTGGCGCGAAAGCCGGCCGGCGCAAGGGGATCGGTCGGCGACCAGACGCGAGCACTCGGAACAATCTGTGTCGTCACAGTACGTATGTCCGGCGTATTGTAGGGCGGCGTTCCGCTCCAATAGCGCTGCATCCCGAGAAGCGCCTTGTCCGCCTCGGGATCGCACTCGCAGAGCGCCGAGAGCAGGTAAAGAAGCGACTTGTCGTAGACGCCCGGAACCTCCCAGTAACCGGCTTCGCACTCCTCCTTTAGCGCAAACAACCGGTAATTCCTTACTCGGCGCCGGAGGACCGCCGTGTCGATGGTCGCGGCGAACCTGTCGAAGGCAAGCGCCGCGGCGATGAACACGATGTCCGCCTTGATCTCGGGCGGAAGCCTCTGATCCATCGCCTTAAGCATGCGATCGATGTACACCGTGCCGGCACTGTGGCCGATCAGCGTCAGGCGAGCGTCGGCGTTCCACACCCGCATCAGGCCCTCGAGGAACGCCGTCCCGCCATAAGTCGTGCTGCCGCTCCGGAATGCCCGGTCGATGTCCTTCTTCATCGCGCCCCACAGGCATGGACCACGTCGACATAGTCGCGCGCGGTCAACATCGGCGACCTTGCGGTCATAGCCTTCTCCCGGAACGCTGCGCGGCGGCCGTTCGATGACCGCGCGCCGAGCGTACTTTGCAGGATCGACTGCGGGTGCGCAACCTAGCTCTGCGCGTGGCGTGCCAAGTTCAAGGGTGGTGCCTCCGGTGGGAGGCCGCCAAGCGACCCGGACATCCTGGCCCAGCCGCCGAGCCCCGCGAACAGCAACGCGCCGAGGATCGTCGCTGTCGGAGAAGGAAAGGACGATAAGGCGACCGCGGCGGCGAGCGTGGCTTGTTGGATGCGCATGATCTCGAATCTCCACGAGGTGCAGCGTTATGGCCGTGCTACTGCCGATGCCGAGGATGGCCTGGATTCGCCACGCCGGTCGCCAATGCTTCCACTGCCCGTGCGTGTGAGACCCGCATAAGCCCGAGCGGTGAACCACGGTGAGCTCGCCAGCCCGATGACTTCCTGCGTCGCCGGGTCCAGCGTGGAGACCGCCCACACCACGAAGCCGCCGAAGATCCCAGCGCTGATGACTGTGGAAAGCACGAATGCGACTGCTCTCAGTAGATTCGCTGCTCTATTCATTGCCTCGCCCTTTGTCTCGACTCATCGCCCGCGGACGGATCGGTCTGCGCTCATCGATGGGCCGCCGCTTCTGCGTCCTTCGATTTCGTCGTGCAATCGATCCATGAGTGCAGGTTAGTCGAATCGCAGCCGCAATTCGTCGCCCGTTTCTCTCATCACGACAGGGGAGGGTGAATCGGCGGGTGAGGCGAGTCACCCTGTGAGGTCACCCGATCGGGTGAGCCGAGCTATGCCTCGCCGGGGTAGTATCATCGTGGCCCGTTGGCGATGGCCCCGTACGCGCACGGCAGGCGAGCGATGAGGTGGTCGTCGGATGAATCGGATATAGGCATGAACTACGATGCATCGCTCGAGGATCTCTGCTTCCCGGAGTTGATACCGCCGCGGTTCCAGGCGGGGAAGACCTACGACCGCGCCATGATCGGCGCGGAAGCGGCCCGGCTGTCCTACTTCAGGTTCGAGGAGGACGCGCAGAGCCGGCAGATCATCGAATCAGCGCTCCGCATCGTCGGCTTCGAACACGTCGAATACTTCGCCGGCAGCAAGGAGAAAGGCCACGCCATGGCGGCCGTGCACGTGTCCGGCAACGAGGGCTTGATCGCGTTTCGCGGCACGCGGCCCACCAAGTTCAAGGACATCGAGATCGATCTGGAATTGTTGCTGGCGCCATGGCCCGAGGGCGGAAATGTCCACGAGGGATTCGCCAGGCAGTTCGAGGAGTTGCGCGAGCCGCTGCGCGAATGGCACGAGCGCATCGGGCGACGTCCCTTGCTGCTCGCCGGCCACAGCCTGGGCGCCGGCCTGGCAACGCTCTGTGCGACCGTGCTCAAGCCGAGCACGCTGGTGACGCTCGGATCCTCCCGGGTCGGCGACGAGCAGTTCGTGGCGCTGCTCGCCGGCACGGAAGTGCACCGGTTCGTCAACTGCTGCGACGTGATCACGCGACTGCCGAGAATACTTACCTATACCCACGTCGGCAAGGCGCGGTATATCGATCGCAATGGCGTCGAGCTGGTCGATCCGACGCAGGATGCCATCGATCGCGATTGCAACCGTGCGCGGTGGGGCTACATCGTCAGGTATGCATGGCGGCCGGGCAACGTCTTGCTGCGCGATGCTGCGGATCACGCGCCGATCAACTATGTCTCGGCAATTCTGCGGGAGCGCCAGAATTGATTCGGCGAGCGGTTTGCCGATGCGCTAAACTAGTCGACAAATGAAGCTACGCAGCATTTATCGCGCGAAGGATCGGGACCGGGATCCTGGCGCGGCAGGTGCTCGCCCGGTGGTCCGCCCGCCGAGCTACGTGCCGCCGGTCAGGTCGAAGAGACTGACCTATGACGAGGCGGGCACCCGCCTGCTCAAGGTGGCGGTGGTGTTCCTGTGCTCCGTCAACACGGTGATGTGGGAGTACTACACGCAGTCGCGCATGATGGCGATCCTGTGGGGGGCGATCGCCGTGGGATTCGTCATCTGGATCGTCAGCGACATGAGACGGTAGGCCCGCTCCTTCGATTCGCAAGCCGCAGCGATGCGCGAACGATTGCGCGCCAGACCCGAGCCGCCGCTGATCACTCGAGCTTGCCGACCCTCCTGACGGCTTCGCCGAGCTTTTTCGCATCGACGTCCCAGAAGCGCTGAAGATCGGCCGCGTCGAGATACTGAACCGGCGTCTCGACGGTCGCCATCGCGGCGACGAACTTCGGGTCGGCCGCGGCGATGCGCGCCGCCTCGCGCAGCTTGGCGAGGATCGGCTCCGGGGTGCCCATAGGCGCGAACAGGCCGGACCACTGGAAGAACACCGCGTCATAGCCGGATTCCAGTAGCGTCGGCACGTCGGGCAACGAGGCGAGCCGCTTGTCCCCCCACGATGCGAGCAGGCGCACTTTGCCCGCCTTCGCATGCTGGATCACCGTCGACGGCCCGGTCGAAAGCGCGTCGACGTTGCCGCCGAGCAAGCCGACGACCGCCGGACCGCCTCCCGTGTATGGTACGTGAAGCAACTTGATGCCGGCGCTCGCCGCGAACATCTCCATCGGCATGTGCATGGTGCCGTAATTGCCCGAGGATCCGTAAGTGATCGCGCCGGGGCGCTTCTTGGCGTCGGCGACGAACTCGGCCAGCGTCTTCCACGGGCTGTCGCTGCGCACCGCGAGGACGGTGGGGTCGGCCGTCAGTCGGGCGATCGGAACGAAGTCGCCGAGCTGATACATGGGCGAGCGGCCGGTGACTCTGTCGGCCTCCGGCAGGATCGATATCGAGGACAACGCAAGCAGCAGCGTGTATCCATCGGGCTTGGCCTTGGCGACGTAGCTCATGCCGATGCCGCCGCCGGCGCCGGGCTTGTTCTCGACGATGACCGGCACGCCCATCAGGCGACTCATCGCCTCGGCCACTGGACGCGCCACGATGTCGGCGACGCCTCCCGGAGGAAACGGAACGACGATCGCAATCGCTTTCGCGGGATACGCGTCCTGGGCAGTAACCGGCGCCGCCAGAACCAACGGCGCGAGCAGCGCAATGGCGACGCGAGCGATCACGGCGAGCGACACGCAACCTCTGTGTCCGGCGCTTTGGTTCCGACGAACTCGACCCTGCTCAGCGGAACAGCAGGTAGAGCAGCCCGAGGACGATCGCCCACTTGACCACGTAGTAGGCCAGCTTGCTCTTGCGCTTGAGCGCCTTGCCGGGGAGACGCAAGTAGTACGCGACGCTGAAGATGTGGTTGAGCACGCCGACCCGGTCGCCTTCCATGTTCTCGGTCTGGCTGGCCCGGATCACCGTGCTCTCGTACCAGTGATTGAACTTGGCCATGATCCGGCTCTTGAGCGGCCGCTCGACGTCGCAGAACAGGATCACGCGTGTCTGGTCGGTCTTGTTCTCCGCCCAGTGGATGAAGGTCTCGTCGAAGACTACCGCTTCGCCGTCGCGCCAGTAGTACGGCTCGCCGTCGACGAAAATGCGGCATTTCTCCGAGTTGGGCGTCGACAGACCCAGGTGATAGCGCAGCGAGCCGGCGAAGGGGTCGCGATGCCTCCCCAGGTCGCCCCCGGGCGGCAGCAGCGCGAACATCGCGCCATTCACCGACGGAATCGACTGCACCAGCTCGACGGTCTTGGGACACAGCGCCTTCGCCGACGGCAGAGGCTCGTCGTACCATTTGACGTAGAAGCGCTTCCAGCCGCGGCGAAAGAACGAGTTGAACCCGAGGTCGTTGTACTTCGCCGCAGCGCGGATGTACCCCTCGTCGAAGAGCTGCAGAGCCTCCTGTCGCAGCGTCTGCCAGTTGTCGGTGAGTTTCTTGAGCTCGGGGAACTTGTCGACCTCGATGAACGGCTTGTTCGGCACCGCCGAGAACATGTACATGAGCACGTTGTACGGCGCCATGAACGTCGAGTGATCGGTGAGCTGGCGGTAGAAGCGGTGGCGTACCCGGCCGCGGTAATGAACGAAGACGGCCGACGCAATGAACGCGTACAGGATGAAATACTTGGGCGCGAGCAGATTGGGCAGGCTCTGGAGTATCGTAGCATCCATGATGGCTGCCAATTATAGCCCGGGTGACGGCGCAAAGCGCGATGGACGGACGGCGGCGCCAGCTCCGGCGAGTCGATCCTAGCGGCTGCGGCCCGACGCAGCCGAGGCGAAGGTGTTGCACTGTCTGATGTCGCCGGACTCGAGCCCGATCTTGAACCACTCGGCGCGCTGCTGCGACGAGCCGTGGGTGAACTGCTCGGGAACGACGGCATTCCTGCCCGCGGCTCTCTGCAGTCGATCGTCGCCGACAGCCATTGCCGCCGCGATGCCGGAGTCGACGTCGCTCGCATCGATCAGGCCTCGCTTCGCGGCGGAGTTGCCCCATACACCGGCAAGGCAGTCTGCCTGCAGCTCCAGACGCACCGATAGCGCGTTGCGTTGGGGTCCCGACGCAGCGGCCATCCTCGCCTGGGCTTTGTCCATGAGTCCAAGCTGATTCTGGACATGATGGCCGACCTCGTGGGCTATCACGTAGGCACGGGCAAAATCGCCCGGCGCACCGAAGCGCTGCGACAACTCCCGAAAGAAGTCGCGCTCGAGATAGACCTCCCGATCGCCGGGACAGTAGAACGGGCCGATCGCCGGCTGGGCGAGACCGCATGCCGAATCTGCGCTGTCCTTGAACAGGTCGAGCCTCGGAGGCTCGTAGCGCGCACCCATCTGGCTGAAGGTGTTGCTCCAGAAATCTTCCGTGTCGCCCAGCACCTTGGCGACGAACCTGCGCTCCGGATCTTCCGCCGGCCGAGGACCAGAGACCGCGGGTCCGGGAGTCACGGACTGCGTCTGAACCGGTGGGCCTCCGCCGCCGCCCAACAACGCGAGCATTTCCAGAGGATTCTTGCCGAGGAGCACGCTCACCACCACGATGACGAGGATCGCCCCTCCTCCCAGACGCATTCCGCCGCCGAAAGGGACACCACCTCCGCCCGAACGCTCTTCGACATTTTCGCTTTCCCGCATGTCTTGCCACTTCACGTCGCACTCCTCCTGCCGCTCACGCGCGAATTCGCATCATATGCCAGAACGCCGCCCATGCGGCTCTCTCCAAGCACCTGCCCACACTTAAACTGGGATCCTACGAGCGTGTCGACTTTGCCGAGGCTCCGCTGCGGGCGACGCGCTTCCACCGTCGATGCACCCAGAACCATTGCTCGGGATGGCGGAGCACGAGCCGCTCCAGCGCTGCGTTGTACGAGCGCGTGTTGCGCCGAATCTCCTCGTTCGCATTTTCGCACTCGATCAGCGGCAGCGCCTCCTCGAAACGCAGCACGTGCCGTCCGTCGGGTTCGCGCCAGCTCGCTGCCGGCAGCACGGGCGCTCCGGTGGCGAGCGCGATAATGGCGAGACTCTTGAAGGTCCACGCCGGATGCCCGAAGAAATCCACCTCGATGCCGTCCGGCGGGCTCGCGTGCTGATCGAAAGGGAAGACGATCACGTCTCCGGCGGCGAGGCGCTCTAGGATCGCATCGAGCGAGCCGCGCTTGGCCATCACCCCGAAGCCTGCACGCCTGAAGCGCCGCGTAACCATCGCATCGAGCCAGCGCGGCTTGATCGCCCGGCGCACGAAGTGTATCCGTCCGTGCATTTGCGGAAAGTTGGCGAGCCCGGCGATGGTCGCAACCTCGAAATTGCCGAAGTGCCCGGTGAGAACCAGCACGCCTTTGCGCAGAGCGAGGGCCCGGCTCAGTGCGTCGACTTCGGTGCTCACGATCGCCGCCTGCCGAGCCGAGGAAAGCCAGCGGAAACGCAGGAATTCGCAGAAGAGCCGCCACAGGTGCCCATAATGCGCCTGCGCAAGGCGCCTCACCTCGGCCTCGGGCACCGCCGCGCCGAACACGAGGCGCAGGTTGTCGAGGATCACCGCGCGGCGCACCGGCAGCGCGTAGAAAAGGAGCTTGCCCGCGAATGCAACGTGAGCCTGCGCCGGCAGTGCCAGCGCCACCGCCGATGCGCTGACGCGGTCGTGAGTCAGCGAAACGGCGATCGACCGGATTCGCTGCTGGTCGAGCACCGCTTGCGCTCCCGGTGTGCATGCGACCTGCGGCGCGCCGTAGGCATCGCGCACGACCGAGAAGTCCGCCTGCTCGATCAGCCCCAGCGCAAGCTCGCGCGGAAAGAGCTTGGCGCACGCCTCCTTGGCGGCGAAGCGCGCCGCCAGGCTCGCCGCCCGTCCCGGTCCCTCGCCGCTGTCTAGTATTTCTTGCGCCGAGAAGATCTTGGTCAACTCGTCGGGAGCGGCGTCGGCAAGCAACCGCTCTATGCGCACGATTTCGACGGTGTCGATGCCGCAACGCGTCGCCTCGCCGGCTGCCGGTTCGGCGGCATGCATCGGGTCAAACCGAACGGACGATGAGCGCCGCGTTGGTGCCAGCAAAGCCGCGGCAGAGGATGATTGCGGTGTCGCTGCGCGGCTGTTGCTCGGCCTTCGTGACACGCACGCCTTCGCACACCGGATCGGGCTCCTCCAGCGTTGCCACGCCCGGAACGACGCCTTGGCGCAGGCAGCCAAGCGCCAGCACGGTCTCGACGATGCCAGCACCGGCGATCAGGTGCCCGATCGACCACTTGAATGCGGTGGCCGGCGGCGCGTCGCCGCCGAAGACGTTGCGGATGGCGGCAGCTTCGGACGCATCGGATTGCGGCGTGCCGTTGCCATGGGTGACGATCATGCCGATGTCAGCCGGCGCGAGCCCTGCGCCGGCGAGAGCCTGGCGAATCGCGCGCTCGAGCCCGTCGCCATCGTCGCGGATCGCGAGCAGACCCAGCGCCTCCGCGGCGTAGCCGCCGCCGAGCACCTCACCGATCACCTTGGCGTTGCGCTCCTTCGCCGAGCCCTCGGTTTCCAGCGTAAGCGCCCCCGCCCCCTCGCCGAAGACGCTGCCGCTGCGTCGCGCGTCGAATGGACGGATCGTGTCCTGCGCAAGCAATCCGCACTGGTGATAGTAGAGCACCATCTGCGGCTCGATGAGCGCGTCGTGGCCGACGGCCACCGCGCGATCGGCCTCGCCCTCACGCAGCGCCTCGGCCGCCTCGATCACGGCCAGCGTGCCGCCACAGCTGTGATTGGTAATGCAGGCGTTCGCGCCCTTCAGGTTGTACTTGATCCCGACGTGGCAGAGCACGTTGTTGGGCAGCGTGCGCAGCAGCCACATGGGATTCACCACGCTGGCGAGATCGCGGCCGAACGCCCCCATATCTCCATGGGCCTCGCTCATCAGCGGGAAATACTCGTACTGCGTGTTGTAGGCGCCGCCGCCGGAGCCGACGTACACACCGCTGCGATCCGAGAACTGCGCGGCGGTGGTCGCGTCGAGCGAGTCGCGGTAAGCGCTGAAACCTGCCGCGTCGACCGCCTGGCTGCCGGCGTAAATGCCGAACATGTCGGTGCGGCGAATGAACTTGTGCAGCTTGCGATCCTCGACCAGAGCCCGCGGATTGAAGTCAGGCATCTCCGCAGCGATGGTGACCGGCCACCCGCTCGTGTCCCATTGCCGGATCGTGCCGATGGCCGAGCGTCCCGCGCGCACCGCCGAGATGATCGCGTCCGGAGAGGTGCCCGAGCCGCAGACTGCACCGGAGCCGGTGATCAGGACTCGTTCGCCAGCCATGCGAGACTATGACAACTCAGGCGCGCGTCGCACCGGCGCCATCTACTTCCTCGGGGTCGCGCAGCGCGACGCAACTGTTGGAGCCGCCGAAGCCGAAGGAGTTGGACAGCGTCATGCGCAGCCGCCTTTGTTGCGGCCCGCCGACGACCAGGTTCAAGTCGCAATCCGGATCGCGCTCGAGCAGATTGGCGTTGACGGGCATCTCGCCGTGATGGATCGCGAGCGCGCAGGCGACGACCTCGACCGCGCCGGCCGCGGCAATGAGATGTCCCATGGTGCTCTTGGTCGAGCTCACCGAGACGCGATCGGTCTTCTGGCCAAAGACAACATGAATCGCCGCCGACTCGCTCTTGTCGTTCATGAAGGTCGAGGTGCCGTGGGCATTGATGTAGTCGACGTCCGCCGGCGATGCGCCGGCGTCGGCGAGCGCCGCGCGCATGGACTGGATGGGCCCGTCGCCGTCGGGAGGAGAATCGGTGATGCGGTAGGAGGAAAGCGAGTTCCCGTCGCCCGCCAGCTCGGCGTAGATGCGAGCGCCGCGGCGCCGGGCGGACTCCCATTCCTCGAGGACCAGAAAGCCGGCGCCCTCGCCCAACACGAAGCCGTTGCGCGTGCGGTCGAAGGGACGGCTCGCGCGCTCGGGCGTGTCGTTGTCCGCCGAGACCGCGGAGAGCAGGCAGAAGCCGGCCAAGCCGACGGGGCTCACCATCGAGTCGAAGCCGCCGGCGAGCGCGTAGTCGGCATTGCCGCGGCGAATGATCTTGAGCGCGGTGCCGATCGCCTGCCCGCCTGAAGCGCAAGCCGTGTGGACCGAGGTCGCGTAGCCGCAGATCCCGAAGCGTCTGGTGAGCAAAGACACGCCTGTTGTCGACTGGCTGCGGCAAAACACCAGCGGATCGTTGGCGGCGTCATCGTCCAGCAGCCGATCGGGGTGCAGCTCGCCGTCGGCCGCCGAGTGCCGCTGGATCGCCGCGAGATCCTCGTAGGCCACACCCATCATGCCGGTTCCGACCGAGCAACCCCAGCGATGAGCATTCTCTGGCGTGGGTGCGATACCCGCGTCGCGAAAAGCTTGCTCGGCCGCGGCCAGCGCAAAGCGATGCGAGCGGCCCGCCAATTTGAGCAGCTTGCGCTCGGCGGTTATGGCCTTATCGCTGAAGTTCTTCACTTCGGCGGCGATGCGGGTGCTGAAGCCGCTCGCGTCGAACAAGCTGATCGAGGCGACGCCGCTGCGGCCGTGAAGCAACCCAGCCCAACTGGTGGCGACGTCGTTGCCGACTGGCGTCACCAGCCCCAAGCCTGTGATCGCGACCCGGCGCCGTGCGGAGCTCATGAGGCGAACACCGTGGCGCGGCCGAACTCGACGCGCGCGGTGGCGACAGATTTGCCCGCGGCGCTCGCCGACAGCGCGACACGCAGCCCGTCGTTGCGCACGGTCGCTTCGGCTCCGAGCTCGAGTGCCTGGCCTGGCGGGGTGAAGGAACGCACCTTGACGTTGGTCATGCGCTGCAGGCCGAGCTCGCCCTCGCCGCCAGTCGACGCTTCGCGAACGAGTCGCGTCGCCAGACGGATCTGCGCATCGAGCAGAAGCGTCGCTGGAAACACCGGCCTTCGCGGAAAATGATCAGCAAAGAACGGCGCCGCCGCCGGCACCTGCAGCCTCGCAGCGATCGACCGGCCCGGCTCGTGCCGGATCACCTCGGGCGTGGGAAGCTGCACGCCGTGAAAGCGCCCCGCCGGCGCACCGGCGCCGCAGAGCAGCGCGAAGCGCTCGCGGAGCGCCTCGGGGGCGTCGAAGTCGGCTGCGGGCAGCATTGGCCCCAGGCAATGCGCGAGCTCGAGGACGCGCTTGCCGCCTACGTTGGCCCACCCGCCATAGGCAACGGCCTCGTCGTCGCAGCTGTCGATCTCGACTCCAAGCGAGAGAGTCTCGCCGGGTCGAACGTCTCCGAAGAAGCGCGTCTCTGCGGCGAGCGCCGCCACCGGACGCCCCCGATATTCGATCGCGCTCATCGACACCCACGCCGCGAGCTGGCCCACCGCTTCGGCAATGAGGCATCGCGGAAACTCGCCGATGCCGGAAGGAATCGCGAACACCCCGCGCGCCCGCTTCGCCGGCTCGAGCTCGGTGATGCGATCGACGAAGGAGAACGCCGCGAAATGCTCCGCCAGTGTGTCGGCGGCAGGCGGCGATTCGCTGCCGGTCGCATCCCGCTTCGCGGGTCCCTGCTCCCTGCTCACGCCGCCGCCTCCTTGCATCGGCTGCAATGCACGGCCCGCTAGCGTGTCGGCGGCAGGCGGCGATTCGCTGCCGGTCGCATCCCGCTTCGCGGGTCCCTGCTCCCTGCTCACGCCGCCGCCTCCTTCTGCGCGCGAACGACCAGCTTGCAGAAGGTTTCCGGCGTGAAAAGGCGCGGAATGTCGGCGACCTTCATCGGCGTCTTGAAACGCTCCGCGGGAATCTCGGAAAGATAGGCCTTGAGCTGCGCCAGGCCCTTGTCGGTGACGATGCCCTTCTGCTCGAATTCGGCTTCGGGCAAATCGCCGCGGGCATTCTCGACGATCTTCCCGCGCGGAATCTTGATCTTGAACGCACGCTCGAGGCGAAAGACCATGTCCAGGAAATCGATCGATTCCGCGTCCAGCCCCTCGATCAGCGACACGTCGAGCTTCACGTCCTCGACGTCGCAGCCGAGCGCGTCGGCCATGGTTTCGGCGACCTTGGGATAGACCGCCATGATCTCGTCCTTGGTGATGTCGTTTTGCCCCATTTCCCTCACTCCATCTTGAAGCCGCCGTCGACGGCGAAAACCTGTCCTGTGATGTAATCGGCGTAGCGCGAAGCCAGAAAGCATACCGCGTACGCTACTTCCTGCGGCTTGCCGTAGCGCTTGAGCAGGATGCGCGAAGTTACCTCGTTTCCGGCCATGTCGCGAACCGCTTGCGACATTTCGGTGTCGATAACGCCAGGAGCGACACAGTTCACGGTCACGTTTCGCGGTGCCAGCTCCACCGCCAGCGAACGCGTGAACGCATTGATCGCCCCCTTGCTCGCCGCGTAGTTGGTCTGCCCGCGCCCGCCCTTCTCTCCCGCAACCGACGATACATTGATGATCTTGCCCGAGCGCTGCACGATCATATGCGGCACGACCGCGCGCGTCATGTTGAACACGCCGCCGACGTTGGTGTCGAGGACCAGCTCGACGTCCTCGTCTTCCATCGCCGCGAGCTGGTTGTCGCGGATCAGCCCCGCGTTGTTCACCAGGATGTCGACGCGCCCCGCGCGATCCGCGACGCGCTCGACGGCGCTCGCGCATGCCTTCGCGTCGCGCACATCGACCTGCTCCGAAGCGACGCTGTGCCCCGCCGCACGGCCGCCAGTGACGACCTCCGCCGCGGCGGTTGCGTTGCCCCGATAGAAGAAGGTGACGTCGGCGCCCTCGTCTGCCAGCAGCTCGACGATGGCGCGGCCTATGCCGCGGCTGCCGCCGGTCACGATCGCGACCTTGCCGGCGAGCCCGGAATCGACGAGCATCGGCGTGCTCATCCCGATATGCAGAAGCCGCCGTCGACGACGAGCGTGTGCCCGTTGATCATCGCCGCTTCGGGAAGGCACAGCAGGTACACCGCGCCGGCGACGTCGTCTGGCGTGAGCACCGGCCCCGCTGGCGCGCGCTGCGCGAAGTTGGCCAGCAGCTGCTCCCGATTGGGAAAGTAGGCCAGCGCGTCGGTGTCCACCACCCCCGCGCTCACCACGTTGACACGGATGTTCCTTGGACCCAGCTCCTGCGCCAGCGTTCGCGCCAGCGACTCCAGCGCCGCCTTCGACGCGCCGATGAAGCCGTAGTCGGGCATCGCCCGCTGGGCTCCCAGGCTTGACATGGCGATGATGCGGCCACCGTCCTTCATCAGCGGTACCGCCCGCTGCGCGAGCAGATCCAGCGCGAAGGCGTTGGTCTCCAGGCACCAGCGCCAGTGCTTGAGTGACATCTCCATCGCCGGCTTGAGCACGCCCGATGCGGCGTTGCTCACCACGATGTCGATGCGATCGAAGTGCTTGCGCACCTCCGCGAACATCTCGTCGACGCTGTCCGGCACCCCGACGCTGCCCTGGACCGCGTGGGCGCGGCGGCCCAGGCTGCGCAGCTCGACGCACAGCTGCTGCGCCTCGTCGTGGCTGTTGTAGTAGTTCACCGCCACGTCGCAGCCGGCCGACGCCAGCTTGCGCGCGACGGCGCGGCCGATGCCGCGCGACGCGCCAGTGACGAGCGCAACTTTTCCGGCGAGGGCGCCTGACATCGATCGAGGAACCTGAGGATTTATCCCGAGCCACGCGCACCGGGATGGGCGGCCGCGGGCCGGCGGCCCGCGCGGCGCTTCGGAAAAATTGTTATTTTCCCACGCTCCGCTCTTCGGGGCAACGTTCCTGCCCCGCGCATCACTTCTTGCCCAGCAGCGCCCTCTTCGCACGAACCAGGCGCTGCGCCTCGAGGCACCAGTGCTTCTTGATGCTGAACCAGACGTCGGCAGTCCACAAGGCGTTGTAGGCCTTGCCCTCGGTCAGGCCGGGCGGCTCGGGGTTCTCCGCGCCGGGGACGTAGGCGTTGACCCAGTCGCGCATGCGCTGATCGTCCTTGACGCGCTCAGTTAGCGGAATGAGCACGTGGTTGTATGTCCCGGGCAACTGCACGTTGCGCACGTGTGCGGTGCCGTTCGGGCCGTACTGATCCTTGTCCGCGCCGAAGTCCCAAGCCAGCAAATCGACATTAATCGCAAACCCCGTGAAATCCTCGACGGAATCCGGGATCTTGTGCAAACGGCTGATCATGCTCCACTGGTTCGGAAGCATGAGCGCGGCGCCACCCGCGCCCACGACCGAGGTATACGACACCCACACACCGCCGACCACGGGGCGTTCCGCGCCCGTGAGCGGATCCGTGATCGAGAAGCGGTCTTCCGCGGAGCCAATGAGGGGATTCCAGACCGCGATCTGCTTTCGGTACGAGCCGACGAGCTCGTAGAGGATCTTGATCGCCTGGATGCCGCCCTGGCTGTGACCGATTATCATCGGCCGCACCCCGTCGTGTTCGTAGTACCAGGCGATGGCGCCGGCGCTGCTCCAGCTGTCACCGTAAGGACTATAGGAGTATTCGCGGTCGACGGGGTCTCGGATCTTCGCCTCGGGATATCCGAGGTCGATGAGGAACCTGGCGAAGGTAGCCATGACCAGATGCGTCGGATAGAGACCGCCGTGAAGCAGCATGATCCTCGGCGCCGGCACGAGAGCGAGCGTCGTCCTTACGTCCCGTTCGGTGATGCGTTCGGGGTCGAGCGCGAGAAGGCGATCCTCGACCGAGCGATCCAGCGCGAGCGACCGCAACACCGAGCCGGGTTCGACCACGGATGGAGGCGCGGCTTCGTTTAACCGACCGGGCGTCGTGGCGCAGCCGGACACGAAGAGCGCCATCGCCAACACGTGGGCCGCGCGCAGCAGCGAAAAGTGCACGATCATCAATGTTCGAGACACCGGATCGAGGCAAGCATACCAGCAGCAATCCTTTGCGCAACGTCGCGGCTGTACACCGTCGTCCGAAACGAGAGCCCTGCTTCGATCGTCTCGCCGGAAGTCGTCAGGGCGATGGTCATCGGCGCAAGAGGACCGGTCGATCCAGCGCGCACGTACTGCGGAGGCGTCGCCGCCTCGCCCTGCCCGCCCCACAGGGAGCTGATGTTCAGCGACGTGATTCCTGCCCAAACGGGGTAGTGCTTGGCGTAGAAGCACAGCCGCTGTTCCCTCGACAGGAAGCGCCACTCCAAGCCCGCAACGGCCATGGCCAGAAGCGTCTGCAGGTGGAGCTTGCGCCGCATGATGCGATCGGTCTGCGCGTGCACGGCGGCCGTCAGCTCGCGCAGGCTGATGTCGGACGGAACGCTGTGCCCCACGCGAAACGACGCGAGGCACGGGCCTACCGTGTCCGCGGCTTCGCGCCCCATCTGGCCACGAATGTTCACGATCGACGCAAGCGCGATGTCGCGGCGGCGCGGCGCGCTGCGCCGCTCCGGCGCAAGCGTCGAGAACGCTGCCAGCGAGATTGCCAGGAGAAGATCGTGCAGAGACACCTGCCACGTCGCGGCAACGCGCGCGAGCGTGGCGCGCTCGGCCGGCTCGATTTTAAAGCTTGTGAACGCGTTGTAGCCGTCCTCGGGCGACTGATATCGCGGCCGCGCCGCGCGGCGGCACTCGGCGGCAAGCCTCTGCAGACTCCCCAGCCCCGCGAGCAGTGCGCTCTTCTCGCGCCAGAACAAGTGCGCGTAGGACGGGGCATACGGATTCGGCCGCGCCGCTGCGGGGCGCGCATCGGCGGCCCCGTCGATGATGTTCTTCAGGAGCCGCACAATGGCGTCGCCGGCCGCCACGAAGTGATCGTAGCCGATGCCAAGATGGAAGGACGTATCGGCATCGATCGCAAAGAAACGGAACGGGTCGATGCGCCCGTCGGCATCGAATGCGATGTTGAGCTGGCGCTCGATCTCACCGTCCCGGGCGGCGGAAGGGTCGGGCCCGCCGGCAAGGACGTGGAGCTTGACGGCCGCGGCACCGCCGAGCCAGGCGTAGCGGCGAGCAGCGGAATCGAGCGCAAGACCGGTCAAGCCGAAGCTTTCCAGCGCTCGATTGATTCTGCTCTCGAGGCGCGGCGCGTCGAGCGGCTGGCTTACCCGGACTGCATGCACGGCGCTGTAGGGATAGAGCTCGCGCCAGCGCAGCATGGTCGCCTGGAACAGGTTGAGCCGTCTCATTCACCTCTGCTCTTCGCCACGCTGCCCTCATGGCGCGCGCGAATGAGTTTCTGCGCTTCGAGCGCCCAATGCTTCTTGACGCTGTACCAGATGTCCGCGGCGTGGACGATATTGGACGTGTCGATGCCGGCGTCCACAGGCGGCGCAGCGGCGTCGTCCGGTCTATAGCTGTCGATCCAGGACCGGGTGAGCGGGTTCAACGCGAGCTCCTTCGTCAGCGGCATGCCGATATGGCTGGTCGACGCCGGCAGTCTGACCGTGCGAACCTTGGCTTCTCCGACGCCGCGGTAGGGTTCGTCGCCTCCGAGCGCAATCAAGTCCCACTCGATGATGAAGCCGGTGAATTCATCGACGCTGTCGGGGATCGCCCGCAGCCGGCTCACCATCGTCCATTGGCCGAGCAGGATCCGCAGCAGCCTGCCGGTGGCGAGCGCGGCGGCGTAGGGAACCTTGAGCCCGACCACCGGCCGTTCCTTGCCGTCGAGCGGATCGATGATCGTTGTGCGGTGCTCGGACATATCAGTCATCGGATTAAAGACGGAGATCTTCTCGTTGAACTCGCCGACGAGCTCGTAGAGCACCTTGATCACCGCCATCCCGCCCTGGCTGTGGCCGATTAGCATGGGCATCATGCCTTCGTGCTCGCAATACCACGCCAGCGTGCCCGCGAGCTTTTCGCTGTCGACGAAGCTCGACTGCGAGAGGCTACCGTCCGCCGGGTCGCGCAGCCGCGACTCCGGATATCCCATGGCGATCAGGAACTCGGCGAACGGACGCATGGTGACCAGCGGAATGCTGCCCTGCAGTCCGATGATCCGCGGCGCGGGCGCCTTCGACAGGAGATCGCGAACGTCCTCGGCGGTGATGCGGCCGGGCTCGAGAGCCAGAATACGTGCCTCGATCGCGGGGTCGATCGGCGGAAGCGCCGCGAGCCGTGCCGAGACGCCTGAGCCGTCCGATGCAGGGCATGCGAGCGATAGCAGCGCCGCGGCGGCGGCGAGGATCGCGCCGATCAGTGCCCGCACCGCGGCGAATCGGGTGGGCATGGGCCAGCGCGAGGCTCCGGACCGGTCGCGCCGAAGCGAGGCACGAAACGACCCGTGCGCCGTAAGTAGCTTGCGTATGCGTCGCCGTGCACTTTCAGCAGGTGCCGCTCCTCGCTGCGTGCCTTGAGGCGCATCAGCCAGATGTGAACGAGCGCAATGGCCACCACCGGCGGGGTTGGAACGACCACCGCCGAGCACACCATGAGCAGCATCGACAGCGAATAGATCGGGTGCCGCACCCGCGCGAACAACCCGTCGGTGATAAGCTCGCCGCGGTTGCGCTCGCTCACCGCCATGCTCCAGCTCTTGCCCATGCGCGCCCAGCACCAGGCCGTCAGGATCACGCAGACGGTCGCCGCGAGCGCGGCGGCGGCGCGAAGCGCGGCATAGGCGGGCTCTTCCAGAGCGAAATTCGGAACGCGCAGCGATGGGACACGGCGCACCACCGCGAGATACGGCAAGACGTTCCAGGCGACGACCAACGGCACCCAGACAAGCCACATCAGGCGCTCCAGCGGTTGCTCGGGAATCAGCCCCGCCGAGCTCCGTGATTTTCTGCGAAGGCGGACGACCATGCCGCCTGCCCCGAGCCAGTAGGCCCAGACCGTGGCGGTCAGGATGATGCCCGGGAAATCTCTCATGCGCCGTCTCGCCGCCGTGAATTCTGCCGGAAGCGCTCCGCCGTCCCGGAGGGAAAGTCCTCTTCACGCCTTCGCCGCGCGGATCATGCTGCGCGCGATCACGAGCTGCTGGATCTGGCTGGTGCCTTCGTAGATGCGGAACAATCGCACGTCGCGGTAGAAGCGCTCGATCGCGTAGTCGCTGACGTAGCCGGCGCCGCCGTGGATCTGCACCGCGCGATCAGCGACACGGCCGCACATTTCCGACGCGAAGAGCTTGGCGCACGCGGCCTCGGTCGCCACGTCGCGTCCTTCGTCGCGGCGGCGCGCCGCGTCCAGCACCATCGAGCGCGCGGCGTAGATCTCGGTCTTGCTGTCGGCGAGCATCGCCTGCACCAGCTGAAACTCGGCGATCGCCTGCCCGAACTGCTTGCGCTCCAGCGAATAGCGAAGGGCGTCGGAGAGCATGCGCTCGGACACACCGACGCACACCGCGGCGATGTGAAGCCGACCCTTGTCGAGCACTTTCATCGCGGTCCTGAAGCCCACGCCTTCGCGGCCACCTATGAGCTGAGTCGCGGGCACGCGGCAGTCCTCGAAAATCACGTCGCAGGTGTGCGCCCCGCGCTGCCCCATCTTGCGGTCCAACTTGCCCAGCGACAGGCCCGGCGTGCTGCGCTCGACGATGAACGCCGAGATGCCGTGGGCGCTCTTGTCGGCAGGATCCGTGCGCGCCATCACCGTGAAGATCCCGGCCTCCGGAGCGTTGGTGATGTAGCGCTTGGTGCCGTTGAGCACATAGTACCCGTCGCTGCGCACCGCGGTCGTCGACAGCGCCGCAGCGTCGGAGCCGGAACCGGGCTCGGTCAGCGCGAACGCCGCGACGAGCTCGCCCGACGCGAGTCTTGGCAGATACCGCGCCTTCTGCTCATCCGTGCCGTCGAGAATAATGCCCTGCGAGCCGATGCCGTTGTTGGTGCCGATGAGCGAGCGGAACGCGGGTGAGGTTCCTCCCAGTACAAAGGCAACCTCGACTTCCTCTTCCATGGTGAGGCCCAGGCCGCCGTAAGCCTCGGGAATCGACAGGCCGAACAGTCCGAGCTTCTTCATCTCGGCTATGATCGGCTCCGGGACAACATCGGTCTCGGCGACCAGCGCTTCGTTGGGAATCAGCCGCTCGCGCACGAAGCGGCCGATGCTCTCGGTCAGCAGCGCAAGCGTGTCGGCGTCGCGAATCATGCTGGTGAATTGTGCAAGTGACTTGCTCGGCCGGCCGTGCGCCATGCCAGCAGTCTTCCTCGCGCGGTTCGGCGCTTTCGAACATAATACCGCCGCTCTCCTCTTCTTGCACAAAGGCGTTTGATGCAGGCATCTTCCCGCACTCGCGTGGTCGGCATCGTCGGCGCCGGATTGATGGGACGCGGAATCGCCCAAATCACTGCGCAAGCGGGGTTCGAAGTGCGCCTGCTCGACGCCAAGCCCGGCGCCGCCGCCGACGCCAAGCGCTCGATCGCCGACACGCTCTCCTCGCTGGCGGCGAAGGGCAAGATCGCTCAGGCGAGTGCAGAGGACGCGGTCGCCCGCATCGTGCTGCCCGACGCGTTCGCCGATCTCGCCGGATGCAGCCTGGTCATCGAGGCCATCGTCGAGCGGCTGGACGCCAAGCAGACGCTTCTTGCATCGCTCGAGCCCATCGTGGGCGATGACTGCATTCTGGCGACTAACACTTCCTCGCTGTCGGTGACCGCGATCGCAAGCGCCTGCGCCAATCCGGCGCGCGTCGCAGGCTTGCACTTTTTCAGCCCGGTGCCGCTGATGAAGGTCGTCGAGGTCATCGCCGGACTCAAGATCGCGCCCGACATCGTGCCGCGTCTGCTCGAGTTCGCTGCCGCGCTGGGCCACACGCCCGTGCAGGCCAAGGACACGCCGGGGTTCATCGTCAATCACGCCGGACGCGGCTACGGCACCGAGGCGCTACGCATCGCCGGAGAAGGCATCGCCGATTATGCGACCATCGATCGCATCCTGAAGCTTGCAGCCGGATTTCGTATGGGGCCGTTCGAGCTGTTCGATTTGACCGGGCTCGATGTGTCGCATCCGGCGATGGAATCGATCTACCACCAGTTCTACGAGGAGCCGCGCTTTCGCCCATCGCCTCTTACCGCGCAGCGCCTCGCCGCCGGTGTTCTCGGGCGCAAGTCGGGACGCGGGTTCTACGACTACCCTGCGGGAGCGCAACCGGCGCCGAAAGCGCCTGCGCCGCAGGCGCGCCCCGCATCGCTCGTATGGATCAGCGGGCGACGCGCCGAGGCGCAAGCCCGTGTCGGTGAGCGCCTGAGGGTGCTCGGCGCGAAGCTCGACGCTGGCGCGACACCGCATCCCGACGCGTTGTGCCTCGTTCTGCCGCTGGGCTGCGATGCGACGACCGCCGCGCTCGAAGAAGAACTCGATCCGACGCGCACCATCGCCCTCGACACGCTGCCCGACCTCGCCCATCACCGAACGCTGATGACCACGCCGCTGACCGATCCGGTTCGGCGCGAGGAGGCGCGAGCGCTGTTCGCCGCCGACGAGCCCGGCGTCGACGTGATTCACGACAGCCCCGGTTTCGTCGTGCAGCGCGTGATAGCGCACATCGTCAACGTTGCCTGCGACATCGCGCAGCAGCGCATCGCGAGCCCGGCCGACATCGACCTCGCGGTAAGGCTCGGGCTTGGCTACCCGCAGGGGCCGCTCGCCTGGGGCGACGCACTGGGTCCGCTGCGGGTACTGCAGATCCTGCAGGAGTTGCACCGCGCCTATGGCGATCCGCGCTATCGCCCGAGCATCTGGCTCCAGCGCCGCGCACGGCTCGGCGTTTCGCTGCTTACTGCCGAAGCGTGAGGCCGCCCTTGCGCGATGCCGCGGGACGAGTACGATTGACGAGACGACCACTCTACGAAGGCTACCATGGGCAAAGGCAAAACCGGATTCCAGGGCAAGAACCCCAAGGGCGGCCAGCCCGGACAGTTCCCTCAAGTGAAACGTCCGGTGGCCCCGTCGGTTCCGCGGGTCATGCCGAGGACCAGGGCGAGCCCGAAGGGACGCTAGGCCGGTCTTCGCGGAATTATCTACGTGCGGCCGGAACCGGGCGGGCCAGCCCAGACCGGAGGAGAAGCCTTCGCGGCGGCCGCAGGCGGCTCCGTCGCCACGCGGGTATTGGCGTGACCCAGTAGGCCCAGCCCGCCGATGATTATCAGATAGAGCGCGACGATGTAATTAAGGAGCCTGGGCATGATCAAGATGAGGATGCCCGCAATCATCGAGATCAGCGGTCCCACGCTCAGGACAACGTTCATGGCAGTCTCCTCGTTGGATGCTGCTGCGGCATCGCGCCTGGGGGGCGCGCTTATCTTGGCTCCCTCCGCGATATCCACTGCTCACACGCCACTGGCGGATCCACCAGCCGCGGTGGGATAGACGGGTCGAAATCGATCCACCGGCCCGCGATCCATGTGCCGTCCGCCCGCTCGACGTCGCGTGCGCCGTACGCCTGAAGAACGTTGACCGCGATCAGACGTTTCGCGTACTCGGCCGCGCGCACGGCAACCAGCGTTCCCGCCCGGCGCCGCGGCCTGGAATGCAGTACGCAGACAGTTGCCTCGCCCGCCGCACTACGCCTCGCCAAGGTGCCAACTGATTGCCCGAATTCGCCCGACTCCACGCTCGCAGGATCGCACTCGCTGCGCGGCGAATCTCTCGCGCTCTGAGCGAGCGGGTTGACCGCGATGCACGTAACGTCATCCTGGGCGAAGCCTTGACGCCTGAGCCCCTCCACCGCGCGCTGAGCGTCTCGTTCCAAAGCGAAATGTCCGGCAATAATCGGTGACATAGCTTCTCCTTGCCCCGTTGCCGAGCAGCCACCGAATCCAACGGCGGGAAAACTACCAGCGGTCCCGGCGCAAGATTTACAGTCGTCGCGGTAACTCTTGCCGCCCGACGCTGCCATTACGACTTAATGCTCGGTCGTGCAGCAAAGCAGCAGAAAGCGTGCCTGGCGGCATACCTCGCCGGCAAACTTGAGGCTGCCTGGAGATGCGTCAACGGACCCGACGCAGCGCTACCGGTGCGAACACTTCGAGAACCCCTTGCCAGCGCCCAAGTGTCGGGCCGGCTACGCTCGTTGCGGCTCGGGGAAAGAAAGGAAGAAGGTCTGCTTCTGCTGCCATGCGCTGCCGCGGTACATGCTCTCGACCGTCAGGCGCGCAGCACGACCGACGCGCAGGCGGAGCGCGGGATCATCTCGCAGCCTCAGGATCAGCGAGACGGCTTGCTCGGTGCTGTCGAAGAGAAACCCGTTAACGCCGTGAACGATGTAGTCCGCGTAGCCGCCACGCCGCCCGCATACGACCGGCAAACCACACGCCATCGCCTCGAAGACGACTCGGCCGTAGGCCTCCAGCCACTGGTCGCTGGTCCGGTAGTAGAAGCAATCGAGGTCCTGAAGGAAGTCGACAGCGGGCTCGGCGCCCGCCGCCAACAATGCCGGCGCGGCTGATCCGCCGACTCGATCGCGCAAGCAGGTGCCGCCCATGATCCGTACCTCGACACCGGCAGCAGCAAGCGCCGAATAGACTTCACGGTCTCGCTCGTGATGCTTGGTGGTGATGTCTCGCGAGAGCCGACCGACGCGAAACCGCGCGGCGTCTCGTGGGGCAGCGGAGCGCGGCACGAAGCGCGCGATGTCTATCGGGCTTTCGATGACTCGCCCGGGGTACGACGACAGCTTTCGCAGCAAAGGAGACGTATAGACGAGCTCGACTGGAGCGCGATGCCAAGCTCCGAGCCGCCTGATCGCTTTTTCGAGGCGATCAGGCTGGAATGTGTTGTAGATGAGGATGATCCGTCGGGGGAACGACGCCTTGAACCAATGCCCCATCCGGAAATAGGCGCCGACGAAAATGAAGGTGCCGCCGATCGGGAATCTACCGAGCCAGGGCCTTATCAAGCGCACCGGGCAGCGTTTTGCAAAATCCGTTGCGGGCGAGAAACCACTCCAAATGTGCACCGGGCAATGACGCCCGAGCATCCGGTACATCTCGTAGGTGCGCCAGTCGCCGCCGCCGTTGCTGTCCCACAGCGGATTGATCAGATGGACGACATCCGGCCTAGCGTGCCCGGCGGCGTTCTCTCCGGCGACCGTCCAATCGAGTGTCGGCATTCAGCGCGCAACAAGCGATGACCCCGTTGCGACTGCGCTGCCCGGAGGAGGTTCGCGGTTCCTGCGACTTATTTTGTAACCGGATCTTGCAGGCGAGTAAATCTTACAAGGTCGCCCTCGGCGGTCTCACGGCTCAGCGCTGACGCGACGCAGGCAGTGGTCGATCCATTGCGCGGTCAGCTTCTCCTGCACGCTGTTCTGATCCAGCCGCGCCGCGAGCGCCGTGAAGTCGACCTGGTCCATGGGCTGGTCCTGGTTGAAGCAGGAAAACACGAAGGAGACCTTGCCGCTGACCGGATCGCGCTGCAGCTGCAGGCACTGCGCGCAGATTTCCTTCATCATGCACTGCATGGGCGAGTTGATCGACGCGATGGTCCGGCATTCCGGCTTGAGATGCGCCGCGAGAGACCCATTCTTCGCCGCGGCCACGGCCGCCATCATGCGGTCTGAACCGATGGCGATCAGACGGTCGGCATCGGCGAAGCGAATCGGCTGCTCACCGAGCTTCCCCTCCGCATAGGCGAGCATTGCCTGAACGATGTCGCCGACGAAGCTCTTGTCCTGCGCACGGCCGGGAACGAACCCGGGGGCCTCGTCGCTGCACCAGACGATGATATCGGCAGCAGCCTCGATGTCGGCGACCTTGTAGCGGTCGAGCATCCTACGGTAGCCGGCAAAGTACAGCACGCGGGAGCGCGCCTGGCGAAACGCCTGGCCGATCGAGAACAGCACCGCGTTGCCCAGCCCGCCGCCGGCGAGGATTACCGTCTCGCGCGCTCCGATTTCACTCGGCGTCCCCGTCGGACCCATCAGTACGACCGGTTCGCCCGGCTTCAGCCGAGCGCAGAGGTTCGAGGACCCGCCCATCTCGAGCACGATCGTCGACACCAGGCCTCGCTCGCGATCGACCCACGCGCCGGTGAGCGCGAGTCCCTCCATCGCCAGACGCGTGCCGTTGAGTTTGGCCGAGAGCGTTTCGAAGTTCTGCAGGCGGTAGAACTGTCCCGGAGCGAAACGCCGCGCCGCCGCAGGGGCGCGCACCACGACCTCGATGATGGTCGGCGTCAGGCGTTCGATGCGCTCGACGCGCGGGCGCAGCTGATCGTCGAGGGCGGCGAGAAACGCTTCATCGGAAAGCGGAGATGAAGCTCCCACGCGGCCGAGCATCCGGCTGACGACGCGATAGCCGAGAGTCGCGCTCGCCATCGCCTTGACCACGTTGCCCGAGAACGACGGATGGAGATCGCCGAAGAAGCTCACCGCACGGCCGTCGGGCTCGAGCGCGGTCAGCACGTGCACCGTCTGCGGCTTGGCGAGCCCCTTTTCCGGCCTGACGGGCTGCCCCACTTCGTCAAGGGCGCGGAAGTAGCGACCGTCGAGCTTGAAGTGCAGCGGGTCCTCGCGGGCGGCGATGGTGTTCGGCTGCGTACCGGCGGCGATGAGAATGGTGCGAGCGGGCAGACGGGCGTGCCCGGTCTCGTGCCAGACGCCGTCGCCGTCGTTGTGTTGCACCGATGCGAGCAGCGCGCTGGCGCGGCCGCTCGCATCGGTTTCCACCGCAACGGGGGTCAGGCCCTCGGCGAAGCGGATGCCTTCCTGCAGGGCTTTCTCGACCTCCTCGTGATTCAGCGTGTACGAAGGGCTGTCGATCAACCGGCGTCGATAGGCAATGGTCGCTCCCCCCCAGGCGTCGAGCAGCTCGAAGATGTGCGCCGCCCTGCCTTCGCGCTGGGCCGCTTCTCGCTCCGCGCGTATCGCCCTGGCGTGCGCGAGATACTCCAAGGCGATTTCCCGCTCATCGGGCGTCCACGCCTCCTCGACCGCCCGGCCGTCGCCTTCGCTCTGGAGCTTCTCGTGGCGCGACAGGAATTTCTCGACCTGCACCGGGTAGTAGGCGAGAGACTCGGTCGCGGTGTCGATGGCGGTCAGTCCTCCTCCCACGACGACTACCGGCAGCCGCAGCTGCATGTTCGCCAGGGAATCGCGCTTGGCGGCGCCGGTAAGCTGCAGCGCCATGAGGAAATCCGACGCGGTGCGCACGCCGTTGGCGAGCCCGTTGGGAAGGTCGAGCACTGTGGGCTTGCCTGCACCCGCGCACAGCGCGATGTGGTCGAAGCCCAGCGCGAATGCGCCGGAGACATCGAGCGTGCCGCCGAAGCGCACGCCGCCGAAAAGCGCGAAGCGTTCGCGCCGCTCCAATAACAGGCGGATGAGTTTCAGGAAATTCTTGTCCCAGCGAACCGTGATGCCGTACTCGGCAACGCCGCCGAAGCCCGCCATCACCCGGTCGTCGAGACTCTCGCGGAGGACGGCGATATCGCGCACCGGAGCGAAGGCGACGCGCTCGCCGCCTGCAGTGACTCCGGATAGCGAAGGGGCGAGCGGCTCGATCTTGAGGCCGTCGACGCCGACGACGGTGTGCCCGTCGTTGAGCAGGTGATGCGCTAGCGTGAAGCCCGCAGGCCCCATGCCGACCACCAGAACGCGCTTGCCCGTCGGCGCGAGCGGCAGGGGTCGGCGCAGGTTCAGCGGATTCCAACGCGTGAGCAGAGAATAGATCTCGAACCCCCAGGGCAGCTCCAGCACGTCCTTGAGCACCCGCGTTTCCGACTGCGGGATGTCCACCGGATCCTGCTTCTGATAGATGCAGGCCTTCATGCAGTCGTTGCAGATGCGGTGCCCGGTCGCTGCGACCAGGGGGTTGTCCACGCAGATCATCGCCAGCGCCCCCAGCGCGAGGCCGTCGGCACGGAGCTTGTTGAACTCGGAGATCTTTTCCTCCAGCGGGCACCCAGTGAGGGGCTCTCCGAAGGGCGACTTCTTGAACGGCGCCGCGGAGCCGTCGGCGGGCTTCTTCTCGCGCATGCCGGAGCTGCAGGAATCCTTCTGCTGCTCGTGGCACCAGATGCAGTAGTGGGCCTGATCGAGGCCGCCAGCCAGGTCGGTGCCCGCGTCGGTGAGCGCAAAGCCTTCGCGGCGACGCAAGTGGGTTGCCGGAAGGCGCCACATATCGAGGCCGTGCCGCCGCTCGTGCTCCACCGGGATCAGGCGCAGGAAGTCGAGCTTGCGCGGCGCCTTGAACAGCACTCCCGACTTGTGCAGGGCCTTGCCCTCGGATGTCTGCGTGGCCCACGCCGCATAGCGCAACGCGAGGTCGATCTCTGCCGCGTGGACCTCCTCGTCGCGTCCCCATTCGCCGACTCGCCGTGCAAAGGCCAGCTCGCCGGGGATTCCCTGCAGTGGAACGCCCAGCTTCGCCTCGAGTTGGGCGCGCAATGCGGCGCCGTCGAAGCCGGCAGCAACATCGGCTTTGTAGCGGTTGAGCGCCTTGCGCTGGACGACCTGCCGCTTGCACGCGAAAAGCGGCGCCAGCTCATGCTGCGCTGCCTGCAGGGCGGCGACCTGCGATTCGATCGCGAACAAGCGGGCGAGGAAGTCCTCAAGGTGGGGCGCGAGCGCGACCAGCAGCTCTGATTCGCCCAGCCGGTCGAGCGAAGTCGGTTCGGCGCGCGCGGCGTCGAAGCGCGCGCACAGCTCACGATCGGCGTCGGCGAGGTGCGCCTTGAATGCGGCGTCGATGCGGGCCAGACCGGTGACGGAGTACAGATCCGCGAAGCTCAGGCCCGATTGCGGGTTCAGCATCAGCACATTCCGTGATTCGCCTGCGGATGCACAGGCGATCGCATGGCAGACAAATCGTATATTTTACCGGTCGCGGGTTCCTCGCGTCAGGCTCTTCCGAGAGCATAAGCATAGAAGCAACCGGTGGCAGCGCGGCTCCGGTTCCCTCGAACGCGCGCGGCAGCTATCATCCCCATTCAAGCGCGGCCGGCACCGGCGCGACAACCGCGGAAAAACGATGCTTCGACGCCTCACAGTCTCGATCTTCACCGCCGCCATACTGGCGCTGCCGGCCGCCGCGCAATCCATCAAGCTCGGCGAGCTAAACAGCTACAAGACCTTTCCGGCGTTCCTGGAGCCCTACAAGAGGGGCATGGAGCTCGCGGTCGAGGAGATCAACCGCGCGGGTGGTCTGCTCGGGCGCCCCGTCGAGCTCATCGTGCGTGACGACAATGGCAATGCTGGCGACGCGGTGCGCGCCGCCGAGGAGCTGATCGCCCGAGAGAAGGTCCACGTGCTGATGGGAACCTTTTCGTCGGCCGTCGGGCTCGCCGTCGCCGACTTTGCCAAGCAGCGCCGGTTCCTGTTTCTCGCCTCCGAACCGCTCACCGACAAGATCGTGTGGGAGAACGGAAACCGGTACACCTTTCGCCTGCGCCCGTCGACGTACATGCAGACGGCGATGCTCGTTCCCGACGCGGCGAGGCTCGGCAAGCGCCGCTGGGCCATCGTCTACCCCGACTACGAGTACGGGAAGTCGGCGACGGCGGCGTTCAAGCAGCAGATGATTGCGCTGCAGCCCTCGGCGATCGAGTTCGTCGAATTTCCGGTTCCGCTAGGCAAGCTCGACGCAGGTCCCGTGGTGCAGGCGATGGCGGAGGCTCGACCCGACGCGATTTTCTCCTCGCTGTTCGCGGCCGATCTCGCTAAGTTCGTGCGCGAGGGTGAACTGCGTGGCCTGTTTCGCGATCGACCCGTGTTCAATTTGCTCGGTGGCGAGCCGGAATATCTGGACCCTTTGAAGGCCGAGGCGCCCGCGGGATGGTACGTCACGGGCTATCCCTGGTCAGCCATCGCCACCCCCGAGCACCAGCGTTTTCTCGACGCCTATCGCGCGAAGTATCAGGACTACCCGCGCCAGGGATCCGTCGTCGGCTACAGCATCGTCATGACCGCCGCCGCTGCGATTCGCAGGGCCCGTTCGACCGACACCGACAAGCTCATCGCCGCCATGCAGGGGCTCGTCGTCGACACGCCCTTCGGCCCGGTCAGCTTTCGCGCCCTCGACCACCAGTCGACCATGGGCGCCTACGTCGGGCGCATTGCGGTGAAGGAAGGCAAGGGCGGGATGGTGGAGTGGAAGTACGCCAACGGCGCAGATTACCTCCCCTCCGACGACTGGGTGCGCGCCCACCGGCCCGCGGATTGACGCCTCTGTGGGCCGTTCAGGCAGCCACGGCACGCGTCACCCGCATCGAGCCTGCTAGACTCCGCCCCTCAAGGGGTCAAGGGATTTCCATCCAATGTAGTAGTCGCTCGTCGCGTTCATCGCCGACGTGACTCTGTCCGCCCTCCTCATCCAGCTGCTCAACGGCCTGGCCGGCGCGTCGTCGCTGTTCCTGGTCGCGGCCGGCCTGTCGCTGATCTTCGGCGTCACGCGCATCGTCAACTTCGCGCACGGCTCGCTGATGATGCTGGGGGCGTACCTCGCCCACAGCCTGATCGCTCGCCTCGGTGGCGGCGCCGCAGGTTATTGGGCAGCCGTGCTCCTCGCAGGGCTCGCGGTCGCCGGCATCGGCGTGCTGATCGAGCGCCTGCTGCTGCGGCGGCTCTACGCCGCGCCCGAACTGCTGCAGCTCACCGCCACCTTTGGCGTGGTGCTCATCGTCAAGGATGCCGTGCTGGCCGGATGGGGCCCCGAGGACCTGCTCGGGCCGCGCGCACCCGGGTTCCGCGGGTCGATCGACATCCTGGGCCGCGCCATCCCCGAGTACGATCTGTTGCTCATCGCCTTGGGGCCGCTGGTGCTGGTGCTGCTCACCTGGCTGCTCAGGCGAACGCGCTGGGGCGTCCTGGTGCGCGCAGCGAGCGAGGACCGCGAGATGACGGCCTTGTTGGGAGTGAACCAGACATGGCTCTTCTCGGGAGTGTTCTTTCTCGGGGCGTTGCTCGCCGGGCTTGCAGGCGCGCTTCAATTGCCGCGCGAACCAGCGAATCTGAACATCGACCTGTCGGTCATCGCCGAGGTCTTCGTCGTCACCGTCGTCGGCGGCCTGGGCAGCATCCCGGGAGCGTTCGTTGCGGCATTGATCATCGGCATCGCCAAGGCGCTGTGTGTCGCGATCGGCGAGGTCCGCGCCTTCGGCATCGCATTCTCCTTCCCTAAGCTCACGCTGGTCGCGGAATTCATCGTGATGGCGATCGTGCTCGCGGTGCGCCCGTGGGGATTGTTCGGACGCCCGCCCGCAGCTCCGCCGCCGTCCGAGCAACGAGAGCTGCTCAAGCCTCCTGGGCCCCGCTTCGTTCTCATCGCCGCCGGCGTCTTCGTTTTGCTGGCGGCGCTGCCGCTCGTCGCCGACGAATATAGCCTGGTGTTGCTCGCCGACATCTGCGTCTTCGCCTTGTTCGCGGCGAGCCTGCACTTCATGATGGGCCCGGGCGGCATGGCCTCCTTCGGCCACGCTGCCTATTTCGGACTGGCCGCGTACGCTTCCGCTCTGCTTGCGCGAGGCGCGCCGATGGAGCTTGCGTTGATCGCCGCTCCGTTGTTCGCGGGCGTCGCGGCGATCGTCTACGGATGGTTCTGCGTGCGCCTTTCGGGCGTCTACCTGGCCATGCTGACGCTGGCATTCGCGCAGATCACCTGGTCGATCGCCTACGAGTGGGACGCGGTGACCGGCGGCAGCAACGGCCTGACCGGCGTGTGGCCGGCGATGTGGCTTTCGAGCCGCAGCGCGTACTACTTGCTCACGCTTGCGGTGAGCGGGGCGGCGATCGCCGTGCTGTGGCGAATGATCTACTCGCCCTTCGGCTACGCATTGCGCGCCTCCCGCGATTCCGCCTTGCGCGCGGCAGCTATCGGCATCGACCCGCGCTCGGTGCGGTGGGCGGGCTTCAGCATCGCCGGGCTCTTCGCCGGAGTCGCGGGAGCCCTCTACGCGTTCTCCAAGGGCAGCATTTCCCCGGAGGCGCTGTCGATTCCGCGCTCGATCGACGCTCTGGTGATGGTCCTGCTCGGCGGATTGCAGACGCTGATCGGCCCGGTCGTGGGCGCGGCGGCTCTAACCGCGCTGCAAGATACGATCATCCGTCACTCCGAGTACTGGCGCGCCATGCTCGGCGCGGCAGTGATCGCGCTGGTGGTCTTCTTTCCGACCGGGCTCGCCGGCATGTTCAGGCGCGCTGCCGGGCTGCGGGGCGACCGAGCATGAAGCCGTCCCCGGTGCTTCTCGTCGACCGCCTCTCCAAATCCTACGGAGGCGTGCACGCGCTGCGCGAGTTGAGCTTCTCGGTACACGCCGGCGAGAAGGTCGCGGTGATCGGCCCCAACGGAGCGGGCAAGACCACGCTGTTCAACGTTCTCAACGGCCAGCTCGCGGCCGACTCGGGGACTGTGCTGTTCGAAGCCGCGCCGATCACCGGTCTCGAGCCGCAGGTGATCGCGCGTCGCGGTGTTGGCCGCACCTTCCAGGTTCCTGCGACCTTCGCATCGATGACGGTGCGGGAGAACGTGCAGCTTGCCCTGGCCGCCCGCCGCAACGGGCTGCGTTCACCCCTCGCCGGCTCGCGCGCGCTCGATACACGCGAGGCGAGCGCCGTGCTCGAGCGCACCGGCATCGCGTCGCTGGCGGAGCGATCCTGCGCGACCCTGGCCTACGGCGATCTCAAGCGCGTGGAGCTTGCCATTGCGCTTGCCTGCCGCCCGCGCCTGCTGCTCATGGACGAGCCCACGGCCGGACTGGCGCCCGCCGAGCGGGCGAGCCTGATGCGGCTGGTCGTCGAGCTGGCCGCGACCGGCGAGGTCGCGCTGCTGTTCACCGAGCACGACATGGACGTCGTTTTCGCGCACGCCGACCGGGTGCTGGTGCTCAATCGCGGCCGGCTCATTTCGGCGGGGCCGCCCGCAGCAGTGCGCACCGATCCTCACGTGCGCCGGGTGTATCTCGGCCCGTCCACCCAGCCGGGGACGTTGCGCGATGCTTGAGCTGCGCGCCGTGTGCGCGGGCTACGGCCGCGCGCAGATCCTGTTCGATATCTCGCTCTCGGTCGGCGACGGCGAGGTGCTGGTGCTCTTCGGGCGCAACGGCGCCGGCAAGTCGACGACTCTGAAGACGATCGCCGGCCTGGTGCCGGCGTGGCGCGGGGAAGTGCGTTTCGCGGACGCGCGCATCGACCGCTGGCCTTCGTATCGAATCGCGCGCGCCGGAGTCGGTTACGTGCCCGACACCCGCCGCATATTCGCCGACCTGACGGTTAACGAGAATCTGGAGGTGGGGCGGCACGCGTCACGATCCAATCGTGCCGCGTGGACGCCAGAGCGCGTGCACGCGCTGTTTCCGAACCTGCGCGAGCTGCGCGACCGCCCCGGCGGACGCATCTCCGGCGGCGAGCAGCAGATGCTGGCAATCGCGCGTACCCTGATGGGCAACCCGTTGCTGCTGCTACTCGACGAACCGAGCGAGGGCTTAGCGCCGGTGCTGGTCGAGCAATTGTCAGCGGCCCTGCGCAGGCTCAAGGGCGAAGGCGTGTCGATGCTGCTTTGCGAGCAGAACCTGCGCTTCGCCGAAGCGATCGCCGACCGAGCCTGCGTCCTCGAAGGAGGGCACCTGCGCTTCGAAGGCACGCTCGCGCAATTGGAGCGCGATGCCGATGCCAAGGCCCGCTACCTGGGAATCTGACCCCGAGCGACGTGCCGGTGACGCAGCCTAGCCGTGCAGGCGGGCAAGGCCGTCGGCAAGATCGGCGATCAGGTCGCCGCAGTCCTCGAGACCCACGTGCAGGCGCAGGTACGGCCCGGCCGCCTGCCACGAAGTCGCGGTGCGGGTTCGCCCGGGATCAACCGGCAGGATCAGGCTTTCGAAGCCTCCCCAGCTGTATCCCATCTTGAACAGCCGCATGCCGTTGAGCATCGCATCGAGCCGCGCTTTGGCGACCGGCTTGAGGACGACTCCGAAGAGTCCGCATGCGCCGGTGAAGTCGCGCTTCCACAGCGCGTGACCGCGGGCGCCGGGCAACGCAGGAAAGATCACCTCGTCGACCTCCGGCCGTCCCTCGAGCCAGTTGGCGATGGACAGCGCGCTTTCGGTGTGCCGCTGCAGGCGAACGGAAAGCGTGCGCAAGCCGCGCAGTGCGAGGAAGCAATCGTCGCTGGACGCGGCCACACCCATGTCCGTCCACAGGCGGTGAAGGCGCGGGTAGGTCGCCTCGTTGCAGCTGATGAGGCCGATCAGCACGTCCGAATGGCCGCCCAGATACTTGGTCCCGGCGTGAATCGAGACGTCGACGCCGTGGGCGAAAGCCTGGAAACCCAGCGGAGTGGCCCAGGTGTTGTCCATGAGCACCAGCGCGCCGTGATGGTGCGCGACCCCGGCGATCGCCGGAATGTCCTGCACTTCGAACGTGAGCGAGCCCGGCGACTCCGTGAACACGACCTTGGTGTTGGATTTCAGCTCGCGCTCGATCCCCTCGCCGGCGCACGGATCGTAGTAGCTCACCTCCACGCCCAGCCGCTTGAGCTGGTTCTCGCAAAACCGACGCGTCGGCCCATACACCGAGTCGGTGACCAGCACGTGGTCTCCGGTGTGCACGGTACCGACCAGCGCCAGAGTGATCGCCGCGAGCCCCGAAGGAACGGCCAGCGCGGCGTGCGCTCCCTCGAGCGCGGCGTACGCGGATTGCAGGTCGGCGACCGTCGGCAGCCCGTGCAAGCCGTAAGTCAAGCCCGGATATTCGCCGCGGTCCGCCGCTTCGAGATCGGCAACGGTATCGAACAGAATCGTCGTCGCGCGATACACCGGCGTGTTGACCGTGCCGATGTGCTTGGCGGGATCGCGACCCAGGTGAGCAACCGCGGTCGCCGGCTTGCGAGGCTTCTCGCCGCTCATACCGTTGAGCGGAGGCTCGCGGCGATCTGCGCGACCTGCGCGGCGATGCTCTTGCGGATGTCGACGACGATCGCCTCGGCGGGCTCCTCCAGCGTCGCGAACTGGCTGGCCAGCAGCGAGGCCGGCATGTAGTGGCCGCGCCGCGCCGCCAGACGCGGCTCGATTGTCGCGGCGTCTCCCCTGAGATAGGCCCAGCGCAACTCTCCCGCTCGCTTGAGACGATCGCGATACGCCTGCTTGAGCGCCGAGCACGCAAGCACGACGTGGCGTCCGCGCCCATCCAGGGTGCGCAACTCGTCGGCGAGGCGATCGAGCCACGGCCAGCGGTCCTCGTCGCTCAACGCGGCGCCTGCAGCCATCTTGGCGACATTGGCCGGCGGGTGGAAATCGTCGGCGTCGAGAAAAGTCCAGCCAAGCTCCTCGGCCAGCGCACGCCCGAGGGTCGTCTTGCCGCTGCCCGACACGCCCATGAGAACGACGATCACGCTGTTGGCCTGTAACGTTATGTCGAAGCGCGAGGCTCGCTGCTGCGATCCTACACAAGCGCGTGCGCCAGCGCTACGCCAGGCGCGCCCGCGCGCTCGCCCACAGCGTCGCGCCGACGATCAGGGCCGCACCGACGAGCGTTCTCGCGTCGGGAAATTCGCCCAGCAGCAACGCCGCGAGGGCGATGCCGTATACCGGCTCCAGCGCGGCGACGATGCTTGCGGCGTGCGCCGACACCGCGCGCAGGCTGCGGATGAAAAGCGTGTGAGCGAGCGCAGTGCACGCGAGCCCGAGCACAACGAGCGCCGCCAGATCGCGCGCGCTTGGAAGCACGGGGTCTACCAGCAGCGCCGGCAACAGGCAAGCCGCGGCAGCAGCATTCTGCCAGAAGGCGATCTCGCGGGCGTCGCGCCGCGCCGCGAGCGAGCGGTTGCCCAACGCGAGCAGTGCGAAGGTGAACCCGGAGAGCACGCCCCACAGAACGCCTCGGACAACGCGATTGTCGAGATCGAATTCGGGAACGAGCAGTGCGAGGCCCGCTGCCACGATCACCGCGCAAGCCCATTCGCTTGCTCGTGGCCGCCGCCCGAGGAGCAGCGCCTCCATGGGAAGGACGAAGAGCGGAAAGCTCGCGTACCCGAGAAGTCCGATCGCGACGCTCGAAGTCTGCACCGCCTGGAAGAATGCGACCCAGTGAACGGCGAGCAAAGCGCCGTTGGCAGCGAGCCTCCACTCTAAGCGAACGCTGGACGGCCGACGGAGCGCCAGCATCACGCCGAGCGCTACAGCGGCAATGCTCGTTCGCCCGAGAACGATCGTCGCCGACGGCAGCGCGATCCACTTGCCGAAGACGCCGGCGAAGCCGAACAGCAGCACGGCAAAATGCAGCAAGGCCAGCGCACCGCGTCGCGATCCGCCTTGCGATGATGCGTGCGTGGAAGCTTCGTCCATTCGCCGCATTGTGCCACCCTCGTGTGGTGGCCATCCCGCTGCGGGCAGTAGCGCCAACCGGGTCGCGGCAACCGGGTTACAATCGCCGGCGGCGGCAGATGGCTTGTCCACCGCGCCGGCCAAACGACTGGGAGGGGGAGCATGCCGCAAAACATCGCCGCCAAGAAGGTGCTCGATGCCGTTCGCGCGGCACCCGGTCAGCGGGTCAAGGTAGCCGTGTCCGACATCGACGGCGTGCTGCGCGGCAAGTACCTGCACAAGGACAAGTTCTTCTCGGCGGCGGAAGGCGGCTTCGGCTTCTGCGATGTCGTCTTCGGCTGGGACATGAACGACCAGTGCTACGACAACACGACACTGACGGGCTGGCACAAGGGGTTTCCGGACGCCCTGGCGAAGATCGATCTGGGAACGCATCGCAACGTGCCGTGGGACGATGGCGTACCTTTTTTCCTCGGCGAGTTCGTGGTCCAGGACAAGGGCAAGGAATCGCCACACCCGATCTGCCCGCGGCAGACCTTGAAGCGCGTGCTCAAGCGCGCCGAGAAGCTCGGGTTTCAGCCGATGTGCGGCGCCGAGTTCGAGTGGTTCAACTTCGCCGAGACCCCGCAATCGTGGGCGGGCAAGGGGTACGTGCGTCCTGAGCCGTTGACGCCGGGGATGTTCGGCTATTCGCTGATCCGCGCCAATCAGAATCGCGACTTCTTCGAGGCGCTGATGGTGGAGATGGCGGCGTTCGGGGTGCCGATCGAGGGACTGCACACCGAAACGGGGCCCGGAGTCTACGAGGCGGCGATCCTGTTCTCGGAAGCGCTGGAGGCGGCCGACCGCGCGATCCTGTTCAAGACCGGCGCCAAGGAGATCGGCGCCCGCTTCGGCATCATGCCCAGCTTCATGGCCAAGTGGAGCCCGCAGTATCCCGGCTGCTCGGGTCACGTCCACCAGTCGCTGTCCGACGGCAAGAAGAATCTGTTCCACGATCCTGCGTCGAAGTTCGCGATGAGCAAGCTCTTCGAGAGCTATCTCGCGGGACAGCTTGCCTGCCTGCTCGAATTCGCGCCCATGTTCTGGCCGACGATCAACAGCTACAAGCGCCTGGTCGACGGCTTCTGGGCACCGGTCAAGCCGACCTGGGGCTTGGACAACCGCACCGCGAGCTACCGGGTGATCGCCGCGTCGCCTAAGTCCTGCCGCCTGGAGACGCGCTGTCCTGGCGCCGACATGAATCCTTATCTCGCGGTCGCCGCGTGCGTCGCCGCGGGCTTGCACGGCGTGGAGAAGAACCTCAAGCTCACCACCAAGCCGATCCATGGCACCAACGTCGGCGCGGAGAACGTGCCGCGCGCACCGCGCACGCTGATCGAGACGACGCGGATCTTCCGCGATTCCAAGCTCGCCCGCGACTGGTTCGGCGACGATTTCGTCGACCATTTCGCGGCGACGCGCGAGTGGGAATGGCGCCAGTGGCTCGACGCCGTGACCGATTGGGAGCTCAAACGCTACTTCGAGATCATATGACGCGACGACTTGCACCACTGCTGCTGATTGCAGCTCTGCTGTTCACGGGCCCGCTCGCCGCCGCGACGCTGCGCTTCGCCAGCGGATTCGACCCTCAATCGCTGGACCCGCACGCGCTGGCGCTGCTGTACCAGGCGCGGATCTGGAGCCAGATCTACGAGTCGCTGGTGTTCCGCGACCGCAATTTCGCGCTCGAACCGGCGCTCGCGGTGTCGTGGCAGGCCGTCGAGCCGACGCGCTGGCGGTTCAAGCTGCGTGCCGGAGTCAAGTTCCACGACGGAACGCCGTTCACCGCCGACGACGTCGTCTTCTCCATCGGACGGGCGCTCGCCAAGAACTCGCAGCGCGCCTTCCAGCTCCGTGGAGTCGTCGAGGCGCGCAAGGTGGACGATCTCACGGTCGACTTGATCCTCTCCGCGCCCGACGCGGTGTTGCCGGAAAAGCTCGTCTACCTGGCGATCATGAGCAGGGCGTGGTGCGCCGCGCACGGCGTCTCGGAGCCGCAGAACTACAACGCCAAGCAGGAGACCTATGCGGTGCGCAACACCAACGGCACCGGCCCGTACATGCTCAAGGTCTACGAGTCCGATGCGCGGACCGTGCTCACCGCGAACCCGCTCTGGTGGGGGCGGCGCGGCAACGTCGACGAGGCCATCTACGTGGTCATACAGTCGGATGCGACACGGCTCGCGGCACTGGTATCGGGCCAGGTGGATTTCGTGATCGATCCGCCGTTCCAGGACATACCACGGCTCAAGCAGGAGGGCCGCTTCAAGCTCGCCGAGACGACCGACATCGGCACGCAGTATCTCGGCTTCGACCAGGCCCGCGCCGAGCTCGAGTTCGCCGACGTCAAGGGACGCAACCCGTTCAAGGACCTGCGCGTGCGCCGCGCCGTGTATCAGGCGATCGACGTCGACACGATCGTGGCGAAGGTCCTGCGGGGACAAGCCACGCCGACCGGCTCCTATGTCTCGCGACTGCTCGACGGCTACGTGGCCGAGCTCGACCGGCGTCTTCCCTACGATCCCGCCGCGGCCAAGGCCCTGCTCAAGGATGCCGGATATCCCGACGGCTTCGCGGTGACGCTGGATTGCGTCAATGCCTCGTATCGCGCCGCGGTCTGCCAGGCGATCGCCGGCATGCTCGCGCAGGTGGGGATCCGCACGAGTTTCCAGTCGTGGCCGACGGCCACGTTCTTCCCCAAGCTCACCCAGGCTACGACCAGCTTTTTCGAGTTCGGCTGGTCGCCGGGGACCGACCCGTGGGGGACGCTCTATGCGATCGTCCGCAGCAACGGCCCGGACGGCGCCGGCACCTTCAACGGAGGGCGCTATTCGAACCCGCGACTCGACGGCATCATCGAAGCCATCCGAGTGGATCCCGACATCAACCACCGCCGCCAGCTGATCGGCGACGCGCTGCGCATCATGAACGCCGACCTGCCGCTGATCCCGCTATATCGACGGACGCTCACCTGGGTAATGCGTCCCGACATCAGCGTCGCGCAGTGGCCCAGCGACATCCTCGAACTTCGCTTCGTGCAGATCGGCGCAGGCCCGCTGGCGGGACGCGAAGCCAAATGACCCTGTCGCGGTTCGCCTTCCCGACCACGATCCACTTCGGTCCGGGCGCGCGCCAGCTCGTCGCGGAGCATCTGCGATCGCAGGGCCTTCAACGCCCGCTCATCGTCACCGACCGAGGCATCGCGCCGTTGCCGCTGCTCTCCAATTTCCTCGGGGGGCTCGCCGGCTTGAGCGTCGCCGTGTACTCGGACATCTGGGGCAACCCGGTGAGGAGCCAGGTCGACGGCGGCGTCGAGGCGTTCAAGGCGCATCGGGCGGACGCGATCATCGGTTTGGGCGGAGGCGCGGCACTCGACGTCGCCAAGGCGATCGCGCTGATGGCCACGCATCCGGGCGACGTCCTCGAGTACGCCTGGGACCATCCGCAGGTCCGGCCGATCGAACGCGAGCTGCCTTACTTCATCGCGCTGCCGACCACCGCCGGCACGGGCTCCGAGGTCGGCCGCTCGAGCGTCATCTCGGACGACCGGACGCACATCAAGAAGATCATCTTCTCGCCCAAGCTGCTCGCCAAGGCGGTGTTCGCCGACCCTGAGCTCACGCTCGACCTGCCGCCCGGCATCACCGCCGCGACCGGAATGGACGCGCTCACCCACAACGTGGAATCGTACCTGTCGCCGGCGTACCACCCTCTGTGCGATGGCATCGCGCTGGAAGGCGCGCGCATCGCCTCCAAGTCGCTCCGGAAGGCGGTGCGCGAACCTCACGACCTCGATGCGCGCTCGGACATGTTGATGGCTTCGATGATGGGAGCGGTCGCCTTCCAGAAGGACGTGGGGGCTGTGCACTCGTGCGCGCACGCCCTCTCCACGGTGGCCGACCTGCACCACGGGCTCGCCAACGGCATCATGATCGACCACGTCATGCGCTTCAACCTGCCCTCGGCAATTACCAAGCTGGCGGAGCTCGCGCACGTGGTTGGTGCCGATGTATCTGGTGCATTGCCCGAGGCCAGCGCGGAGGCGTTCATCGACTGGCTCGCGGCGCTCAAATCCGACCTGGCGATTCCTTCGACGCTGCGCGCCTACCAGGCGAAGCGTCTCGTCACCCGCGCCGACATTCCCGCGCTCGTCGAGGTTGCCATCAACGACACCTGCCATCAAACCAATCCGCGGAAGTGCACTCGAGCGGACTTCGAGCAGATCTTTACGGCGGCGATGTCATGATGCTGAAGGTCGGCATTTCCGCGTGCTTCTTCCACGCCGATCCCAAGCGTCCGATTTTCAAGGGCATGACGCTGCAGTACATCGAGCAGAACATGGCGCACTGGGTGATGCAGAGGGATGCCATGGCGCTGATGATTCCCTCGCCCGACGGCGAGACGCGGCGCGGGTCGAGCAGTGTCGGCGTGGCCGACTACGCGCACGAGCTCGACGCGCTGGTGCTCATGGGAGGCTCCGACGTCTGCCCGGAAACCTATGGAGAGCGCGCGATCAAGCCCGAATGGAACGGAGACCGGATCCGTGACGACTACGAGATCGCGCTTTTGCGCGGCTTCATGGCCGGGGGAAAGCCCGTACTAGGAATCTGCCGCGGCGCCCAGGTCATCAACGTCGCCTTCGGCGGGACGCTGTATCAGGACCTGCCGACCCAGCTCCGCGGGTCGCTCAATCACCGCAACTGGGACATCTATGCCGAGAACTGCCACGCCACCTCGATCGTCCCCGGGTCGGGGCTCGCCGCCCTCTACCCCGGGCTTGAGCTGACCAAGACCAACTCGGTGCACCATCAGGCGGTGAAGGACCTCGGCCGCGACCTGGTGCTCGAGGCGTGGTCCGAGCCCGATCGCGTGGTCGAGGCGCTGCGCTGGACCGGCCCTTCCTACGTCTTCGCGGTGCAATGGCACCCGGAATTCCACGATGCCGAGGACCGCTCGTTCATCGACGACACGCCGCTGCTCGACGACTTTCTCGCGCACGCCAGGCACCGACCGTGAAGGTCTTGAATCCCGCCACCAACGCCGTCATCGCCGAAATCGCGGAAGACGCCGCAGGCGCGGTCAAGACCAAGTATCTGCGCGCCCGGGCCGCGCAGCCCGCGTGGGCGGCCACTCCGATCAGGAAGCGGCTCGACGCCATTCGTGCTTTCCGCGAGCGCATCACCGCGATGCGCGAAACGCTGGCGCGAACGCTCACGCAGGAAGTCGGCAAGCCGATCAGGCAGTCGCGCAATGAGCTCGACGGGTTGCTCGTCCGCGTCGACTTCTTCCTCGCCGAAGCGGCGCGCGTGCTGCGCGATGAGAAGGTGTATGCCGATGCCGAGCACAAGCTCGAGGAGCGGATCTCGCACGAGCCGCTCGGCGTCATCGCCAACATCTCGGCGTGGAACTATCCCTACTTCGTCGGCAGCAACGTGTTCGTGCCGGCGCTGATCGCCGGTAACGCGGTGCTGTACAAGCCTTCGGAGTACGCGACGCTCACGGGCTTGCACATCGCCGAGATGCTCGACGAGGCAGGCATCCCCAAGGACGTGTTCGTCCCGGTGATCGGCGGCGGTGCGACCGGCGCTGCACTCCTGCGACAGCCCGTCGACGGCGTATTTTTCACGGGCTCTTACTCAACCGGCGCCAAGGTCGGTGCAGCCGCAGGGCGCAAGATGATCAAGGTGCAGCTCGAGCTGGGCGGCAAAGATCCGGTTTACGTCTGCGATGACGTCGACGCAGGAACCGCGGCCGCGTCCATCGCCGACGGGGCTTTCTACAACACCGGCCAGTCGTGCTGCTCGGTCGAGCGCATTTACGTCCACGAAAAAGTCCACGATGCATTCGTCTCGGCGTTCGTGGCCGAGGTCAAGGGCTACCGGACCGGCGATCCGATGGACGAGTCGACCTACATCGGCCCGATCACACGCCGGCCTCAGATCGAGGTGTTGAGGCGCCAGGTCGCTGACGCGAAAAAGAAGGGCGCCAGGCTGCTCGCCGGCGGCCACGCGATCAAAGGCAAGGGCAACTGGTTCGAGCCCACCGTGTTCGTCGACGCCGATCACCGCATGGCGCTGATGAAGGACGAGAGCTTCGGTCCCATCATCGGCATTCAGAAGGTCAAAGACGACGCCGAAGCCGTGGCGCTGATGAACGATACCGAATACGGGCTAACGGCAGGCGTTTACACAGCCGACGAGAAGCGCGCGCGCAGGATCCTCGCCCAGGTTCACTCGGGCTCGGTCTACTGGAACTGCTGCGACCGCGTCAGCCCCCGCCTGCCCTGGTCCGGCGTCGGCCATTCAGGCATCGGGCTGACGCTGTCGACCTACGGCATCCAGACCTTCACGCGTCCCAAGGCCTGGCACCTGCGCGGGGCTTGACCCGGCCACATCGCGAAGCTCTGCCGCCCTCAAGGTGTTGGCGAGCAGCATGGCGATGGTCATCGGGCCGACACCGCCCGGCACCGGCGTGATCCAGGCCGCTCGCTCCTTCGCAGCGTCGAAATCGACGTCGCCGCGCAGCTTGCCCTCGGGAGTGCGGTTGGTTCCGACGTCGATGACGATGGCGCCCGGCTTGATCCACTCGCCCTGCACGAATCGAAGCTTGCCCATCGCCGCGACCAGGATTTCCGCGGTCGCCACCACACCCGGCAGATCACGTGTTCCGGTGTGGCACACCGTCACCGTGCAGCGCGCCATCAGCAGCTCCAGCGCCATCGGGCGGCCGACGATGTTCGACTGTCCGATGATCACCGCGTGCTTGCCGACGAGATCCTCGCCGGTTTCGCGAAGCAGGCGCATGCAGCCCTGCGGCGTGCACGGCCGCAGCACCGGCCGCTTGAGCAGCAGGCGGCCCATGTTGTAGGGAGTGAGCCCATCGACGTCTTTGAGGGGGTCGATTCGCTCGGTGATCACGTCGGCGTCGATGTGCTTGGGTAGCGGCAGTTGTACGAGGATCCCGTGCACCGAAGCGTCGGCGTTCAGCTTGTCGATCAGCGAAAGAAGCTCCGCCTGCGGTACCGTCGCCGGCAGATCGAAGGAGAGCGACCGCATGCCTACCGCCTCCGTCGTCGCACGCTTGTTGCGAACGTACACCTGCGAAGCCGCGTTGTCCCCGACCAGGATGACCGCGAGCCCCGGAGTCGACTTGCTCGTTGCCGAGCGCAGCGCGGCTTGCCTGGAGACCTCCGCGGTGATGCGCGCAGCGCAGGCCTTGCCATCAATCAAGCGAGCGGCCATCGAGCTCTCCGAAAAAAGGGCGGATTCTACCCGATCGTCAGTACCCGCCAGCCTCGCTCTGCGGCGAGCGCGGCAAGGGTCGGGTCCGGGTTGACGGCGACCGGATCGGTGACGCGAGAAAGCAGCGGGATGTCGTTGCGCGAATCGCTGTAGAACCAGCTGCGGCGAAATCCGGCGAAGGAACCGCCGTGCGATTCCAGCCACGCATCGAGCCGCGCGATCTTGCCCTCGCGCATGTTGGGCGTGCCGGCCACCTTGCCCGTGTAGACGCCGTTGCGCGTCTCAGGCTCGGTGGCGATGAGGTGCTCGAAGCCGAATTCGCGGGCGATCGGCGCGGTCAGGAAGCGGCTCGCGGCGGTGGTGAGGATGGTCAGATCGCCGGCGGCACGGTGACGATCGACCAGCTCGCGCGCCGCGACGGAGATCGCCGGCAGAATCTTGGTTTGCATGTACTCGCCGCGCCACGCTTCTAGCCGGCTCATGGGATGCGACGCCAGCGTCGACACATAGAACTCGGTGTATTCGATGGTTCCAACCACCCCGTGGCGGTAGCGATCGACCACCACGCGGTTGCGTTCCTCGAACTCGGCACGGTCGAGCACACCTCGATCGATCAGGAATTCAATCCACGCTTCGTCGCAGTCGTTGAAGAGAAGCGTGCGGTCCAGGTCGAACAGTGCGAGGACTTCCCGGGACACCGCGGCGTCCACGTTCAGGCGACGCGCATCTCGGGCCAGCCCATGTGGCGGGCGGCGGCGAGCGTCGGGTCCGCGTTGACGGCGACGGGATGCGTCACACGCGAGAACAGCGAGAGATCGTTGATCGAATCACCGTAGAACCAGCTTTGGCGAAAATCGCCAAGCGTCAACCCGCGGTCAGCGAGCCAGCCGACGAGTCGTTCGTATTTCCCTTCCCGGACATTGGGCACACCGGCGACCCGTCCGGTGTACCGCCCGTTGATCCGCTCGGCCTCGGTCGCGATGACGTGTTCGATGCCGAACTCCGCGGCGATCGGTTCCGAGAGGAATCGAAAGACCGCGGTCGTTACGACGCGCAGATCGCCGGCGGCACGGTGGCGCTCGACGAGTGCTCGCGCCCGCTGAGTGATGCGCGGGCGGATCTTCCGAGCCAGATACTTGTCGCGCCATAGCAGCAACTCGGCTTCGTCGAACCCTTGCAGCGTCGAGAGGTAGAACTCGGTGAATTCCAGGGTGCTGGCTTCACCCCGGTTGTAGCGCGCGATGAGGTCGCGATTTGCGGTCTCGTAGCGAACCGGGTCGAGCGCGCCTTGCTCCACCAGGAAGTCGACCCACTGCTCGTCGCTGTCGTGAGCAATCAGCGTGTGGTCAAGATCGAACAAGGCTAGAACGTCGGCAGGCATGGAACGCTACAATTCCGGCGTGGACATCGCCTCTATTGTAACCGCCCTGCGTGCGCGTCTAGAGGACGTTCTGGCTGCGCCGCGCGGGCGCTATCGGCCTCTGGTCGTCGACTGCGAGAGCGTCGGATGGGTAGACGACGAGCGGGCGAGACGACTCGCTGCGTTTCGCGATGTTTTCGTGGTCGACGAACGCACGATCAGCTTCGTCGATGCATTGGTCGAGCCTCCCGAGCGGACGCTGGCGGTGGATCGCGTCGCTCGGACGCTTGCGCAGGAGCGGTCGCTCAGCGCCTGGCGCAATGAGCGCTACGCCGTGGTCGGAGAATACGGCGGCGTTCCGCATTTCGAGCTCGAGCGTGCCGCGGCGCGCTATTTCGGGATCCGCACGTTTGCCGCGCATGTCAACGGCCTCGTGGGCCGGGATGATGCAACGCGCATGTGGATCGCGCGACGCAGTCCTCGCAAAGCCATCGATCCTGGGCGGCTCGACAACCTGGTGGGAGGCGGAATCGCCGCCGGCGTGAGCGTTCTGGCGACGCTCGTCAAGGAAGCGTGGGAGGAAGCCGGTATTCCCGGGACCGTCGCGGCACAAGCGCAGCCGCATGGAACGGTGCATGTATTCCGCGCGCAAGCAGACGGGTTGCAGCGCGAGACGATCTTCGTACACGACCTGTGGCTCGACGCGAGCTTCACTCCGGCGTGCCAGGATCGAGAGGTCGTTGGCCACCGCTTGGTAACGCTCTGCGATGCCGGCGCGTTGGTAGCGAACCGGCGGGGCCCCGATGTCGTCACCGCCGATGCCAGCCTGGTGATCGTCGACTGCCTGATCCGTCACGGCGTTATCGCGACCGGTTGTTCCGACTACGCGGTGCTTTGCCGTTTGAGGTACCCGACACTGGATCCTGTCTGCGGCCTGGGTTGACCCCGGACTCGACCCGGGGAAACCCAGGGCGAGCGCGGCGCGACGACCCCGGGCTTCGGCTTCGGCTCCCCCCGGGCTACGCTGCGCTCAAGCGGCCTTGACCGCCGCGGGCGTGACCTGCTTGATGCCGAGCTCGCGCAGGCTGTCGCGCACCGCGTTGACCGCGTGGCGCATCTCCTCCGGCCCGATCGCTCCGATGCAGCCGACCCGAAAGGTCTCCGCCTGCGTGAGCTTGCCCGGGTAGAGGATGAAACCCTTGTCGCGTACGCGCTCGTAGAACGCCTTGAATGCGTATCTGGCGTCGGGCGGAGCATGGAAGGTGACGATGATCGGCGCCTGGACCCTCGGATCGAGAAAGACCTTGAACCCGAGCTCCTTCATGCCGGCGATGAGCGTCTCGCAATTCGCCGTGTAGCGGGCGAGCCGGGTCGGCTGACCGCCCTCCGCGCGATACTGCTCGAGCGCCGCATCGACTGCCGCGACGACGTGGGTCGGCGGCGTATAGCGCCACTGGGTAGTCTTCTCCATGTACTGCCACTGGTCGTGAAGATCGAGCGAGAGCGACGTCGAGTTTCCCGCACTCTTCTCGAGCACGGCCTTGCGGACGAAGACGAAACCCATTCCCGGCGGTCCCTCGATGCACTTGCCGGACGCAGCCACCAGCGCATCGAACGGCACCCTGGTCGCGTCGATGGCGATGGCGCCGAAGGAGCTCATCGCGTCGACGATCAGGCTGCGGCCGCGGCCGGCGACGGCCGCTGCGATCTCCGGCAGCGGATTGAGGATGCCGGTGGAAGTTTCGCAGTGGATGAGCCCGACGTGGGTGATCGAGCGGTCGGCGTCGAGCGCGCGGGCGACGTCTGCACCGGTGATCACGGCGTCGTCGGCGGCTTCGATCACGGACAGCCTGCGGCCCATCATTTCGGTGAGCCGCGCCATGCGCTTGCCGTAGGCGCCGTTGACCAGAACCAGCACGTGGCCGTCGCGCGGGACCAGCGTGTTGACGGCCGCCTCAACCGAGAACGTGCCGCTGCCCTGCATCGGCACGCACACGTGGCTCGCCGCCCCGTCGATGATCGCAGTGAGACGCTCGCGCACGCGCGCGGTTACCGCGTTGAAGTTGCTGTCCCAGGATCCCCAATCGCGCAGCATCGCCGCCTTGGTCGCGAGCGAGGTAGTGAGCGGGCCCGGCGTGAGCAGGATCGGGTCGCGGGAAAAGAGGCTCATCGAGGTTCTCCGGAAAGCAAGATGGGCGTAAGGAACAATGTCATTGGGCGGCCCGCCGCCACGCCTGCGTACGGCGCAGGAGCCAGCCTTCGGCGGCGAGCGACGCCACGGTCACGACCGCCGACGTGGCGACGATCAGAGTCGCGACGGCTGCAGCCGGACCGACGCTTCCCGCCTCGTCCAGCTTGACGATCGAGATCGACACCAGCGTCGTCTTGGGCGCATAGAGGAAGACCACCGCGGAAATCGTCGTCATCGCGTTGACGAAATAGTAACGGCCGACATCGATCACGGTCGGCAGGCACACCGGGACGGTGACGCGCCAGAACGTCTTGTAGAACGGAACCTTGAGCGATGCCGACACCGACTCGAACTCGCCGTCGAGAGCTTTGAGCGCGGTCACCGCAGTGAGGTGGCTCGACGAATAGAAGTGAACGATGGTGGATGCGACCAGGATGGTCATCGTTCCGTAGAGGAAGTTGAGCGGGTTATCCGGATGGTTGAAGAACAGGATGTAGCCGATGCCGAGCACCAGCCCGGGCACCGCCATCGGCATCATCGCCTGCGCGCGGATCAGTGGCCGAAAAGCATCGCCGCCGCGCGTTTTCTCCAACCAGTAGGCCCCGGCGAAGGTAACGGCTGCGCCCAGCACGCCGCACCAGAGCGCCATGACCATGCTGTTGCGGTAGGAGCGATCAACGCCGCCATCCTCGAAGGCGTAGATGTAGTGATTGAGCGTGAGCGAAAGGTTGTAGGGCCAGACGCGAACCAACGACCCGTACGCCGCCATGCCCATGACCACAAGCATGACCGCGGAGACGATAATCACGAACACGAGCATCGACCGGTCGCGAGCGCCGACCGGCCGCGGCTGGTAGAGCACGCTGCGTGCGGTCACCAGCGCCTGCTGTCTGCGCTGTACGCTGCGGTCGATCGCATAGGCGATGACCGCGGGCACCAGCAGCACCAGGCCCACGACGGCGCCGATGTTGAAGTTCTGCTGGCCGACGACCTGCTTGTAGATGTCGATCGCCAACACGCTGTAGTTGCCTCCGATCACCTTCGGAACCCCGAACTCCGACACCGCCATGGTGAACACCACCATCGTCGCGGAGATGAGGCCGTAGCGCGCTCCCGGCAGCGTGATGGTCGTGAATTTGCGCCACTCGGGTGTAGCAAGCGAATCGGCGGCTTCATAGAGCCGTGCATCAGACAATGCCAGCGACGCGAGCAGGATCATCACCGCGTGCGGAAAGGAGGCGAAGATCATCGCCAGCACCATGCCCGGGAGCCCATAGACAGTCGCGACACCGAACCAGCCGAGTACGAACTTGAGCGCCCCCTGGTTCCCGAACAAATAGATGAACGACAGCGCCGCGAGCATCGACGGCGCGAGGATCGGTATCAGGGCGATATTGCGCCACAGCACCTTGAACGGGATGCAGCTGCGCTGGATCGCATAGGCGAAACCAAAAGCGAGCGGCACGGTGAGCACGGTGGTGAGCCCGGCGAAGGTCAGCGTATTGCCGGCTGAGCGCGCGAACGCCGGAGATGTCAGGTAGCCGACGAAGTTGTCGAAACCGACGCCCGCACCGGTCTTGTCCTGCATGCTGCGTACGAACAGCATGGCGAGCGGCAGCGTCAGGAATACAAGCAGCGCGGCGAACAGCATGACGATGCCGCCGCGCGCGGCGAGCCACTCGCTCAACGCCCCGGCCGGGCGCTTGGCAGCCGCCGGCGCAGTGGCGGCGGTGCTCACGCCTCGGCCTCGGTCGCACTCACACGCTGCGAGGGAACACGCGCACGCGCTCGCCGCGCAAGGCGAAGGGGATGGTCGCGCCCTCGCTCACTCCCAGCTCGTGCGTCTGGTTGAGCGAAAGATACAGCGTCATCCGCTGGCCCTCGAAGCCGTCGACATCGACGCGGGCAAGACAGTACGTGCCCAGGAAATCGACGCGGCGGACGGTTCCCTTAAGCGCGTTCGGCAGCGTCTCGACCGGCGCGGTATCGGACAGGATTCGATCCTCGGGCCGCAGGTAGAGCCTGACCTTCTCGCCGGGTGCCGCACCGTTCGCGTCTGTCGTGATCTCGCGCTGCCCGACCCGGTAGCGGCCGCCACCTATGCATTCCGCGTCGAGCACGTTGACCTTGCCGAGGAAGTCCGCGACAAACGGCGTGGTCGGCCGCTCGTAGACAGCGAGCGGGCTGCCGATCTGTTCGATGACGCCCTGGTTCATCACGACCACGCGGTCGGCCATCGAGAGAGCCTCCTCCTGGTCGTGCGTCACCATGACGGTCGTCACGCGCAGGCGCCGCTGCAGCGCGCGGATCTCACCGCGCAGCCGCTCGCGCTCCTTGGCGTCGAGCGCGGAGAGCGGCTCGTCGAGCAGAAGCAGCGACGGCGAGGTCGCCAGCGCCCGTGCCAGCGCCACTCGCTGCTGCTGTCCTCCGGACATCTGGCTGGGGTACTTCGGCCCCGCGTCTGGCAGGCCCACCAGCGTCAGAAGCTCGCTCACCCGCGCATCGACCTCGGCACGGGCCTTGCGACGGTTGACGAGCCCGTAGGCGACGTTGTCGCGGATGGTCAGGTTGGGGAACAGGGCGTACGACTGGAAGACGATCCCGTAGTCGCGCACCGAAGGCGGGTCGTTCGACACGTCGCGTCCGTTCTGGATCACCCGGCCCGAGGTTTGTGTCTCGAGTCCGGCGATGATCCGCAGCAGCGTCGTCTTGCCGCAGCCGGAAGGGCCGAGGAAGCAGACCAGCTCGCCCTTCTCCACCGTGAGGTCGATCGACCTGAGCGCGACGAAGCTGCCGAAGGCCTTGTGGATGGCTTCGATGCGAAGCGCTTCGCTAACCGCTGATGAAGCGCTCATCGCGAACCCTCTAGCACCACGTTCAAGATCCCAAGACGCGTCCGAACGCTCGGGAACTGGACCGTCCAGGGCCAATTGAGCGGCGGCGCGAGCCGCCGCTCCAACGAGGAGTTGACCGGCGCCGGTGCCACGTCGCGCTTCACGCCATGGGCGCCGGTCAATGTCCCAACGCGAGCTAACCTACTTCGGCGCAGCTTTCGACTCGTAGCGCTTGCTCCACTCGGTGAGGATCTTGTCGCGATTGTTCGCCGCCCACTGGAAGTCGTTCTTCGCCAGCATCGAAGCGTAGTTGGCCGGAACGTTGGGCAGCGGCTGCGACAGCGCCTTGACGGCCACGATGGCAAAGTTCTTGGCATAGAGCGCCATCGCTGCGTCGGAGATCGCCCAGTCGAGCAGCCTTTGCGCGGCGGCCATGTTCTTAGTTCCCTTGTAGATGCCGACCGCTTCGAGGTCCCAGCCCAGGCCTTCCTTGGCGAACACTAGGTCGATCGGCTTGCCCTGTGCCTTTTCGCGGTTGGCGCGGTACTCGAAGGAGATGCCGACGACGTACTCGCCGTTGGCGGCGGCGGCGCAGGGCCGCGAGCCCGAGTGCATGTACTGGGCGATGTTCTCGTGCAGGCCATCCATGAATTTCCAGGCGTCGGCCTCGCCGTAGATCTGGATCCAGGCGGACACGTCGAAGAACCCGGTGCCCGACGATGCCGGATGGGGCATCACGATCTGCCCCTTGTAGACGGGCTTGGTCAAGTCCTTCCAGGTCTCGGGCTTGGGGATGTTCTTCTTCGCGGCCTCGACGGTGTTGAAGCAGATGGTCGCGCCCCACACGTCCATGCCGACCCACGCGGGTGGATTCTTGGAGTCGCGGAATTCGGGCGCCAGACGCTCGAGGCCCTTCGGCGCATAGGGCTGCAGCATGCCTTCCTTGTCGAAGATGGCCATGCTGGTCGCCGCTACGCCCATGATGACGTCGGCCTTGGGGTTGGCTTTCTCGGCGAGCAGCTTGGCCGTGATGATTCCGGTCGAATCGCGCACCCACGTGATCTCGATGTCGGGATTGGCCTTGTTGAAGCCTTCGGTATACGCCTTGAGCTGGTCGTCCTCCAGCGCGGTGTAGACGGTGAGCTGAGTCTTTTGCGCCGACGCGGTTCCGCAGGCCAGCAGGCCAGTAAGGGCCGCTGCCGCGGTCATCGTCCACCAATTACCAATGTTGGGTTTCATCGTCGGGCTCCTCCGGAAAGTTGGCAGCATTGCGGGATACCGGCGTTCTGCTGTTGCGCTTCGCGCTTGGGCCGGTGGGGTCGGGGAATGCTACGCCCGCCCTCTCCCGCGGGCAACCAACGCGGGCTCTCGATCGTCTCGTACAGCGGTGACGGCACGATGACCACCGTCCGGATTGCCGATTTTGCAGATTGTTGACAATCTACACCGGCAGGGGTTGAATGCGCAACATGCTCAAGTCTTCCCCCGCTCGCCGCAGCGCGACGCCGCCCCAGCCGGCGCCGTCCCGCGCCGTCCCGAGCGTGCCTCCCAATGGCGCCGACGCCATCGCGCTGGTGCGGGAGAACTCGCTCCCCACGCTTGTGCAGAGGGAGCTCGAGCGCCTGATCTTGGCAGGCGATCTCCCGGCGGGTGGCAAGCTGACCGAGGCTTCGGTCGCCGAGCTGCTAGGCGTCTCGCGTGGGCCGGTGCGCGAAGCGTTCCGCGCGCTCGAAGCCTCCGGGCTGGTTCGCTTCGAGAAGAACCGCGGCGTTTTCGTGAGGCAGCCCAGCCTAGCCGAAGCCGACGAGATCTACGAGGTCCGCGCCGCGCTCGACGAGTTCGCCGGCCGCCGCGTCGCGCAAAGGGCGACCGCGGAGGACGTGCGCGATCTGCGAGGGCGCATCGACCGCATGGAGCGTGCCGCGGCCAAGGGCGACATCGACGCCTACGCCGCGGCGAACCTTGCTTTCCACGACCGGCTGGTCGAGCTCGCCGGCAACGCAAAGCTGCTCGCCACTTACCGGCGGCTGGTCAACGAGCTCAACCTGTACCGTCGCGACGCGCTGGCGCAGTCCGGAACGCTGCCCGTGTCCACGCGCGAGCACCGCGAGATCGTCGACCTGATCGCCTCCGGCCAGGCCGCCGCCGCCGGCCGCGCGCTGTTCGACCACGTGATGGCAAGCCGGGAGCGGATGCACCGCGCGCGCACGGGATCCCGCGCCGCCCAGCCGGCTGCTTCGCGGAAGTCGCGGTGAACGCCTTTCCGGTTTCGGTCAACGGTCGCAGCTACGCCCCGCCACGTCGGCCGGTCGTCGTCGTCTGCATCGACGGTTGCGAGCCCGAGTACATCACCCAAGCGGTCGCAAGCGGCCGCACGCCCTACCTCGCACGGTTGCGCGAATCGGGAACCTGTCTGACCGCCGACAGCGTGGTGCCGTCGTTCACCAATCCCAACAACCTGTCGATCGTCACCGGCGTGCCTCCCTCGGTGCACGGCATCTGCGGCAACTACTTCTGGGATCGCGACGCCGGCGCGGAGGTGATGATGAACGACCCGAAGTACCTGCGCGCAGGCACGATCCTCGCCGCGTTTGCGCACGCCGGTGCCAAGGTCGCGATCGTCACTGCCAAGGACAAGCTGCGCACCCTGCTCGGCCATAGGCTGTCCGGCATCTGCTTCTCGGCGGAAAAGGCCGATAAGGCGACCCGCGCGGAGAACGGCATCGACAGTGCGCTCGGCCTGGTCGGGATGCCGCTGCCGTCCGTCTATAGCGCCGCGCTGTCCGAATTCGTGTTCGCCGCCGGTGTTGCGCTGCTTAAGCGCGACTGCCCGGACATCATGTACCTGTCGACGACCGACTACGTCCAGCACAAGGCCGCACCCGGGGCGGAAGCCGCCAACGACTTCTACGCGATGATGGACAGCTACCTCGCCGCGCTCGACGCGCACGGCGCGACCGTCGTGCTCACCGCCGACCACGGCATGAACGCCAAGACCGACGCCTTCGGCCGCCCCAACATCGTCTTCCTGCAGGACTCGCTCGACCGCGCGTGCGGTGCCGGCGCGACGCGCGTGATCCTGCCGATCACGGACCCCTACGTCGTGCACCACGGCGCGCTCGGGTCGTTCGCGACGGTCTATGTGTCGGCGCGAGTCGCAGTGCAAGAAGCTGCGGCGCACATCGCGGCGATCCCTGGCATCGACCTCTTACTCTCGCGCGCCGAGGCATGCGCTCGCTTCGAGCTGCCGGAGGACCGCGTTGGCGACCTGGTCGTCGTCTCCGAGCGCCTCACGGTCATCGGAACCTCCAGCGAGCGCCACGACCTCTCCGGGCTCGATGCTCCCTTGCGCTCGCACGGGGGGGTGTCCGAACAGCAGGTGCCGCTGATCGCCAACCGGCCCGCGTC